>Ga0307374_10002327_pt1 | contig 33963 bp, 28 predicted proteins | sample OX3MG_FD_202532 | JGI IMG/M metagenome (GOLD analysis project Ga0307374, IMG submission 202532) | Soil microbial communities from Risofladan, Vaasa, Finland - OX-3 | ecosystem: Environmental > Terrestrial > Soil > Coastal area > Acid sulfate soil | place: Finland: Risofladan, Vaasa | collected... | reverse complement strand
GCAGAAGAAGGCTCTGGCTGGCCGCTATGGAGCGGAGCAGGGAGATCGTCGCGCCGTCCTCCAGGTTGAAACTCACGACAAACTGGCCCTGGTAGGGCTGCAAGGTCAGATCGGGGCGTGTGAAGGAACCCGCCTTCACGTTGACCGACAGGAAAAAGGCGTTTGCGTATCTGCCGTAGGCGTAGATCCAGCGCGTCTCATTTCGCCCATAGACGCGCTGTAGCCCAAACTCCCCCAGCTGGGTGATCTGCTTTTCAATGGCCGTGAGCCGCCGGGTCAACTCGTCTATGTCTGGACGCTGGCCGCCGTCCACCCAGACTACCGGGCCATAGGTGGCTCCAACGGCGACCGGGAGCCACAGCAGGGCTGGCAGCGCCCCCGCCAACTGCGCATCAATGTCGCTGGGTTCGTTCATTCCGACACTTCCTTCTAGATCTCGCGAGGTGAAAGGCGACGAGCCTTTCTCCACATTCCGCGCCGCCCCTCTGCCTTTCACAGTAGCATGAACGAATGGCGGGATACAAGAAGCGAGAGCATCATCTGCCAATTTCCCGCAAAGTTTTGGGTGAAATCTAATACGTATATGGAACGAATTCTGCTACACTGAACCCGTAGGTGCGTGAATATCGGCGGTCGGCTCATTTTGGGCTAGCCGACGTGAGGCGCAGCGCCGAGGGCGGCGACTGTTCGAGTTCCCACCTTTCAGTCGAGATAAACGAGTCCTGAGCGAGTGCTTCACTTTCGCCGGTGTTCACGCTTTACACTGTACCCGAAAGCACGTACTCGGCTCACCACGCGAGGACAGACGAGAAAGCATAGGCTATGTATCGCTATGATGAGCGCACACATGCCGCGCCCATCATCGGGAGTGCGAGAGGCGACAGGCAGCGGCAGGCGACCCTTGTGGATCATTTGCATCTGCTCCTCTGCTGCGCCTGCGCTCTCTTGCCGGCAGGCGCGCTCGCTCTATCGAGTCAGGGTGTGGCTCTGTTGGACGTCATTCACCCTCTCGTCGACGCGCTCCATGTTCCGCTCACGGTTCTGATTTTCCTCCTGCACCCGGTGATTCTGGTTATAGATGGCAGGCAACGCCAGCGAATTGGTAGTGGCGATCGACGTGATCGGGAAGTTGGGGCCGGTCATAGACGGGTGGTCCTGCTTCTGGGCGTTCCTGTGCCGCTCTGGCACCGCATCAAACGTGTCTGTCTCTTTGGTGTCTCCTACTTTGGGACGGCCTGGTGCCTGCTCCTCACCCTGACACTGGTCGGGTGTATTTCCTGGTCCGAAAGTATCTCAGCTGGAGCCAGGACGGCGCTCGCCTTGCTCGGTGCGCTGCATCTCGCGGGGCTTTTTCTGGTATCAGGAATTCTGCTCCTGGGGAAGCTGTGGAGTTGGTGGATCAAGGCATCGAGGAGGTGAAATCACGAGGTGCTGCCGTGCGGCGTGCGACTCTCTGAGAAAGGGCGGTGTATAGTTATGAAAAGAGAGGCCGGACAGTTGCTGCGAGAAGCAACTTCCTCTGCTATCGCAGTACGTGCGGGGCTTCTGGGTATCGTGCCACCCAGACTCCTTCCAGCTGTGTGGCTCGATGCAGACGAACGAACAGATGTGCAGGAGATCGTGGTCGCACACCGGGAAAGCGGTAGTGGCGATGCCGAGACGTTCTGGCTGTACGCCGAGAACGCGTTCTATCTCCATTGCGCTCTGCAGCGCCCGCTGGAGACCTCGTTCTGGATCGCTTTCCCATTGCCGCGCTGGAAGGAGTTCCTTGTTCTGGTGGTGCGGCTGGGCATGCTCATTGTGTTCACCGGCCCGCCTCCGGCCTGGGCGGCCCGCGAGGGTGCGTACAGCCCTTTCGCGCTGGTCCCCGAACGGGCGCGGGAATTTGTAGAGGGCTTCACGCTTGTCGTTGAACACCCGGAACTCCCTGTGATGCTGAGCCGCTGGCCGGCGCTCTGGTGAACCAGGGCAGGTGCTACTGTTGGACAGGAGGAGAGGGGGCAGGAGAATGAGCCGTGAGTGTTCGGACGTGCAGGATGAAGTGGTCCTGCGAGCGCTGGGGTACAGGAAAACCCCTCAGCGCCTCCTCATTTTGTCGGTCTTACAGGCGGCTCAGACCCGCCTCACCATCTGGCAGGTCCTGGAGCGCGTGCATGAGCAGAGTCCGGGGGTGAGCTCTTCTACCCTCTACCGCTCCCTGGAGATCTTGGAAGCCGCGCACCTGGTGCGCAGGACACTGCTTCCTGGCGAAGGCGTGACCTATCAGGCGGTACGGGGCCGCGGCGAAGAGCACTACCTGGTGTGCCAGCGCTGTCATCGCATCATCACCATAGCGCTCGACCAGCTCCCCGCCCTCGCGCGACAGCTGGAGGCGCAGCATTGCTTTCATGAAGTCAGCGCCGCAACCATTGCTTCCGGGTACTGCGACGAGTGCTGGCCCCTCGTTCGCCAACCCAGCTGAGAACCCCCTCTGCGGAAACGCTGCCTCCCCTGCTTTCACCGAGTTCCGCCTGCGGATGCCCCTCTTTTCAAAGATGGGTGGAGTAGGTGTTCCTTGTTCGGGGCAGAGGTGGGGCCTCCCCCTATCAATCAAAGCTGTCTATACGCGTAGCCATCCGCACGTTGCAAGAGGACACAGTACTTCGCATTGATCCCATCGACCTTACCCACCCGAAACGAGCCTGACGTTCGCACTGCTACCCGCCCCACATGCACTCCTGCCGTTTTGAGGTGGGCAGGGGCCACTGCGCGCACCAGATCGCCTGTCGAGAAGCCCCGAATGCGCTTCTGTCTGGTCAGATAGCCTCGTGGAAATCCAGAGTCATCTACATTGGTACGACAGTGGCTCCCTCTGCCTGTTGCCTCGATTGCCAACGTCAGGCACATTCCCTGCTCAACTCCGGCGATGTTCCCGACGCAGAGGGCATCCTTGGCATGCGTCTTCTTCACCTGAAATCTTGCTCTGTTCCAGCGTGTGCGTCCCCCGCTCCACGTGCCGATGGGCAGTCCCAGGCTCTCCATGCACTCCACCAGGGCAAAGCGTGTGGCATTGACGGCACTGGCGTCTTTGAGTGGGGTGCGGGCCTGCTTCTCTACCTCTGGATACCCGAACTCGGCGGCGGTCTGGTTCCCTTTGGCCTGATTACAGTCATGGCAACTGAGCACGAGGTTGGAGATCCGATCCGTGCCGCCACGACTCTTGGGGCACACATGCTCGGTCTCGAAGGGAACATCTTGCTTGCCGCAGTAGACACAGCGTCTGCCAAACTTCTCCAGCAGATACGCCCTGCATTCCCATCCGGCCAGCTCGCCGTGTTGGTAGGCGACCCCTTCGATCTCCGGGTTTTGCATCAGCGCCAGATCAAACTTGACTCGCTCGACCTCAATGCGTGCTAAAGGCACCCATCTCTGGTAGCGAGCTGCCCAGGTGAGCACATTGAGGATGCGCGAGCGCAAAGAAGGGGGCAGCCACCCCTCTTTTCGTCTCCTGTTTTGGAAGCGAGAGGGCCGGTATCTCAGGTGGGCACTCCTGCGACGCCGACGATATCCCGCTCGCTTTCCCATCCGTTGGTGGATTTCTCTCCCTCGATGCGAGAGTTCCGCCAAATGCAGCGCGTAATGCACCTCAAGGGCTTCCTTTGACTCCCCTTGCTCGGTGGCCTCGACCTCCTTCACGCGCACGACCGCGATTCCCGTGGTGTGGCTGCCCGGGTCCAGCTTGAGGGCGACGGGTTGGACGGCGCTCTCGGCCCGCAAGCGGTCCTTGAGGCGGATGACAAAAGGCATTCTTCGATGCACCACCGCTCGCCCAGCGCCAAGTAAGACTCGCGCCCGTTTCTCTGAACACGGCATCAACGGCCTTTTGTGACGATCTAAGACAAAAACAGACATCAGCTGGGTTCCTTTCTGCCTCCTGAGAAGGAGGCCCCCACTAAGGGGCTGGTGACGCGCCTGAACTGGCTTGCTCAGGCGACCCCTCTCGTCAAAGTTGGAAAGGCTTGTCCTGCTGGTCGCACCGCCCGACACCCCAGACGGGCTTTTAACGATCAGCGGCAGAGCGGCGAACTGAGGTGGCATTCGCAGGTGCCATGACCTTTCCAACGCAGCGTCCGCCTCTCTCGGCCTACGAGATTGGACGCTCAGACTGGACAACGGGACCATCTGAAGGCTGGTGGCAAGCCCCCGTTTTCAGACGTGGGGTCGTTGACTACTCGACGACCACCGTGAGATTCATACCCATGTGGATTGTACAGTAGATGTCAAACTCACCAGCCGTGGTAAAAGGGCCGATTTCAACCGAGCCTCCGTTCACCGGGAGGTTAGCAATGACCGGAGCGCCAGGCTCGATTGATGGCATGGCGGTGCCATTGGCAGACCAAATGCCGTTGCGCAGCACATGCGAGAACGCGCCATCGTCGATTAACAGAAGCTTCTCCCCCTTTGGGACCAGCACGACATTTTCCGAGAACCCGCCCGGACCCATGTGTACCGTAGGCTCGCGGCCAGTGTTCGTCCCCGCAGCTCCCACGAGCGGATTAGCCTCGACGATGAGCGCTGTCAGGATCAGGCCGATCACGATCCCGGCGAGTCCGACAAGGGTGGTCTGCATGCCGCGCGACAGTTGAGGCCGAGACTCCCGGTAGTTCTGAATGCTTGAGCCTATTCCGCAGACGCATGCGACCAGCGCGCTCGCCAGGAAAAACACATTGAGCGCATAGAAGCTGGCGGGGACCGGGTGGGCCAGGTTATAGATCGTTTCCGGCTGGGCGAGGTCCAGCGCGGTGCTCAGCAGGGCCAGGATCGCTCCCAAAAGAGGCGCCAGGCGTGCTCGGCTGACAGCGACAAAGCCGGCGGCCAGAAGCGTGAGGATGGCGATGACCAGGATAGGGATGATGATTCCGGCGACGGACTCCACGAGAAAGAAGTAGACGAGGTAGGCAATGCCATTTATTCCCAGGGCGGCGACGGTGACCAGGCCGAGGCCCGAGAGCGCTGTACGCTTCATAGAAACTGCTCCTCCGCGCCAGCAGATGCGCCGACGCGCATTGTGTTCATGCTCGAAAAACAAGCGCAGGCGTATTGCCCTTCTGCTCGCAGCACAGGATCCGCGGAAGATCACTGCAACAGCGGGTAAGGCTCCTGCTCCATTTCCTGTAGCGTACCAGAAAAAAACGGACACAGGTATCAGATTTCTCCCAAAATTATTGCAGGGAAATTCCAAAAAGCTCTAATAGGTGCATTACTGGACGGTCTTCTTTTCTAGCAACGTACCCCATTCACTGCGGCGGGTGAAGAGCGTTTCCTCTTCACCCGCCGCATGCCACTACGGATTACGCACATTTGCTCTTCGTATACCGAATGCCGTGAGGCTGGCCTGCCGGTTGCGCATCCCTGGAATGGTCCTCACGATTCGGAAAAACAGTGGCACGCGGAAAGGCTTGTCGGTCTCCAGGCCGTATTTACGAATCTGCTTCTGCACAGTGGTCTGGAAGAACTGGAGGACCTTCGTTGGCAGCTCGCGCTCGCGCTGCACCGCTGCCAGGTCCTGATCGCTCACCGCCCCAGCTAAGAGAGGGGCGGTGAGCCGATTGGCCGCCACGATGGCGTCTTGCATGGCCAGATTGTTTCCGAATCCCCCGACGGGGTTCATGGTATGTGCGGCATCCCCGATCAAGAGCAGCCCCGGACGATGCCATCGAGCAACCCGGCTCGTCTGGACAGAGAGGAGAGAAATCTGCTCATTCCAACTTTGCAGGGTGTCAACCCGGTCTGCCATCCAGGGAATGAGTTCGGCGAGCGACCGGCGCAGCGGACCCAGGCCAGCTTCTTTCACCTGGTGGTAGGTACCCGGCGCGATGGCGTATCCCACTTGCCAATGCTCAAAGTGGTCGAACAAGATGGCGAAGTGAGCCGGTGCCAGGTGCAGTGCCCCAGCCGCATCCGGGTCGCTCTGATAGTGGGGGAGATAGAACCACAGAATATCCATTGGCGGCGAGAGCTTTTCTGGCTCGAATCCCGCCAGGTGGCGGATGCGCGAGAAACGCCCATCCGCGCCGACAACGAGCTGCGCTCTCACCTCATGAAAGCCGTCCTGCCCCCGGTAGACCACGCCCCGGACCACTCCATCCTCCTCAATGAGCCGCTCTGCTCGTGCTCCCATGATCAGGCGAAAATTGGGATCCTGCTTCGCTCTGTCGGTCAAGAACTCCAAAAATCGAGGTTGCGGCACCATGAGCATGTACGGGTAGCGCGTCTTCAGCTGTGTGAAATCGCTAATGGTGAAGGAGGTTCCTTCTCGTGAAATGAAAAAGGAGATGCCCAGCATTTTCGTGTGTCGTAGCTGCAGGACATCGTCAGCCAGCCCGAGGCGCTCGAGGTTCTCCATGATGGCGGGGTGTACGGAGTCCGCGCGGAACTCGCGGTCGAAGTCCGTGTGTGCCTCCAACAAAATAACCGGGACGCCCTTGCGGGCAAGTAGCAGCGCTAAAAATGCTCCCGCCGGCCCGCTGCCGACGATACAGCATGTTGTCTGCTGCACGTCCAGACTGGAGGCCTGTGCGGAATCGTTTTGGGTGGACAAAGTCTCGCTCTCCAAATAGATCAGCTCCTCTCTTGTAGTTGTCTCAGCTGTGTACGACGGGAAAGGCGAGCAGGTCCGCTGCCTCGTCTCTTTCAATTGTAATTGTATCTTATTGGGAAATAATTGCAACTAACACGTATGTATTGTGGAATTGATACATGTTAGTTTTTGGGTGAAGTGCGCCCGAAGCAGGAATTGGGGAGCGACCAGCAGCAGCCATCTCGGCTGGCGTGACGACACAGGCGACTGTGGTTCCAGATGGACCGCCGTACTTGAAAGCCGTCACCCCTCCCCTTGACAGGACAGGGGCTTGCAGGTACTATAATTAGTGTGCAATTAGTTAGCGTACAACGTACTTACGCGCAAAAAAAGAGCGCTGCGGTCGGGAGAAACGAGGCATGAACCGTTCACCAGAGGAATTTCTAGGCTACTGGCTCTTTTATGCTCAGAGGAACGTGGAGTATGTTTTCGCGGACTTCCTGAAAGCGACCTGCATGGAGCATGGAAAGCTATACGCGGTAACCCCTCCGCAGTGGGGCGTGCTCGCGCTCCTTTGGGAAGAGGACGGGCTGGCCATCGGCAGCCTGAGCCAGGCGCGTGCCATCGATCCCCCCACCGTCACCGGCATCGTCACACGCCTGGAGCAGAGCGGCCTGGTCGAGCGCCGCCACGACCGGCAGGACCGCCGTGTGGTGAAGGTCTACCTGACGGAGGAAGGGCGGGACAGCATGAGCTTTTTGCCGGCAGCGGTCGCTACTTTCAATGCTACCATGACGCGGGAGATCAGCGACGCCGAACAGCGCGACCTGATCGCGTTACTGCAAAAGATCATCGCGAACCTGACCGCGGCGAGGCCAGGGGTTGCCGACCGCTTTGGCCTCCTGCCCGATTCCCTGCGCCTTGAGGGCCGAGAAAAAGAGGAGCGCTGAATGGCGAGCCGCGGCTAAGGGACAGCAGAGCGAAAGGAATTGCATCATGGGCCAAGACACCAGACAGAGTGCGCCGGGGGGACGACCATCCTCCACCGAGGACGTTCCGGCCATCGAAGTCCTCGACCTGAGCAAACAGTTTGGGGCGCTCACCGCCGTGGACCACCTTTCACTGCGCATCGAGCAGGGCGAGATCTTCGGGCTGGTGGGTCCCAACGGCTCGGGGAAGACGACGACGATTAATATGATCAGCGGGCTGAGCGAGCCGACGAGCGGGACGGTCACCATCATGGGCTACAACGTCCACCTGGCCGCCATGGCGATCCGGAAACTGTTGGGATCGGTCCCGCAGGAGACCGCACTCTACGAAGAGATCAGCGCGCAGGCCAACCTGAGCTTCCATGCCGATGTGTTTGGCATTCCGCGCGGTCAAAAGCGGGCTCGCATCGACGCCGTCCTCGAGCTGGTGAGCCTTTCTGCCCGGAGGAACGACCGTGTGCGGACCTTCTCGGGAGGGATGAAGCGGAGGCTGGCACTCGGACGCGCCCTCCTGCACGACCCGCAGCTCATCTATCTGGATGAGCCCACCCTGGGCGTCGATATTCAGGCGCGCCGCGCCATCTGGGACTACATTCTCACGCTCAAAGAGCAGGGGAAGACGACGCTGATCACGACCAACTACCTTGAGGAGGCCCAGGCGCTCTGTGACCGCCTCGCGATCATCGACCATGGCAGGCTCGTCGCCGTTGATACGCCCGAGCACCTGAAGCAGCAGTACGGGGGGAGTGTCATCGAAGTGGAGACGGCAGCACCGAGCACGGCTGTGGAACGGCTGCGTGCCCTGCCCGGCGTCGGGGAAGTCGAGCAGGAGGGCGTGCTCCTGAAGATCACCACTCGGGAATCAGGCGTGCTTGTGCCGCAGGTCATCTCGTTGCTCTCTCAAGAGGGTGAGATACGCGATATTGCGGTGCGCGAACCCAACCTGGACGAGGTCTTCCTCCGCCTGACCGGAAGCGCGCTCAGAGATTAGGAGTCAATGATGGTGAGCATGCTGCAACGACTCGATACACTCCTGCGCATTATTTGGGCCACTGCCAGGAAGGATATGCTGATCGCCCTCTCGGAGCGGGTCTTCACGATCGTTGGCGTGTTCCTGCCCGTGAACGTTCTCATCCTGATGAGCCTGTTTGCTCTGGGCGGCAGTCAAGCCCCAACGGTGGTCGTGATGCAAGACACTGGTCTCTACGCGCAGCAGCTCTATGCCGCCATGGGCCACGCCCACTCGTTCCGCCTCGAACGCGCGGACCGGGCCTCGGCCGCGGCTCTGCTGAAAGCGGGGGATGTGGTGGCCGTCGTGACGATCCCGTCCGATTTCGATGCACGCGTCGCGCAGAGCCAGCCTGTGCAGGTCGATGTGCAGATCAACAACCTGAACACCGACTTTACCAACGATATCCGCCGCGCCCTTCCCCTCTCGATCACGTCGTTTTATGCCGGTGCGTTTCCGCACCTGGTAACCGTCAGTCCCCAGGAGGTCGATAGGTACCGGACGGATACCGATTACATCCCTTACCTGACGGTCTCCGTCATGGTGATCGCGATCATGATAGGCGGCCTGCTGCAAGCGGGGACGGCGGCGGCGCGGGAATGGGAGCACGAGACGATCAAAGAGCTGCTGCTGGCTCCCGCTCCACGCTGGGCCGTGCAGGTCGGGAAGATGCTCGGCGCGTTCCTGCTCAGCCTGGGTTCGGTGGTGATCATGCTGGCGGTCATCATCGGCATCGTCGGTGTGAGGCCTGCCCACTGGGGCGAGGTCATTGGCTCGACACTGCTGATCCTGGTGATCTTCATCGCCCTGGGAACGCTGCTGGGAACGCTGGTGAAGCAACGCCAGGCGCTGGCCGTACTGGCCATCGGCATCGCGCTCCCGCTTTTCTTTCTCAGCGGCGCCTTCGGCCCGATCTCTTTCGACCCGCTCGCGGTCCAGGTGATCGCCCGCGCCTTTCCCGTGTACTATGCCATTGTGCTGGAGCAGCACGCCTTTCACGACTTCACCCTGGATCCATCAGGCCTCACCACCAGCGTCCTCGTGCTGTGCGGCTACACGGCCCTGGCGGTTGCGCTGGCCGCGCTCGTGCTGCGCCGCAGCACGGTACGTCACTGAAAAGAGCGAGAGGAGGGCAAACAGCATGCTGCGTCCGACATTTACCCGCACGGTGTGGGCGATCATGAAAAAGGATATCGCCACCTGGTTCTTCCTGCCGGCCAGTAGTCTCGGCACGGTCCTTCCCGCGCTGGCGGTGCTCCTGATCGAGGCGCTGCTGGCCAGTGCCGTCGGGCGCAGCCCGGTGGCCCTCGTGGTACTTGACTCTGGCCGCCCGGCCCAGCACCTCGCGCAGTCCATCAGGGCCGCGGACGTGTTTCGCCTCACGGAGACAAACCAGGCGCAGGCGCAGGTGCTGTTCCGCAACCTGGACGTGGTCGCGGTGATTACGATCCCGGCCGACTTCTCGCACCGGTACCAGGCGCACGAGCCGGACCCCGTCATGGTCGAGGTAGATAACTTGAACCTCGATTTCACCAACGATATCCGACGGGCGGTCCCCGATACCATCACGCAGTTTTACCAGGCGCAGGGGCCATCCAGCCCGATCTCGGTGACGGTACGGGAACAGGACCTGAGAAGGCAGGACGTGGAGCTGTTCCAGTACGAGGTCCTGCCCGCCATCGCGCTGCTGCTGACGATCGGAGGGCTGCTGACGAGCGGGATGGCAACCGCCAGGGAATGGGAATCGCAAACGGTCAAGGAACTGCTCCTCTCTCCATCGTCGAGGACCTCCCTGATCGTGGGAAAGGTGCTGGCAGGGTTTCTGACGACCTTCGCCCTGGGGCTCTTCGTCCTGGGGGTGGGGTATATCCTGGGCTGGACGCGTCCCGAGGGAATCTACTGGCTGAGCACGCTGCTCGTCATGGCCATGATAGCGCTCCTCAGCTCGGGCCTCGGCGTGGCGCTCGGCGCTCTGCTCAAGCGCATCCTGGCCGTGCTGGCCGTCGCGGTCGTCCTCGGCCTGTATCTCTTTTTCCTGTCGGGTGGGATAACCGTCTTGGCGTTCGAGCCTGTTTGGCTCCAGACCATCGCTGGATTCGACCCGTTGACATACGGGGTGCACGCTTTGCAGATGGCCATCTTTTACAGCTCTTCAGATCTGCTCGGGCGCGACGTCGCGGTCCTTGCGCTCTCTACCCTCGCCGCCATTTGCCTGGGTATCCTGGCCATGCGCAGGAGCCTACTTCAGTGAAGGAGACGAGTCGCGGCACTCACCCGTCAAACAAGGGCATGTGGACCCACAAAAACAAGACTTAAGTCTTGTTTTTGTGCAAAAAAACTCCGTCAGCTAACTTTCCTCGATTCGTTTTTCTTCAAGAGACGGACGAAAGCAGTGCTGCATATGCCGTTCTCACTGAACATTCCTTCTGTTGCCACGTCGTGGAAAGGGAAGCGCATATTTGGTATACTCTGAGCATGGACATAAGCACACCTACTGGACACGTTCGAGTATGGCTTGAGATGCTTCCTTTCGAGAAAAAGCCAACGATCGATACCCTCCGCAGATTGATTGGATCAGTTGCGCCAGAAGCGCATGAGTTCATCTATCATGATGCTTTGGGGTATGGCCCAACGGATTCTGGCTTTGATCGGATTTTGTACATCACCGTTTTTGAAGCACATATCAATTTGGGGTTCTTCTTCGGAGGCTTTTTGCCTGATCCCGAGAGGTTGCTTGTAGGCAGTGGCAAGCGCATGCGCCACATCAAGATCAGGTCGCTGCAAGAGAGCGAGAACCCAGCCATTGCTATCCTGCTTGCACAAGCATGGGGCGACGGGCTGAAGCGAGTCGAACAACTTCACCACAAACAAGCTTGACGCTCCTTCATCATTTCCCTTTCGAGAGTGGGCCGGGCATTGCCACTCCGGCGATCGCGTAAGCGATGGGCACGCTCCAACCGGTCGCGTGTTGGGGAGAGGAGAGCATCCCATTCTCCTTACACGTCTATGATGTAGGCAGCACATGTTCCGCAAATGCTTGCAGACCATCCAGATCGTCTAGGTCGAACCATTGTAGCATAAGTTCCTGGACGCCGACGGCCTCAAATGCTTTGATCTGCTCAATCACCATGTCCGGTGTACCAACGATATCGTGAACTTCAGTGGCAAGATACTGAATAGCTTCATCCAGTGATTTGTCCGCCAGGTTTTTATGGTCGTGCCGCCAGCACAGGCGACGGTCGAGTTCGGCTCTGTCGCGCCCGAAATAGACGGCGTGCATAAGTGTGCGTTTGACGTCGCCCGGCTGACGTCCGGCCTCGATCAGCAGCCTATCAAGGGTGGCGGAATGCTCACTGAACTGTTCCGGTGAGAGAAAGACGCCATTCCAGATATGCGAATAGCGAGCTGCCAAGGGCAGCGTACGCTTGTGACCATTACCGCCAAGAAGAATATGCGGACCACCCTGACGCTCCGGGCGCGGCAACAAGACGGCATCGCGTAGTTGGTAAAAGCTGCCGTGGTAGTTGACCGGCTTCTGATTATTGAGCAGGAGCGTCACCACTTCCAAGCCTTCCTCAAGACGGGCGAGACGAGTCTGCACATCGCCGAGGTCAAAACCGAACATGGTGTGTTCACGCTCCTGCCAGCCAGCACCCAATCCCAAAATCATACGCCCACTGCTCAAATCATCGAGAGCCAACGCCTGACGCGCCAGAAAGACGGGATTGCGGAAGGAAAAAGGAGCCACTAGAGGTCCGAAGTGGATACGCCTTGTATGGCCAGCAAGGTAGGTCAGTGAAACGAATGCCTCTAGCGAATCTAGATCCGGCGATGACGCGTTGATAAAGTGGTCGGAGCGGAACATACCCGCGAAGCCAAGATGCTCGACAGCATTCACCATTTTTTTCCAGCGTGGCCAATTGAGACCCATCTGACCTTCGATCATAATGGATATCTCAATCATGCAGTGTACTCCTTTCCATTTTCGTATCTGTGCAGGATGGAAGAGGCAAGGGCAACCGCGTCGAGTACCATACAGCCCTCGACCACTGAGCCGTCGCTCCTAATTGTTTTTTCATTTCTGTTTACCCTGCCTAGAGAGCACAGGCTCTCCTCGCAGGGAGGCGCGTTCTATATGAGGCGGAAGTGCCTATTTTGTACCGACAATTTCCCAGCAGCTTTTGAGCGGAAGTTCTGTTGGAAGATCTATCACGACCAGCCGGGTTCTCTAGACGCGAATTACAGTACAGCCGCGTGTACCACCAAAGCCCGGGCTGACCAAAACCACGATCTGACCGGTCTTGATCTTTCCTTCTCGAAGGGCTCGTTCAAAATGCACAAAGACATCGTTTGAGTTAAGATGCCCAGTTTCGCTCAGGTAATCCGTCAGTATTCGCTCCCTCGGGAAGCGAAGGAGCTCCGCCGTCACGTCCCAGATCAGGTTGTATGGTGTGTGTGGAATGATATAGGAGACATCGGTAAGTTGAATACCCGCTTCGGCCAGGGCTTGTTGCACTGCCATCCGGATCCTGTGCGGATTCTCTTGACGGAAGCGAGCGATGTCTTCAGGAGGAGACTTCTCGCCAGCAAAGGTAAGACTATAGGTCTGGCTGATGCAGGCCATGATTCGGTGCCTCGCTGGGTGACGGGTTATCAGCATGGCTATCGCAGCATCTCCCATAGTTGATCCGAAAAATACCCGCTCTTCCGCATTTTGAGCTTTGTCTACTCCCAGCACGAGTATATCGCCTTCAGGCACCGCTGCCAGCCATGCTCCCGCCATCTGCACAACAAAGTGTATGACCGAGCAAGGCTGTCCACTCACGGCGAGTTTTGGCACGTGCTGGAGGTGAAAGCCCTGCATGCTCTCATCAAGCAATGGCACATCAGGTGGTACTGTTGTCGCTAAAGAATGGCCCAGCAGTACGCCGCACACACGCTTATGCAGATCGGGAACATTCGCTGTAAGGCGTTGAAGGACGTCTTGGATAAGTTCTGCAACTGATGCCTGATGTGCTACTGGAATACGCCGCAGCCCATTGTTATGCACCTGTTGCACATATGCCTCATCGCGCCCCGCGGCGCGCACAATTTCCTCAACAGGCATTAGGTCCTGCTCCACCTCGCAAACGAGATGATCTAAGCCAAAGCCCTTCATGTTGATATACTCCTTGCTAAAGCGGTGAAAACATCAGTAAGCTGCTTCTCCAGGAGTGCCACTCGCCTGAGTCCTTGCAAAGGGTGAGGCGAGGCCTCGCTCAAGCATCCGAGAACATCCGCGCATTCGTTAGCCTGCTCCTGCAGGAGAGCGATGCCCTCTGAGAGCAGGGAGTCAGGGAGAGGAAGCGAGGGCATCACGCCTAGCATTTGGAGGAAGCGCAGCCCGGCCAGGGAACGCTGACTTTTGGCAGGCAGCACATATGTCAAACCTCGCCGAAGCGATGGCTCGTTGATGATCTGCTCTTCCTCCTGAGCCATGGCGATCAGGCCATGCACGCCTCCCCGTGGCTGCTCTTGAGCGCCGCGCAAATTATCTGCGGCGTATTCCAGTGCGCATACAAGCGCGCTCGCGTCACAGTGGCACGGATCCTGGGGCACAATACGCCGCATCATATAGGCTCCGCGTCCTTCTGGAACCGAACTTGCTCGCCACGCTGGGAGAAGTTTCTCAGCAGTGACCTGCGCGCACGGCACCCCTTCTGGATCACTCAACCAGATGCGACCCTGTTCGACCTCCGTGACCACCACATAATGATCGATGCCACTGTAGATCTCTGAGCGAAAGAGATAGGGCAGGTTGCCCATATCGAGGGGGCCGAGCACAACGGGTCCAGTAGCGCTCCAGTTCTCTAGTTGTCCAATGGGAGTGGCGGCATCGACGGTTGCATCCCACCAGTTGACCTCAAAAGCAACATGCAATGCCAAAAGCGCCCGGTCAAGTCCCACGTCAGGGTCAATGTAGCAATCCAACACCCTATTCGCGTCCTTCTCACGATACACGACGCCAAATGGCACTGAGGTCAAAACGTCGAGGAGCCAGAGGTCGACAGCGGCAAAAACCGAGTCATAGGCTGTTGCCAGGGCTTGAACATGGCAGTTCATTGACTTGCCCCAGTACGTAGGAGGCAGATGCTTCCGGTGAGTGCTCGACTGCATTACCATTCCCCTTCTCACAAATCCTCAACACTCAGCTCGCCCTTGGCTTCTGCGAGCTGGCGAAGAAACAAGCGGTCGATCTTGCCATTCGTGGTCTTGGGCAGCGGCGATCGGGTTATGACGAACCACTGGGGGCAGCACTCAGCTCCAAGGGTAGCCAGACAGCGCTCCTTCATGTGCTCGGCAGGAAGCTGTACCTCAGGGGGAACCGATACATAGGCCCACATTTGCTCACCCTCGAATTCATCCGGTATCCCAACGACACCTGCCTCGGAGACCCCATCCAGGCTACACAAAAAGCTTTCCACCTCGGCCACGCTGATACGATGGCTGCGTCGTTTGATCAACATTTCATCCCGCCCGAGAAAATAGAGGTAGCCATCGGCGTCGATGCGACAGCGGTCCCCTGTCAAAAGGATACGCTCGCCGGTCTCCGAGTCGCGCGTGTAGCGCCTGGCGGTTTCCGTCGGGTCATTCCAGTATCCCACCATGACGTGCGGTCCGCGGACGGTGAGTTGTCCCACACCGCTCGCTCGCTCGACGCCTGTATCGTCGATCACCGTGATGCGTGTCCCCGGAAGTGGCAGGCCGACGGAGCCCCGATGACTATCCAGTTGGTCGGGCATCAAGATGCTGACACGCTTACATTCCGTCAGGCCGTACATCGAAAAAACTGAGACATGTGGCAGGATTTCGCGCAACCGATCGATGTGGGCTGGAGGGAAAATATCCCCGGTCGACGAAATATAGCGCAGGCCCGGTAGCTTGACGCGCTCGAGGAGCCTTGAGCGCAAGAGCAAGGCAAAGAGCGAGGGAACGCCGGGTAGGCCCGTGACTCGATGCATTGCCAATAACCTGGGGATGACGGGCGGAAAGCCGAAATCGGGTTCAAGGATGAGGGTAGCGCCAACGTCGGCACAGAGAAACACTTGATAGAGGCCGTAATCAAACGAAAGCGGCAACCCACACAGCACCACATCGGCAGCAGAATTTTGCAATCGAGAGTTGATAGCAGACGTCACAAACACTACTTGACGGTGCAGAGACATTACTCCCTTGGGGTCTTTCGTCGTGCCAGAAGTATAGAGCACGGCGGCCAAGTTATGCTCTGTCATCGCGATGCCAGGCCGATTGGCTGGGTAGTCGGCCAGTGCGGCCCACTGCACTACCTGAACACTACTCCTGTGCCGAGCAGGTGCGTTGTGGGGCAAACTGAGTCCGGGCAGCAAGAGCACAGGAAGCCTCTGTCGACCCTGCAACTCCGCGCAGCGGTCGTAAAGAGGCGCATCGACTACCATTGCGGCAGGCCGACAATCACTGAGAATATAGGCGAGCTTGGCCGTTGGGGTGTCAGGATGCACGGGGACAAAAGCCGTGCCGGCTTTGAGCGATCCAAAGATGGCCGCGACCAGCTCGATGCTATTTGCCCCCAGCAAAAGGACCCGCTCGCCCGGTAACACTGTCTGAGCATGGAGCCATTGAGCGATCTGGTTTGAGACACGATCCAACTCTCCGTAAGAGAGGGTTCCGCTCTTGCTCACGACAGCTCGTCGCTGCGGGTCTGCTGCGACCTGCCTTTCGAGGAAATGCTGAATTGTTGCCATGAGCACCTCACAAACCGAATCGGGCGTACTGCCATTCCAATGACTTGCCCTCTGAAAAGCGCTGGCCGATTGGCACATTCTCTTGAGATACGCGATGCCACTCGTCGTACCGTGACAGTTGCAACGTATGCTCCGCTAGCTCTCAACGACGACGTATGCACATCCCAGTGCGCCATATTGCCCGGCGAACCAGAGGATACCATGCTCACCCGGCTTCACCAGCTCGGTACGGAGCAGGTGGCCCAGCGAAACCAGCGTATCTGTACAGCCATAGTGGCTGGCGCGATCCTTCTCGCGTACGAACCAACGCGTATCGGGCAGCAATTGGCGAACGCTCTCTGCAAGCAATGATGGCATTGCGGAAGGCATGATTCCCCAGGTAATCTGCTTGCCGGGCCGGCCTTGCCGGGCTGCCGCCGTCAGAGCCTGGTCGACATCGCGAAGGATTTGGTGGCCTGTTAGGTCAACCTGGCTGGAGCTCACGCCGAGCACATGGAGGCGCGGCACAAGGTCAGCTTGAAATGACACAAGCAAGGCCGCGGCAACGGCATCGCTCTGTAAGGGTTCGTCACCGGAGAGAGGCGTGTTGAGAGAGTGCGTGCAGCACAAGAGTGCTCTCGTTCGCTGCTCATTGAGGAGGCTCCCTAGAAGGAGGAGTGCCATGGCTGGCTCTCCTCCCATCTGACCGCCAAGCACGAACGGCACTGCCTCCTGTATTCCGGTCTTGACCGCTATTTCGTACGCCGGCGCTTGTGTCATTTCAAGCTGACCTGTTGCCGCGCGACAATAGGCGAAAAGTTTCACTGCCTTCCTATCTGGGTATGCCTCAAATAGGGCTGTTGCCGCCTGTATGGTCAGGCTCTCTGCATTGTCGTCCGATTGGGCAGCCTGACCCCCTGCGGAATTGAGTCTTTGAATGCGTATGGTTGGATAGCTTATCCACAAATCCATTGATACCTACTTCCGGTTGATAGCGTAACAGTGATCATGTTGATAAACAGATATTCATCTCAATTCATTATACTTTTTTTGGGCACCTGGGTGTTCGCTCTACCAGCCCTTCGAGTTATATGCGGCGATACATTCCCCCGAAGGGGGGATGAAAAAGCCAGTTCTAAGCCCCAGGTCTGTGCGCGCCACTTTGCGCTCCTCACCTGGAAAACGCCTACACGTTCCTCTCCATATATTGATACAGAAAATCGACGAGACTACCAATTGTGGCAAAGATCTCGACGAGGTCCATATCGAGCGGATCGAAGAACAGACCGAATTCGTCCTCTAGCGAGATAGACAAAGTGACCATCTGGAGAGAATCGAGTTGCAGATCCTCACGTAGTCGGTCCTCAACACGTACCTCTCGGGCTGCGTGCGCTGGACTCACTTCGCTTTTAACTAGGCGTATCACGGTTGCCAGCACTTGATCTCTGGTCATCGAGGGCTCCTTCTGCAAGTTCCACTTATCTGATAAGGGTGAGAACCCTTCCCCTACGGTCTGTCTCCAACGAGATCGACAATGGCCTGAATGAGGTGGGACAACGAGGCTGGAATCCACCCAGGCTAGCCATCAAGCGGCGTGAAGGGAGAGGTAGCAAACCAACTCTCTAGCTTACCAATAGCCCGTTCGAGGCTGGTTACCTCGGCATTGAGGGTCATGCGAACAAAGCCTTCGCCCCCTCTTCCGAACGCGGTACCTGGTGTCATCAAGACCCCCGCATTGACGAGGCATTGCTCGACAAACTCTGCTGCAGGCATCCGGTTGGGTATCGGCGCCCAGATATAGCAGCTCGCCGGGGGAAGGGTGATGCTCCACCCCAGAAGGTGCAGTCCATTGACCGTGACCGCTCGCCGACGCGCATAAAGGCTGCGCAGGTCAGCAGTCAATTTGTCGCCTCCCTCGAGGGCATGGATAGCAGCACGCTGAACGGCGGGGAAGACACCAGAGTCGAACACGGTTCGCACGCTGCTCAGTGCTGCGATCACCTCACGGTTCCCTACGATCATTCCCACTGGCCACCTGGTCATACAAAACGTCTTCGCAAGCGAATGCACTTCCACGGCTACCTCTTTGGCACCCGGAATCTCAAAAATACTGTGCGGGGGATCGCCATCAAAGTAGAGTTCGGAGTACGCTGAATCGTGGCAGACAACCGCGTTGTGGGAGCGGGCAAACTCAATCACTTCGGCAAAGTAGCTTAGCGGGGCTACTGCACCGGTCGGATTGTTCGGAAAATTCAGGTACAACAGACGCGACCGGCGTGCCGTCGATGCAGGGATTGATCGTAAATCAGGGAGAAAACCCGATGCTGCTGTTGCAGGCATGGTATATGGGTGCGCGTCTGCTGCAAGAGCGGCGCTGGCGTAGACGGGGTGTCCTGGATCCGGTACAAGGACTACATCACCTGGATCGCAGAGAGCAAGGGGTAGATGTGCAAGCCCTTCCTTTCCACCGGGCAGCACTAACACCTCATGCTCTGGATCGAGCTGCACGCCAAAGCGGCGCCAATACCAGCGTTCAATCGCTTCGCGGAGTTCGCGCAGCCCGGCCAAAGGTGGATGACCATGAGACGCAGGATCCTGCAATGCCCGCTGGAACGCTACAAGGATGGAAGCTGGAGGCGGTTGGTCTGGATCATCCCGGCTAAGGTCGATCAGCTCCTTATTGCTGCGCTCATATGCTTCCCTCGCCTGCTCCAGTACTGCAAATGGGTCGGGTGGGAGTCGTCGTAGATAGTTGCCTCCCTTCCACGCGGCATCTTTCACGCCGAGCGGTATCTGCTGCGACCTCAGCAGCTGCTCTGCTGTTTCACGCTTGCGGATAAGCGTGAGCCGCTGATTGTAGAACAAGGCTTCTGCCGGGTATTCGTGGCTTAAAAAGCGCCCCGGACTGGCCGTTAGTTCGTATGCACCCGCTTGATACGTTGCCATCAGATCGCCGATCTCCGGTACTGGCAAGAGGACGTTGGCGGCCATACGATCTGTTGGCGTGCATAAGGGGCCACAAACCGTGACGGTATGCAACTCGCGTTTGTCCCCACCGATCACCCGAATAGGCACCGGTCGGCTTCCGTAGTAACGGTCGCCCGCCCCATACACATTCATCCCCCCGTCAGTGATGACGAACTCTTTTCCTGCAATCTGCTTCACATCGAGAACCCGCGTGACGAACACCCCCGCGGGTCCGACAATAAACCGCCCCGACTCGGCTGCCAGCACCCTCGTCTCCGGATGACGGAGCAGATAGTCTGTAACCATCGACCTCAACGGGTTCTTTAGATCTTCCCACGTCGGCGCCACATCTGCCTCGTGGTATGGGATGCCGAAGCCGCCACCCACATCGACGAATGAGAATTTGACGCCCGTAACGGACTGCAGATTCTCGGCCAAAACCAGGATGCGCTCGATAGATGAAAGGATGGTAGCAGTATCGAGGATGCCGGTGCCCTGGTAGCTGTGGATGCCGACGAATTGGAGATGCGGGAAAGAATGGGCATCCATAAACAACTGGCAGGCCTCGTCCTGTGTCATACCAAATTGCGTCGGCCCCGCCATTGAGACAGACCCTGCGGCGATCCCCAAATTCACCCGGAGAGCCACCCGTGGGTGCTGGCCACTTTGTTCCGCAATTGCATCGAGAAGGGCTACCTCGTGGGCCGACTCTGCGACGATGGCACATAAATCCTGCGAGATGGCTTCCTCCAACTCGCTCTGGGACTTGCCTGGGGCTACGAAGATCAGCTCGCCAGGGAGAACTCCTGCCCTCATGGCCGCCAGCAGTTCTCCCCCAGAGGCCACCTCGAACCATGCGCCAAGTCGATGGCAAATGCGCATGAGTGCGAGGTTAGGATTGGCCTTCACAGAATAGAAAAGCTGCATTGGTGGGGGAAGGATGGCACGGAGCCGTTGCCAATTACTCTCTAGAAGATCGCCATCATACACGTACAGGGGAGTCTCAAAGCGTACTGCAGCCTCCTCCAATACGGTATCAGTCAATGCCAACGTCTCAGGAATGTGCTGGATTGGCGGGATTTTGCCCACGATTTCGACCTCCTCTTTACTCTACTTGGGGCAGGAGATCAACGGAAGTTTCAAGGAGGGTACCCAGGTTCGTCTCCCAGTTGGTCACATCCTCGAGGGAGGACAGTAGGAGAGGTTGATCGCCACGATGCAATCCATCCAGAGCAGTGGCACAAGTGCGACAGAAGTATCGAGCAAATCGCCTCCACTCGTGCAAGCTGCTTTCGTATGCTGCCTGGCCAATGAAGTACTCCCATGTCGAATCTGTAAAGAGTCGCGCCAGATCTTGCACGGCTAGCATCGTATATGTTAGCGCGTAGTGCAATGACCCCCGCTCGCTTGTTTTCAGTGGTTTCGTCCTTAGTTGATCAACGAGACTCGCTAAACCCTGAGGGCCAGCCTCGGGAAAGTCGACTGCGGTGGAATATATCTGTATGCCTGTGCGCACTGTATGAATCAACACTTCTTTCCATGGTCTCAGAGCACCCTGGTTGGTGATTTGGGTGAGACCAGTGGGCGAGGGAGCACCCACTTGAGCGGTTGCGAGTTGCATTGCCGAAACGCTGGAGCACGGGCGGCCTTCAGGGTCATGAACGCGGAAGCGCCCAATACCAGCCGTTGCGTACACGAACACAAAGTGCGCTGTACCGCCGTAATAGCGAGACTCCAAGGTGTTCCACAGCACTCTGCGATCAAGCGGACCTAAGATAACTGCGTCTACTTGTAGCCACTGCGTCAATAAATCATCCAATTGCCTGCCAAATTCGTCGCCCTGAGAGGGATTTGTAGGAGCACCCGCCGCAAAAAGGTGCGTTCGCGCATACTGGCGGATACCCAGGGCTGAAAACGCGGACAGTAAACCGTTCCACGGATCGATAAACGGGGCAAACCATAATGGGGGGTGTGAAAGCGGATATCGACGTGCGAAGGGCCGCCCGGTTAGGCAATTGACATGCGAGATACCTGTATGAACATACCTGTCAAGACAGATGCGCAATATCGCCTCACTACTATCTGACTGTTTACCTCGAAAATACATGCTTCACTCACTGTGTCAGAAACTATCACTTTCATTGTACGTCAAATCCATCAAACTCGGTCAACACTACCCCTCTCCACACAACCGGACAAACCTTCCGGTTCCATGTGTGTCGAAAGCCATGATATCTTGTCTCTACTTCAATCTTGAATGGGTAGGAGATGTTGTTTTTTGCCCTTGCCCTAAGGAGCACGTAACGATCAGTAAAGCCAGTGAATAATCTATCTACAGGACCATTAGTTGCTTGCTAATCCATGATTGCTATCAGCAAGAGCACAAATTGCTCGCTGGCTTTCTGAACCTTTGACATACGACGGTGCAAGAGTGCTATCATTTTAGCACATAGGTTGCACTTCAGGAAGTTGCCGCATTCTCAAGCCTTGGCGAAAAGCTCTGAAGAAGGAAGATAGTAGATTGAGTTTGTAAGAGTCTCCACTCTTCTTTTTCCTCGTAAAGTTTCAAAGGGGTTCAGTCCAAAGGCCTTCTTTTCTCCCCTCTCTCCAGAAGAGAGCAAGAATGGACCAGTAGAACCGGATTGCTCATGCTATAATCCTCCCATCTTTCGAGAAAAGGGATGCCATGGACTACCGCACCTGCACTCAGGACAGTATTGAAATTATAGAGAAGAGCACCTGCAAGTAAAGCATCGCTTATGCAGGTGCTGAGTTTGCGCACAGTAAGCGGATTATCAATATTGTCATGAACAGACCCTTTGAGGCCTACTATGGCCTTACGAAAGTTTCTCGGAAGAGTCTGGCTATCTCACAAAGCAACACCGTTTTCATGTCTCAGGGAAGATTCTCAAAAAAGTTAATTTGCGCCATTGTGGCTGTACCATTTGCTAGGAGGAATTGTCGTGGAACCAAAAATTGTAGCGAAACCAGCATCCAAAATCGTAGGATATGAACTCAAAACGACGTGTCGTGAGGGCAAACATTTCCAGGAGATTCCAGCATTCTGGGCGAACCTGGAGCGAGAACAGTCTGACATGCTTAACAAAACACTACGTGCCGTGCATCACAACAAGCTTGGGATTTACCTGCCCCCTGACAGCACGACCGATGATTTTTCCTATGTGATTGCTCTAGAAGTATATAATTATGAAGGTGTTGTGCCAGATATGTTTCGTGGCGAGCTTCCAGGGGCAACCTATGCGGTGTTTATAGTTCTTCCCGTTGAAAGTCTGGGAACTACATTTTCTGGAGCTCTTCAAGGGACGTGGCAGTACATTTATACGACTTGGTTCCCTGGCTCTGATTATGAATTTGACGAGAGGGGAGTAGAATTTGAACTATACTACGAGGCAACGAAAGTTGAGATCTACATACCCGTCGTGAAGAAAAGAGAAGACCTCTGAAGGTGTCATTCGTCAAGATTAGTGGCAATTTTCTGCCATGATTAATGCCAACTGTTGGCTTGAGAGGCCATTTCAGACGATTTTTGATGAGCGTCTCTGACGCATAATGTGCCAAGACATTGTAGCTCATCTTTTTCGTATCTGTGTATCAAGAATAGAACCAGCAAATTTGCCAGATAACATAGCCGGCACTTATCAGGAGCCGCTCCTGGAGAGGCATCATTTTCTGCCGGATAAAATGGCCGAATTTTAGGAATGGATGAGATAAGAGAGAACATCAAGCCGAAACGGTCTTGTTGGGATATGGAAAGGGTTCCGTACAAAAATGGCCCTAGAAGATAAAGTGCAATAGTTGCAAGCTTTGCCCTTGCCAGGGCATTGCCATTTAACACGCTACGGAAATGTTGCTCATCACACTGCTTGCCACACCTTCACGGTTTTGTCATGACCTCCTGTGGCAATTTTCGTACCATCAGGCGACCACGCAACAGAGTATACCGTGACATTATCACTGACAAACTCAGTATACTCAAATTCACCTATTGGCTTGCCTGTTGCAGGATCCCTCATAGTATGTACAAGTTCACCTATTTGCTTACCTGTTGCAGGATCCCATACCTTTACAGTTCCGTCCTCACCTCCTGTGGCAATTTTCATTCCGTCAGGTGACCAGGTGAGAGAAACTTCCTCACCTGTATATCCTCTATAGTCAAGCAAACGGTTACCTGTGAGTGTGTCCCATACCTGTACATAACCATAACCTTCATAGACCATACCATCAATCCACTTGCCTGCTAAAGCGATATAGTTGCCGTCAGGCGACCAGGCGACAGCGTAAAATGGACCAGTTTGGGTTGCATATCCAGTAATCATTCTTCCTGTGTTAGCTTCCCATACCTGCACAGTCCAACCAAGCGCTCCAGACGCGATGCGCTTGCCATCCGGTGACCAGACAACAGGCCTACCATCAGTATGATCTCTATAGTTACGAATCGTTCTTCCTGTGTTAGCTTCCCATACCTGCACAGTCCAATCATGCGATCCAGTCGCGATATGCTTCCCATCCGGTGACCAGGCAACAGAGTGAACTGCTTCAGAATGTCCTGCGTATTTTGTTACCAGTTTTGCTGTGGTAACTTCCCATACCTGCACAGTATTATCAATACCTACCAAGGCGATATGCTTCCCATCAGGCGACCAGGAAACAGACTCAAATCTACCAATAGTGGCAGGACTAACTATATACCGATCTTGTTGGTATCCATCATAGTGGAAAAAACACTCTCCTGTGGTAGCTTCCCATAACAGCACAGTCCAATTCTGTGATCCAGACGCGATATACTTTCCATCCGGTGACCAGGAGACTGAGGTGACTGAATCAAAATGCCCTCGATACGTATAAAGCAAAGTTCCAGGGTTGGGAGTCTGTGGTAAAGGTGTGAACCAAAAAGGCTGGATTTCTGTTTGTGGATCACTAACCAGTACTGTTGAGATTTCCGCTTCGATATCGTGAGTTTCTGACGATTGAACCGTTGACGTAATGACCTGCATGTACGCTTGTTCAAAAGCCGCAGCAAACGCTGCAATACTTTCAAAGCGCTCCTTTGAATCTTTGGAAAGAGCTTTCAGGATAACTGCTTCTACTGCAAGGGGAATAGTGGGATTTTTCTCCCGCAATGGCGGCACCGATTCATGGGCATGTTGATAGCCCAGTTGAATGAAGTTACCTTCACTTAAGGGGGGTTGTCCACAGAGCCATTCATAGACTACCACTGCTAAAGCATATTGATCGCTGGCTTTCTCTGGCTTGCCCTGGTATGTCTCAGGAGCCATATAATAGGGTGTTCCTCCGATGCCATAAGCAGATGATAACGAGGTACGCCCGGTTTGCGTCAAAACAGCAATACCAAAGTCTGAGAGCAAGAGTTCTCCTTGGCGTCCGATGAGCATATTATCCGGCTTCATGTCCCGGTGGAGAATATGCTGGTCATGGGCATACTGCAAAGCAGGAGCAATTTCTTTAAGATATTCTCCTACTCTGGCAAGGGGAACACTACTTCCTTTGGGATGACGGGTACGCAGCGAACCTCCGGGAGCAAAGTCGAGTACTAGAAACGGTGTTCCCTCCTCAATAGCAAAATCCAACAGCCGTACGATATGAGGATGCACCAATTTCTCGGTTGTTTCTGCCTCCTCTTGAAATTTCTTCACATCGACATCAATCAGATGCAGGATTTTGATGGCTGCCTGTTTGGAAGCAAGATGCACATGCTGTCCCAGGTAGACCTCTGCGAAGCCTCCTTTTCCCAGAAGTCTTACCAGACGATAGTTTCCGATTTGCTGGCCGAGGCGATCACCCATCGACCACTCCCTTCTTGAGGGTATCCTTCTCTCACTGGCTATCCATTGGAAAGTACTCAGTCATAGATCGTCGTATCAAAAAGTTAACCCTTATCATTCTACCACGACTATACATGGTTGACTGTACCCAAGATAGAGCCATCGCATTTTTTCGGGGATAAGCTGAATTCTGCCTTATTTCCTGGCAATTCTGCCAAGTATCTTGGCCAGAAATAGAGAAAGAGAACGGAAAAGGCAGGCGATGAGCAAACCGAGAAAGACCTCCAATGTCAGGCCAAGTTATGTGGCAGAAAGATTTGGCTCAAAGCGCTTGGGATCATGGCAATTTACTTGGCAGATGCTCTTTTTTATCGGACAAATGACAGAAGGTGGAGCGCATGATTCTTTCCAGCTAGCAGGATGGGCAGTGGGAAGGCTCTCTTACTCGGTCAATTTCGAGGGCAAACTCCAGCTCTGCGTGTCCAGTGGGGCAGAAATGCAACAGAGAGGGGTCACATTCCTTCTTACTTGGTAAATAAGGTGACAAGTCGATCTTACACAATTTTGGTGAAGGATGAGCTTGCAAGACTTCTTGTGATCCTAGCTCTCCCTCCACTGGTGGCGAAGTCAAAAACGACGCTTGCTCTCAGCTTGAACTTCCCTGGACCAATCTGAACGGGCCGGAACGCCCCCGGACACCTACGGATCAGAAGGTGTCCGCGGCCAAGTACTCCAGTTCTCGTTCGTGATCTGACGGTTGGTCATGCGGCGAGTGCGTTGCGTCACCGGAGCTCGCAGATGGAGGACATGGCTGGCTTGCCGTTGAGCGTGAGCGAACCTCCGGCGACGAATCCGTTGTGTTCAAGCACCTTGCGCGAGGCTGGATTGTCCAGCGTGACCCTCGCGCGCAGCCTGCTGAGTCCGTACTCTGTGGCGGCGAGCTCGCGCACCTTGCGCACCGCTGCTGTGGCCAGTCCCTGCCCTGCGGCCTTCTGCGCAATCCGGTATCCCAGCTCCGCCGATCCGTCTGCTACTTCGGTCAGGTTCACCCGCCCCACCACCTCGCCGCGCTCGGCCACCAGCAGGTGGAAGTAATCCGTCCCGGCGGCCTGCCACTCGAGCAGTTGCGCATACCGCGTATCGAACTCGGCGAAGAACTCGTTCCCCCGATCCGGCACCGACGCCGCGAAGTAGGCCCGATTCTCCCGCTCGAACGCCAGCAGGGCTGGCGCGTGGTCGAGGCGGACCAACTGAAGGTCTGGCATGGGAAGTTGGAGGCGCGGTGTCGATTCCGACCCGGTTCCCCTGCCCTCCTTCGATTCCGTATGTGCGGGTTTCCCGCCCACGGCCTGCTTACCGATAAAGGAACATTCACCGACCTCTGGCGCGTCTCGTTCTTCCATGTGTTTCTCCCTTTGCTCAATGATGAATTGATAGAACTTGCCCGTTGAGTACTACGCGTTGTTAACGGTCAATTATCTTGGCTCATAGCCAGATTTGGGACTGGAGGGAGAGCTAGGATATCTTCTTGTCGAGAAAAACCCATCCTCAGGATCTCTTGTGCCGTTTTTTGTCGAGAGCGTGCGAAGTGAAGTTCTGACATCGAAAAACGTCTCTCTGAAAAGATGAAATGCACCTCTTCTTGTACCTGTTAAACAAGGGAGACTACAAAGCGTGCAGGACACGCTGACGTAACAGCGGAAATTTGGCTCTGCCGTACATCATCCGCTTGATAAGCTTCAGTTTATTGACCTTCCCTTCAACGACTCCATTGTTTTGAGGAAGGGTCAGTCCTGCGATCACAGCTGCTTTGTCTCGCTCAATTCCTACGATAAAGCCCTGCAATGCGCGAATCTGGCTCGTTCTGACTTTTTCGAGCCAGTCGTCAAGCTGTTCTCCAGTACGCGTGCGCAGCATCCGGGCAAACTGTTGAACGAGGTCATAGGCCAGGTCGATTTCTGGATGAAGGTGTCGAAGCATGATGAGTGCTTCCTGTTCATCTGTCTCGAGTTTTTCAGGCCGACGAAGAAAAAGGAACGTCGCTTGCCGAGGAGACAAAGGGGTTGGAGAAAAGTCGTATCCGTGGCTCGCGTTCTTTTTCCCCTCGGGAAGCAAGCGAACGAGCTGCTCATGTACGGAATGATACGAGCGGGTGTAGCCACGATCCACGAGTTCTCGATAGAGCTGAGCAATATTGTGGCATCCAGCTTCCCACCGTTCGCGGAGGTAGGGGAGGTGTGGATCAAGAGCCATTTTTCGCGAGCGTGGTTGTTGTTCGGGAAACGTGTCACTGTTCAACCAGCGCGAAACCGTCGCATGGCCTATCCCCACCTGACTGGCAATCGCCGTTTGCGAGAAGCCCTGTTTGTGTAAGGCCACCACCTGCTGGTATCGAGCAAGGCGCTCCTCTCGCTTTGCCTGGCTCAGCTCAACTTCCTTTGGACCCAGCTTCTTCAGGGGCTGTTTCGATGGCGTATCTCCCAGAGGTATGGCTCTGGATTCTTGGGCCAAGCCTTGACGATGAGTGGCTAAATGATGTGCCAGCACTCCCTCCAGAGCTTCACGAAGATTTTTTTGCAGATGAAACCGATCGGCACACTGTCTAGCTTGTGGAACCGCTCTTGCCGCAGCAGAAGCATAGTCCCCTGCGCGATCACGGCTCACCAGCCTAATTTCTGGGTGTGCCCGCATCCAAGCTGTGACGGTTTCGACTGATCGATCAGCCAGCAGGTCAATGACATGGTGGTTTTGCATATTCACAAGAATGGTACCGAACGTCCGTCCTCGTCGAAACGAGAAATCATCTATTCCAAGCTGAACCACCTGTTCAATCGATGCTGAAGGATGCGCCATCACCCTGCGGAGAATCGTCATCCATGAGGTGTGCATGCCAAGCCGATCACCTAACCGCGCGCCGAGCATGCCACTGGTCGCAAGGCCAATATCTTCTATCGCTTGAAAAAAACGTGCAGTGACGCGTGCCCACGGTCGAATGAAAGGCGCGAGCCGCTCAGTAAAGATTTTTCGAGCACAGGTCTTTTCATCGCAAAAGAATTTCCGCACCTGCAAAAGCAAGCGCACACGCCGTCCCATGCATGACATATCGGTCAGTTGGCGACGGTAATGGCTATGGATACGGGAGGCACTGCTCCCACACAACGGACAGCAGGGATTGAGCTGTGTTGAAAGAACGGTCAGCGTGATTACTTGATCTGCTATCTCGCCACTGACGATTTCCAATGCCTCTGGTAAGCCCAATACGGCTTCTAATTTCATGAACACTTCCACCATCCTTCCACCAATCTTTTTTCTCTCTAGAACACTTGTTTTAGCTGTTCTATTCCCTCGTATCGAATAGCCTTGAAGCTCTGGGTTGATGCCTTCGTGAGGATGCCAGTAAGCTCATCCTTCACCAAAATTGTGTAAGATCGACTCTTCACCTTATTTACCATTACTCTCTGTCTAACCGACGGGACACGGATCTTTGGGCCAAGAAGCTACCTTTCTTGCTGTGGTACATTAGGGGATAAGATGATATACTCTACAGAAAAGATGTTATCGAGATAGATACTCACAGGAATCCAATGAGCAATGATGGTCGCGATGGCACTCACGAGGGTATGGGGGAAGCACTAGCCATTTATGGAGGTACACCAACCCTCACCGAAGAACTTCCTCGTGAGTGGCCGGGAGTGTACTGGTTCGATGAGGAAGAACAGCAAGCCCTTCTTGGAGTTCTCCAGAGGAGCGTCGGCTTTAACTCTGACCTGGAACCGGTGCTACGAGAGTTCTTCGGCTGTACTTGGGCAGGCGCAATCAACAGCGGTACAGGGGCCCTTTTTGCTGCGGCTTCAGCCCTCAACTTTAAACCCGGCATGGAAGTGCTTATTCCAGGTTTCTGTTGGATTCCAGACTTCGCATGTATCGTCAGCAGAGGGGCTATCCCCGTGCTGATAGAAGTCGGGGAGGATCTCAGCATCGATCCAGTTGACTTGGAGCGGAAGATCACTCCGCGCACGAGGGCACTGATTGTAGCCCACATGTGCGGAGCGGCAGCTAACCTGGGACCAATTTTAGAGGTAGCACGCCGACATGACTTGCGGGTGATCGAGGATTGTGCTCAAGCGAACGGTGCAACATATTTCAGCAGGCACGTCGGCATGTTTGGAGATATTGGTGCGTTTAGCTTGCAGCAAACGAAGCATTGTACCTGTTTTGGTGGGGGCTTCATGATCTCAAATAGCGAGGAGCTTGGGAAACGAGCCGAACTCGCACGCGGACCTGGTTTGGGTGGTGATCTGAGCAGGATTATGGATGTCCTTGCGGCCCCCCCCGACGAGGAAGTCATGTGGGGTGAAGGGCGTCTGATGGATCCACTTATGCACGCCATGGCGGCAGTCCAGATGAGAAAGCTTCCAAAGATCATTGCTTCAATGCAGCAGTCGCAACGCCGCATCAAACAATCGATCGGTGAGATACCTGGGTTACGTTTCCGTCCCGTTGCCGACCCCGAGAGCGATTGCGGAAGTTTTCTCATCACTTACTGGCCCGATCGTGATAGAGCATACCAGGCAGCAGCGGCCCTAAAGGCAGAGGGCGTCCCAGAGCATATCTACCATTTGGAGAACTATGGCACACATCTGTACTACCACATGCCGATGCTCACGAAAAGGGTCGGTTGGATCCCCGCCAGCTCTTGGCCCTGGGATGCCGAAGAGAACAGGACCGTGCAGCACTCATACGAACGAGGCGCACTACCTCGTTCTGATGCTATCTTTGCCAAAGGCGTCGTCATGGCCGTCCCATCGGTTCTGACCGACGCGCAATGCGACAAGATCGCTGCTGCCTATCGCAAGGTGGCTCATCACCTGCTTGGCTCTCCTTGAGGAAGGAAGTCTACTTCGGAAAAATCCTCCTGTGGGGAGGCTGATAGGTGAGGCAACAGGTTGTCGATACCAGTATGAAGAAGAGGAGACGTGTTAAGAAGACGTTACCATGCTCGGGTGAAATGAGGCAGAATTGGAAGGGTCTTCAAATGGTGCAGATAATACCTTGCCAACTGCGCCGTGTCCAGGCATCATACCTTATTCATAGGTCGTCATAAACTACAGGCTTAAAAATCTACGAGTACTACGTTGAGGGTGCGTGGGTTTGATACCTTGAGCGCCGAAAAGGAGGGGTGCGCACATTGCACATTCACATTACGGGGGCACGCGAGAATAATCTCAAAAACCTGAGCCTCTCGCTGCCCCGAAACCAGCTCATTGTTTTTACTGGGGTGTCAGGATCCGGTAAGTCATCATTAGCCTTCGATACGATCTTTGCGGAAGCGCAGAATGAATTCGTGGAGTCGCTCAGCAGCTTCGCGAGGAAGTACCTCGAAAAGTCGCGCCGACCGGATGTTGACCAGATCGTGGGGCTCTCGCCTGCTCTGCTCATCAATCAGCGCCCTCTTGGCCGGAGCCCCCGCTCGACCGTGGGGACCGTCACCGAGCTCTACACATTGTTGAGGCTACTCTTCTCACGCGTCGGTACCCCCAGACTGAGCGCTGGTGAGTTCTCCTTCAATACACCATCCGGCTCCTGCCCTCGGTGCAAGGGGTTGGGCAATGAATTAACAGTCGATGTTGACGCGCTCATCGACTGGGATCTCACACTTGCCGACGGTGCCATTCGGCACCGTTCTACTAAAGTCGGCAGCCGATACTGGAACATCATCGCCGCAACGAAGTACTTCGACATGCATAAGCCACTCCGCGATTTCACCCAGGAAGAGCTGGACCTGCTGCTGTACTCGCCACCGATTGTATACAAAAACGAGGAGCCTGGCTTTGTTCAACGCTTCAGCTACGAGGGGATTGCCAGCAGGCTCTTCAGGCGGCAAGCCGATGACCGCGGATTGGATATCCGTGAGGAAGATGCTATGTATCTCACCTCTTCGGTGTGCAGTGTTTGCCACGGAGCGCGTTTGAATGCCAACGCGCTGGCAGTCAGGATTGCGGGCCATTCGATAGTAGAGTACTCGACGATCCCCCTCTCCAAGCTGGCCGACCAACTCCATACCATCGAAGACCCTGCAGCCGTGCCGATCATCGCCGCAATGACGCGGTCACTCACTGCTCTGCTTGAGTTGGGCGTCGATTACTTGTCGCTCAACCGGTCTGTCGACACCCTCTCTGGAGGTGAGGCACAGCGCATCAAACTTGCTCGCCAGCTTGGAAGCTCTCTTACCGAGCTGATCTACGTGCTTGATGAGCCAACAGCAGGATTACACGCCCGAGAAGTTGAACATCTCGTCGACATCCTGATTCAGATCCGGTCGAAGCCAAATACTGTTATCGTCGTGGAGCATGATGAGGTAGTGTACCGCAATGCCGACTACCTGGTAGAGCTGGGGCCGGGAGCTGGAAAGAGTGGAGGGACAATTGTTGCCCAGGGAACCCCAGAAGAGATCATCAAGAATAGGGAATCCATAACCGGTGCCTACCTGAGCGGGAAGCTGGCGATCCCGGTCAAAGCGCAGCGACGACAGGCACGAGGGCACATAGTGCTACGACACGTCAAACGCAACAACCTCAAGAATTTGGACGTAGACATTCCTACCGGCATCCTGGTTTGCTTGAGTGGTGTATCAGGCTCCGGCAAGAGCTCCCTCGTCGATGAACTCGTCAGACTACATCCAGAAATCATTATCGTGGACCAGTCTCCGGTTGGCAAGTCTTCGCGTTCCATTCCCGTCACCTATGTCGGCGTCTTCGACCTCATACGCCAGGAGTTTGCTCAGGCTGTCGGACAGGATCCCTCGCTGTTCACTTTTAACGGCAGTGGCGCCTGCCCGACCTGTCATGGTCTTGGATTTGAGGAAGTTGACATGCACTTTCTCGAAGATATCCGCCTGATATGCGAAGACTGTAAAGGGCAGCGATATAACCCGAAGGCGCTGGCATATCGGTATCAGAACCGGACCATTGCCGAAATTCTCGATATGACGGTTACCGAGGCCATCCCCTTCTTCTCGAATCCAAAGATCAAAGCCCAGCTCGGGGCACTTGACGAAGTGGGCCTCGGCTACTTACAGATGGGACAGCCGCTCGACACCCTCTCTGGAGGCGAGTCGCAGCGAGTCAAGCTGTGCAGTTACCTCACGAAGCGGGGAAATTTCTACGTGCTTGATGAACCGACACGGGGCCTGCATGCAGCAGATGTACAGCGCCTCCTGGGTATGCTGGATCGATTAGTCGCTACCGGAAACTCGGTCTTAATCGTGGAGCATAACCTCGACATGATCAGGAATGCTGACTGGCTCATCGATTTGGGGCCAGAAGGTGGCGAGCTCGGAGGTGAGGTGGTGGCGGTGGGCACGCCCGAGCACATCGCTCAAGTACCGACATCGTATACGGGGAGATACCTGAAAGAAAAGCTTCCGGCGGCAGCCCACCAGGTGGGCTAGGAGTTCTGTTGGGGTGCACCTGGGCGGGGACTGGTCGACCTCCAGGTACCAAATCAGCTTCGAGAGAGCCGGTGATCTCAGAGCGTAGTGAAGGAATCGACAGCACGCGCGGCTCCCTGGTGGGTAGCTGCTAGTGAAGGTGCTGAGAGGTAGCTAACATATTCCCATTTCAGCGCTTACATCAACCAAGATTATGAAAGGAGTCGTTGGTATGGTTACTCTCGATTGGTCCGAACAAGAGCTTCGGGCTGAAGTCGACCGCATCCTTGGATTCATTTCCCAGCAGGTAGGGACTGATGGTAAAGTTGTGATCGGGCTTTCTGGAGGTATCGATTCCGATGTCACCGCCCGGTTATGCGCACGTGCGATAGGCCCTGAGCGCATGAAGTGCTTCACCGTGCTGCAGGATGACTTTGAGGACAAATATGTGCAGAATGCCAGTCGCTTAACCGAGGATTTGAACATAGCGCTCGTGCAATTACCAATGTCCGCAGTTCCTAAAAACCTGATACGTATCATGGCAGAGGCTGATCCGGTCGTGGGCTTCAGACCCGATGGCTTGCTTGATGTTGCACGCAGCAAATGCGCCCTTCGGACATTCATATACTCTGCCTACACTGAACGAGGCTATCTCATCGCCGGCCCATCCAACCGGACAGAGATTGAACTGGGCTACTACCTTCCCTTCGGGGACGGCCTTTCCCATTTCTCCCCCATCGCCCATTTGTACAAAACGCAGGTCCAACAACTGGCTCAGTTCCTCGGAACAAGGCCCGCCGTTCGTGAGCAACAGCCTGCCGCTGGCTTCTGGACGGGCGATTCGGACCTCGAGGGTATCGCTTACTGGCTCTACTTTGGACGGCCAATCCCAGTAGAGCAGGACTGGACCGAGGCGCAAGAGGAAATCATTCACCAGATTCATATGGAACTGAGTTTTCGCAAACTGGATACGGCTCTGTCACTTTTGAATGAGGGCGGTGCCATTTCGCAGGTCGCCGAGGGAAGTGGTTTGTCGTTGAATACGGTCGAGCGGCTGGCTGCGCTGAGTGAACAGTCACGTAGAATTAAGAATCGGCCTTTAAGTGTCCGGTTGAGCTAGCGGACACTCAATCACCCATGAGACGCCCTGCCATGGACTTCTCGGTGCTAGAGGCGTCCGGCAGGTGGAGCAAACACCTGCAACTGGCAGGGGCGCTGGAGACAGTGGAAAGATTTCTAGATGCAAGACTCCCAGTTCCACCCTTTGCAATTGGAGCTTGTAGATACCGTATTCCTTATGACCAGGAACGACTCGGTGGATCAGGCTGAGGGAGAGGTATCTCCGGAAAACGGGATAAGAGGAAACAGGTGAGAAGATTGCTTATGGGGAGACGGGAACGGTCGCGTCAGGAACATCCGTGATGTTGCTCTCCCGAGCGTGTGCATTCGCTGCTGACGGTACCGTCA
>Ga0307374_10002324_pt1 | contig 33987 bp, 30 predicted proteins | sample OX3MG_FD_202532 | JGI IMG/M metagenome (GOLD analysis project Ga0307374, IMG submission 202532) | Soil microbial communities from Risofladan, Vaasa, Finland - OX-3 | ecosystem: Environmental > Terrestrial > Soil > Coastal area > Acid sulfate soil | place: Finland: Risofladan, Vaasa | collected... | reverse complement strand
CGACGGGCTCGCCCGTTCGACGCGCACGAAGCCGACGAGCGCGACGATCCCGACCGCGAAGAGCGCGACAACGGTCGGCGACCGGTAGCCCTCGCTCTCGCCGAGAATCACCGCGAACGTCAGCGCGGCGAGACCCGTCGCTCCGGTGGCGAAGCCTGCCACGTCGAGCCGCGCACCGCCCGGGTCGGCGCTCTCGGGAAGCCGCGTGGCCGCGACGCCGACCGCGACGGCCGCCGCGACGTTGAACCAGAAGATCGAGCGCCAGGTGCCGAGACCGACGAGCGCGCCGCCGAGGACGGGTCCGAGCGCGAGCGCGAGGCCCGACACCGCGGTCCAGGCGCCGAGCGCCCGTGCACGTTCCGAGCGCTCGGGGTAGAGGTGGCGGATCATCGAGAGCGTCCCCGGCTCCGACGCCGCGGCGCCCGCGCCCATGACCGCCCGCGCCGCGATCAGCATCGGGGGATCCTGGGCGAGCGCGCCGAGCAGGGAGCCGAACGCGAACACCACGAGCCCGGCGACCATCACCCGCCGGCGGCCGAGCCGGTCCGCGAGCGAGCCCGCGACGAGCATCAGGCTGGCGAAGGTCAACGCGTAGCCGTTCACCACCCACTGGAGCTGCGTGACGCCCGCGTGCAGCCGCTGCTGGACGTCGGCGAGCGCGACGCTCACGATGGTCGTGTCGAGGAACGTGAGGAACAGCACGGCGCACAGCGTCGCGAGAGCGAAGCGCCGCGGGAGCCGGGCCCGGGCGGTCACCACGGTCCGGCCCGCCCGTGGCTCACCGTGCGCCGGGCGCCGTCGCACCCGCCGGGGGCCCGCCTACTTCTTCTTCGGGCACGCGGGGGTCTTCACCTGCTCGAGCGCGAGCAGCGCGCAGAAGCTCGCGACGCCGACCTTCCAAGTCCCACGCTGGAGCACGGCCGTGCCCGTCTGGTTCGCGAGCGCCGGCTTGCCGCCGATGGTCAAGCTGTACCGGACCTTCGCGTTCGTGGACGAGGTGATCGTCACCTTTGCCACCTTGGCCGCGACGCTCTTCGCCATGGGCGACGTCGCCTGGCCGCGGATGATCGCTGCGAACCGGCTGCCGTCCTGGAGCAGCGCGATCTTGCGGGCGGCCGGCGTGGAGCCGGCGAAGAAGGTCTTCCAGTTGGCGGTGATCCGGGCCTTCGTCGTCGCGACGCTCGTCGGGGTCGCGGCTCCGGCCGCGAGCGCGCCCCCGGTCGCCGCCGGCCCGAACGCGAGGGCCGCGGCCACGAGGACGAGCGCGCCGCGCGCGGCGACGCGCCGCCGGCGGCCGAGCGCTCGAGCGGGTCCCGGCGTGCCCGCCGACCGATGCGGCCCGGTCCGCCCACTCACGATCGGTGCTCCACTCATGGCGCCCCTCCTCTCGACTCGAGCGGGCCGACGCGCTCGCGGCGAGCCGACCCGCCCACTCCTACAGCCTCACGACCTCCGGTCCGTGCCGCAAGGGTCGAACGGCCCGGCGGGTTGCCGGCCCGGCGCCGGGTTCGGGCCGCGATGGACGACCTTCGTGCTCAGTTCGCGACGCGCAGCACGGCGGCCCCGTTGAAGCGGTCGTGCGCGAGGTCCGAAAGCGCGCGTTCGAGGTCCTCGAACGCGTAGCTCGTCGTGGTCGGCCGGAGCGCCGCGCGCTCCGCCGCCTCGAGGAACGCCCTGCCGTCCTCGCGCGTGTTCGCGGTCACGCTCCGCACGGTGCGCTCCTGGAACAGGTGCTGCTGGTAGTCGAGCGTGGGGACGTCGGTCAGGTGGATCCCGGCGATCGCGAGCGTGCCGCCCCGGTCGAGCGCAGCGAGCGCGACGGGGACGAGCGCTCCGGCCGGTGCGAACAATATGGCGGAGTCGAGCGGCTCGGGCGGGAGCTCGTACGCGCCGCGGACGGACGCGGCACCGAGCTCGGTCGCGAGCGCCTTGTCGGCGTCGGATCGCGTGAGGACGTGGACGGTCGCACCCTCGGCGATGGCGACCTGTGCGGTCAGGTGCGCGGACCCGCCGAACCCGTAGAGCCCGAGCCGGCCGCGCGGCGGGAGCTCGGCGCGCCGGAGCGCCCGGAAGCCGATGATGCCCGCGCACATCAGGGGTGCAGCCGCCTCGTCACCGAAGAAGTCGGGCACCCGGTATACGTAGTCCTCCCTCGCGACGAGGTACTCGGCGAACCCGCCGTCGACGTCCCAGCCCGTGAACCGCGGGTCGACACAGAGGTTCTCGCGGCCGGAGGTGCAGAAGCGGCACCGGCCGCACGTCGAGGCGAGCCACGCGACGCCGACGCGGGCGCCGGTCTCGAGCAGCGTGCAACCCGGCCCGAGGCTCTCCACGCGCCCGACCACCTCGTGCCCGGGGACGGTCAAGGGTCGGTGGACGGGCAGGTCTCCTTCGCACAGGTGGAGGTCCGTCCGGCAGACGCCGCAGACCTCGACCCGCACGCGCACCTCCCCCGGCCCGGGCACGGGGACCGCGCGCTCGACGAGCCTGAGCGGGCCGGAGTCGACCGGACCGGGCGCCGCCACGACCCAGGCGCGCATCGACGGCGGGCGCGCGCGGTCCTCAGCGCTCACGATGCGCGCGGTGCGTCTCGATCGTGTCGATGAGGAGCGCGGTGAGCTGACCGAGCGTCGCCGGCGAAGGCACGGCCGATCCGAGGAGGTCCAGCTCGAGCGGGACGAGTAGCTCCCGCTGGACTTCGAGGAGCTCGCCGGCGCTCGGCGCGCACGAGAGCAGCGCGGCCGCGAGGTACGAGAGCGCGGCGGCGAAGCCGGCCCCCTGATCGGCCGTGCGCTGCGCCGCGACGCCTCGCAGCTCCGGCGCCGTCGCGTGCGCGAGGAGGTTCACCGCGGCCCATGCCGGGGCGCCGCGCTCGGGCGGATACGCCTGGCGAGCTCGCCCGGTGAGCAGCCGGGTCGCCTCCACGACCACGTCGCTGACGGGGGTCGGTTGCACGTCCCTTCGGCGGTGCCAGTGCCTCATCGCCGCCCTCCTCCCGTGGTCGCGCGTCAGGCAATGTTCGTCCACGACCGCACGCTCGCACGAGGGCCGAAGGTCCCGATCGTCGGCTCCGAGGCGGCGGTTCGCGAGGCGAGGTGGGGACCAACGGCTCTGGGGCTCGCGGCGGCGGCGCGCTTGACTGGTCGGTGCGGGCCGGCGCGGCGCCGGAGCAGGTCAGTCCGTGGTCGCGTGCGTCCCCGGGGCGTGCGGGCGAGGAGGTGGGCGGTGGCATACCTGACGAGTGCGCAGCGGTTCGACGTCGTGAGCGTGGGTGACGTCGCGTCGGACCTGTTCATCCGGCTCGCGGACGACGCGGTGACCGAACGTGTGGACGAGCGCGGTCGCTGGCTCGAGATCCCGTTCGGGGCGAAGGTCCCGTTCGACCGGGGACCGACGGTCTCGGCCGGCGGGAGCGCGGCGAACGCGGCCGTCGCGATGGCCCGGCTGGGCCTGCGGGTCTCGCTCGCCGCCTTCCTCGCGCACGACGACGTCGGCTTCGGGCTGCTCGGCGCCCTGCACGCGGAGGGCGTGGACACGCGCCTGGTCCACCTCGACGACCCCGCGCACACGAATCGCGACTTCGTGCTGTTGTTCCGCGGGGAGCGGACGATCTTCGTGAGCCGGGAGGAGTTCGACTACCACTGGCCGCACCTGCGCCCGAGCGAGGTTCCCGCGTGGCTCTACGTCACGTCGCTCGGCCGCGGCGCGCGGCACTACGAGGACCAGATCGCCGACTGGCTGGGCGAGAACCCGTCCGTGAAGCTCGCGCTCCAGCCGGGCACCTTCCAGATCGAGGCCGGTGCCGCGCGGCTCGCTCGCCTGTACACGCGCGCGGACGCGCTGGTGTGCAGCAGGAGCGACGCAGCGGCGATCGGCGGCGCGCCCGCGGGAGAGCCCGCGGCGCTGCTCGAGAGCCTTCTCGCGCTCGGCCCGGCGACGGTCGTCGTCGTCGACGAGGTCGGAGGGGCGGTCGCGAGCGACGGCACGACACGGTTCGAGGTCCCCGCGTTCCCGGACTCGAGCGCGCCCCTCGACCGGACGGGGGCGACGGACGCGTTCGCCGCGACGCTGTGCTCGGCGCTCGTCGCGGGTGCGAGCCTCACCGAGGCACTGCGCCGCTCGCCGCTCAACTACATGAGCGTCTCGCACGAGCTCGGCTCACAGGCCGGTCTGTTGAAGGCGCGAGCGCTCGACGAGGAGCTCGCGGAGGCGACCGCGAGCTACGCGGTGACGACCTGGTAGCTCTGGTAGCTGCGCGGCGTTCGTGCTCGGCGCCGGTCGGGTCGCTAGTTCCGGCGATGCCGAGCGTCCGGGATCGCCGTGCGCCGCGCGGTCACGACCTGCTGACGACCGACCGGCGGTCGTGCTGCTCGGCACGCACGGCGAAGACCGCAGCCTCCGTGCGCCGGCTCATCCCGAGCTTGTCGAGCACGCTCGAGACGTAGTTCTTCACGGTCTTCTCGGCGAGCTTGAGCTCGCCCGCGATCTCCCGGTTCGTCATGCCGCGAGCGATGAGCGCGAGGATCCGTCGCTCCTGGCGCGACAGGCGGTCGAGGCGCTCGCTGTCCCCCTGCTGGTCGAGGTGCTCGTGGGCGCGCGCGACGATGCCCGGGTCGAGCAGGGACTCTCCGTGCGCCGCACGGCGGATCGACGAGACGAGGTCGTTGCCGCGCACCTGCTTCAGCAGGTACCCGGACGCTCCGGCGAGCACCGCCGCGACGAGCGCCTCGTCGTCGGCGAAGGACGTGAGCATGAGGCACGCCACCCCGGGCATCGTCGAGCGGATCTCACGGCACACCTCGATGCCGTCGCCGTCGGGGAGGCGGATGTCGAGAACCGCGACGTCGGGCCGGCAGCTCGCGAGCCGCATCTCGGCCTCGGCGACCGACGACGCCTCGCCGACGACCTCGAGGTCGTCCTCGGCGTCGATGAGGTCCCGCAACCCGAGACGGACGACCTCGTGGTCGTCGAGGATGAAGACGCGAACGGTCGTGCGCCCCACCTGGTCGTATCGGTCGGCAGTGCCGTCCATGTCCGCCTCCTTCCCGTTCGGTGCGGCCGGCGCGCACGCCCGGTCGCCCGGCGGTGTGTCGCCGGTCACAACGCCTTCAGCTCCTGAGAACGCGCATGAGCGCGTCCGGCCCCCGCGGCACGGCGGCGATCCTGACCTTCCAGTCGACCGCCACGGCTCCCGTCGGGCTCACGATGACCGGGTTGAGGTCGAGCTCCGCGACCTCGGGAATCTCGGATGCGAGCCGCGAGACGCGCACGACGACCTCGGTGAGCGCACGCACGTCGACCGACGGCGAGCCGCGGTAGCCGTGGAGGAGGGGCGCGGTGCGGATCGACGAGACGAGACGGCCTGCCGCGCCGGTCGACAGCGGGGGCACCGCGAACGCGCGGTCCTGCAGCAGGTCCGTCGCGACGCCGCCGAGGCCGAACAGCAGGAGCGGCCCGAAGTGCGGCTCGCTCGTGACGCCGACGATCGTCTCGATGCCGTCGCCAACCATCGTCTCGACGACCGCCGGCAGCATCGACTCGCCGAGGCGGCCGCTCATCGTCTCGTACGCGCTCGAGAGGTCGGCGTCGCCCGAGAGCCCGAGCGCGACGCCTCCGGCGTCGCTCTTGTGGACGAGCGCGCCGGAGCCGGCCTTGAGCGCGACCGGATAGCCCAGCTGGCGGGCCGCGTCGAGCGCCTCGTCGAGCGAGCGCACGGACGCGAAGCCGACCACCGGCACGCCGAAGCACCCGAGCAGCTCGCCGGCCGCGCCCGCGTCGAGCCAGCAGCCGTCCGGCTCGGCCTCGAGCTGCGCCGCGACGAGCGCACGCGCGTGCGCGGCGTCGATCCCGTCGAGCTCGGTCGCGCCCTCCTCGGGCGCCGCGCGCCAGCTCGCGTACGCCGCGATCTTCGCGACCGCTCCGGCCGCGCGTTCGGGGGACTCGAGCAGCGCGAGGCGGCTCGTCTCGGCGCCGGCGGGCGCGGGGGTGCTCTCGGCCCCGAGGATGCACGCGACCACGGGCTTCGGCGACCGCGCGGCCACGCGCTCGAGCGCACGCCGCGCGTCGGGGGCGGGCAGCGAGTTCAGCGCGGTCACGACGACGATCGCCACGTCGATCCCGTCGTCCGCGAGCACCGTGGCGAGCACGCGCTCGAGCGTCTCGGGCGTGCCGTCCGCCGTGATGTCGACGGGGTTGCCGACCGCGCTCGCGGGCGGCACGAGCGGCACGAGACGTGACTGTGCCCCGGCGGCGAGCTCCGGGACGTCGAGGCCCTCGGTGACGCACGCGTCGGCCGCGAGGATCAGCGGCCCGCCCGAGTTGCCGACGAGCGCGACGCGCGAGCCGCGGGGCAGCGGGCTCGTCGCGAGCACGCCGACGACGTCGATGAGCTCCTCGAGCCGCGACACCTCGATCACGCCGGACGCGGCGAGCAGCGCGCCGACGGCGACCTCGGGGGTCGCCGCGGCCGCGGTGTGGGACATCGCGCCGCGCGCGCCCGCCGCGCTGCGGCCGCCCTTCAGCACGACGATCGGCTTCGACTTCGACACGCGTCGTGCGATCCGGGCGAACTTGCGCGGGTTCCCGAACGACTCGAGGTACATCGCGACGACCCGTGTCGCGTCGTCGCGCTCCCAGTAGCAGAGCAGGTCGTTGCCGCTCACGTCGATCTTGTTGCCCACCGACACGAAGCTCGAGATCCCGAGCCCGGCGCGGCGAGCCTCGTCGAGGAGCACGACGCCGACCGCACCGGACTGCGAGGCGATGGCGATCGGCCCGGGGCTCGCGGTGCCCGGCGCGAACGTCGCGTCACAGCGGACGTCGGGAGCCGTGTTCAGCACGCCGAGGCAGTTCGGGCCGACGACGCGCATGCCGTGCGAGCGCGCGATGCGCAGCAGCTCCGCCTGCGCCGCCCTGCCCTCCTCGCCGAGCTCTGCGAATCCGGAGCTCACGATGACGAGCGCGCGCACGCCCGCGCTCGCCGCGTCACGGGCGACGTCCGCGACCTGGCGCGCCTGGACGGCCACGACCGCGAGGTCGACGGGCTCGGGGATCGCGGACAGCGACGGATAGGCGAGCACGCCGCAGACCGAGCGCGCGTGAGGGTTCACGGGGAAGACGGTGCCCGCGAAGTCGCCGGCGAGCAGACCGCGCACGATCGCGTGGCCGACACCGCCGGGTGCGCGGCCCGCCCCGACGACGGCGACCGAGGACGGCCGGAGCACGCTCTCCATGCTCGCGGCCTCCGAGGCGCGCTCGCGCTCGTCGCGACGGTCGAGGTACGCGGGGGTCTCGGCGAGCGCGATCGTGACGCCGATCGCGTCCTCGTCGCTGCTCGTCGTGACCGCGAGCCCGCTCTCGAGGAAGACGCGGAGCATCGCCGGGTTGTCCGGGAGCACCTCGGCCGTGAACGTCGCGATCCCGTGCTGCGCCCCGTAGCCGACGAGCGCCTCGAGCAGCAACGTCCCGACCCCGCGGCGCTGGTAGGCGTCCGCGACGACGAACGCGATCTCCGCCGTGTCGCCTGCCTCCCGGTCGTAGCGGCCGACGCCGACGAGGCTTCCTCCCGAGAACGCCGCGAACGCCATGCGGTCCTGGTAGTCGACCTCGACGAGGTGTGCGGCCTCGGGCCCGGAGAGCTCGGGGTGCGCGCCGAAGTAGCGGTAGTAGACGGTCCGGCCCGACAGCCCCTTGTGGAACTCGGTGAGCGCGGCGGCGTCGCCCGCGCGCAAGGGACGGACGTGGACCGCGCCGCCGTCGACGAGAAGCCCGTCGATCTCCCAGGACGCGGGGTACCGCTCGGCTCGCTCGGCCGTCGCGGCGTCAGTCGCCATCTCGTCTCCCTCTCGGTCGGGTCCGCCGCCGCTGCCCGGCACGCCGAGCGTGCGCTCCGGTGCAGTGTCGCCCGGCTCCCGGGCCCGCAGTAGAGGCCAAAGCCCCGTCGGTGTGCCGGCGCCAACTGCAGTTCGGACCTTCGGCCCTGTTGTCGCACCGCGGTCGCCGGGAAGATCGGTGCATGGCAGGTGGCGCGTGCGCGGTCGGGTCGTGGGCGGCGATCGACGTCGGCGCGGCCGCGCGCTACGTGCTCGGTCGCAGGACGACGAAGGCCGGCTACAGCTTCTACCGGACACCCGAGTGGGGAGTCGAGGAGCCGAGCGCGCCCGACACGCTCGCCGCTCTCGAGTCGCTCCGGATCCTCGCGGTCGAGGTGCCGGAGCCCGACGCGACCGTCGACTGGCTGCGCTCGCTCCAGGCGGACGACGGGGGCTTCCCGACGCTCACGATCGCCTGGTCGGCGCTCCGCTCGCTCGTGCTCCTCGGTGCGGACCCGGCGCGCCCGGCCACCGGGTTCCTCGCTCGCGCGTCGCGCGCCGTGGTCGCGCGGCGCGCCGCTGTCGACTGGCGCGCTCCGCTGCGTGACGCGGCGCGGATCATGGAGCTCGTCGAGCTCGGGTTCGCGAGGAGCGCCGGCGCGGCGCAGTCGTGCGCCGCGCTGCTCGACGCGGCGCGGGACCGGGCCGGGGGCTGGGCGGCACCGTCCGCGGACATCGCGACGACCGCGACCGCGCTCCGGCTCGCGGCCGTGGCGGGTGTCGACGTGGCGCGCTCGAGCGGCAGCGACCTGCTGCTCGCGCGTTGCGAGGACCCGGTGCTCGGCGTGCGGGTCACGCCGGGCTCGGCGGCGACCTCGGTCGAGGCGGTGCGCGCGGGCCTCGAGGTCGCACGCGCGCTCCATTCGGCGCCGCGCTACCCGGACGCGGTCGCGCGAAGCCTGTCGCTCATGCAGCGTCCCGACGGCGGGTTCGGCTCGCGCCACCGTGCGATCTCGACGCTCGCGGACACCTGGGACGGCCTTCGGGCCGCGCAGCTTCTCGACGAGGTTCAGGAGGAGAGATGAACGGTCTCAAGTACGTGCTCATGTTCGACGAGTTCGGGATCGGCGACGTGCCGGTCGTCGGAGGCAAGAACGCGTCACTCGGCGAGATGTACCGCACGCTGGCCGCAGACGGGGTCCGGGTCCCGGACGGCTTCGCGACGACCGCCGACGCGTACCGTCACATGCTCGACGCCGCCGGCGTGTGGGACGAGCTGCGCGACGCGCTCGGGGCCATCGACCCGACCGACGTCGCGTCGCTCGCACGCGGCGGCAAGCGCGCCCGCGAGCTCGTCTACGGCGCCGGCCTGCCGAAGGACTTCGCGGCCGAGATCCTCGCCGGCTACCGGCGGCTCCAGCAGGAGTACGGGGAGGACGTGAGCCTCGCGGTCCGCAGCTCCGCGACCGCCGAGGACCTGCCGACCGCGAGCTTCGCCGGCCAGCAGGACACCTATCTCAACGTGAAGGGCGACGAGAGCCTGCTCGACGCGTGCCGCCGCTGCTACGCGAGCCTGTTCACCGACCGGGCGATCCACTACCGCGTGGACCAGGGCTTCGACCACATGAAGGTCGCCCTCTCGATCGGGGTGATGAAGATGGTGCGCGCGGACCTCGCGTCGTCGGGCGTCATGTTCTCTCTCGACACCGAGTCGGGCTTTCGCGACGTCGTGCTCGTGTCGGCGGACTACGGGCTCGGCGAGAACGTCGTCCAGGGCGCAGTCGATCCGGACGAGTTCTACGTGCACAAGCCGACGCTCGCCGCCGGCCACCGTGCGGTGCTCCGCAGGATCCTCGGGGACAAGGCGGTGAAGATGGTGTTCGTCGAAGGCGAGACGCGCCGTACGACGCGCAACGTCCCGACGCCGAAGGCCGACCGCGAGCGGTTCTGCATCAGCGACGAGGACGTGCTCGAGCTCGCGGAGTACGCGGTCACGATCGAGCGCCACTACGGCCGCCCGATGGACATGGAGTGGGCGAAGGACGGCGTCGACGGGCTGCTCTACATCGTCCAGGCGAGGCCGGAGACCGTCGCGTCACAGCGGCGTGCGACCGTCGTCGAGAACTACGTGCTCGACGGAACGGGGCCGCTCGTCGCGACCGGGCGGGCGGTCGGGGAGAAGATCGCGTCGGGACCGGTCCGTGTGATCGAGAACCTCTCGCACCTGTCGGACTTCCGTCCCGGCGAGGTGCTCGTGTCCGACACGACGACTCCGGACTGGGAGCCCGTGATGAAGATCGCGGCCGCGATCGTCACGAACCGGGGCGGGCGCACCTGCCACGCGGCGATCATCGCCCGCGAGCTCGGAATCCCCGCGGTCGTCGGGACCGGCGACGCCACGACCGCGATGACGACGGGCATGCCCGTCACGGTGTCCTGCGGCGAGGGCGACACGGGGCGGGTCTACGGTGCGGAGATCGGCTTCCACGTCGTGCGCACCGAGATCGGCGACCTGGCACGGCCTCGGACGAAGATCATGGTGAACCTGGGCAACCCGGAGCTCGCGTTCAAGACCTCGTTCCTGCCGAACGACGGAGTCGGACTCGCCCGCATGGAGTTCATCATCAGCGAGTCGATCCGTGCGCACCCGCTCGCGCTGCTCCACCCCGATCGGGTGGGCGACCCCGCGGTCCGCGAGCAGATCGCGCGCATGACACGCGGCTACCCGGACGGCGAGCAGTACTTCGTCGAGCGCCTCGCCGAGGGCATCGGGACGATCGCCGCGGCCTTCTGGCCGAAGCCGGTCGTCGTGCGCATGTCCGACTTCAAGTCGAACGAGTACGCGAGCCTCCTCGGCGGAGCCGACTTCGAGCCGCACGAGGAGAACCCGATGATCGGGTTCCGCGGCGCGTCGCGGTACGCGCACCCGGCGTACGAGGAGGGCTTCGCCCTCGAGTGCCGGGCGATGCGCAGGGTCCGCGAGCACATGGGCCTCGACAACGTGGTGCTCATGATCCCCTTCGTGCGGCGCCTCGAGGAGGCCGACCGGGTGCTCGCGCGAATGGCCGAGCTCGGCCTGCGGCGCGGCGAGCACGGGCTCGAGATCTACGCGATGTGCGAGATCCCCAACAACGTCGTGCTCATCGACGGGTTCGCACAGCGGTTCGACGGGATGTCGATCGGGTCGAACGACCTCACCCAGCTTACGCTCGGCGTCGACCGCGACAGCGACATCGTCGCGTTCGACTACGACGAGCGCGACGAGGGCGTGAAGACCATGATCCGGCTCGCGGTCGAGGGCTGCCGGCGGAACGCGATCCACTCCGGTCTGTGCGGCCAGGCGCCGTCGGACTACCCCGAGATGGCGCGCTACCTCGTCGAGCTCGGCATCGACTCGATGAGCCTCAACCCCGACACGGTCGTCGCGACGACGCGCCAGGTGCTCGAGCTCGAGCAGGAGCTCGGTCGGTCGTGAGCGCGCGGATCGTGCAGGAGCGGCCCTCGGACGGCCCGGCCGCGGCGCGGCAGGGCGCGCCCGGCTCAGCGATGGACAGAGTGCTTGGAAGGGAGGTCGACGTGAAGACCAATGCCGAGTTGCTCGCGGACGTCGAGGAGGAGCTCGAGTGGGAGCCCGAGATCGACGCGGAGCACATCGCGGTCGTCGTGAACGACGGCGCGGTCACCTTGTTCGGGCACGTGCCGTCGCTCTTCGACCGCACCCGGGCCGTGGAGGCGACACATCGCGTCGCGGGAGTGCTCGCGATCGCGGACGAGCTCGAGGTCCGGCTGCCCGACGACCACGAGCGCGACGACAGCGACCTCGCGCAGACCATCGCGCATCTGTTCAGCTGGACGTCGACCCTGCCCCGGGACGCGATCGAGGCGACCGTCGCCGACGGCGTGGTCACGCTCACCGGGACGGTCCCGCACGAGTTCGTGGCGGACGAGGCCGAGCGGCTCGTCGAGCGGCTCGTCGGGGTGCGCAACGTCACGAACCTCATCGTGGCCGCGGCACCCGCCGGGGCGAGCCACGTCGAGAAGGCCGTGGCCGGCGCCCTCACGAGGCACGCGGCGCTCGCCGCCCGCCGGGTGCGTGTCGCGGTCGAGGGATCGATCGCGGTGCTCACCGGCGAGGTCCGCTCCGCGGAGGAGGCCCGGGTCGCGACGCACGCCGCAGCGAGCTGCACGGGCATCACGAAGGTCGACGACCGGCTCACCGTCGATGGATGACGTCCCGGCGCCCGGGCACCGTAGCGTCGGGCCGCGGTGCCCGGGCGCCGCGGGACGAACGACCCTTGCCCCGCGGGCCGCGCGTGTGGCTGGATGGGGGGCGCGGCGTGGCCGGCACCGGGCCGTGTGACGTCTCGCCGAGGGAGGTCCGATGTCTGGAGCGCAGGGGTACTTCGAAGAGCTCTCGCGCGACGAGTGCCTCGCCATCCTCGGCTACCACCGCTTCGGCCGGCTCGCGGTCGTCGAGGAGGGCCAACCCGACGTGTTCCCCGTGAACTACGCGCTCGACGGCGACCGGATCGTCTTCGTGACGCGGCCGGGCACGAAGCTCGAGCACGCGGGCCTCGACCGCGTCGCGTTCGAGGTCGACGAGTTCGCGAGCGAGGGTGACAGCGCCACGAGCGTCGTGGTGAAGGGGACCGCGTTCGAGATCACCGGCGCGCTCGACGAGGCGTCGGTGCGAGAGCGCTCCCTCGTGGTGCCGACCTGGGTCCTGCCCGACGAGGTCCACTGGGTGCGTATCGTGCCGCGGGATATCTCCGGCCGCCGGGTGCACCACGTCTGAGGTCGCGCGCCCCGCCGGGTGGCTCGCGCGACGCGCGTCCCGCCTGGTCCGCCAGGCCTGAGCCGCGCCGGGCGCGCGGGCGATGTGACCATCGGCCCTACGCACCCGGAGCCCGTCGGGCGAGGCTTGTCGAGCGGCGGTCGGCAGCGGCCGCCCGCCGGCGAGCAAAGGGCGTGCGATGTTCCAGGTGCGGTTCCACGGGCGAGGCGGGCAGGGGGTCGTGACGGCGGCCGAGATGCTCTCGGTCGCGGCGTTCCTCGACGGCCGGTTCGCGCAGGCGTTCCCGAGCTTCGGCTCCGAGCGCACCGGCGCCCCGGTGGTCTCGTACTGCAGGATCGCCGAGCAGGAGATCCGGACGCGCGCACCGGTCGAGGCGCCCGACGCGCTCGTCGTGCAGGACGCGACGCTCCTGCACCAGGTCGACCTCTTCTCCGGCGTCGGACCGGACGGCTACGTGCTCGTGAACACCTCGCACACGTTCGAGGAGCTCGGCATCGCGGACTTCGTCTCGAAGTTCCGCGCGGACCGGCTGCTCACGGTCCCGGCCACCGAGATCGCGCTCCGACTGCTCGGCAGGCCGCTCCCGAACGCGGTGCTTCTCGGAGGGTTTGCCGCGATGACCGGCGCGGTGAGCATCGACGCGGTCGTCGCGGCGATCGGGCAGCGATTCTCCGGAGCCGTGGCCGAGCGGAACGCGGACGGGGCGCGCGAGGCCGCGCGGGTCGTCGAGCAGGAGAGGAGCGAGCGTGCTGCGACAGATTGAAGGTTCCCGGGCGGTCGCCGAGGCCGTCGGGCTCTGCCGGCCGGAGGTCGTGTGCGCGTACCCGATCTCACCGCAGACCCACATCATCGAGGCGGTCGGCGTCCTCGTGAAGTCGGGCCGGCTCGCCCCGTGCAAGTTCGTGAACGTCGAGTCCGAGTTCGCCGCGATGTCCGTCTCCATCGGGGCGTCCGCAATGGGCGCGCGCGCCTACACGGCGACGGCGAGCCAGGGCCTGCTCTTCATGACCGAAGCCGTCTACAACGCCGCCGGGCTCGGGCTTCCGATCGTCATGACGGTCGCGAACCGGGCGATCGGCGCGCCGATCAACATCTGGAACGACCACAGCGACGCGATGTCCGTGCGCGACGCGGGATGGGTCCAGCTCTTCGCCGAGACGAACCAGGACGCCGTCGACCTCCACATCCAGGCGTTCCGCCTCGCGGAGGAGCTATCGCTGCCGGTCATGGTCTGCATGGACGGCTTCGTGCTCACGCACGCGTTCGAGCGTGTCGAGCTGCCGGACCAGGAGGCCGTCGACGCCTTCCTGCCGCCCTTCGAGCCCCGGCAGGTGCTCGACCCGGACGACCCCGTGAGCATCGGTGCGATGGTCGGTCCGGAGGCGTTCACCGAGGTGCGCTATCTCGCGCACGCCCGCCAGCTCCAGGCGCTCGCGCGCATACCCGAGCTCGCCGAGGAGTTCGAGGCGGGTTTCGGACGCGCGGCGGGCGGTCTCGTGACGACCTACCGGACCGAGGGGGCGGAGACCGTCGTCGTCGCGCTCGGGTCCGTGCTCGGGACGCTGAAGGACGCTGCCGACTCGATGTGGGACGCGGGCGTGCCGGTCGGCGTCGTCGGCATCACGACGTTCCGGCCGTTCCCGGCGGAGGCGGTCGCCCGCGCCGTGAGCGCGGCGCGGCGTGTCGTCGTCGTCGAGAAGGCGTTCTCGATCGGCGCGCACGGGATTCTCGCCGGTGACGTGACGCTCGCGCTGTCCGGTCTCGACATCCGCGTCGACGCTGTAGTGGCCGGGCTCGGCGGACGCCCGATCTCGGAGGCCTCGTGCAGGGGGTTGCTCGAGGAGGCCGCGGCGGGGTCGCTCCCGGCGCTCAGCTTCCTCGACCTCGACACGCACCTCGTCGCGCGCGAGCTCGAGCGCATGGTCGCGCAGCGCCGCTCGGGGCCGGTCGCGGAGAACCTGCTGCGCGACATCGGGTCGGTCAGCGGATCGGGGCTCGCCGTTGCGCGGCCGGGCCCGCAGGGAGGCGCACGATGACCCACGACCCCGTGAGGTTCTACCAGGTCGGAAGCTTCGCAGCCGGGAACCGGCTGCTCGACCAGGACCAGCGGACCGAGCAGTCGCGTCGCGGCCGTTCGAACTCGCTCACCTCCGGGCACCGGGCGTGTCAGGGGTGTGGGGAGGCGCTCGGCGCGCGCTACGCGCTCGACGCGGCGATGCGCGCGACCGACGGCCGCCTCGTCGCCGCCAACGCGACGGGATGCCTCGAGGTGTTCTCGACGCCGTACCCGGAGACCTCGTGGCAGATTCCGTGGCTCCACTCCCTGTTCGGCAACGCCCCCGCGGTCGCGACCGGCATGGCCGCGGCGCTCGAGGTGAAGGGGCGGACCGACGTGCGCGTGGTCGCGCAGGCCGGCGACGGGGGCACGGTCGACATCGGCTTCGGCTGCCTCTCCGGCATGTTCGAGCGCAACGACGACGTGCTGTTCATCTGCTACGACAACGAGGCCTACATGAACACGGGCGTGCAGCGGTCGGGCGCGACCCCCCCGGCCGCGCGCACCGCGACGACCGAAGCGGTCGGACCCGAGCCCGGGAACGAGTTCGGCCAGGGAAAGGACCTGCCGCGAATCGCGGTCGCGCACGGGATCCCGTACGTCGCGACGGCGACGGTCGCCGAGCTTCACGACCTCGAGCGCAAGGTCGAGCGCGCGATGTCGATTCGCGGCGCGCGCTACCTGCACGTGCTCGTCCCGTGCCCGCTCGGCTGGGCGAGCGCGTCGTCGGACACGATCCGCCTCGCGCGCCTCGCGTGCGAGAGCGGGCTCTTCCCACTGTTCGAGGCCGAGAACGGCGAGGTCGTCGATGTGACGAAGATCCGCCGGCAGGTGCCCGTGGAGGAGTACCTGAAGTTGCAGGGCCGCTACCGCCATCTCTTCGGCGACCCCGGCCGGCCGGACCTCGTCCGCCAGATCCAGAAGGTGGCCGATCGGAACATCGAACGGTTCGGGCTCGTCGCGACCGGCGCCGAGCAGGAGGTGCGGTGATGGACAAGCCGTTCGCGGTCACGCTCGACGTTGGGTCGAGCCTTGCGAACCGCACGGGCTCGTGGCGCGTCGAGCGCCCCGTCTACGTCGACCGGATGCCCCCCTGCAACGACGCGTGCCCGGCGGGGGAGAACGTCCAGTCGTGGCTCTACCACGCCGAGGAGGGCGCGTACGAGGCCGCGTGGCGGGCGCTCGTCGCCGAGAACCCCCTGCCGGCCGTGTGCGGCCGCATCTGTTACCACCCGTGCGAGACCGCGTGCAACCGCGCGCACGTCGACGAGGCCGTCGGGATCCACGGTGTCGAGCGCTTCCTCGGCGACCTCGCGCGTTCGAGCGGTTGGAGCGTGGAGGTCGAGGCGCCACCGTCGGGCAAGCGCGTGCTCGTCGTCGGCTCCGGCCCGTCGGGGCTGTCCGCGGCGTACCATCTCGCGCTCCTCGGGCACGCCGTGACGATCGTGGAGGCCTCCCCGGAGCTGGGTGGGATGATGCGCTACGGCATCCCGAAGTACCGGCTGCCGCGCGACGTGCTCGACGCGGAGATCGCCGCGATCCGCGCGCTCGGCGTCGAGGTCGAGACCGGGCGCCGGATCGACGACGTCGCGGCCGCGCAGCGCGACGGGGGCTACGACGCGGTGTTCCTCGCGCTCGGCGCACAGCTCGCGCGGCGCGCGTACATCCCGGCCGCCGACAGCGCGCACATCCTCGACGCGCTCTCGTTCCTCGCGAGCGCGGGCGGTGCCGAGCCGGCACGGGTCGGCCGCCGGGTCATCGTCTACGGCGGCGGTGACACGGCGATGGACAGCGCGCGCACCGCGCGTCGCCTCGGCGCGACCGAGGCCGTCGTCGTCTACCGGCGGACTCGCGACCAGATGCCGGCGCACGCGTCGGAGGTCGAGGAGGCGCTCGCCGAGGGCATCCAGATGACGTGGCTCTCGACGCTCGCGAGCGTCGAGGACGGCGCCGTCGTGATCGAGAAGATGGTGCTCGACGAGCACGGCTTCCCGCAGCCGACCGGCGAGTACGAGACGCTCGGCGCGGACACCGTCGTGCTCGCGCTCGGCCAGGAGGCCGACCTGTCGGCCGTCGAGCACCTCGCCGGGGTCGCGACCCGGGAGGGCATGCTCGAGGTGGCGCCGGACATGACGACCGGCTCGCCGGGCGTCTTCGCCGGCGGGGACATGGTTCCGGCGGAACGCACCGCGACCGTCGCGATCGGTCACGGCAAGAAGGCCGCCCGGTCGATCGACGCGATGCTCCGCGGGGAGGAGGTCGTGCGGCCGCCGCGCCACGAGCTCGCCTCGTTCGACAAGCTGAACACCTGGTACTACGACGACGCGCCGCGCACGGTCCAGCACGAGCTCGAGGTCGTCCGGCGCCAGACCGGCTTCGAGGAGGTCGTCGCCGGGCTCGACGGCGAGCGGGCGCTGTTCGAGGCGCGTCGCTGCCTTTCGTGCGGGAACTGCTTCGAGTGCGACAACTGCTTCGGCGTCTGCCCGGACAACGCGGTCGTGAAGCTCGGGTCCGGCGAGCGGTACGCGTTCGACTACGACTACTGCAAGGGCTGCGGGATCTGCGTCTCGGAGTGCCCGTGCGGTGCGATCGTGATGGTGCCCGAGACGATCTGAGCTCAGGCGCGGGCCGCTCGCTGCTCGTGACGGAGCGGGCGGACCGCGAAGCCGGCAGGCGCGCGATCGAGGATCTCGGCGATCTCGTCCCGGCCGAGGAGCCCGGCCTGCGTGCCGATGTCGTGCACGACGCTCATCGCGTTCACCGGTGCGCGCAGCAGCGCCTCGGACAGCGAGTGGCCGAGCGCGAGGTGCGCGAGCACGGTCGCGGCAAACGCGTCGCCCGCACCGGTCCGGTCGACGACCGCGTCGGCGTCCGGGTAGATCGGGACCTCGTAGCGGCCCGTGCGGTCCGAGCCGAACGCTCCCGCGGAGGCGTCGGTGACGACGACCGCGCCCGCCCCGAGCGCGTGCAGCCGGTCGAGGAGGTCGGCGACGTCGTCCGCCGGGTCGCCGCCACCGATGGCCGCGGCCTCCTCCCGGTTGCACACGAGGAGCGCAGCCCGCCGGTACAGGCGCTCGAGCCGCCGGGCGCCGCGTGCGATCTGGTAGGTGCCGGGCTGGAACGCGAGGGACACCGAAGGGTTCTCGTCGAGCCAGTCGACGATCTGGTCCTCGTACGCGGCCGCGTCGCTCCCGACCGAGGAGAGGTACAGCCACTGCGGGATCTCGCTCGGACGGAGGTGCGGCCAGTGGTAGGCGTAGCGCTCGTGGTGGACGAGGATCGTCCGCTCGTCGCCGAGTCGGAGCACGAAGTGCCGGTTCGTCGGCGCGCCGCGGTCGAGAACCACGAGCGAGGTGTCGACTCTCTCGCGCTGGAGGGCCGCGACCACGTCGCGCCCGAGCTGGTCGGCGCCCACGTACGTCGCGAGCGCGACGTGGAGGCCGAGGCGTGCGCACGCGACCGCGGCGTTCGCGGCGTTGCCGCCGGCCTCGATCGTCACGGTCGACTCGTAGGGGACCTTCGCACCGAACGGGACCGCGAGCAGCACGTCGCGCCCGTCGCCGATCAGCCGCGTGCCGCGCTCGTCCAGCGTCACGTAGGTGTCGGACGCGGTGTCGCCGACGAACAGGATCTCGGATCGGGCCGCCGTCTCGGCCGTTCCGTTCGGCCCGCCGGCCGCGGGCGGCTCCGTGCCGTCGGCCGCGCGCCGCGCGGGGCGGGGGCCGGATCGCTCGCCCGCAGTCACGTCGCCCGCCCGCGCACCGTCAGAACGTCATCCCTCTCGCGATCTTGCGGATGTGGCGCAGGATCGCGATGTGCTTTCGCGTGTCGAGCTCCATCGTCTCGACGAGCAGCGCCCACAGCGTCGTCTCCGAGACCGGGTCGAGCGACCGGCGCAGGTGCTTGAGGCTCTTCAGGTCCTCGCGCTCGAGCTCGAGGAGCCTCTCGGTCCGCTCGACGAGGTCCGTCGAGTTCCTCCGCACGACGGCGACGTCCGGAACGCCGTCCTCGGCGGAGCGCAGCTCCACCTCGGCGCGCATGGAGCTCGCGAGTTCCTCGAACACGCGGTGGTGGCGCTGCTCGTCCTCCATGATCAGCCGCGCGAGGTACGTGATGTCCGGCGACCCGACGTCGTCGGCGAGCGCGCCGTAGGTGTCCACGAATCCGGCCTCCGCTGCGATGTGCGAACGGATCTGGTCGTACACCTCCTGCTCCCACGTGCTCGCGCCCTGCAGGCTGTCGACCATCTGCTTCCTCCCCGTCCGAGCCTTGGCGGCCGGTCCGCCAGGTGCCGGCGAGCCACCCGGGCACCGCCCCGCACGACCGAGTGTCGCCGTGGGCGCCCGGCCGCGGTAGAGCCGATCGGCCCTGCCGATCGTCCCGCGGTGCGCCCCGGGGCGACCATCACCGGGACCCGTCCGGCGGCGATACTGGCGGGATGTCGCGCTCGGCCGGAGACCAGGCGACGACCGGCGGGATCGGCGCGTCCGCCGGTCCCGACGGAGCGGTGTCGGCGCTCCTCGACGATCGGTACCTCGTCGGCGAGGTGCTCGGGCGCGGCGCGACGGGCGTCGTGCACCGTGCGTTCGACACACGCCTCGGGCGACAGGTCGCGGTGAAGGTGCTGCGCGGCGCCGATCCGGACGACGAAGCGCGCTTCGCGGCCGAGGTCCGCACGCTCGCCGTGCTGGCCCACCCACATCTCGTGCGGCTCCTCGACGCGGGCGAGCTCCACGGCCGGCCGTGCCTCGTGATGGAGCTCGTCGAGGGCCCGACGCTCGCGGGCATGCTCGCCTCGGGAGCGCTCCGGCCGTCCTGGGTCGCGCACACCGGTGCCGCCGTCGCGTCCGCGCTCGCGTACGTGCACCGCGCCGGTGTCGTGCACCGCGACGTGAAGCCCGCGAACATCCTGGTCGACAACGTGGGGGTGCCGCGGCTCGCCGACTTCGGGATCGCGCGCCTCGTCGACGCGACGGGCATGACCGCGACGGGCGTCGCGCTCGGCACGCCCGCGTACCTCGCGCCAGAGCAGGTGGCCGGGGACGCGGTCACGAGCGCGGCGGACGTCTACTCGCTCGGGCTCGTGCTGATCGAGTGCCTCACGGGCCAGCGCGCGTTCGACGGTACGGCCGCCGAGATGGCCGCGGCCCGGCTCCAACGCGACCCGGTCGTCCCGCACGACTTCGGGGCGCCGTGGCACGAGGTCCTCGCGGCGCTCACCGCGCGCGACCCCGCCACCCGGCCACCGGCCGCTGCGGTCGCCGGGCTCCTCGCCGCGCTCGACGATGCCGGCGCTGCACCGGACGCGGTCCTCGGGACGCCGGCCTTCGCGGTCACGACCGCCGCGCTCGCGACGGCGGCGCAGGCCGATGCGACGGCGGGAGATCCCGGCGACGTCACGGCCGCGCTCGACGCGACGCGGCCGACCCGGGTGCGAGGAGTGCCGGGCGCCCGGGCACCGCGCCGCCGGGTCGTCGGCGCCGTGCTCGGCGCGCTCGCGCTGGCCGGCTTCGGCGTCGGCCTCGGCGTCGGCCTCTCCCGTTCGACGCCCCCCACCTCGCCGTCCGGCCGGTCGCACGCGTCCGCGTCCGGCGCGCGGCTCGCGGGCGCGCACACGTCGCGGTCGCCGCGCGAAACGGCGGCGTCGACTACGACCACGGTGGCGCCCGCGACCACCTCCCCCGCGGGAGCGGCACCCGCGGCGACGACACCCGCACCCCCGGCGAGCTCGCCGCCGTCGCCGCTCGAGACCGCTGCTGGCGCGTTCGACGGCGCGCTGCGCGCGGGAGTCGAGCAGGGCGACGTCGCGCCACAGGTGGGGAGCGCCCTCGAGTCGGAGCTCGCGGCCGTGCTCGCAGGCCCGGGCCCCGGAGGCGCCGGCCAGGTCGGGTCCTTCGACCGGCTCGTCCAGACCTACGACGCCGCGCTCGCGTACGGATCCGTCGCCGGGACGGCGACCGAGTCGTCGCTCGGCGCCGCGCTCGCCGCGCTCGGCACCGCGCTCGGCACGAGCGAGCCACAGTTCGTCCCCGCAGGGCCCGTGGCAGGGCCCGGCGCAGGGCCCGTCACCGGGCCCGGCCACGGCCACGGCCACGGCCACGGCCACGACGGCTGAACGGCCGGCCGCGTCGACGAGCGTGCGGGTGCGCCCGCCGCGACGACCGTCCGGAACGTCTCAGCGGCGCGGGCGCTCGACCTCGAGCGCCGCGTCGGCGCGTGTGAAGTCGTCGTCGACGAGCACGACGCTCCGGCCCGCGCGGTCGAGCAGGCTCGCGGCGATCGCCGCCCGCGTCCCCATCGCGCAGTGGACGAACACCGTGCGCTCGTCGAGCTCGCCGATCCGGCCCGGCAGCTCGTGGAGCGGGACGTGGAGGGACCCGGCGATCGCGCCTGCGGAGCGCTCGTCGTCGCGGCGGACGTCGAGGACGTACGCGTCCGGGACGGCGGCGAGCGCAGCGAACGTCGTCGTCGGGTAGCTCCGGAGCGGCCCGCCCGCGGCGAGGTCGCCCGGGGGGCCGACTGCCGCGCCGTCGGGTCGGTCGATGCCGATGCGCGTGAGCTGGCGCTGGGCGGAGCGCACGTCGGCGTCCGACTCGGCGAGCAGCGTGAGCGCGGCCCCGTCGGGCAGCAGCCAGCCGACGTAGGTCGAGAACTGGTCGCCGACGGCGATGCCGACCGTGCCGCCGAGGTGCTCCTTCGCGTACGCGGTGCGCGACCGGAGGTCGACGACCCACTCCCCGGCGGCGAGCCGGCGTGCGAGCTCGACGCGGTCGACGGGCGTGACCGGCGATAGGTCTGCGGCGCCCGGACCCGACCGGTTCCGCGGCCCCATGCGCGCGTAGTACGCGGGATAGGCCGTGAGCCCGGCGACGAGCGCGGCGACGAACGCGTCCTCGTCGTCGGTCACCAGCGCGTCGTTGCGGGCCCGCTCGTCGCCGATCGTGCTCGCCGTCGCACCGGAAGTCGCGCCGGAGCTGCAGAAGCTCCCGAAGCCGTGGGTCGGGTAGAGCGCGCTGTCGGGCGGCAGCAGCCCCGAGAGCCGGCGCACCGACCGGAACTGCGCGCGCGTGAGCTCGTCGGTGCGCGCCCGGTCGACGAGGTCCGTGCGCCCGACGCTCCCGTAGAGCAGCGAGCCGCCCGTGAACACCGCCGGGGGGCCCGAGCCGTCCGCGACGACGTACGCGAGGTGGCCGTCGGTGTGGCCCGGGGTCGCGACGACGGCGATGCGGAGCGAACCGAAAACGAGCACGTCGCCGTCCGCGACCGCGCGGCGCTCGAAGGCGACGTCGTCGCTCGCCGCGACGACGTACGGGACGGACCGAGCGCGTGCGAGCGCGCACCCGCCGGTCACGTAGTCGTTGTGGAGGTGGGTCTCGAGCACGGCCGCGCACTCGAGGCCGGAGCGCGCGAGCACGTCCTCGACCCGGTCGATGTCCCGTTGCGGGTCGACGACCGCGGCGACCGCCCCGTCGTGGACCACGTAGCTCCGGTCCCCGAGCTCCTCCGTGACGATCGTCTCGACCTCGACCACGCGTCCGCCCTCCGCCGCGCCCAACGCTAGGGCCCGCGCCGGGCGCACGCCGGACGGGTGTCGCGGGCGACGAAATGTTGGTACATTCGAGTCGTGCTCGTGCGCCGCTCCCACCGTACCGTCGGCACGCGCGCCGACCCGTGACCTGCGGACCCGCGCGCCTCGACCGGTCGGGCCCCGTGCCGCTCTGGGCGCAGCTGCGCGACGACCTGCGGAGCCGGCTCGACTCCGGCGAGCTGGCCGACGGCTTCCCCGGGGAGATGGAGCTCGTCGCGCAGTACGGGGTGAGCCGCAACACGGTGCGTGAGGCCACGCGCGAGCTGCGCAGGCAGGGTCTCGTGATCGCGGGGCGCGGCCGCCGTCCGCGCGTCGGCCGGGCGGTCTCGATCGAGCAGCCGCTCGGCGCCCTCTACAGCCTGTTCGGCTCGGTCGAGGCCGCGGGGATGGAGCACCGGAGCGTCGTTCGCGCGCTCGACGTCCGCGTCGACGGGCGCGCCGCGGCCGAGCTCGGGCGCGACCCGGACCTTCCACTGCTCCACCTCGAGCGGTTGCGGCTCGTCGACCACGAGCCGCTCGCGGTCGACCGCGTGTGGTTCCCCGCGGAGCTGGCCGGGCCGCTGCTGGACGTCGACTTCACGAGCGTCGGCTTCTACGACGAGCTCGCGAGCCGCACGGGGATCCGGCTGACCGGGGGCTTCGAGCGCCTGCGCGCCGTCGTCCCGGAGCGCGGCGAGCGGGCGCTGCTCGGCGTGCCGGCCGGCGTCGCGGCGTTCCGCATCGAGCGCGTCGCGTGCGTCGGACCGGACCGTGTCGAGTGGCGGACGACGCTCGCGCGCGGGGACCGGTTCGACGTCGTCACGAGGTTCTCGGCGCCCGGCGCAGGGCGTGCCGCGCCTCGGGTGCCGCAGGCGGGGCTCGGGTGACGCGCCGATGAGGCCGGTGCGCCGGCGTGAGCGCCCCGTCACGAGCGAGCGCCAGCGGTTGCCCCAGCCGCTGATCCGCCGCCGGCTCCCGTCCGGCCGCGGCGCGATGGAGCAGCCGAACGTCACGGGCGACGGGGAGGCCGCGCTCAGCCCGACGTTCTGGCTCGCGGTCGTGGCGACGGGGGTCGCGGCCGGCCTGCTGGGCGACGCGCTGATGGCGCTGCTCTTCACGGTGCAGCACCTCGCCTTCGGCTACCACACGGGAAGCCTGCAGGCGGCCGTCGAGCACGCGAGCGGGACGCGCCGCGTCGCCTCGCTGCTCGTCGCGGGCGCGTTCGGCGGCGTCGCGTGGACGCTGCTGCGGCGCGCGACGCCCGGCGAGAACGCCGAGATCGACGACGCGATCTGGACGGGCGACGGCACCTTGTCCCCTCGCCGGAGCCTCGGCACCTCGGTGATCTCCGAGATCGTCATCGGCATGGGCGCGTCGATCGGGCGCGAGGCCGCGCCGAAGTTGATGGGCGGCGTCGCGGGAAGCGTCTTCGCGAAGTTCATGCGGCTGTCGCCCGCGCAGCGGCGCCTGCTCGTCGCGTGCGGAGGCGGTGCGGGCTTCGCCGCTGTCTACAACGTCCCGCTCGGCGGGGCCCTGTTCACCGCCGAGGTCCTGCTCGGGAGCATGGCGCTGCCGGTCGTCCTCGCCGCGCTCGCGTGCTCGACCGTCGCGACTGCGACCGCGTGGCTCTACCTCCCGGCGCACGCGACCTACCTCGACATGCCTTCGTACCACTCGAGCGCGTCGCTCCTCGTGTGGTCCGTGCTCGTCGGCCCGGTCGTCGGCCTGCTCGCCGCGTTCTACATCCGCATGATCGGCTGGGTGTCGCACCACGCGGCGCGCGGCAGGATCGCGTTCGTCGCTCCGCTCGGCGCGTTCGGGATCCTCGGGCTCGTGGGCCTCGAGTACCCGCAGCTCTTCGGCAACGGCAAGGACATGGCCCACTCGGTCTTCCTCGGCCAGGGCGGCCTCGTGCTGCTGTTCGCGCTGTTCGCCCTCAAGCCCTTCGTGACCGCGCTCTGCCTCGGCAGCGGCGCGTCGGGTGGGCTGTTCACGCCGTTCCTCAGCACCGGGGCGGTCCTCGGCGGGTTCCTCGGCCTCGCGTGGGTGCACGCCTGGCCCGGGGCGCCGGTCGGCGCGTTCGCGATGGTCGGCGCCGCGGCGATGATCGGCGCGTCGATGCAGGCGCCGCTCGTCGGGCTCGCGCTGGTCCTCGAGCTCACGAACAGCGGCTTCCAGCTGCTCGTGCCGATGGCCGTCGCGTCGGTCGTCGCGACGGCCGTGACGCGTCACGTCGACGGCTACTCCATGTACACGGCGCGGCTGTCGTCCCGCTGACGGCCACGCGGCGCGGCACGGCGCTCGGGCGCGCCACACTGGACCCATGACCGCACAGTTCATCTACACGATGCGCGACCTCCGGCGCTTCTACCCGCCCGACCGCGAGGTCCTGCGCGGGATCAACCTCTCGTTCTTCCCCGGGGCGAAGATCGGCGTCATCGGCGCCAACGGTTCGGGCAAGTCCTCGCTGCTGCGCATCATGGCGGGGGAGGACGACGGCTTCACGGGCGAGGCGCGCCTCACGCCCGGGTTCACGGTCGGCTACCTCGCCCAGGAGCCGCACCTCGACCCCGCGAAGGACGTCGCCGGAAACGTCGCGGACGGCGTCGCCTCCACGGTCGCGCTGCTCGACCGCTTCGAGCAGGTGTGCGCCGCTTTTGGCGCGCCCGACGCGGACTTCGACCGGCTCATCGCGGAGCAGGCCGACCTCCAGGACCGGATCGACGCGGCCGGGGCGTGGGACCTGCAGCGCAGCCTCGAGATCGCGATGGACGCGCTCCGCCTGCCGCCCGGCGACGCGGCCGTGGGCACGCTGTCGGGGGGCGAGCGCCGGCGGGTCGCGCTCTGCCGGCTGCTGCTGTCGAAGCCCGACCTGCTCCTGCTCGACGAGCCGACGAACCACCTCGACGCGGAGTCCGTCGCGTGGCTCGAGCGCACGCTCCAGGAGTACCCCGGCACGGTCGTCGCGGTCACCCACGACCGCTACTTCCTCGACAACGTCGCCGGGTGGATCCTCGAGCTCGACCGCGGCGCGGGCATCCCGTGGCAGGGCAACTACTCGTCCTGGCTCGACCAGAAGCAGGCGCGCCTCGCCGCCGAGGAGCGGGCGGACACGGCCCGCGAGCTCGCGCTGCAGCGCGAGCTCGAGTGGATCCGCATGTCGCCGCGCGCCCGCCAGAGCAAGGGCAAGGCGCGCGTGAACGCGTACAACGACCTCGTCGCCGCCGCGGAGGCCGCCGAGCGGCGGGCGGACCGCCTCGAGATCACGATCCCGCCGGGTCCGCGCCTCGGGGACTCGGTCGTCGTCGCGGAGGACGTGGTCAAGGGCTTCGGCGACCGGCTCCTCGTCGACGGCCTGTCGTTCCTGCTCCCACCGGGTGGGATCGTCGGCGTCATCGGGCCGAACGGCGCGGGCAAGACGACGTTGTTCAAGATGATCGTCGGGGACGACAAGCCGGACTCGGGCACGGTCGCGCTCGGCGCGACCGTGGTGCTCGCGTACGTCGACCAGTCGCGCGACGGTCTCGCGGCGGAGGCGTCGGTCTACGACGAGATCACGGGCGGCTCGGACCGTATCGTCGTCGGGAGCCGCGAGCTGCACGGCCGCGCCTACGTCGCGAGCTTCGGCTTCAAGGGGAGCGACCAGCAGAAGAAGGTCGGCGAGCTGTCCGGCGGGGAGCGCAACCGCGTCCAGCTCGCGAAGGTGCTGAAGAGCGGTGGCAACGTCCTTCTCCTCGACGAGCCCACGAACGATCTCGACGTCGACACGCTGCGGGCGCTCGAGGAGGCGCTCCTCGGCTTCCCGGGATGTGCGGTCGTGATCAGCCACGACCGCTGGTTCCTCGACCGGGTGTCGACCCACATCCTCGCGTTCGAGGGGGACTCGGAGGTGCGCTGGTTCGAGGGGAACTTCTCGGACTACGAGGCGGACCGCCACAAGCGGCTCGGCGCGGACGCCGACCAGCCGCACCGCGTCAAGTACAAGCCGCTCGCCCGGGGCTGACGCGCCCTGCGGACGGCGGCGCGCCCGCCCGCTACGCGGCGATCGGCGTGAGCGTGTCGCCGCAGCGCAGGCACGCCTCGGCGCGGAAGTCGTCCTTCGAGTAGCCGGTGAAGTCCCGGTCCTCCCACGGGCGGACCTCGAGGACCTCGTCGTCGAACTCGCGGTGCCCGATGAGCTTGCAGATCATGTGCGTCATGCCGACAGTCTACCGGGCCATCGAGAAAACAGTGTTGCACCCGATATCTATCTTCAAATGAGATGCACCCCTGCGCTCGGCGCGATGGGCGGAGTCCCCGGCGGCGCACGTGCGGCGCCTTCGCCCGAATGCCCCGCTGCGCAGCCGCTACTGTGACGCCGTGCAAGAAGACGTGCAGGAAACGGCGACGGCGGACGGCAGGCGGGCACGGGGGGAGCGGACGCGGCTCGCGGTCATCGAGGCGCTCCTCGCGCTCGTGGCGGACGACGTGTCGCACCCCACGGCCCGGCAGGTCGCGGACCGTGCGGGCGTCGCGCTCCGCACCGTGTACCACCACTTCGAGGACGTCGAGTCGCTGCGCGGCGTCGCGTTCGAGCTCCAGCTCGGTCGCCACAAGGAGCTGCTCCAGCCGATCCCCGACGGGCTCGAGCTGCACGAGCGGGTGGCGCTCTTCGCCCGTCAGCTGCGCACGCTGTTCGAGGCGATCACACCGATCCGGCGGACCGCGATCCTCGACGAGCGGGCGTCGGTCGAGGCGGCGGGCCGTCTCGGGGAGCTGCCCGCGATCCGCCGCCGGCACCTCGAGTCGACGTTCGCGCGCGAGCTCGCCGGCCGGGCCGACAAGGCCCGGCTCGTCGACGCGCTCGACGCCGCGACCTCGTGGCACGCGTGGGAGTTCCTCCGCACCGTCCGCGCCCGGGGGCCGCTCGCGGCCGAGCGCGTGGTCGCGTTCACGGTCGGGTCGCTCCTCGACTCGTAGCGCTCGCGGGCGTCCGGGCCCGGTGACGGGGCGCAGCGGCGCGTCAGGCGGGCGCTTCGGGCCAGGAGACCTGCACGGCCGTGCCGCCCCCGTGCGGTGAGCCGAGATGCCAGCGGCCCGAGGTCGCGCGCACGATCGTGTCCGCGATCGCGAGCCCGAGCCCCGCGCCGCCGGGGACCGTGCTCGCGCGCCGGAACCGCTCGAAGATCTCGTCGTGCTCCTCACGCGCGATTCCCGGTCCGGTGTCGCTGACCGTGAGCGTCGGGCGGCCGTCGACGACGCGCGCCGCGACCGAGACCCGGCCGGCGTCGCTCGTGTACCGGCACGCGTTGTCGACGAGGACCGAGACGAGCCGGTCGAGCCACTCGGCAGGTGCCGCGACGACGGCCGGCGAGCCGTCGACCTCCACGGCGAGCTCGACGCCGCGCACCGCGGCGATTGACGCGAAGCGCGACGCGCACTGCTCGACGACCGGGCCGAGGTCGACCGGCGTGCTCCTCGGAGGGCTTGGGATCGCGTCGAGCCGGGCGAGCCAGATGAGGTCGTCCACGATGCCGCGCAGCCTGCCGGACTCCTGCGCGATGCGCTCGAGCGCGTCGCGGTAGGCGGGCGCCTCCCGGTCGGTGGACAGCGCCAGGCCGACTTCGGCCTCGATGACGCTGAGCGGGGTCCGCAGCTCGTGGGACGCGTCCGCCGTGAAGTCGAGCTGCTGCTGGCGCGCCCGTTCGATCGGCGCCGCCGCCCGGCGACCGATGACGTTCGCGACGAGGAAGAACGTGAGGAGCATGACCGGCAGGAGTGCCCCCTCGATCACGAGCAGCGTCGTGCGGACGTCCACGATCTGCTCGACGCTCGTCGCGGCGACCAGCCGGCCGCGCGGCGTCACGGTGCCCGCGACCGTGAAGCGCCGGCCCGCGATCGTCGTGCCCTCGGGACCGCGCGCGTCCAAATCGGCCGTGGGCAGCGACGGGCCGGGGCCGTTGAGCAGGGTCGCGGTGCGCGTGTGCGTCGGTACCAGGAACAAGAAGATCGGCGCGTCGTCGAGGTCGCCGCCACTTCGCTGCGCCGAGGTGATCGCCGTCGCCGGGCTCGGCGTGGGCAGCGGCGGGCCGTGGCTCGAGATCGTGTGCGCCGCGATGTCGAGCCTCGCGGCGAGCCGCTCGTCGACGCCGTCCTGGAGGTGGCGGAGCACCGCGAGGTCCGCGATCATCGCGCTCGCGAGGTAGATCACGAGCGCGATGAGCGTCGCGCTGATCGCGACGTCGCGCGCGTGGCGGCGGACCCGTCGCGCGGACCCGGCGGGCTCGTCGCTCGGGCGCGTCCGGCGCGCCCCGTTCACGAGCGGGCCGCCGTCACGAGCCGACCAGTCGGTAGCCGGCGCCGCGCACGGTCTCGATCCGCGCGTCGCAGTGCGCGATCTTGCCCCGGATCCGGGCGATGTGGACGTCGATCGTGTTCGATCCGACGGCGTCGGCCTCCTCGGGCCACGCGTGGAGCGCGATGGACCGTCGCAGCACGACGGCGGGGGACCGCCTCGCGAGGATCTCGACGACGGCGAACTCCCGCGCCGTGAGCTCGACCGCGACGCCGCCGGCGCGCACCTCCCGGGTGGTCGGGTCGACGACGAGCGAGCCGCACACGAGCTGCGGGCTCCGGTCCCCGGCGGGGCGCCGGAGCAGCGCGCGGAGCCGGGCGAGCAGCTCGCCGTAGTCGAACGGCTTCACGAGGTAGTCGTCCGCGCCGGAGTCGAGCGCGGACACGCGGTCGCCGGGCGCGTCGCGCGCCGTGAGCATCAGGATCGGCGTCGAGATGCCCCGGGCTCGCGCCCAGCCGACGATCTCGACGCCCGACGGCCCGGGCAGCCGCCAGTCGAGGACGCACACGCCGTACTCGTTCACGGCGAGGTACGCGATCGCGTCGTCGCCGGTCACGGCGGCGTCGACGACGTAGCCCGCCTCGCGCAGCCCCCGGACGAGCACGTCCCTCAGGCCGCCGTCGTCCTCGGCCACGAGCACGCGCACGCGAGAAGTGTGCCAGCTCGCGACCGTGGCCGTGCCCGCGCGCCGCGGTCCTCCCCGGCGGCGCCGGCCGGCGCGCGGCGGCGGCGCGCGCGGTCGTGCGGGACCCGCCGCGTTCACCTCGCCGTCAGGGAGGGTCCCTACACTGGCATTGTGAACAGTTCCCGGGCGCGCCGCTCGTCGGCACCCGCCGTTGCGCCGCTGCGCGCGGCCGGCACGCTGCGGGGCCCGGGCGCTCCCGTGCTCGCCGCGGCACCCACCCGGGCGAGCGGCGGCGGGCAGGCGTCGCCCGCGGCCCGGCCGAGGCGAAGCGTGCCGCGCGCGCTCCTCGTCGCGACGCGGCCGCGCCAGTGGCTGAAGAACGTGCTCGTCTTCGCCGCGCCGGGGGCCGCGGGCCTCCTCGGCCACCCGTCGATCCTCGGGCGCACGAGCGCGGCAGCGGGGATGTTCGTGCTCGCCTCCGCGGGCACCTACCTCGTGAACGACGCGCTCGACGCGGCGAGCGACCGCGTCCACCCGGACAAGCGGCACCGGCCCGTCGCCTCCGGTGACCTCCCCGCGCGCGTCGCGCTCGGCGCGGGTGCGGTTCTGCTCGCCGCGGCCCTCGTGGCGGCCCAGTTCGTCGGAGGCGTCCGGCTGATCGCGGTCGCGGGCGCGTACGTCGCGATCAGCCTCACCTACACGCTCTGGCTGAAGCGGGTCCCTGTCGTCGAGCTCGCGTGCGTCTCCTCCGGGTTCGTGCTCCGGGCGGTGGCCGGAGGCGCGGCGGTGAGCATCCCGATCTCTCACTGGTTCGTCATCGTCGCGTCGGCGGGGTCGCTCCTCGTCGTCGCGGGCAAGCGGAGCGCCGAGCTGTCGGCGCTCGGCTCGAGCAGCGGCGCGCACCGGCCGGTGCTCGACCGGTACCCGGTGCCGTTCCTGCGCTCGGTCCGCGTCCTCGCGGGCACGGTCGCGGTCGTCGGCTACGCGCTCTGGGCATTCGAGCGCGCGGGGCACCTCGACCTCGGGCGCTCGGGCGCGGACGCGATCGTGTTCCAGCTCTCGATCGTGCCCTTCGTGCTCGGTGTGCTCACGGTCGAGCTGGCGATCGAGGCCGGGGAAGGCGGCGCGCCGGAGGAGCTCGCGCTGCGCAATCGCGGCCTCCAGCTCCTCGCGCTCGCCTGCGTCGCGTTCGTCGCGTTCGGGATCTACGCGTGACGCCGACACGGGCGCCGGCTCCCGTCGCCGGGAGCGCGGCCCCGCCGGCGAGACGGCTCGTCACGGGCTTCGGACGCGCCGCGGGGTCCGTCGCGACGCTCCACGAGGCGCGCACGGCGCGCGACGTCGAGCGCGTCGTCGCGGACGCGCGGGCCGCCGGTGGCCGCGTGCTCGCCCGCGGGCTCGGGCGCGCGTACGGCGACGCGGCGCAGTGCGCGGGCGGCGAACTGGTCGACTGCACGCCGATGGCGCGCCTGCTCGAGCTCGACTCCGAGCACGGGGTCGCGCGCGCCGAGGGGGGCTACTCGATCGCCTCGCTGCTCCGGACGTGCGTCCCGCGCGGCTGGTTCGTGCCGGTGACGCCCGGGACCCGCCACGTGACCCTGGGCGGCGCCGTCGCGGCCGACGTGCACGGCAAGAACCACCACCGCGACGGCTCCTTCGGTGGCCACGTCGTCGGGCTCGAGGTGGTCGGCGCTTCCGGGTCGGTCCGGGTCGGTCCGGGGCTCGACCCCGAGCGGTACTGGGCGACCGCCGGCGGCATGGGCCTCACGGGTGTCGTGACCGAGGTGTCCGTGAAGCTCCGCCCGATCGCGACGTCGCGGCTCGCGGTGACGACCGAGCGGGCGCCCGATCTCGACGCGTGCATGGCGAGGCTCACCGAGCTCGACGCCGACCACGGGTACACGGTTGCCTGGGTGGACGGCCTCGCGGGCGGCGGCCGTCTCGGGCGCTCGGTCATCACCGCGGGCGACCACGCCGCGCTCGACGACCTGCCCGCGGCGATGCGGGCCGACCCGCTCGCGTACGACCCGCGCACGCCGCTGTCGGTGCCCGTGGCCCCGCCCGTGAGCCTCGTCGGCCGCGCGACGCTGCGCGCGTTCAACGAGGCCTGGTACCGAAGGGCCCCGCGCCGGCGGGTCGGCGAGATCCAGTCGATCGCGCAGTTCTTCCACCCGCTCGACGCGGTCCGCGACTGGAACCGGCTGTACGGGCCGAGGGGCTTCACCCAGTACCAGCTCGTCGTGCCGTTCTCGGGCGCGGATGTCGTGCGCCGCACCCTCGAGCTGCTCCAGCGCGCCCACGTGCTCCCCGCGCTCTGCGTGCTCAAGTCGTTCGGCAGCGCGAGCGAAGCCCCCATGTCGTTCCCGATGCCGGGCTGGACGCTCGCGGCGGACCTGCCGCTCGGGTCGCCCGCGCTCGCGGGAGTCCTCGACGAGATCGACGGCGTCGTCGCCGGTGCGGGCGGCCGCGTGTACCTCGCGAAGGACGGACGGCTCCGGCCGGAGCTGCTGTCGACCATGTACCCGCGCGTCGCCGAGTGGCGCGCCGTGTGCGAGCGTCACGACCCCGAGCGGCTGTTCGTCTCCGACCTGTGGCGCCGCGTCGCCGCGGTCGCGTGACGAGGGGGCGACCGGGCGATGCAGAGCCTGCTCGTGCACCACGGGTACGTCGCGCTCGCGGTGCTCGCACTTCTCCAGGCGGCCTGCCTTCCGATCCCGTCGGAGGTCACGCTCGGCTTCGCCGGGGTGCTCGCGGGCGAGGGTCATCTGAACCTCGCGGCGGTCGTCGTGTTCGGCACGTCCTCGGAGCTCGTCGGCTCGTACGTCGCCTACACGGTCGGGCGCGTCGGCGGCCGGCCGCTCGTCGCGAGGTTCGGTCGGTACGTGCTCGTGGGCACCGCGGACCTGGACCGGGCCGAGCGATGGCTCGCCGGCCGCGGCGAGGCCTCGATCGCGATCGGCAGGGCGCTCCCGGTCGTGCGCGCCCTCGTGTCGGTCGTCGCGGGGATCACCGAGATGCCGCGACCGAAGTTCCTCCTGCTCAGCTTCCTCGGCACGCTCGCGTACGTGTCCGCGCTCTCCTCGATCGGGTACGCGGTCGGGCCGGCGTGGCGCACGGTCGCGCACGACCTGTCCGTCGGCGGATATGTGGTCGCGGGCGTCGTCGCGGTCGCGGCGGTCGCGTACCTCGCGCGTCGCGTACGGTCGGTGCGCAGGGACTCGGCCTCGGCGGCGCTCGCCCCCGAGCTCGCGTCCGGAGCCGGAAGGGCGGACCAGCGATGAGCGAACGCGACGGGCGGGGCGCGCGGCGCCCGGCCGACTCCGGCCGAGGGCCCTCGACGGCCCGGCCGCGCCGCCCCGGGGCGGGAGCGGACCGGTGAACGACGTGACCGGGATGCCGCAGCGCGTCGTCGTGCTCGGCGGCGGCTCCGAGATCGCGCGCGCCCTCGTCGTGCGGCTCGCCGCGCACCGGCTCCGGGCGGTCGTGCTCGCGGGGCGCGACGACGCGTCGCTCGAGGCGGCCGCCCGGGAGCTCGAAGCGCTCGGGGTGCCGCAGGTCGAGCGCACGCGCTTCGAGGCGAACGACGTCGCGGACCACGAGGCCCTCGTGCACCGTGTCCTCGAGCGCATCGGCACCGTCGACCTCCTCCTCGTCGCCGCCGGCTCGCTCGGGACCGCGGAGCTCGACGCACTCACGCCCGAGGTCGTCGCGCAGCTCGTCGGCACGAACTTCACGGGGCCGGCGGCCGCGACGGCCGCGTTCGCCCGGGCGATGCGCGACCAGGGTTCCGGGCGGATCGTCGTGCTGTCGTCGGTCGCGGGCGTGCGCGTGCGCCGGTCGAACTTCGTCTACGGAGCGGCGAAGGCCGGCCTCGACGGGTTCTGCCAGGGCCTCGCGGACGCGCTCGAAGGCACCGGCGTGCGCGTGACGATCGTGCGGCCCGGATTCGTGCGGACGCGGATGACGGCGGGCCTCGCCGCGGCACCGCTCGCGGTCGACGCCGACGACGTCGCCGACGCGGTCGTCCGGGGCCTCGAGCGCGGCGCAGACGTCGTATGGGTGCCGGCCGTGTTCCAGGTGCTCCTCGCCTTCGCGCGGCACCTTCCCCGGGCGCTCTGGCGGAAGATCCCGTCCTGACGGGTAGTCTCGGGAGTCGCCGGGCGCGCCGCGGGCGGGGCCCGGCGGCGTTGGCCGGCCGGCTTGCGACGACGGGAGGCCCATGGAGGACGAGCGAGCTGCCGCGCTGCTCCGGTCCGAGCGCGAGCGCGTTGTCGGCCTGTTGAGCGCCGCCCGCGCGGCCGCCGGCGAGGACCGGGACGCGGTGAACGAGCGCGGCGACATCGTCGATCCGGCCGGCTGGCTGGCCGCGGAGGCTGGCGACGACGCGGTCGCGGCCGGCCTCGCCGGCAGGCTCGCCGCCATCGAGCGCGCGGAGCAGCGGATCGCAGCGGGCACCTTCGGGCGCTCGGTGCGCAGCGGGGTGCCGATCCCCGACGAGCGCCTCGAGGCGGATCCCGCGGCCGAGCTGACCGTCGAGGAGGCGCAGGAAGCTCGCTGATCCGCTCCGGTACGCTCGTCCGGTGCACGCAGGTGACGGGACCGGGGGATCGGGCGCGGCGGGCGCGGCGCGCCGGCGCTCGGTGCGTCTGCTCGTCGACGAGGCGCACCAGGAGGCCTGGACCGTCCGCCCCGACCTCAGCGCCGCGATGCGGCCCGAGCACCCGGCCGACGCGTCGTACGCGGCGGCGGCGCTCGTCGGCGGGCGGGACGCGTCGGTGGTCGTGAACACCGACGGTCCG
>Ga0307374_10002323_pt1 | contig 33988 bp, 41 predicted proteins | sample OX3MG_FD_202532 | JGI IMG/M metagenome (GOLD analysis project Ga0307374, IMG submission 202532) | Soil microbial communities from Risofladan, Vaasa, Finland - OX-3 | ecosystem: Environmental > Terrestrial > Soil > Coastal area > Acid sulfate soil | place: Finland: Risofladan, Vaasa | collected... | reverse complement strand
CGGTCTCCAAAACCGGGGGTTGGGGGTTCGAGTCCCTCCTGCCCTGCTCACCACCTATGTAGAGGTTTTTCGTGAATCGAGAGCAACGACGTCTCCTGCAGCGCCAGGGGCAACTGAATGCAGAGGGTGACCCCGTCGCGAACCGTGCGGCGCCACGGTCGGTGGCGCGACGCGCGCCCGAGGCGAAGCGCGCTAGCGTGGTGTCCCGATTTGTGACCTACATGCGAGAGGTACGAATCGAGCTGGGCAAGGTTCTCTGGCCCAAGCGCAAGGAGGTTGTGAACTATTCCAGTGTGGTCCTGACCACACTGGTTTTGCTGGCTCTTTTGATCTTTGCCTTGAACCTGCTCTTTGCCAAGGGAGTCTCCTACCTTTTCCGGTAGAGGTCTCCGTGAGCGGACGGCGTTGGTCTGGGGCGAGAGATGAGATCGCGGCACCTGCACGATGAGTGGAAGAACTGGCCGAGTGGCCGAGAAAGTAATGGCGATGACCGACTTTAAACAAAATGACGAGCTGCCGAGCGAGGCTGACGAAGAGACCTCCGGGGAGGCCGGCGCTGACGCGTCAGTGGACGAGTTGTTCAACGTCGACGAGTTCGTCCCTGCCAAGCCGCTCAGTGCGTACGACCGACCAGGATCTTGGTATGTCGTGCACTCGTACGCGGGATACGAGAACAAGGTGAAGTCCAATCTTGAGAGCCGGATCTCGTCGATGCATATGGAGGATCGGATCTTCGAGGTGATCATCCCGATGGAAGACGTCGTCGAGTTCAAGGGCGGCAAGAAGGTCACCGTATCGAAGAAGGTCTTCCCTGGGTATCTGCTCTGTCGTGCCGATCTCGACGAGGATGCGTGGGCTGTGATCCGTCAGACCCCCGGCGTCACGGGGTTTGTCGGCCCGGGCACCAAGCCATCGCCGCTCTCGCGTGCCGAGGTCGACGGTATCTTGACTCCGGTTGAAGAGGGTCAGGAGGGCGTCGCTCCCAAACCACAGCGTCGTCCGCGTCTTGAACACGAGATCGGTGAGACGGTACGTGTCAAAGAGGGGCCCTTTGCCGACTTCACCGGCAACGTCGCCGAGATCAACGAGGACCAACTCAAGCTCAAGGTGCTCGTCAACATCTTCGGCCGGGAGACTCCGGTTGAGCTTGAGTTCAGTCAGGTAGCGAAGTTGTAATGCAGGACAATTCGATGTTCACAAGAGAGATGAGAGCAACATGGCACGCAGGCGAGTAACCGCCATCGTAAAGATCCAGCTGCCCGCCGGGGCGGCTACTCCCGCGCCACCCGTTGGAACCGCGCTTGGACCGCACGGTGTGCAGACGATGGAGTTCTGCAAGCAGTACAACGCCGCCACCGAGAGCATGCGTGGTTCGATCGTCCCCGTCGAAATCACGATCTACGAGGATCGCACCTTCACCTTCATTCTCAAGACCTCTCCGACGCCGTTCCTGATCCGCGAGGCCGCAGGTCTTGACAAGGGGGCCGCCCTCTCCGGGCGCGAGACCGCCGGATCGATCACGCTTGCCCAGCTCGAGGAGATCGCCAAGACCAAGATGCCCGACCTCAACGCGAATGACCTTGAATCGGCGATGGCTCAGGTCGAAGGCACAGCCCGTTCGATGGGCATCACCGTCAATCGCTGATTTCGTTCAAGCGCACAAACAAGGACCAGAGGAGCTCCAGATGTCAGGCAAGGGAAAGCGATACATCGACGCAATCAAGCGTTTCAATCGCGACGAGTTTTATGCATTGACCGAGGCCGTTGGTCTCGTCAGGCAAAATGCAACCGCGAAGTTCGACGAGACGATCGAGCTCGCGGTGCGTCTCGGCGTCGATCCCCGTCGGGCGGAGCAGATCGTCCGTGGGTCTTTGTCGCTCCCCTCGGGTACGGGGCGCACCTCACGTGTCGCAGTCTTTGCCGCCGGAGATCTCGCCGCAGCAGCAAGGGCAGCGGGGGCCGATGTCGTCGGAGCGGACGATCTCGTCGCGAGAATCGAGAAGGAGGGATTTCTCGAGTTTGACGTGGCGATCTCGACGCCCGACCTGATGGTTCAGGTGGGACGTCTTGGACGGGTTCTTGGACCTCGGGGGCTGATGCCCAATCCGCGTACCGGCACGGTCACGATGGACGTCGCCAAGGCGGTCTCGGAGTACAAGAGCGGGCGGATCGAATATCGCACCGACCGCGTCGGGAACATCCACGTGCCGATTGGCCGTGCCTCATTTACCGCCGAACAGCTGCTGGAGAACGCGCGGGCCGTCATCGACGAACTCAACCGGGTAAAGCCAGCTGCGGCAAAGGGGCGTTACGTCCGGTCGATCACACTCTCATCGACGATGGGGCCCGGTGTTCACGTCGATCTTGCGAAGGTGCGCGCAGAAGAGGTATTTGCCGCGAGCGCTTAGACTGATCGAGTTGGAGCCCCCGTCGCGAGATGGGCGCGAACTCGGCTAACCTGAACAACCTATGTAGTGGACCTCGGTCCGCTACGCCAAAGACATCAGGTGCGCGTGAGCGCTCAAAGGGCCATGGCCCGCCCGACGAGGCGAAGCGATTATCTCCTGCTTCCTTTGTCTGGCCCCGTGGCCAGTGACGGCCAGTGGCCGACTAAAGGGAGAGACGTGGAGACAATCGAACGGGTACCGAGGTCAGACAAGGTTGCGATTGTCGCAGATGTCGAGTCGCGCCTGAACGAATCAGCCGCAGCGTTGCTGACCGAATACCGCGGCATTTCGGTCGCGAATCTTGAGCGGCTGCGTCGATCTCTTCGCGAGGCTGGTGGCGACTACAAGATCTACAAGAACACGCTTGTGCGAAGGGCTGTGAAATCGGCAGGCTTCGAGGAACTCGAAATGCTTCTGACCGGTCCGACCGGAATCGCCTTCGTCTCTGGTGACGTCTCCGCGGTCGCGAAGGTTCTGCGTGATTTTGCCCGGGAGAATCCGAGCCTTGTGGTCAAGGGGGGACTCGTCGGCAGGGATCTGATCAATGCCGGAGAGGCCGCCGCACTTGCTGAACTCCCATCACGCGATGTTCTTCTCGCGCAGGTCGCGGGAATGCTCGCCGCGCCGATGCAGCGATTTGCGAGCCTTCTTCAGGCGGTGCCGCAGAAGTTCGCCTACGCAATCTCGGCACTCATCGAGTCTCGCCCAGTCGAGGCCGCTCCGGTCAGCAAGATTGCGCCGGTCAAAGAGGCGGACTTGGCTGTGCACGAGGGATCGGTTGAGGATGTTGCACCACGGGCAGCCGACTCCTCAGAGGTTGAGGTTGTCGAGGCCGAATCGGTCGAGCGGTCCGCGCCCGAATCTGACGAAGAGTCACCTTCGAGCGAGATCGCGGGCGACTAGGCCGAGTATCGAGGAGTTTTGCGCACCAGAGGTAGATCCACTGTTTACACATATCGCACGAACCAAGGAAAGGGAACACCATCATGGCGACCAAGGAAGAGATCCTCGACGGGATCGCAGGAATGACCGTTCTTGAGCTCTCAGAGCTTTTGAAGGAGTTCGAAGCAAAGTTCGGCGTGAGTGCCGCTGCCCCTGTGGCAGCTGCCGCTGCCCCTGCAGCCGGAGGGGTCGTGGCGGCCCCCGAGGTCGAGCAGGACGAGTTCGACGTGGTCTTGACCGCGGCCGGTGACAAGAAGATCCAGGTCATCAAAGAGGTCCGTACGTTGACCAATCTCGGACTCAAAGAGGCCAAGGATCTCGTCGACGGTGCTCCGAAGACGGTTCTCGAGAAGGCCTCCAAAGAGGACGCCGAGAAGGCGAAGGCGCAGCTTGAAGAGGCTGGCGCCACCGTCGAGCTCAAGTAGAACTCAACGGTTGCCCACAGGACCGGTGATCAGCGGGCCTGCGGGCGCGTATATTGGCAGCTGGAGCTGTCCCAGCTCGTCCGCGGCGGAGTTAACCTTGGCGCGAAGGCGCCAAATGCCCCGCTCTGTCCAGAGTCCCTTTTTGCGCGCTAGGATTATGAGCTGCTGTGTGTTCCTCTCTAGTGTCGATTGACATTTGTCTGAGATAGCCGCGCACAGTCGCTGTTCGTACACGTCGCCCACATTGCCTGCGCTAGGAGTAGACCTTTGTCGTCTCGTCCCCGTACTCCTGAGCGGTTCTCGTTTGCCAACCTCAATGAGGTCCTGCCGCTGCCGGATCTTGTCGCGGTGCAACGGGATTCGTTCGATTGGTTCTTGTCCCATGGTCTCGCCGAGACCTTCGCCGATATCAGTCCGATCGAGGATTTCACCGGTGCTCTCCGTCTTGAGCTCGAGTTTGATCCCGATGACGTCGACCTGAGGCCACCGCCCAAGTTCACGATCGAAGAGTGCAAGCAAAAGGACATGACCTACAGCGCGCCGATATTTGTCCGCGCGCGCTTTATGAATGCCAATACGGGCGAGATCAAAGAGCAGACCGTGTTCATGGGCGACTTCCCAATGATGACGCCTAAGGGAACTTTTATCATCAATGGAACCGAGCGGGTCGTCGTCAGCCAGCTGGTGCGTTCGCCCGGGGTCATCTTTCAGCCAGGCCGTGACCAAAAGACCGTCGTCAACGGAACGATTCATCCCTATCGCGGAGAGTGGATCGAATTCGACGTCGAGAACAAGCCGAATCGCGACGTCACCGCAGGTACCAGGGTCGCGCGCAAGCGTCGTCTCTCACTGTTCGTGCTGCTGCGCGCTCTTGGCTACGACGAGGATGGGTTCCTCGAAAAGTTCGTCCGTCACTTTGACTTCCTCACTGGACAGTGGGAAAAGGAGAAGGATCTCATTACGACGCGTGAGGACGCGCTTTTGGAGATCTACAAGCGTGCACGTCCAGGTGAGCCTTTGTCGCTCGAATCGGCTCGCGCATATTTCGAGAATGCATTTTTTAATCCGCGTCGTTATGACCTGACGCGGGTTGGCCGTTACAAGCTGAATCGCAAGCTCGGTCCAGAGATCGAGAAGATGTCGAAGATTCTCGGGGTGGAGCTTGAGCGCCCAGACGAACATCAGGGCGTGCTCAGTCCCAGTGAGATCCTCGCGAGCGCGACCTACATGTTGCATCTTGCCAATGGTGAGCCCGGATATCGTCTGGACGACCAGGACCACTTCGCAAACCGTAGAATCCGTAGCGTCGGCGAGCTCATCCAGAATCAGCTTCGCATCGGTCTTTCGCGCATGGAACGGGTCGTGCGCGAGCGCATGACGACCCAGGACATCGAAGCGATCACTCCCCAGACCCTGATCAACATCCGCCCCGTTGTGGCCGCGATCAAGGAATTCTTCGGGACCAGTCAGCTCTCACAGTTCATGGACCAGCACAACCCACTCTCTGGTCTCGCGCACAAGCGCCGCCTCTCAGCGCTTGGACCTGGCGGTCTGTCGCGTGAGCGCGCCGGTTTCGAGGTGCGCGACGTGCACACCTCCCACTATGGACGCATGTGCCCGATCGAGACCCCCGAGGGTCCAAACATCGGTCTGATTGGACACCTTGCCTCCTATGCCCGGGTGAACTCGCATGGATTCATCGAGACTCCGTACCGCAAGGTTGCCAATGGACGGGTGACGAGTGAGATCGTCTACCTCGCGGCTGACGAGGAGGAGGAGTACGTCATCGCACAGGCCTCTGCGACAATCGACGACAAGGGAAACTTCACCTCCGACCGCGTACTCGTGCGACGTGGACCCCAGGGTGCAGGCGTCCGTGTCGGCGCGGCGACGACCAGCTACGGTTCGACGAGCGAGGTGGACTTCGTTCCACCGGCCGAGGTCGACCTGATGGACGTCTCGCCAAAGCAGATCGTCTCTGTTTCGACGGCACTGATTCCCTTCGTCGAACACGATGATGCCAATCGCGCGCTGATGGGCGCCAACATGCAAAAGCAGGCCGTCCCGCTCCTCGTGCCAGAGGCTCCCTACGTGGGAACCGGTATCGAGGCCCGTGCCGCGCAGGACGCCGGCGAGGTCATCGTCGCCCAAGGTGCCGGAAAGATCACCCGCATCGCCGGAGATACGGTCACCGTGGAATACAAGTCAGGGGAGAAGGATCGCGACGGACATGCGCTCGGTCGCGTGACCTATGCACTCGCGAAGTTCCAGCGATCGAACCAGAACACCTGCATCAACCAGAAGCTGCTCGTCGCAGAGGGCGACGTCATCGAGTCTGGTGACATCATCGCCGATGGCCCCTCGACGCACAATGGCGAGCTTGCCCTTGGAAAGAATCTTCTCGTGGCGTTCATGCCCTGGGAGGGGTACAACTACGAGGACGCGATCATCCTCTCCGAGCGTCTCGTCAAAGATGACGTGCTCACCTCGATTCACATCGAAAAGCACGAGATCGACGCCCGCGACACCAAGCTTGGTGCGGAGGAGATCACCCGCGACATTCCCAACCTCTCCGAAGAGATTCTCGGGGATCTTGACGAACGCGGCATCATCCGGATCGGTGCAGAGGTCGGACCCGGCGACGTCCTTGTCGGGAAGGTCACTCCAAAGGGCGAGACGGAGTTGACGCCTGAGGAGCGGCTGTTGCGCGCGATCTTTGGTGAAAAGGCGCGCGATGTGCGGGATACGAGCCTCAAGGTTCCCCATGGCGAGTCTGGGAAAGTCATCGATGTACAGGTCTTTACCCGTGATGATACGCATGAACTTCCACCAGGGGTCAATCAACTCGTCCGTGTCTATGTTGCGCAAAAGCGAAAGATCTCTGAAGGCGACAAGCTCGCCGGACGTCACGGCAACAAGGGTGTCGTCTCTCGCATCCTGCCGGTCGAGGACATGCCCTATCTCGCCGATGGCACCTCGGTCGACATCATCTTGAACCCACTTGGTGTGCCGAGTCGGATGAATGTCGGCCAGGTTCTTGAGTCACACCTCGGCTACGCGGCGCGCTGGGGGTGGTCCTCGAAGAATCCAGACGAGGCAACTCCTGTCGCAGCGATGCGTGGCACCGAGACCAAGACACGTCCACGCACCGAACCCGCAACGTGGGTCGCGACTCCGGTGTTTGACGGAGCGCACTGGGACGAAGTTGAAGAGGCGGGCCGTCACTCGACGATGCAGCAGATCTTCCGGGACCTGCACCCCGATGGGGCCGATGGCGTCTCGCGACAGATCGAGACCACGGGCAAGGCGACACTGTACAACGGTCGCACCGGCGTTGCCTATGACAACCCGATCAGTGTTGGCTACATGTACATCCTCAAGCTCTTGCACCTTGTCGATGACAAGATCCACGCGCGTTCAACCGGTCCGTACTCGATGATCACCCAGCAGCCCCTCGGCGGAAAGGCCCAGTTCGGTGGCCAGCGTTTTGGCGAGATGGAGGTCTGGGCGCTTGAGGCCTATGGGGCGGCGTACGCGCTCCAGGAGCTGTTGACCGTCAAGTCCGACGATGTACTCGGACGGGTCAAGGTCTATGAGGCGATCGTCAAAGGAGAGAACATCCCAGAGCCCGGCATTCCCGAGAGCTTCAAGGTGCTGATCAAAGAGATGCAGTCGCTCTGTCTTGACGTCGAAGTACTCGCTGCCTCGGGTGAGGAGATCGAGATGCGTGAACTCGATGAGGACATCTACCGCGCAGCAGACGAGCTCGGTATCGATATCAGCCGACCAGAGCGCGGCTCAGATGAAGAGGACGCACGCCGTGCTGCGGAGAGGAGCTTCTAATGCTCGACGTCAACGAGTTTGATCAATTGCGAATTGGGCTTGCGACAGCCGATGACATCAGGAGCTGGTCGCGCGGCGAGGTAAAAAAGCCCGAGACCATCAACTATCGGACGCTGCGTCCGGAAAAGGACGGCCTGTTCTGCGAGCGGATCTTTGGTCCGACGAAGGACTGGGAGTGCTACTGCGGTAAGTACAAGCGGGTTCGCTTCCGCGGCATCATCTGCGAGCGCTGTGGCGTCGAGGTGACGCGTTCGAAGGTTCGCCGAGAGCGGATGGGTCATATCGAGCTTTCCGCTCCCGTTGTACATATCTGGTACCTGCGCGGGACGCGTTCATGGCTTGCCTATCTCTTGATGGGCACGGAGGCGCGTGAGGAGCTCAAGGCAAAGCAGCTGGAAAAGGTGATTTACTTTGCGGCCTATCTCGTTACCCATGTTGACACCGAGAAGTTGCATCAGGATCTTCCCTCGCTCGAAACCGAGCTCGCAGCAGAGATCAAGCTGATTGAGAAAGAGCGCGACAACGAGGTCAACAAACGGCTCAATGCGCTCGAGAAGGAGCTCAAAGAGGCTGAGAAAGAGGGCAGGAAAGAGTCTGAAATCCGCGCGCTGCAAAAGACGCGCGAGCGCGAGATCACCGCAGTGCGTGACCGGTCTGCGACCGAGATCACGATGGCTCAGCGCGCGCTTGACGAACTCCGCAATCTCTTCGCCCGCCAGATCATGGAAGACGAGCTGCTCTGGCGAGAACTGTCGGTGCGCTACGGCGACTACTTCGAAGGCGGCATGGGAGCCGAGGCAATCGCGAAGTTGATCGACCGGATTGATCTCGACGAGGAGGAGATCAAGCTTCGCGTGGCGATCGATCCCGAGGAGGGTCGTCGCCCACTCTCAGCCCAGCGCAAGCAGAAGGCGATCAAGCGACTTCGCATCGTTTCGGCGTTCAATCGTCGCGATGATGAGGGTCGTCGGATCAACAACCCTGCAGCGATGATCCTTGGCGCGGTCCCGGTGATCCCACCGGACCTTCGCCCAATGGTTCAGCTCGATGGTGGCCGGTTCGCGACCTCTGACCTCAACGACCTGTACCGCCGCGTGATCAACCGCAACAACCGGCTCAAGCGTCTGTTGGATCTTGGAGCGCCCGAGATCATCGTCAACAACGAGAAGCGCATGCTTCAAGAGGCGGTCGACGCGCTATTTGACAATGGCCGTCGTGGCCGTCCGGTATCGGGTCCGGGAAATCGCCCGCTGAAGAGTCTTTCGGACATGTTGAAGGGCAAGCAGGGTCGTTTCCGCCAGAACCTTCTTGGGAAGCGGGTCGACTATTCGGGCCGTTCCGTGATTGTGGTTGGACCGACGCTCAAGCTTCACCAGTGCGGACTTCCCAAGCTGATGGCACTTGAACTGTTCAAGCCTTTTGTGATGAAGCGCCTTGTCGACGTCGAGATTGCACCGAACATCAAGAGCGCAAAACGCATGGTCGAGCGTCGTCGCGCCCAGGTCTGGGATGTTCTCGACGAGGTCATCAAGGAGCACCCGGTGCTGCTCAACAGAGCACCGACGCTTCACCGCCTTGGAATTCAGGCCTTCGAGCCCGTCTTGATCGAAGGCAAGGCAATCCAGATCCACCCTTTGGTATGTACCGCATTTAACGCGGACTTCGACGGCGACCAGATGGCGGTTCATCTTCCGCTCTCCGCGGAGGCACAGGCAGAGGCGCGCATCTTGATGCTGAGTGCGAACAACATCCTTTCGCCAGCGACGGGTCGCCCGATCACCGTTCCAACCCAGGACATGGTCTTTGGCGCCTACTACCTCACCCTTGAAGAGGTCGGCCTCAACGGCGAGGGTCAGACCTATCGCAACCTCTATGAGGTTGAGGCCGCATACGAGGCGGGCGATGTCCATCTGCACGCGAAGATCACGCTGCGACGCGGACCGAACGGGTTCCCGTTCGCGATCTATGGCAAGCGTCACGAGGGTGAAGAGGTTGGGGAAGAGCCGACGGAGATCATCACGACTCCCGGTCGTATGTTCTTCAACGCCGCGCTCCCCGAGGACTTTGGCTATGTGAACGACATCATCGGTCGTCACGCCACCTCGATCGGATCGATCGTCGAGCAGCTCGCGGCGAACTACACCAAGGCAATCGTCGGTGAGAGTCTTGACAAGATCAAGTCACTCGGTTTCCGCTACGGCGCACAGTCCGGACTCTCAATTTCGATCAACGATGTCGTGACTCCTCCGGAGAAGCGCAGCATCCTTGACCGATACGAGAAGGAGGCCGAAAAGGCCGAGGCGCAGTTCAAGCGCGGCATCATCACCGACGACGAGCGCCGCCAGAAAGAGATCGAGATCTGGACCGCGGCGAACTCCGAGGTCGGAAAGGCTATGGAGAAGACACTCGCAACGGTCGCATTCAACCCGCTCGACATGATGGTGGACTCTGGTGCAAGGGGAAATGCCCAGCAGATCCGTCAGATCGCCGGCATGAAGGGTCTGGTCTCGAACCCACGTGGTGAGATGATCCCCCGTCCGATCATCTCCTCGTTCCGAGAGGGTCTCTCGGTGCTCGAGTACTTCATCTCGACCCACGGCGCCCGCAAGGGACTCGCGGACACTGCGCTGCGGACCGCGGACTCGGGCTATCTGACACGTCGACTCGTCGACGTCGCACAGGAGCTCATCGTCCGCGAGTTCGATTGCGGAAGCACGCGTGGTATCTGGATCGAGGGTGTTGTTCCGGACAGTTCCGGCAAACGGAGCTATCTCGAGACGCGCGCCTATGGGCGACTTCTCGTCGATTCTGTCGGGCTCGAGGATGGTTCGGTACTCGAAGCTGGCCTGATGCTCGAAGACACCGACGTCGAGCGACTTGCGAACGATCCCACGATCGACCGCATCCGCGTGCGTTCGGTTCTGACCTGCGAGGCAAAGCAGGGGATCTGCATCTCCTGCTACGGCAAGTCCCTCGCGACGGGTCGGCTCATCGAGCTTGGCGAGGCGGTCGGCGTCATCGCCGCACAGTCGATCGGTGAGCCGGGAACCCAGCTCACCATGCGTACCTTCCACACCGGTGGAGTCATCGGTGAGGACATCACCCATGGCCTTCCGAGGGTCGTTGAACTGTTTGAGGCGCGCACGCCAAAGGGCGCCGCGATCCTCTCGCGCACCTCTGGCGTCGTGCGGGTGGACGACGACGAGACCGGAAGGCGGATCACGATTGTCGCCGATGACGGCACCGAAGAGATCGCCAACGTCTCGGTCCGTGCCCACCTGGAAGTCATCGACGGTCAGGAGATCCAGGCCGGCGATGCTCTCGTCGAAGGGCCAAAGGACCCCAAGGAACTGCTTGAGATCAAGGGCATCCGCGAGACCCAGCAGTATCTCGTGGAAGAGGTTCAGAAGGTCTACCGTGATCAGGGCGTATCGATTCACGACAAGCACATCGAACTCATCGTCCGCCAGATGCTCCGCCGAGTACTTGTCGCTGAATCCGGCGACTCCTCGTTCTTGCCCGGCGAGCGCGTCGACTCCCAGCACTACGCACTCATCAACCGCGAGCTTGTCCAGGAATCCAGGCGTCCCGCAGAGGGTCGTCCGGAACTCATGGGAATCACCAAGGCATCGCTCGCGACGGACTCGTGGCTGAGCGCGGCCTCCTTCCAAGAGACCACCCGGGTGCTTACCGAGGCGGCCATCGAGGGCAAGTCCGACCGGCTCTATGGCCTCAAGGAGAACATCATCATCGGCAAGCTGATCCCGGCAGGATCGGGCCTCGAGAGGTATCGCGAGATTTCTGTCGATACTCCAGATGCCGAGCGGATGACCTTCTGGTCATCTGATCTCGCCGATCCCGGAGCGGATGACCTCGCCGCATGGTTGAGGAATGTCGATGGAGCGGGCATCACCGGTGTCGGAGGTGAGCAGGACGGAGGGGATCCCTTCGCGCTCTACCGTTCCTTCTCTGGAGCTGCATCGTTCGATCCGCTGATTGGAATTGAGGAAGCGGAGTCATCGTTGAGCGAGGACGAGCAGTTTTTCGGAGCATCAGAAGAGGTGCCCGGCGAAGACGCCATCTAGGTACGGTGCTCTCGATGAGCAGGCTATGACCATCGTGAGGTGTGGACTACCCCGGGCGAATGCCCGGGGTAGTTGCGTGAATGCACCGATCGGGGCGGGATCAGACAGAGGGGTGGGTGATCGCCGTGGTTGAACGCGCGCACAACCTCGCGTTAAGCGACCTCTCTCGTTCTCCGAGTGGTCTGGTGGTCAACCGTGTTACGAAGGCCTACGACGGGTCGGGTCCCCCCGCGCTGCGCGATATCTCGCTCACGGTTGCCCCAGGGAGTTTCGTCACGATCATCGGTCCGAGTGGCTGTGGCAAATCGACGCTTCTCCGGATCCTTGCCGGACTTGAACACCAAGACAGCGGATCCGTGTCGATCTTTGGCGAGAGCGTGGACCGGGCGCGCGAGAACAAGCACATCGGATATGTCCCCCAGTCACTCGCCCTCCTGCCATGGCGGAGTGTGCTCGACAATGTGCGGCTCCCATTGCAGATCGGACGAAATATCGCGGCACGCGAGGGCGACCGCGATCCCGAGGAGATCCTGCGCGCGTTCGGTCTCGGCGACGTCCTCAACCGCCGCCCTGCGGAGCTCTCTGGTGGCATGCGCCAGCGCGTCGCGATCGCGCGCGTCTTTGCCCTCGCGCCGGCGGTGCTGTTGATGGATGAGCCTTTCTCGTCGCTCGACGAGATGACGAGCGAGGTGCTCCGTCACGAACTGCTCACGCTCTGGCAGAACAACCGGACGACCGTGGTCTTCGTGACCCATTCAGTCTCCGAGGCTGTGCTGCTCTCGGACGAGGTCGTGGTGATGAGTCCCTCTCCGGGCGAGATCAGAGAGGTGATCGAGATCGACCTCGATCGTCCGCGGGACAATCTTGTCGAGATCACGCCCGCCTTCCACGAATTCGAGCGCAGGGTCCGACTGTCGCTGCGCTCGACCGAGGCGATTCGCGATGTTTAGCGCCACACAGCGCGGTTCATCGACAACTCGACGCCCGTCGGTCATCCGGACGCTCCAGTACCTGATGCCTCCGCTCGTCGCCTTCGCGGTGCTGCTCGTCGCGTGGCAGGCGCTGGCCGCTCACAATCCACAGGCGATTCCACCACTCGGTGCGATCTGGCGCGCGCTTGTCGACGAGCCTGGTCGTTTCGTGTCGAACTCTCTCTGGACGATCGACGAGATGGCTGTCGGGCTCGTCACAAGTGCATTGGTGGCCTTCTGGCTGGCGGTATTCATGACCCACGTGCGCGTCGTCGAGCGCGCGCTGATGCCACTCGCGGTCGTCTTGAATGTAACTCCGGTCGTGAGTTTTGCGCCGGGGCTGCTTCTTTTGTTCGGTTTCTCAATGATGCCCCGTTACATTGTCACCGCAATCATCGTGTTCTTCCCGTTTCTTGTGAACTCGTTCGTCGGATTGCGCTCAGTTGACCCTGATGTGCTCGATTTTTTCCTCACGCTCAATGCCTCCAAGCCCGAGATCCTCTGGCGGCTGCGTCTTCCGTCGTCGCTTCCCTATCTTTTTGCCGCGGCGAGGATCGGCGTGCCCCTCTCGCTCGTCGGCGCCGTTGTTGCAGAGTTCACCACCTCTGGCAACTCGCGCGGGCTGGGCGCGACGATTGAGATTGCCTATCAGCAGTTTGGAGATCTCCCTGTGGTTTACGCGAGCGTTGTCTGTCTTGCGGTGATTGGCGTGCTCTCGAGTAGTGTCGTCATTTTCGGCGAGCGTCGCCTCTTGCGCTGGAGTCGCCCAGAGCGTCCGCACTAAGCGCTCGAGCAGCTAACTTCAACTAGCGCATTTCCACTTTTCTCCACCCGAGAGGGTGTCTGTCCCGAAGGAGTCCTGTGACTCACCTTTCACCGCTGCGAGCACTTAGCGTTGCGTCAATCAGTGTAATGACCTGCCTTACCGGCGTCGGCCTCTCAGGTGCGCTGGCCGGTCCGCTGAAGAGTTCGACGGCGCCAATCGTCACTCACCAGCGATGTGCGGAGAATCGCGCCGCGGGGCCGATGACCTTTGTCTCACCGTTCCTCTATGACGCCTCTGCGGGCATCATCGATGTGGTAGACGCAAAGGCGCTCGGATACTTCTCGCAGTTGTGCATCGCCGTCAATATCGAGGTGCCGTCGTACTCGCTCTCGCCCTACGAGCTCGTCGGTGCGGGGAAGGGGACAATCACCGGTGAGGGAAGTGCTGCCGATGCTCTGATGGAGACGGCCAACGGGGCAAACCTCGTTGCGATCGCAACGATGGCCGACGCGTCGGACTATGCCCTGCTGACGCGTCCATCGATCACCCGGCTTCCGCAGTTGGCGGGCAAGTTGCTCGCTTACCACACGGTCTTTCCGGTCGTGCTCTCGGAGATGCTGAAGAGATCAGGCGCGAACCTTTCGCTCATCCACGAGGTAAACGACACCTCGTACGATCCGACCGTACTGTTCGCTAGGTCACCCGGGTTCTCCGCCCTGCAGGCCTATCAGTCGAACGAGCCCCTGACGCTTGAAGCGGCTGGGTATCGACAGGGAACGGCATTTCGCGAGTGGACTCCCGGCCAATTCGGCGTCAAAGGCACCTTCAATGTGCAAGTTGTCAATGGCACCTTCTTGAAAAAGCATCGGTCGACGGTGGCAGATTTCCTCCGTGCAGAGTTGCACGCGCTGGATTTCTGTCTTGCACACGAGTCGACCTGCGTGACGATGGAACAAAAGGTCGCTACATCAGCAGGATTTCCCGGATCCTTGACCCACTCGCTCGCCGAGTGGAGGCTCGAGGCGACGCTGATTCGAAACCATAGGCTTGCGAAAACCGGCATCGGCGTCGAAACTGCCGCCGAATGGCGCCCGGAGGCCAAAGCGGTCGTTGCCTATCGGTTGATCGCCCATGCCCCCCCGCTCAGTAGGGTCGAGGACACCACGCTCGCCGCGAGTCTCTACCGTGGAACCTCGCTCGTCTGGCCCGGTCCCTAGTCAAACTCGACTCTTGGCACGGGGAGGTTCGGTCCCGCCCGACCGCCCGGGAGGGATCCGGGAGCGATGGCGCAAGAGCGGTGCAACGCTGCGTTTCCGGTCCTCTTGAGGTCGGGTATGATAAGTCAGTTCAGGGCGCAGTTGTTGGTGCCTTGCCGGGTACCTGTACTCGCCCCTAGTATCTATGAGCCGTGTTCGCGCTGGAAGTACAGTGACTACGGTTCCCGACGTTGCTCTAGAAGAGGTTTCGCGTGCCCACAATTGCACAGCTCGTCCGCAAGGGACGTTCGTCAAAGAGGACGAAGTCCAAGACGCCGGCGCTCAAAGGCGCCCCACAGCGTCGCGGCGTCTGTACGCGCGTCTACACAACGACACCGAAGAAGCCGAACTCGGCGCTTCGCAAGGTCGCCCGTGTTCGTCTCACGAGTGGCGTGGAGATCACGGCCTACATTCCCGGCGTCGGTCACAACCTGCAGGAGCATTCGATTGTCCTGGTCCGTGGCGGCCGTGTGAAGGACCTTCCCGGCGTCCGCTACAAGATCGTCCGTGGTTCGCTTGACACCTCGGGCGTGCGTGACCGCGCCCAGGCACGCAGCCGCTACGGCGCGAAGAAGGAGGGCTAATGCCCCGCAAAGGTCTCGGTCCACGCAGGGAACTTCTCCCGGACCCCGTACATCGTTCGGTTCTTGTCACCCAGCTGATCAACCGCATCCTCTCTCGTGGCAAGAAGAGCCTTGCCGAGCGGATCGTCTACGACGCGCTCGAGGTCGTTGGAGAGAAGACCAATGGCGAGGCGATTGCGACGCTCAAGCGTGCGCTTGACAACACCCGCCCAGAGCTTGAGGTGCGGAGTCGCCGTGTCGGTGGAGCGACCTACCAGGTTCCCGTCGAGGTGCGCCCTCGCAGAGCGACGACACTCTCGATCCGCTGGCTCGCAACGTACTCGCAGCAAAGACGCGAGCGTACGATGGCGCTTCGCCTCGCGAACGAGATCCTCGATGCCGCGAATGGGATTGGCGCCGCGGTCAAGCGCAAAGAAGATCTGCAGAAGATGGCGGAATCGAACAAGGCGTTCGCGCACTACCGCTGGTAGGTACGGCGCACCACCCTTACCCAACCGGCAAGTTGCTTGCTGGGAGTCCCAAACGTCTTCGATCATGTTGCGCGTTGAGATACCGTCACGACGAATAACAAGACGAACAACAATAGGAAAACAAGAGAGCTATGGCAGAAGTCCGAGGACGCGAATTTCCGATCGCAAAGACCCGAAACATCGGGATCATGGCACACATCGACGCGGGCAAGACGACGACGACCGAGCGCATCTTGTTCTACACCGGTCGCAATTACAAGATCGGTGAGGTGCACGAAGGCGCAGCAACGATGGACTGGATGGTCCAAGAGCAAGAGCGCGGCATCACGATTACCTCTGCCGCGACGACATGTCGCTGGCGCGACTGCATCATCAACATCATCGATACCCCGGGACATGTCGACTTCACCGTCGAGGTCGAACGGTCGCTACGCGTCCTTGACGGCGCGGTCGCGGTATTCGATGCGGTGGCGGGCGTGGAACCCCAGACCGAGACGGTTTGGCGTCAGGCGAACAAGTACCATGTGCCGCGTTTCTGTTTTGTCAACAAGATGGATCGAACCGGGGCGAACTTCGAGCGCACCGTCGAGATGATCAGGGACCGCCTTGACGCCATTCCTGCCGTGACCCAGCTTCCCATCGGTGCCGAGGGAAACTTTGTCGGCGTCATCGACCTCGTGAAGATGAAGGCGCTCGTCTGGGCCGATGGCGAGGGCATGGGCGAGAAGTTCTCCGAGGAGGAGATCCCGGCAGACCTTCTCGGGTCGGCGAGCGAGGCCCACACTGCGCTCATCGACGTCCTCACCCAGTTTGATGACGAACTCCTCGAGAGGTACCTCAATGAGGAGGAGATCGCGCCAGACAACATCAGCGCCGCGCTCCGTCGGGTGACCATCGCGAACCATGCGGTCCCGATTCTGTGCGGGTCAGCCTTCAAGAACAAGGGCGTCCAGCCGATGCTGGACGCAGTCGTCGATTACCTGCCGAGTCCGGCCGACATTCCCGCGACGAAGGGAACACCGCTTCGCGGCGAGGGCGAGATCTTGCGGGAACCAAAAGACGACCAGCCGTTCGCTGCGCTTGCGTTCAAGATCATGTCCGACCCTTTTGTCGGGAAGCTCACCTACCTGCGCGTCTATTCAGGAACGCTCGAGAAGGGCGCCGCGCTCCTCAACTCCACGAAGGACAAGCGCGAGCGGATTGGCCGGATCCTCCAGATGCACGCCTCGAAGCAAGAGGACAAGGAGGTCGCGTACGCTGGGGATATCATCGCCGTGGTCGGCCTGAAGAACACGACAACCGGTGACACACTGTGTGACCCGTCCAAGCCGGTCGTCCTCGAGACACTCGTCTTTCCCGAGCCGGTCATCCACGTTGCGGTCGAACCCAAGACGAAGGCCGACCAGGACAAACTTGGCAAGGCCCTGTTCGCGCTCTCCGAGGAAGACCCGACATTCCGGGTACGGACCGACGAAGAGACAGGTCAGACCGTGATCTCGGGCATGGGAGAGCTCCACCTCGAGGTCCTCGTCGACCGGATGTTGCGCGAGTTCAAGGTCGATGCCCACGTCGGCAAGCCTCAGGTCGCCTATCGCGAGACAATCCGTGACAAGGTTGAAAAGGTCGAAGAGAAGTTCGTCCGCCAGACCGGTGGCCATGGACAGTACGGTCATGTCGTCATCACCCTCGAGCCGACCGGGCCGGGCGGTGGATACGACTTCGTCGACAAGATCAGTGGTGGCGTGATCCCTCGCGAGTACATTCCTGCGGTCAACAACGGCATCTCCGAGGCAATGGAGTCCGGCGTCCTCGCGGGCTATGCGATGGTCGACATACGCGCGATCCTCACCTATGGCTCGTACCACGACGTCGACTCCTCCGAGATGGCGTTCAAGATCGCGGGATCAATGGCCTTCAAGAAGGCGGCCCGCATGGCCCGGCCGGTGCTGCTCGAGCCGATTATGTCTGTCGAGGTCGTGACCCCGGAGGACTACATGGGTGACGTCATCGGTGATCTCTCTGCCCGGCGTGGACGGGTCGAGGGTATGGAACAGCGGGGCTCGAGCCAGGTCATCCGGGCACAGGTACCGCTGTCCGATATGTTCGGCTACGCTACAGATCTCAGGTCGCGGACCCAGGGTCGGGCAACCTACACGATGCAGTTCAACTCCTATCAGGAGGTTCCAGACTCAATAGCCCGGGAGATTGTTGCCCGGGCAACGGGGGAGTAGGGACACACGGCAGGAGCGAGGCCCCGTTGGCAGAGGATCGTAGAGACTCTGTCGGTGAGGTCGCCCGGTGCAACGACACCGATTTAGGCACTACGATTACCAATTCAATTCGGGCACGGCAGGGTCTTCGCGGCTCTGCCCAGATAAGACGGAGCAAGCGGCGCCAATGGCCAAGCAGAAGTTTGAGCGGACGAAGCCACACGTCAACGTGGGCACGATGGGGCACATCGACCACGGAAAGACGACCCTAACCGCAGCGATCACCAAGGTGCTGCATGACAAGAATCCGAACACAGCCTTTACTGCGTTCGATCAGATCGACAAGGCTCCTGAAGAGAAGGCCCGTGGAATAACCATCTCCATCGCCCACGTCGAGTACGAGACCGATAAGCGCCATTACGCGCACGTCGACATGCCGGGCCACGCGGACTACATCAAGAACATGATTACCGGTGCGGCCCAGGTTGACGGAGCGATCCTCGTTGTCTCCGCGGCGGACGGCCCGATGCCACAGACGCGCGAGCATGTGCTCCTTGCGCGCCAGGTCGGTGTTCCCTCGATCGTTGTTGCCCTGAACAAGGCAGACGTCGTCGATGACGAAGAGCTTCTCGACCTCGTCGAGCTCGAGGTTCGCGAACTGCTCAATGAGTATGACTTTCCCGGCGATGACATCCCGATCGTCCGTGTCTCGGCGCTCAAGGCGCTCGAAGGTGACGCCACGGCTGCCGAGGGGCTCTTGCAGCTCATGGATGCGGTCGACGAGTTCATCCCCGAGCCGACCCGTGAGATCGAGCGCCCATTCTTGATGTCGGTCGAAGATGTCATGACCATCACCGGTCGCGGGACAGTCGTGACCGGCCGTATCGAGCAGGGCGTCGTCAAAGTCGGTGACGAGGTCGAGATCGTCGGGCTCCGGGCGACGCAAAAGACCGTCGTGACTGGTATCGAGATGTTCCGCAAGCTTTTGGACTCGGGCCGGGCGGGAGACAACGTCGGCGTGCTGTTGCGTGGCACGAAGAAGGAGGACGTCGAGCGCGGGCAGGTGCTTTGCAAGCCCGGATCGATCACGCCGCACACCAGCTTCGAGGCAAATGTCTACGTCTTGACCAAGGCAGAGGGCGGCCGCCACAAGCCGTTCTTCTCCAACTACCGCCCGCAGTTCTACTTCCGGACGACCGATGTCACCGGGACGATTGAACTAGCGGCTGGCACGGAGATGGTCATGCCCGGTGACAACACCGCAATGACCGTCGAGCTCGGCAAGCCGATTGCCATGGACGAGGGCCTTCGCTTTGCAATCCGCGAGGGTGGCCGCACCGTCGGTGCCGGTCGCGTCACAAAGATCCTGAAGTAGGTATCGATTCATGGCAGGTCAGCGAATTCGCATCCGCCTGAAGGCCTATGACCACGAAGTCGTAGACCAGTCGACGAAAAAGATCGTCGAGACGGTGCTGCGCACTCAGGCGACGATTCGTGGGCCGATCCCACTTCCGACCGAGAGGCACCGTTACACGGTGATCCGGTCGCCACATAAGCACAAGGACTCGCGTGAGCACTTCGAGATGCGCATCCACAAGCGTCTCGTGGACATCATCGACCACACCCCAAAGACGGTTGATTCACTCCAGCGGATCGATCTCCCGGCGGGCGTAGACATCGAGATCAAGATCCAGACCGCTTAGCCTGCGGGTGAGGCGGCCCCCGAAGGGGATGTTTTGCCCGTGCTATAGTTCTATCCCTGTCCTACTGGACAGAACACGATCAGCACGACGTCCGGGCGTGCCCCAGTTTTTGGGGGACCACTCGGCAAACGCACGTGCGCTCCGCCCGGATCTCCGAGCGGAGCGTAGCTATGAGTACGGGACCTGTGATTCGCACAGCGGTTCCACGACCTGCTGGCTGATGCGGGCTGGTCACATCCGGAGCAATCGTTCGATGACGAAAGAGACGAGCACACGATGGCAACCAAGGCGATCGTCGGCGAGAAGGTCGGCATGACCCAGGTGTTTGACGCGCAACACCGTGCCATACCAGTGACTGTGGTCAAGGTGTCGCCGATACGCGTGGTACAGGTCAAGACGCCAGAGCGCGAGGGATACTCCGCGCTCCAGGTGACCTATGGCCTGCGCCGGGCGGCGAAGCTGACCAGGCCAGCCCAGGGTCACTTTGCGGCCCACTCGGTTGAGCCCGGCCACCGCCTGATCGAGCTGCGCGTCGATGACACCAGTGAGTACAGCGTCGGTCAGGAGATCGACGCGAGTCTTCTGCAGGCCGGAGAGTTGGTCGATGTGACGGCGATCTCGAAGGGCAAGGGCTTCGCCGGCGGAATGAAGCGGCACAACTTCTCCGGGCAGGGCGCCTCGCACGGTAACCACAAGCACCACCGCGCTCCCGGCTCAATCGGCGCCTGCGCTACGCCGGCGCGCGTGTTCAAGGGTACGAAGATGGCAGGTCACATGGGACACGAACGCGTGACAACGCTCAACCTCGAGGTCGTCAGCGCAGATCCCGAGCGTGAGATCATCCTCGTCAAGGGTGCGGTTCCAGGCCCTCGCGGAGGACTTGTGGTGATTCGCGGCGCGATCAAGGGAGGCAGGTCATGACAACGACCGATACCGCGCTTGCTCCGATCGAACTGGAGCGCCGTTCGCTCACCGGAGAGGTGCTCGACAAGGTGACTCTTGACCCGGCGATCTTTTCCGTCGCGGTCAATGTTCCCCTCGTTCACCAGGTCGTCACGGCCTATCTCGCCGGAATCCGTGCGGGCACCCAGAGCACGAAGACCCGGTCCGAGGTCTCCGGAGGCGGTGCAAAGCCCTATCGCCAGAAGGGTACCGGCAACGCCCGCCAGGGCACGATCAGCGCGCCCCACTACACCGGCGGTGGAATCGCACTCGGACCCAAGCCCCGCTCCTACGAGCAAAAGACGCCGCGCAAGATGATCCAGCAGGCGCTTCGCTGTGTGCTCTCTGATCATGCTCGCAACGGATCGTTGCGTCTTGTCGAGTCGTTCGACTTCGAAGTACCAAGGACCAAGACGGCGATTGCCCTGCTTGAGGCGGTCGACGCGAATGGCAAGGTTCTGGTTGTTGTGGGGCGCGAGGACAACAACGCAAAGAGGTCGTTTGCCAACCTTCCCAGGGTGATCACTGCACATGCGGACCAACTGACGACCTATGACGTGTTGAATGCAGATGTGGTCGTCTTTGCAGATCACACGCTGCCTGGATCGAAAGAGGCGTGATGGCTGAGCGCAGTGTTCTGATCAAGCCCGTGATTTCGGAGAAGTCCTATGCCCTCATGGATCAGGGTGCCTACGTGTTCGTGGTCGACCCGCGCGCCTCCAAGGTCGAGATACGCGAGGCGGTCGAGACAGCCTTCGGTGTCCGGGTCGAAAGTGTCAACACGCTGAACCGCAAGGGTAAGCGCAAGCGCAACCGCCGCCAGGCCACCTTTGGGCGTCGGTCCGATACCAAACGTGCGATCGTTCGCCTCAGGGGCGAAGACCGCATCGAACTTTTTGAGAGCTAGGAGAGCGAACGATGGCAGTGCGTAAGCGCAAGCCGACGAGCGCCGGTCGTCGGTTCCAGTCGGTTTCGGACTTCTCCGAGATCACCAAGGACCGTCCCGAGCGGACGCTGGTGACCCCACTTCCAAAGACCGGGGGGCGCAACAGCTATGGCCGCAAGACCTCGCGTCATCGCGGTGGGGGACACAAGCGCCAGTATCGCATTATCGATTTCTGGCGCAACAAGGATGGCGTGCCAGCCAGGGTCGCGGCGATTGAATATGACCCAAACCGAAACGCGCGGATCGCGCTGTTGCACTACCTCGATGGTGAGAAGCGATACATCCTTGCTCCCCGGGGCGTATCGGTCGGTGACATGCTCGAGTCTGGTCATGGCGCAGACATCCGCCCGGGAAATGCCCTCCCGATGCGCTACATCCCGGTCGGTTCCGTGATTCACAGCGTTGAGCTACGTCCCGGTGGGGGCGGCAAGATGGCCCGCGCCGCAGGTATGAGCGTGCAGCTCGTTGCCAAAGAGGGCGCGTATGCAACGCTGCGGCTCCCCTCGACCGAAATGCGCAGGGTGCCTATTGACTGTCGCGCGACGATCGGTGAGATCGGCAATGCCGAGGCGGAGCTGATCTCAATCGGAAAGGCGGGGAGGAACCGCTGGAAGGGTGTCCGTCCGCAGTCCCGTGGAGTTGCAATGAACCCGGTCGATCACCCACTCGGTGGTGGCGAGGGAAAGACATCCGGTGGCCGTCACCCGGTTTCGCCATGGGGCAAACCCGAGGGCCGCACCCGTTCGCGCAAGAAGAAGTCCGATCAACTCATTGTCCGTCGTCGCCGCACCCGCGGCGCACGGCGCTAAGTCAGCCGAGCGAGGGTCGCATGCCACGCAGTCTAAAGAAGGGTCCGTTCGTTGACGACCATCTATTGAAGAAGGTCGATGTACTCAACGCGGCAAACGAGAAGCGCGTGATCAAGACCTGGTCGCGCCGTTCCACGGTCATTCCCGACATGGTGGGTCACACCATCGCGGTGCATGATGGTCGCAAGCACGTACCGGTGTACATCACCGAGTCGATGGTCGGACACAAGCTTGGCGAGTTCGCCCCTACCCGTACCTTCCGTTTCCATGCCGGGCAAGAGCGGACCGCGAGGCGCTGATATGTCGACAAAGACCAACGAACATCCCGGGACTCGCGCCGTGCTACGGCACTGCAACATGTCGAGTTATAAGGTTCGCGAGGTGCTCGACCTTGTACGCGGCATGGACTGCGTGCGCGCCGCGGAGGTGCTCGAGCACACCGAGCGAGCGGCTGCCCCAGTCGTCCTCAAGCTGTTAAAGAGTGCCGCGGCAAACGCCGAGCACAACGACGGCCTCGACTCTTCCGAGATGTATATCGCGACTGCCTTTGCAGATGAGGGCGCAACCCTCAAGCGCTGGCGACCGCGTGCACGAGGGCGCGCGACGCGCATCCGCAAGCGTTCGTGTCATATCACGCTCATCCTGACGAGGATGCCCGATGAGCAGATCCTCCGCCGTAGGGCGCGGGCGGCGGCAAATGCCGCGGAGATGCGCGCCCGTCGAGTTGCGGGCGCCCGTCGTGGTCGCAAGCGATCACAGGAGACGATCAATGAGGGTGAGGCCAGCTCGGCCTTTGACGAGACATCGGTGCAACCCGATGGTCAGACCGAAGATTCAGGTGAGATCGAGCCGACCGATGTTCCCGACGTGGAGGCGGTGGGCGACGATCAGGACGTTCAGGACGTTCAGGACGATGAGATAGTCAACGATGGTGTTGAACAGGTCAAGGGTGAGAGCCCAGAGGCCGCTACAGGTGAGATCTCGCCCGAGGAAGAGAGCAACTGATGGGCCAGAAGGTAAACCCGTATGGGTTCCGTCTCGGGATCACGACTGACTGGAAGTCGCGCTGGTTCGAGGACCGCAACTACCAAGACACCGTGATCGAGGACTGGAAGATTCGCGACTACCTGATGGGCCAGCTTGAAGCTGCCGCCGTGAGTCGCATCGAGATCGAACGAACCCGTGACCGCCTGCGTGTCGACGTGCACACCGCGCGTCCGGGCATCGTCATCGGTCGCCGAGGCGCCGAGGCCGACCGTCTGCGGCGATATCTTGCGCGTCTTACAAAGAACGCAAACATTCAGCTCAATATCCAGGAGATCAAGCAGCCCGAGCTCGATGCGGCGCTCATTGCGCAGGGAATCGCCGATCAGCTTGCCCGACGCATCAGCTTTCGTCGGGCGATGAAGCGCGCGATCCAGACGGTACAAAAGGCGGGAGCGCTCGGTGTGCGCGTGCAGTGCTCGGGACGACTTGGTGGATCCGAGATGGCGAGGCGCGAGTCCTACCGTGAGGGCCGCGTTCCATTGCACACGCTCCGCGCAGACATCGACTATGGATTTCGCGAGGCGAGGACCTCGACAGGACGTGTCGGGATCAAGGTCTGGATCTATAAGGGCGATATCTTGCCCTACAAGGTCAGTACGGAGGAGAAGATCGGCCGCGAGGCTGCGATGGCCGTCGGCGAGACCTCTGGTGAGCCGCGCCCGCGTCGCATCATCTCGGCCGGTGGTGGCCGGCGGCGTCCCGGGCTCGGGGAGCCCGGTAGCTCGATTGACTCCGCTGCGCTTGCTGCGACAATCGGTGACAATGACGAGCTACTCGCGAACGAGCCGCTCCTTCCCGTAACACCTCCGGTTGATGATGCACTCGAGAAGTTGCTCAGCGAAGAGGAAGAGATCGAGCGTCGCACGAGCGACCAGCATCACGAAGCTCCGCACTTCCGAAAGGATGTGGATTGAGGTGCTGATGCCAAAGAAGGTCAAGCACCGCAAGCAGCATCGCGGGCGAATGACGGGCGCGGCAAAGGGTGGCGAGACCATTGATTTTGGTGACTACGGGATCCAGGCGCTTGAGCCTGCCTGGGTGACCGCCCGTCAGATCGAGGCCGCCCGTATCGCGATGACCCGTCACGTACGCCGTGGTGGCAAGGTGTGGATCCGGGTCTTCCCGGACAAGCCTGTCACGCAAAAGCCCGCCGAGACGAGAATGGGCTCTGGCAAGGGAAACCCGGAGCACTGGGTTGCCGTGGTAAAGCCTGGCCGCATCCTCTTCGAGCTCTCCGGTGTTGACGAGGCACTTGCCCGTTCGGCAATGGACCGAGCGATCCAGAAGCTACCCATGAAGGCGCGCTTTGTGGTCCGTCATGGGATGGGCACAGGGGAGGGACAGAGCTGATGACCAAGGCCCATGCACTTCGCGAACATGACCTTCCCGAGTTGAACCAGCGCCTCGAAGAGGCGCGCAAGGAGCTCTTCAACCTCCGTTTTCAACTCGCCACTGGCCGTCTCGACAACATCACCCGCATCACCGTGGTTCGTCGCGAGATTGCGCGCTTGCTGACGCTTTTGCACGAGGCAGCACACATTGACAGGCCCATCGGGGCCGTGAAGAACGCCCGCCGTTCACCGGCGAAGGCAACGGAGGAGGAGTAATGGCCGACAGCGCAGAGGCTGTAGTGCCAGCGGAGCGTCACAATGGACGCAAGGTACGAGAGGGTACCGTCGTCTCCAATGGCATGAACAAGACGGCGGTCGTCGCTGTCGTCGATCGCGTGCGCCATGCGCGCTATTCAAAGACGGTGCAGCGCACGAAGCGGCTCTACGTCCACGATGAAGAGAACCAGGCTGCAATTGGTGACCGGGTGCGCGTTCAGGAGACCCGTCCGTTTTCGAAGCTGAAGCGCTGGCGCCTCGTTGAGATCATCGAGCGTGCGCGATGATCCAGCAGGAGTCACGTCTCAAAGTCGCAGACAATTCGGGCGCGAAAGAGGTTTTGTGCATCAAGGTGCTCGGCGGATCCCGTCGTCGCTACGCAAGCATCGGTGATGTCTTTATCGCTACGGTCAAGGACGCCGCCCCCGGTGCAGCGGTGAAAAAGGGAGATGTCGTACGCTGCGTTGTCGTCCGTACGAAAAAGGAGAAGCGCCGTTCCGACGGAAGCTATATCCGATTCGACGAGAATGCCGCAGTCTTGATCAACGAACAGCTCCAGCCGCGTGGGACGCGCATCTTTGGTCCGGTCGGTCGCGAGCTTCGTGACAAGCGATTCATGCGTATCGTCAGTCTTGCCCCGGAGGTGATCTGAGTGAAGGTCCGCAAGGGAGACCGCGTCCAGGTCCTGACGGGAAAGGACCGTGGGAAGACCGGAGAGGTAACCCGTGTGTTTCCCAAGGCAAACAAGGTGCTCGTCGCCGGAGTGAATATCGCAAAGCGCCACACCCGCGCGCAAGGCGCAACCATGCAGGGCGGCATCATCGACAAGGATATGCCGCTTCCTGTGGCAAACGTCGCACTGATCTGCTCGAAAGATGGTCCAACGCGAGTCCGATATGAATTTGATGGTGCAGGCGGGAAGCGTCGCGTCTGTGCAAAGTGCGGAGGTGACCTGTGACCAGCGCAGCGACATCAGCTCGACCGCGCCTCAAGGCGCGTTACGAGAGCGAGGTCCGGGCCCAGCTCAAGGAGAGCCTCGGACTTGACAACATCATGGAGGTCCCCAACCTCACCAAGATTGTGATCAACATCGGGGTGGGACGCGCCACCCAGCAGCAGTCGTTGCTCGAGGGCGCAGTGCGCGATCTTGGGATCATCACGGGCCAGAAGCCGGTGGTAACCACCGCTCGCAAGTCCGTTGCAGGCTTCAAGCTCCGAGAGGGAAACGCGATCGGCACCATGGTGACGCTCCGCGGGGATCGGATGTGGGAGTTCTTCGATCGTTTGATCTCGATCGCCATTCCGAGAATCCGTGACTTTCGCGGACTTTCTCCAAGGTCATTTGACGGTCATGGGAACTACACGTTCGGTGTCACCGAGCAGCTCATCTTTCCCGAAATTGAGTACGACAAGGTTGATGCGACACGCGGTATGGACATCACAATTGTGACGACGGCGAGAAACGATGCCGAGGGCAAGATTTTTCTTGATGCCTTCGGCTTCCCGTTTAGGCGCGAGGGGTAGAGACAGTGGCCAAGAAAGCTCTCATTCAAAAGCAGCAGCGTACGCCGAAGTACAAGGTACGCGGTTATACCCGGTGTCGTCGTTGCGGACGTCCGCGTGCTGTTTTCCGAAAGTTCGGCCTGTGCCGAATCTGTCTCCGTGAACTCGTACACGCCGGTGAGATTCCCGGCGTTACCAAGGCAAGCTGGTAAGGAGGGATCGAACTATGACAATGACTGATCCCATCGCGGATATGCTCACCCGTCTACGCAACGCCAACGTGGCAATGCACGACACCGTCAAGATGCCCGGATCGAAATTGAAGACCTCTCTGGCAACAATTTTGGAGCGAGAGGGGTACATCTCCGGTTTCTCGATGACAACCCTGCCTGACCATCCGGGCGCGGTGCTCGAGATCCAGATGAAGTACTCGGTCGACCGCAACCGTGCGATCTCGGGTATCAAGCGGGTTTCGACGCCGGGGCTGCGCGTCTATGCGCGCGCCGACCGTTTGCCGCGAGTGCTTGGTGGCATGGGGGTCGCGGTCCTCTCGACGAGTCGGGGGCTGATGACCGACCGCGAGGCCCGAAAGAACAAGGTCGGTGGCGAGGTGCTCTGTTATGTCTGGTAGCACGGTTTCGGGCGCGACCTGGGAGGCGAAATAATGTCTCGTGTTGGTCGTAACCCCATCTCTCTCCCCACGGGCGTCGAGTTCGATCTTTTGGATCGTCACGTCACCGTGAAAGGACCCAGGGGCGCACTCGAGCGCACCCTGCCCGAGCGCGTCATGGTTCGAAGTGATAGCGCGACTTCGACCGTCGTCGTTGAGCGTCCAGACGACGAGCGTGAGAGTCGCGCGCTCCATGGCTTGACCCGCACGCTGATTGCCAACATGGTGACCGGCGTGACCGAAGGTTTCTCGAAAGAACTCGAGATCATCGGAGTTGGATATCGTGCGGTGCCAAAAGGAGATCGACAGCTCGAGCTTGCGCTCGGTTTTTCACACACGATCGTGGTGAATGCACCCGAGGGCATTACCTTCGAAGTCCCTACCCCGACGCGCATCACGGTGCGTGGCATTGACAAAGAGAAGGTCGGACAGGTCGCGGCGGATATTCGCAAACTGCGCAAACCCGAACCCTACAAGGGCAAGGGCGTGCGCTATGTCAACGAAGTCGTGTTGCGCAAAGCGGGAAAGGCTGGCAAGTAATTCATGTCGCAAGAGTCACGTACCCACAAACTGCGCCAGCGTCGCCACGCACGGGTGCGCACCAAGGTGTCTGGCACACCACAGCGTCCGCGTCTTGCCGTATTCCGGTCGAACAGGCACATGGTTGCTCAGGTGATCGACGACGTCGCGGGCCACACGATCGCGTCCGCATCGACGGTCGAGGCCTCGATGCGTGCCGGGTCGACCGGCAACATTGCCGCCGCGGCCGAGGTTGGTCGATTGGTTGCAGCGCGCGCCAAGGACAGGGGGGTTTCAACGGTGGTATTTGACCGGGGATCCTCGAGATACCACGGAAGGGTTGCCGCGCTCGCCGAGGCGGCCCGCGAAGCTGGACTGGAGTTCTAGATGGCAGAGCAGCAGTATGAAGAGCGCACCATCAAGGTCAATCGGGTGTCAAAGGTTGTCAAAGGTGGTCGTCGGTTCTCGTTCACCGCGTTGATGGTCGTCGGAGACGGCAATGGCCGCGTTGGACTTGGATATGGAAAGGCCAAAGAGGCCGGACTGGCAGTACAAAAGGGAATTGAAGAGGCGAAGAAATCGATGATCGACGTCCCGCTTGCGGGCTCGACCATCACACATCCGATCATCGGTCGGGCTGGTGCAGGACGGATCATGCTCAAGCCGGCAGCGCCCGGAACCGGAGTCATCGCCGGCGGTGCTGCAAGGGCAATTCTTGAGATGGCGGGAATCCACGACATCATTGCGAAATCGCTGGGAACTTCAAACGCGATCAATGTTGCCCATGCAACGATGGCTGGCCTGAAGTCACTTGTCCGTCCTGATGAGATCGCCGCGCTGCGCGGACTTGCTCCAGAAGATATCGTCCCAGGGGGAGTGCTCCGCGCCTACAACGCGCGTCGTCGACTTCAGGCTGCGGAGGCACGTCCATGAGTACGCCCACGCAGCTCGCAGACGCGAAGGAACTTCGCGTCACAATGGTACGGTCCTTGATCGGCATCAAACCGAAGCACCGTGGAACACTGCGCGCACTTGGGCTTCGCAAGATCGGTGCACAGAACGTGCTTCCGAATCGACCGGAGATTCGCGGCATGATTGCTCGCGTTCCCCATCTGGTGACTGTCGAGGCGGTTGTCGTGGCGAAGAAGACAAAGAAGGAGGTGGCAGAGTAATGGAACTCCATGACCTTGCCCCGGCTCCGGGTTCAAAGCATCCGCGTCGACGTGTCGGTCGTGGTACGGGTGGAAAAGGTGGGAAGACCGCGGGTCGAGGAACCAAGGGTCAACACGCGCGCAACACCGTCCGCCCAGGATTCGAAGGTGGCCAGTTACCACTCACGCAGCGCATTCCCAAGCTGCGAGGATTCGCCAACCCGTTCCGTATTGAGTACAACGTGATCAACCTCGATACCCTGAACGAGCTGGAAGAGACCTCGGTAGACGTCGAATCTCTCAAGGCCAAGGGTGTTGTACCCCACAAGGGCCTTGTCAAGGTACTCGGTCGTGGTGAGGTCAAACGTGCGATGAATGTAAGTGCGCACGCGTTCTCAAAGAGCGCCCGAGAGGCGATCACCGCGGCGGGGGGAACGATTACCCTCGTGGCATCTCCGCATGGCGATCGTCGTCCCCCGGTCAAGGGCAACGCCCTGGCAAACCGATAGACCTTCATTTCCTGGTGGAAACGGATACCGAGGACCTTTCGTTGTTTCGCTGCGTTGGACTGAAAAAGGATTGAGATGCTGTCGAGTCTGAAAAACATTGCAAAGGTTGCGGACCTTCGCAACAAGGTGCTTTTCACCCTGCTGATCATTGGCATCTACCAGTTCGGCGCGAACGTCCCCGTTCCCGGTGTCTCCTACACGGCGATCCAGTCGATCACGAACTCCGCGAGGAGTTCAGGTCTGCTGGGATTCTTCGATCTGTTTTCAGGAGGGGCACTCGCCCGAGCGGCGGTCCTCGGACTTGGCATCATGCCCTACATCACGTCGTCGATCATCATCCAGCTTCTTGGAACGGTGATCCCCAAATTTGCCGAGTGGCGCGATCAGGGTGCGGTCGGACAGCGCAAACTCACCCAGGCAACCCGCTATCTGACGATTGCTCTTGCGCTGATGCAGGCCTCGGGTCTCGTCTTCCTCCTGCACTCGGGCCAGCTGCTCGGCAACCAGACTTCGGCACCACAGCTGATTCCGAACTTCTCGGTGTTCCATGTGTTGTTCATCATCCTCACCTTTACCGCAGGCACCGCTTTCGTCATGTGGCTGGGTGAACTCATCACCCAGCGCGGTATCGGCCAGGGCATGTCGATCATCATCTTCTCGAACGTGGTTGCCACCATCCCGCTCGACATTGACATCATCAAGGCCGACAAGCACTGGGCCGGCGTGGTGATCATCCTCGCTGTTTGGATATTGCTGCTCGTCGCCATTGTGTTCGTAGAATTAGGGCAGCGGCGCATCCCCGTCACCTTTGCACGACGGGTCCAGGGGCGAAGGATGTACGGCGGACAGAGCACCTATATCCCGCTCAAGGTCAACCAGGCTGGTGTTATCCCGATCATCTTTGCCAGTTCCCTGCTCTACATCCCGGTGCTCGTCTCGACCGTCTTGCCCTGGAAGGGGCTTCACAACTGGGTGCAGAACAACCTTCTGAGTCCGACTGGCGGGATGTACCTGTCGCTTTATGGTCTGTTCATCATCTTGTTCACATTCTTCTATGTGCAGGTGAGCTTTGATCCGTACCAACAGGCAGATTCGATCCGCCAGCAGGGGGGATACATTCCGGGCATTCGTCCGGGAGCGCCGACAGAGCGTTACCTGTCGGGGATCTTGAATCGCATCACCTTGCCGGGATCGATCTTTCTTGCATCGGTGGCGTTGCTCCCCTCCCTGATCCTTTCGGCTTGGCACATCTCGACGATTCCGTTCTTTGGCACGACGCTCCTGATCAGCGTCGGTGTCGCGCTCGAGACGAACAAGCAGATCGATTCGCAGCTGACGATGCGTAACTACGAGGGTTTTCTGACCAAGTGACACGCGGCTTGCGTCTTCTTATCATCGGTAAGCAGGGATCCGGGAAGGGGACGTTGTGCGCAGGTTTTTCGCGGCATTTCGAGATTCCCCACATCGCGACAGGTGACGCGTTGCGTGCTGCAGTTGCCAGAAAGACCGCGGTCGGACTCGAGGCGAAGTCCTATATGGATGTCGGAAAGCTTGTACCAGACGAACTGGTGATGCGTATCGTCGATGAACTCTTCGAGGAAGGGGATCTGCGCAACAGCGGATTTCTCTTCGATGGTTTTCCCCGAACCATTCATCAGGCCGATCTACTCGATGTGTTACTCGCTCCCGAAGGCATCGATGCGGTTATCGACCTTGAGGTCGAAACCGACATCGTGGTCGGACGGCTCTCCTCGCGCAGGGTCTGCACCAACCCTGAGTGCGGGGCAATCTACTCGCTCAGTGAGCCGCCAAAGGTGAGGTGGACCTGTGACCTGTGTGGTTCGCCGGTCAGACAGAGAGAGGATGACAGGGTGGAGATGATCCTTCAGCGACTTGCTGATTACGAGAACCTGACCGCGCCGCTCATCTCGCGTTATGAAAGGGCCGGGCGGCTCATTACGGTCGACGCAAAGGGAACTCCAGACGAGGTGTTCGCGACTGCGCTCGGAGGACTGGTCGCGAGAGAAATCACTCCAGACGTTCCGCAGGCGTTCCCGAAATGATTCGTACACCTGCAGAGATCGCGAAGATGCGAAAGGCTGGCAAGGTGGTCGCTGAGATCATCGAAAAGACCCAGGCTGCCGTCCGTCCAGGTATCAGCACGCTCGACCTCGACAACGTCGCGCGAGAGGTCATAGCCAAAAGGAACGCCCGCTCGAACTTTCTCAACTATCACGGCTTTCCCGCGACAATCTGTACCTCGCCGAACAACATGATCGTGCACGGTATCCCGAGTGCAGCGGTAGTGCTCGTCGAAGGTGACATCATCTCCGTAGATTGTGGGGCGATCATCGAGGGTTACCATGGCGACGCGGCGTATACGATGGGTGTCGGAGAGATCTCCACGGCTGCCCGGAGACTCATCGGGGCCACGGAGGCCTCACTCGAGGCAGCGATCGAGGTCATGCGTGAGGGCAACCGACTCCATGACATCGGTCGCGCGGTGCAAAGCGTTGCCGAAGCCGCCGGATATTCGGTCGTGCGCAAATACGTTGGTCACGCAATCGGAACCGCGATGCACGAAGAGCCCCAGGTGCCCAACTACTGGCCCGGCAATCCCGGGCCAAAGCTGAAGGTTGGCAACGTCTATGCCATCGAACCGATGGTGAACATCGGCGGACCCGACACAATCGAACTCGAGGACGGTTGGAGCGTGATCACCGCGGATGGAAGTCTGAGCGCCCATTTTGAACATTCGATCGCGATTACCGCGGAGGGACCAGAGGTGCTGACCCGCCCATGAGCTTGACGGGTTCGAGCGGCCCGCTGACAACGCAAGAACTTGCAACTCAGCTCGTCCTTGCGCTGACCTTGCCGTGTCTTTGATGGTATGAACTGAAATTCGGGTGCGCTGGGTCCCTCATTGTGTGATCAGATCAAACGGCGCATCACGGCTATCGAGCCGGTTCGTTTCAAACTCAGTCGCATCACCGGAGCAGGTGGATGATCAACACGTTGCGCTGTCGCGTGACACGATCGGGCTCAGCTGTTCCCTCCTGGCGATGGATCCAACGGTTGGTGACACAGCTATTGGTGTTCGTTCGGGGGTTTGGATGGTTCGATGATGGGCGTGAGATATCCGAAAAATGCAAGTACAACGCCCACGAGCATGAGGGCCATTCCGATGAGCCGCGAGGAGTGAAAGACCGCGAGTGTTCCACCTGCAGCTCCGAGTGTGACTCCCGAACAGCCGATTGTGGACCCGATCCGAGCGATTCGCGATTCACTGAGCGCGGGCAGGAGGATACCAAAAGCGCCAATCGTAAGGAATCCGCCAAGAATGGCGTGTGCAAGGTAGACAATTTCACCCCGCGCGGGGATCCACGCGTTCTGCCGGCCGTATGGAACAAAAATCAAAGCAGCAATTCCAATCACAAATTCGACACAGCTTGCGCTCAACAGAAGAATCCACATTGAGCGACGAGTGGTGGATCTCGGTACCCGTTCGCTGGCATGAGGTGTCGACAGGTCGTTGGTTTGTGACTTCGAAATCGCCGTGGACTGGTCCAGATCCACCGCTGCTCCGGAGACCAGCTGCCGTGGAACGGCAATACGGGTAAGGGTGTTGTACGTAATGGATGCAACAGCGAGGTGCATCACCATCAAGGAACCGACGGCTTTTGGGGGTGCGTGTCGGAGGAGCAGCCATCCATCGGGTATCCAGAGCAAAATAGTCGCGACTATTGCCAACCGAAAGAACAGCCGGCGCGGCGACGATGAAACGTTGATCGCAGCTGGCCATGCAGCCGAAGCTGTGGCAATTCCAATGATCGTGAGCGACGCGTAGTCGATTACCCGAAAGTGCGAAAACCCGCGAGTCGATGGATAGAGCGCGGTCGTCGCCCTGATAATCAGGTCATCAGCGCCAAGGGACGTGACGACAGACAGGACCGCCGCGGCGATGAGACGCGTCAAAGTCGGCGGCGAGAACGTTGGAGCCAGATCGAGAAAAAAATGATCTCGCACGTGGTTGCTACGTGAAGAGTTTGGGATGGCTCCGCTCCCCAGACTGTAAGCAATGCGACATCTGAGCGGTTACCTTACCTTGGGAGAACGAGAAATGGACAACGCGAGTTCGACCTGTGTGCGTCGACGCCAGGCGCGTGTGAATCTCGTAACGCGCTCGATGTGCCTCCTAGTACTGGTCGGCTCCGCGATGGGGGATGAGATATTCGACGGTTGATCTGGTGTAGTCCAGAAACCTACTGCGCAGTTCACGGCTTTACCCTGGTTGAGATACCCGAAAGTCCGTAACCTTTGATCTGGGCTGCGCTTTTGGCTAAAGCTCCTCCTTCATTGTCGCATTGACTGGCGAGCTGTGAAATATCTGTGGAACGCGAATGCGAGCAAGATCAAATTGAGGTGGCCTCTCACCTCACGATCGTGTTGATTGCGACCGAATTGATGTGATGAAGGACCGCGACGCGGGCCTTGCGTAATGGGTGACGCTGGAGCGTACCCAGGCGCCGCCAGAAGGAGCTCGCGACGGCGGGATCAGTGAACAGGTCGGGATCTCTCCCTGT
>Ga0307374_10002321_pt1 | contig 33996 bp, 30 predicted proteins | sample OX3MG_FD_202532 | JGI IMG/M metagenome (GOLD analysis project Ga0307374, IMG submission 202532) | Soil microbial communities from Risofladan, Vaasa, Finland - OX-3 | ecosystem: Environmental > Terrestrial > Soil > Coastal area > Acid sulfate soil | place: Finland: Risofladan, Vaasa | collected... | reverse complement strand
GCTGGTTGCCGCTGTAGGCCCCACCGACCGCGTTCTCGATCACCACCACCCCGGCCACCACCACCGCGATGGCGACGAGGACGACCGCGGTTCGTCCTAGCGCGCTGAGCCGCCTCATCCAATCAGCCTGGCCCCGCCCGAGGCCCCGCTGTAGAGAACGGTCGACAGGAAGAAGTTGAGCACCACCACGACGATGAGGGACATCCGGATGGCCCGGCCGGCGGCCACCCCCACCCCGGCCGGCCCGCCTTCGGCCGAATACCCGTAGTAACAGTGGATGAAGGTCACCGCCACCACGAAGACCATCGCCTTGATGAACGAGTAGAGGACGTCCACCGGCGGGAGGAACAGCTGGAAGTAATGGTGGTAGGTGCCCACCGACAGGTGGAAGAGTTCAGTGACCATCAGCTGGGAGGCGATGAAGCTGGCGAACAGCGCGGCGAGGTAGATGGGGATCATGGTGATCAGCGCCGCCCACACCCGGGTGCCAACCAGGTAAGTCACGCTGTCCACCCCGATGACTTCGAGAGCGTCGATCTCCTCGGAGACCCGCATGGCTCCGAGCTGGGCGGTGAACCCGGCGCCGACCTGGGCGGCGAAGGCCAATCCGGCCACCAGCGGGGTGATCTCCCGGACGTTGGCCAATGCCGAGATGACCCCGGTGAAGGCCTGGGCCCCGATCTGGGACAGTCCGGTGAACCCCTCGAGGCCGACCTCGGTGCCGGTGAAGAAGGCGATCCCGATGACCACGAAGAACATGCCTCCCCCGATGACCACCGCGCCGGCGCCGACGGTGATGTCGGAGACCAGCAGGGTGATCTCCCGGCGGTACTGGAGGGCGGCGGGGAGCGAGCGAATGGTCCGCAGCCAGAAGCGGGTCTGCTTGTAGATGTAGCCGACGGGGCCGTTGCCGATGGAGGTGGTGGCGGCCATCTAGATGCCTCGCTGGGGGATGAAGTTGAAGTAGACGACGGTCAGTACGAAGTTGATGAAGAACGACACCATGAAGGTGATCACCACCGCCTGGTTCACCGCGTCGCCCACACCTTTCGGCCCGCCCTTGGCGGTCATGCCCTTGTAACAGGCGACCATGGCGGCGATGAAGCCGAACACCACCGACTTGAACAACGCCATGGCCAGGTCGGCCAGTTGGCTGAGCTCGCCGAAGGTGGCGAAGAAGCTACTGGCGGTGATGTGGATGTTGTGGGTGCCGAAGTACAGGCCGCCGGCGATGCCGGCCACCGACACGATGGCGTCGAGGAGGAACGCCACCAGCATGGCCGCCAGCAGCCGGGGGAGGACCAGACGCTGCAACGGCTGGACCCCCATCACCTCCATGGCCGAGATCTCGTCCCGGATCTTGCGGGAGCCGATGTCGGCGCACATGGCCGATCCACCGGCCCCGGCGATGAGCAGGGCGGTGGCCAGCGGCGCCTGTTCCCGGACCACCGCCAGCACCATGGCCGCCCCGAGTTGCGACTGGGCGCCGATCTGTTGGAGCAGGCCTCCGACCTCGAGGGCGATGACCGCCCCGAACGGGACCGAGATGAGGATCAGCGGAAGGGTGGTGACCTTGGCCAGAAACCAGCACTGGTCGAGGAACTCGCCGACCGGGACCCCCTGCTTGAAACCGAGCCGGATGGCCTCGAAGCCGGAGGCGAACATGGCCCCGACCTCGCCGAGGAACCAGTTGACCTTCGGGAACAGGGGCGGCCTGGACACCCGGTGGCGGGGGAGGACCGAGGAGGGCGGAACTCTGGGGACCTGGGGGATCTGTTCGGTGACGGGACCGATCACGGCCACTCGGGCGGTGTCCTCCCCCTCCTCGGTCACGCCCCCCTCGTGCCCTCTTTCTTCCGTCACACAGTCTCCGATGCCCAGCTGACAAACGAAATGAAACGGCGACCCCCCGCTCGGACGACCGCCCGGCGCCGTGCTGCAAACGCTGCGATTGGGGAACTTACCGGATAGTCAGAACTTGCGGTAGTCAGCGGGTCCCACGCCTGGGATCACCCCGGGGTCGCAAGGACACCCTCACCGTGAGGTTATGTAGTTGGTGGTAGATAGTTGTACCCACCGGTGTGCGAGAACAACCAGAAGATGCGAGGATGAACGCTATGTCTGATCCGACGAGAGCCCCGTTGGCGGTCCCGGGTCTTTCCACCCCGGCGGGCTCGAACGGGGCCGGCGGGCCGTCCGCGTCCCTTCCTGACGCCGCCATTTCCATCCAGAATGTGACCAAGTCGTTCGGTTCCCACACCGTGCTCCAGGACATCACCTTCGACGTGCCCCGGGGGAAGATCACCGCGGTGCTGGGCCCGTCGGGGACCGGGAAGTCGGTGCTGCTCAAGGTGGTGATCGGGCTGCTGAAGCCCAACAACGGCGGGGTCTACATCGACGGCGAGCTGATCTCCACCCTCAACCAGAAGAACCTGTTCCGGGTCAGGCGCAAGTTCGGAGTGCTCTTCCAGGACGGCGCGCTGTTCGGCTCGATGAACCTGTTCGAGAACATCGCCTTCCCACTCCGGGAGCACACCAAGAAGAACGAGGGGGAGATCCGCAAGATCGTGCACAAGAACGCCGAGCTGGTCGGGCTCATGGACCACCTCCGCAAGCTTCCCGGCGAGGTGTCGGGTGGCATGAAGAAGCGGGCCGGGTTGGCCCGGGCCCTGGTGCTCGACCCCGAGATCGTGCTGTTCGACGAGCCTGACTCCGGACTCGACCCGGTCCGGGTGGCCTTCCTCGACGAGCTGGTGCTCGACGTGCAGCGGGAGACCGGGGCCACCATCTTCATCATCACCCACAACATCCCCTCGGTGATGCGCACTGCCGATTACCTCGGGATGCTCTATCAATCCCGGTTGGTGCGCTTCGCCCCCAAGCACGAGATGTTCGACTCGCACGACCCGGTCATCCACCAATTCCTGAATGCCGACCTCGAAGGTCCGATCGGTATGGACGAGATGGCGGAGGGCAACACTCCCCGCAGCACCTTCAGCGGCGAGCCGGTCGGGGTGGGGGCACCCTCCACCTGAGGGCCTCGCCGGAAGGGAGGGCGGGGACCCACTGGTAGCCTGCGGCCGTGGTCGCCACTCCTCCACCCGGCAGTGTCTCGCCGGTCGCCATCGGGGTGCTGGTCTCGGGCCGCGGCACCATCCTCGAGGCCGTCCTCGCCGCCGGGCTCCCGGTCTCTCTGGTGGTGGCCGACAGACCCTGTCTCGGCCTGGGCATCGCCGAGAGGGCCGGAGTCGCCTCGTCGCTGGTCGACCGGGCCGTCTACGGCGGGTTCGGCCCCGGTTTCGACCGGCTGGCCTTCACCCGGGCGGTCGTCGAGGTGCTGGCCGACCACCGGATCGACGTGGTGGTGATGGCCGGGTTCGGGACCGTGCTCGATCAACCGATCCACACCGCCTTCCCCGGTCGGATCCTCAACACCCACCCGGCGCTACTGCCGGACTTCCCGGGCTGGCACGCGGTGGAGGATGCCCTGGCCGCCGGGGTGGCCGAGACCGGCAACACTGTGCACGTGGCCACGCTGGCCATGGACGCCGGACCCGTCCTCGCCCAGCAGTCGGTCCCGGTCTTCCCGGACGACACGGTGGCGACACTCCATGAACGGATCAAGGCGGTGGAGCGGACGCTCTACCCGGCGACCATCCGGGCGTTCATCGACAAGTTGGCGGTCGCGGTCGGCGATGAACGAGGATCACCACTGGAGGTCAGGGAGTGAAGGCGTTGCTGTCCGTATACGACAAGACGGGGCTGGAGGAGTTGGCCCGCGGCCTCTCCGATCTCGGGTGGGAGCTGATCGCCAGTGGCGGCACCTCCTCGGTGCTGGCCGACGCGGGCATCCCCCACCTCGAGGTGGCCGAGTTGACCGGTGCGCCGGAGATGCTCGGCGGCAGGGTGAAGACCCTCCACCCGGTCATCGCCGGCGGGATCCTGGCCGACCGGTCCCGACCCGAGCATCTCTCCGATCTCGACGGCCAGGACATCGGCCTCATCGACCTGGTGGTGTGCAATCTGTACCCGTTCCGGTCCGACCCCTCCATCGAGCTGATCGACGTGGGCGGCCCGACCATGGTGAGGGCGGCCGCCAAGAACCACGCCCACGTCGGGGTCGTCGTCGATCCCGCCGAGTACAGCGCGGTGCTGGCCGAGCTGCGGGAGCAGGGAGCCCTGTCCGATCCCACCCGGTTCCGGTTGGCCCGCGACGCCTTCGCCCATACCGCCGCCTACGACGCCGCCATCGTGGGATGGTTCGATCAGCGGGCTTCGACGACGGCCGAGTCGACCATCCTCCCCCCCACCATCCACCTGACCCTGGAGCGAGCCGGCTCGCTTCGCTACGGGGAGAATCCCCACCAGCACGGCGCCCGCTACCGGATCGCCGGGGAGCACTCGTGGTGGGACGACGTCGTCCAGCACGGGGGCAAGGAGCTGTCGTACCTGAACCTGTTCGACGCCGACGCCGCCTGGCGGTTGGTCCACGAACTGGCCACGGCCGGGGGACCGGAGGTGGCGGTCGCCATCATCAAGCACGCCAATCCCTGCGGCGCGTCGGTCGCCGACACCCTGGCCACCGCTTACCAGCGCGCCCTCGACGGCGACCCGTTGTCGGCGTTCGGAGGAATCGTGGCCCTCGGGGGCCCGGTCACCCCGGCGGTGGCCGAGGCCATCGGTGCCGGCCCGCAGGCGGACGTGATCATCGCCCCGTCCTACGACGAGGAGGCGTTGGCCCTGCTGTCGTCGAAGCGGAAGGCCACCCGGCTGCTGTCGGCCCCGTCGCCCGAGCCCATCGTGCGCCAGTACCGGGGGCTGGGATCGAGCGTGCTCGTCCAGGACGCCGACCGCTTCGTGTCGGATCCGTCGACGTGGGAGGTGGCCACCACCACCCGACCGACCGACGCCCAGTGGCGTGATCTGGCTCTGGCCTGGAAAGTCTGTGCCCGCACCACCTCCAACGCCATCGCCATCGTGGGCGGGGGTCAGGCGGTGGGTGTCGGCGCCGGACAGTCGTCGCGGGTGGTGGCGGCCGAGATCGCGGTGTCCAAGGCGGGTGCCCGGGCCCAGGGTGCGGTCGCGGCCAGCGACGCCTTCTTCCCGTTCCCGGACGGCCTCGAGGTGCTGGCCCGGGCCGGGGTGGCGGCGGTGGTGCAACCCGGAGGCTCCATCCGCGACGGCGAGGTGACGGCGGCGGCTGATGCCGCCGGGGTCGCGCTGGTCATGGCCGGTGGCGAACGCCACTTCCGGCACTGAGGTATCCGGTGACCGCCACCCTGCTCGACGGTGAGTTGCTCGCCGCCCGTATCCGGGCCGAGGTGACCGATCGCGTCGCCCGGCTGGCCGCAGCCGGGGTGACGGTGGGGCTGGGGACCATCCTGGTGGGGGACGACGGCCCGAGCTCGCGGTACGTGGCCATGAAGCATGCCGACTGCGCCGAGGTCGGCATCTTCTCCGCCCATGAGCACCTGCCCGCCGACGTGTCCCAAGCCGAGCTGGAGGCGGTGGTGGCCCGGTTCAACGCCGATCCCCGGATCCACGCCTATCTGGTCCAGCTCCCGCTCCCCGACGGGCTCGACGAGGAGCGGGTCCTGCTGGCGGTGGACCCGGAGAAGGATGTCGACGGGCTCCACCCGGTGAACCTCGGGCGCCTGGTCATGGGGGCCCCCGGCCCGCTGCCCTGTACCCCGGCCGGGATCGTCGAGCTGTTGGCGGCCAACGACGTGCCGGTGGAGGGCAAGCATGTCGTGGTGATCGGCCGGGGACTGACCATCGGGCGCCCGCTGGCTCTGATGCTGGCCATGAAGCGACCGGGCTGCAATGCCGCGGTCACCGTCGTCCACACCGGCGTCGAGGACATGGCCGGGTTGGTGCGGCAAGCTGACGTGGTGGTGGCGGCCGCCGGTCGTGCCGGTCTGGTGACCAAGGAGATGATCAAACCGGGCGCCGCGGTGGTGGGGGCCGGAACCTCATGGGAAGGGAAGAAGCTGTTGTCGGATGTCGACGAGTCAGTGGCCGAGGTGGCGGGGTGGATCACCCCCCGGATTGGCGGGGTGGGCCCGATGACCCGCGCCATGTTGTTGCGCAATACGGTGCGCGCCGCCGAGCGGGCGTCGTGAGCACGGCCACCCCGTCCGGCGCCCCGGAGACCGATCACCGGCCGTGGGGGACCTACACGGTCCTCGATGACGACGGGACCCACAAGGTGAAGCGGATCACCGTGCTCCCCGGCAAGCGCCTGAGCTACCAGCGGCACTCCCGACGATCGGAACACTGGTTCATCGTCACCGGCACCGCGCTGGTCACCCTGGACGGGATCCAGGCCGAGTACGCCGCCGGCCAGTCGGTCGACATTCCGGTGGGCACCAACCACCGGATCGAGAACCCCACCGCCACCGAGGTGGTGTTCGTGGAAGTCCAACACGGCGACTACTTCGGTGAGGACGACATCGTCCGGCTCGAAGACGACTACGGCCGGGTCGGCACCTGACGGGTCGGCCGGAGGCTCGGCGATCGTCCCCCCGCACCGGCATGGGGCCGGGTTAGGGTAGGCCGCCCACGGGAAACGGGCACGAGGGGGGGTGTTGGGTGACGGGGCACGGGGGGGCACGAACCGAATTGCCCGATTCCGATCCGCGACCTTCGCGCCGCTCATGGACCGGTGTGGCGATGGCCAACGCAGTGTTGGTTGCAGCCGCCTTCATGCTGGCATCGGCCCCCCCGGCGGCCGCGGCCACCACGACCACCGTCCCGGTGACCACCACCACCGTCCCGGTCACCACCACGACGACCACCACCTCCACCAGCACCACCACCACGGTGCCGAAGACCACCACGACGGTGGCGAAGACGACCACCACGGTGGCGAAGACCACCACGACGACCACCACCCCCAAGAGGACCACCGGCGGCGGGTTGAGCGGCGCGGCGGTGGCCCTCATCGTGGTCGCCATCGTGGTGGTGCTGGCCCTGATCCTGGTGCTGGTCCTCCTCAGCCGCCGGCGGAGGCTGCAGGCCCGCGGCGCCTGGCGACGCTCGATGCTCCCCGCGGTGAGCGACGCCCACCTGGCCCGCGAAGCGCTGCTGTCGGCCAACGCCATGTCCGATGACCCCGAGCTCCGGGGGTCGGTGGAAGTGCTGACCGACCGGGCCGCCCGTGCCCTCGAGCAGGCCGCCCTCACCGCGCCGGACGAGGTGGCCCAGAATGCCGCCAACTCGGTGGCCCGGTCGCTGCGCGGCCTGGCCTTCGCGGTCGAGGCCGATCGCCTCCTCCGTCACGGTGCCGGCGCTCCCACCGGGGTGCAGCTGGCCGAGGCCGATGATGCCCGCCGCTCCCGCCTCGCCGAGCTCGACAGCGCGCTCGCCCGTCTCTCGGCTCACCTCGGCGCCCGGTCGTCGACGCGCTCCGTCGGCTGACCGCCGACGGCCCGGGCGGCGTCTCGAGGGCGACTGACGTGGACGGGGGAGCCTCGGCAGGTTGCTTCTTCGGGTTGTGTGCGGAGCGCCCGTACGTTGAAGAAGAGTTGTGCGGGTGACGCCACGAAGCGGCAGCGGGGTGATCCCGGAGCCCCCCGGCAGTAGGATCCCTCTGTTATGACCCGGATCGCCGACCTGCTGTCGAAAGGGCCGACCTACTCCTTCGAGTTCTTTCCGCCCAAGAACGACGCCGAACAGGCCACCCTGGTCAAGACCCTGCGCGACCTCGAGCCGCTGGGACCGTCCTTCGTGTCGGTCACCTACCGGGGTGGTGCCGAGTCGCGACAACGGACCTACGACCTGGTGACCGGCATGCTGCGCACCACCACCCTGGTGCCGATGGCCCACCTGATCTGCGTGGCCCACACCCGGTTGGAACTGGCCGAGATCCTGGTCGCCTACCGCAAGGCGGGGGTCGAGAACCTGATGGCGCTGGGTGGAGATCCCCCCGTCGACCCGACCGAGGGGGTCGGAGAGCTCCCTCACGCCTCCGAGCTGGTTGAACTGGCTCGCGCCATCGGTGGATTCTCGATCGGGGTGGCGGCCCAGCCGGCCGGCCATCCCCTGTCCCCGAGCCTGGCGTTCGACCGGGACCGGCTGGCCGAGAAGCTCCGCCTGGCCGACTTCGGGGTCACCCAGTTCTTCTTCGAGGTCGAGGAGTACACCGGCCTGGTGGCTGACCTCGCCGCCCGTGGCGTCGACACCCCGGTGCTCCCCGGCATCATGCCGGTGACCAACCTCAGGTCGGTCCCCCGGATGGCCACCATGGGTGCCGCGGTGCCGGGGTGGATGGTGGACAGGCTGGAGGAGGCCGACCGGAGCGGGGGAGTCGACGCCGTCCGGGACGAAGGGACCGCCATCGCCACCGAACTCTGCCGGAGACTGCTCGACGCCGGGGTGCCGGGGCTGCACTTCTATACCCTCAACCGGTCGAGCGCCACCCGCGAGATCTACCGGGCGCTGGGTCTCGGCTCGTCATAGGCCGGGCGTCCCGGTCGGTGGGTCCGACGCCGATCGCGAACCGGAGCACCGGGGCTGGCGAGCGGCAATCGAAGCACCGATATGCTCCGTGCATGGCTGAACTCATCTCCCTTGGCGCTGACGGCGCCCTCCAGGTGCCCGCAGAGCCGATCATCCCGTTCATCGAAGGTGACGGCACCGGTGTCGACATCTGGCCGGCGGCCAAGCTGGTGCTCGATGCGGCCGCGGCCAAGCACGGAAGGTCGGTGGCCTGGAAAGAGGTGCTGGCCGGGCAGAAAGCGTTCGACCAGACCGGGAATTGGCTCCCCGACGAGACGGTCGAGACCTTCCGCACCCACCTGATCGGCATCAAGGGCCCGTTGACCACCCCGATCGGCGGGGGTATCCGGTCGCTGAATGTGGCCCTCCGCCAGATCCTCGACCTCTATGTCTGCCTCCGCCCGGTGCGCTGGTTCACCGGGGTCCCCTCGCCGGTGCTCCACCCCGAGCAGGTGGACATGGTGATCTTCCGGGAGAACACCGAGGACATCTATGCCGGCCTCGAGGTCGAGGCGTACACCCCGGAGGCGGCCAAGCTGGCCGCGTTCCTGAAGGACGAGATGGGATGGACCCTCCGGGAGGGCTCGGGCATCGGCATCAAACCGATCTCCGAGATGGGCTCCAAGCGGCTGATCCGGGCGGCCATCACCTACGCTCTGGAGCACGGCCGGGAGAGCGTGACCATCGTCCACAAGGGGAACATCCAGAAGTTCACCGAGGGGGCGTTCCGTAACTGGGGATACGAACTGGTCAAAGAGGAGTTCGCCGACGTGGCCGTGGGGTGGGACGACTGTGGTGGCAAGCCGGACGGCAAGCTGCTGGTGAAGGACAACATCGCCGACATCACCCTGCAGCAGGTGCTGACCCGCCCGACCGATTTCGACGTCATCGCCACCACCAACCTCAACGGCGACTACCTGTCCGACGCCCTGGCCGCCCAGGTCGGCGGGATCGGCATCGCCCCGGGCGGGAACATCAACTACGTGACCGGCCACGGCATCTTCGAGGCCACCCACGGCACCGCTCCCAAGTACGCCGGGCAGGACAAGGTCAACCCCGGGTCACTGCTGCTCTCCGGCGTTCTGATGTACGAGCACCTTGGCTGGACGGACGCCGCCGGCGACATCGTTCGGGCGTTGGAGGCCACCATCGCCGACAAGGTGGTCACCTACGACTTCGCCCGGCTGATGGAGGGGGCCACCGAGGTCAAGACGTCAGAGTTCGCCTCGGCCATCGTCGACCACCTCTAGGACGACCCGGCCTGGTTCGCTCGGTCCCAGCCTCCCAGGTAGCCTCACGGGATGGCAGCCAAGACTCCCGTCCAGGTCACCGTCACCGGGGCCGCCGGCCAGATCGGTTACTCCCTGCTCTTCCGGATCGCCTCCGGTCAGATGCTGGGTCCCGACCAGCCAGTGGTCCTCCGACTCCTCGAGATCGAGCCCGGGATGAAGGCCCTCGAGGGCGTGGTCATGGAGATCGACGACGGGGCGTTTCCCCTGGTCAGCGACATCGTCGCCACCACGGATCTGAAGACCGCCTTCGACGGCACCTCCTGGGCGCTGCTGGTCGGGTCGGTGCCCCGCAAGGCGGGGATGGAGCGGGGCGACCTGCTCACCGTCAACGGGGGGATCTTCGGTCCCCAGGGCCAGGCCATCGCGGCCAACGCCGCCTCCGACGTCCGGGTGCTCGTGGTGGGCAATCCCTGCAACACCAACTGCCTGATCGCCCGGTCCAATGCGCCCGAAGTGCCCTCCGATCGGTGGTTCGCCATGACCCGCCTCGACGAGAACCGGGCCAAGAGCCAACTGGCCAAGCGGGCCGGCGTGCCGGTGACTTCGGTGACCAGCCTGGCCATCTGGGGCAACCACTCGGCCACCCAGTTCCCCGACTTCGCCAACGCCCGCATCGATGGCAAGCCGGTTCCCGATGTCATCGGCGACATCGAATGGCTGCAGGGCGAGTTCATCACCACCGTGCAGAAGCGGGGGGCGGCCATCATCGAGGCGCGCGGCCTGTCGTCGGCCGCCTCGGCCGCCAACGCCGCCGTCGATTCGGTGGTGAGCATCCGGACCCCGACCCCCGGCCAGGACGTCACGTCGTTGGCCGTGGTCTCCAACGGGGAGTACGGCATCCCCGCCGGCCTGCAGTTCGGGTTCCCGGTGAAGGTCAATGCCAACGGCGCCTGGAGCGTGGTCGAGGGGCTGCACCATGACGGCTTCGCCACCGAGCGGATCCGGATCACCACCGAGGAGCTCGAGTCAGAGCGGGCCGAGGTCGCCGCCCTGCTGCCGTAGGACTCAGGAGGGCTTTCGCCAGACCCGACCGGGCGGTGGGTTCGGGTCAGCCGGGTCGCAGCCGCCGAAGGAATCGGGCCCGGATGAGGGCTACGAGGGATTGAGCGGCCGGAGGTCACGCCGCAACGGGTGGCCCTCGGGTACCTCGACCAGATGGATGCGGATCCCGTCCGGATCATCGACCCAGGCCTCGATGAGCCCCCAGGGCTCGAGCACCGGCGGGCGGGCGATGGCCACCCCGCGCTGCTCGAGTTCCTCGACGGCTGCACCGATGTCTCGCACCTGCCACCACAGGGCCACCACCTGGTCGGCCTCTGTCGAACTGGCATCGGAAACCGTGCTCCCGTGATGTCCCACGACCTCGAGCAGCCCGCCCCCCAGGAAGAACACCACCCCCCGGGTGGCACCGGCGCCGAACTCCCGGGCCACGGCCAGGCCGAACCCGTCCTGATAGAAGGTGAGCGTGCGCTCCAGGTCGCGTGGGTGGATCATCGTCCGGCCACTCAGGATTTCCACCGTCCCCCCTTCGAGCCGCTAATAGGTGGTGTCGGCGGTGAGCGCCTGGACGTACGGCTGGGCCGAGGCCAGCATCTGCTGGCTGGCCACCAGCACCGACAGATCCCCGCGCACCCGGACCCGCCCGGCCGTCAGTGCTTCAGCGGCCACCAGCTCGCCCTTGGACAGCGCCACCGCGTCCTCGTAGGACAGTGAAATGGTCACGTCAGCGGCGTCCGCTCCCGCCTGGTGGTTCTCCGGCCGCCACAGATGCAGGGTGCCGTCACTGACGGTCAGCGCCACCGTCACGTCGCCGATCGGCGCGCCGTGGACCTCTTGGATCACGGTGAAGCGCCCGTCGATGGCGGCGAGCCCGGCGTCATCCCCGGGGCCCGGCACCGTGACACCGGCGAGAGCCGCATCGAAGGCCGCCACCCATTCGGGGCTCAGGAACTGCGGCACGGTCGGCCGACCGGGAACGCCTCGGACCGTCCGGTTGTCACTCGCCGACCGCGGTCGGCATCCCGCTGACCGCCGGGTCCGGTTGTATCGCCGCCGGCCCGGTGGCTGCGGCGGTCGCCGATGTCTCGGCCACCGACGCCTTGGTCCGGCGGAGGATCTTTCGCCCCAGCCAGGCCACCGGGTCGTAGGAGGCGTCGACCACCCGCTCCTTCAGCGGGATGATGGCGTTGTCGGTGATCTTGATGTGCTCGGGGCACACCTCGGTGCAGCACTTGGTGATGTTGCACTTCCCGAGCCCGTCCTCTTTGCGCAGCATTTCGCGGCGATCGGAAGCGTCGAGGGGATGCATCTCCAATTCGGCTGACCGGATGAAGAAGCGGGGACCCGCGTAGGAGGTCTTGTTCTCCTCGTGGTCGCGGATGACGTGGCACACGTCCTGGCACAGGAAGCACTCGATGCACTTGCGGAATTCCTGGCTGCGCTCCACGTCGATCTGGGCCATCCGGTAGCCGCCGGCCTTGGTTTCGTCGACCGTCTTGGGGCGGGGGTTGAACGGCGCGATCCGCTTGGCCACCTCGTAGTTGAACGAGACGTCGGTCACCAGGTCCCGCAGGATCGGGAACGTCTTGAGCGGAGCCACGACCACGTCGGCCCCGGCCGGCAGGGTGTCCATCCGGGTCATGCACATCAGCGACGGGATCCCGTTGATCTCGGCGGAACATGACCCGCACTTCCCGGCTTTGCAGTTCCACCGGCAGGCGAGGTCTGGCGCTTCGCTGGCCTGCACCCGGTGGATGACGTCGAGGACGACCTCGCCTTCGACGGAAGGCATCACGTAGTCGACGAACTCGCCGCCGGTGGGATCGCCCCGCCACAGCACCATGGTGACGGTTCCGTCGTCGGCCGGCCCGGGAGGCGCAACGGCTTCGGTGGCTTCGTCCTCAACCGGTTCGACGGTCATGATTCTTCCTCCAGAAGGGCTTTGAGCTCGTCGGGCATCACCGGCAGCGGCTCGGGCGTCACGGTGATGGTGTTGATCGAGGGGGTGCCGAGCGGACCGTCGGATCCGCCGGTCCCGGCGGCGATCCGTTGCACGAAGTTGACCGACCCCATCTCCGGATCCGGCTTCGGGAAGTCGTCGCGGGTGTGACCGCCGCGGCTCTCCTTGCGGTTGATGGCCCCCTGGGCGACGCACCGCGACACCGAGAGCATCGACGGGAGGTCGGTGGCCAGGTTCCAGCCCGGGTTGTAGGCCACCCCGCCGCGGACGGAGATGTTGGTGGCCCGCTTCTCCAACGTGTCGAGCTCGCCCATGGCCTCTTCGAGCTCCGACTGGGTGCGGATGATGCCCACCAGCTTCTGCATGGTCTGCTGCAGGTCGGACTGGAGGTCGTAGGGATTCTCGCCGTCGTCCCGGGCGAACGGCGCGGTGGCGGCGTTGATGACCTCCTTGACCTCGCCGGGGTCGATGGCCGACGTGCGGTTGTTTCGGGTCCGTTCCTTGGCGTGCTTGGCCGCGGCGATGCCGGCCCGGTACCCGAAGACCACCAGGTCGGAGAGGGAGTTTCCCCCTAGACGGTTGGCACCGTGCAACCCGGCGGCCACCTCTCCCGCCGCGAACAGGCCCGGGACGGTGGTCTCCTGCGAGTCGGCGTCGACCCGGACCCCGCCCATGGCGTAGTGGCAGGTCGGCCCCACCTCCATGGCTTCGGCGGTGATGTCCACCCCGGCCAATTCTTTGAACTGGTGGTACATGGAGGGCAGGCGGCGGCGGATGTACTCGGCGCTGCGGCGGGTGGCGATGTCGAGGTAGACCCCGCCGTGGGGGCTGCCCCGGCCGGCCTTCACCTCGCTGTTGATGGCGCGGGCCACCTCGTCGCGGGGGAGCAGTTCGGGTGGGCGGCGGTTGTTGGCGTGATCGTCGTACCAGCCATCACCCTCCTCCTCGGTGTCGGCGGTCTCCGCCGCGAACATCGGCGGGATGTAGTTGAACATGAACCGGTCGCCCTCCGAGTTCCGGAGCACGCCCCCGTCGCCGCGGACCCCCTCGGTGACCAGGAGGCCCCGGACCGAGAGCGGCCACACCATGCCGGTCGGATGGAACTGGACGGCCTCCATGTCGATGACGTCGGCGCCCGCCCACAGGGCCAGGGCCACCCCATCGCCGGTGGACTCCCAGGAGTTGGAGGTGTACATCCAGCTCTTGCCCAGCCCGCCGGTGGCCAGGACCACCGCTTTGGCGGTGAAGGTCACGAACTGTCCGGTGGGCCGCCAGTACCCGACCACCCCGGAGGCCTCCCCGTCGGCGCCCTTCAGGACCCGGAGGACCTTGACCTCCATGAACACGTCGATGCCGTCGGCCACCGCCTTCTGCTGCAGGGTGCGGATCATCTCCAGACCGGTCCGGTCGCCCACGTGGGCCAGGCGGGCGTAGCGGTGCCCACCGAAGTCGCGCTGGGTGATCAGGCCGTCCTTCGTCCGGTCGAACAGGGCGCCCCAGTCCTCCAGCTCCCGCACCCGGTCGGGCGCCTCCTGGGCATGGACCTGGGCCATGCGCCAGTTGTTGAGCATCTTCCCGCCCCGCATGGTGTCCCGGAAGTGGACCTTCCAATTGTCCTCGGGATAGACGTTGCCCAGCGCGGCGGCGATCCCGCCTTCCGCCATCACCGTATGGGCCTTGCCCAGCAACGATTTGCAGATCAACGCGGTGCGCAGGCCTTTGGCCCGGGCCTCGATGGCGGCCCGGAGCCCGGCGCCCCCGGCACCGATGACGATGACGTCGAAGTCGTGGGTTTCGTACTCAGCCATGTGGTCGATATCCCTTTAGAAGTGGAAGCCGTAGTCGTGGATGGTCCCGCTGGCCACCAGGCGCACATAGACGTCGGTCAGGGCCACGAAGACCAGGCTCATCCAGGCGAACGCCATGTGCCGGGCATTCAGCGGTGTGAGTATCTTCCAGAGCCGGTGACGGAACGGGGCGGCGGAGAACTGCTTGACCCCGCCACCGCAGAGGTGTCGGCAGGCATGGCAGCTCAGCGAGTACAGCCACAGCAGGGCGGCGTTGATGAGCAGGACCGCGGTGCCGACGCTGAAGCCGAGCCCGTGACCGGGCTGGCGGAACGCCACCACCGCGTCGATGGTGAGGATGGTGTTGAACACCAGGCCGGCGAAGAAGAAGTAACGGTGGATGTTCTGGAAGAACAGCGGGAACCGCGACTCACCCGAGTAGGAGCCGTGGGCGTCGGAGACGGCACAGGCGGGGGGCGCCCACCAGAACGACCGGTAGTAGGCCTTGCGGTAGTAGTAACAGGTCAGCCGGAAGCCGAGCGGGAAGATCAGGATCAACAGTGCCGGGGAGATGGCCCACCAGGTGATGATGGTGCCGGGATGGCTGCCGGGCACGCAGCTGTTGGTCAGGCACGGTGAATAGAAAGGTGAGATCAGGTCGCGGCCCTGGGAAGCGCCCACGTAGTAGTTGTTGTTCACGAAGGCGGCCCAGGTGGCGTACGCGACGAACGCGGCCAGGACGGTCACCGTAACCACCGGTTGGATCCACCACCGGTCCCTGCGCAGGGTCGGCACGGGCGGTCCGCCCCGAACCCCTCCGAGCACGACAGGGGTGACTTTGGCGTCCTCCAACGTGGTCAAGTCGTTCCTCCCTGTATCGGCCCGCGGGCTTGAAATGGTGCGGGCCGCATCGGCCCGAGTGCTGACGGGGCATCATCTTTCCACTTCCGCGACCCCCTCGTGAAACGGCCGGGGATCGGGGCGTCCATTTGCCGAATCGGCCGGTGCCGGCGCCGGATGGGTCGCCGAATGCCTCCAAGGTGATGAACCATCGGCGAACGGCCTCGCGTAGGCTCCGAACCATGAGCACGTCGAACCCTGACGCCACCCCCGCTCCCGGGGTCGCCACCCCCCACCCCGAAGACCGGACCACCCCTCCTCCGGACATCACCACCCTGGGCCGGCTGCGGGAGGTGGGGTGGCGGTCGATCCCGGTGGCCGAGGAGATGCGCCGCAACGCCTCGGTCCTCATCGCCGGCGGCCGGCCGCTGGTGTCAGGGGTGCTGGGTTTCGACGACACCGTGTTGCCCCAGCTCGAGAACGCGGTGATGGCCGGGCACGACGTGATCCTGCTGGGCGAGCGCGGGCAGGCCAAGACCCGGCTCATCCGGTCGCTCATCGTCCTCCTCGACGAGTGGCTGCCCATCGTCGCCCATTCCGAGATCAACGACGACCCCTACCGGCCCATCTCCCGGTTCGCCAAGGACCTGGTGGCGGAGGCCGGCGATGACACCCCGGTGTCGTGGGTGCACCGGAGCGAGCGGTACGGGGAGAAACTCGCCACTCCCGACACCTCCATCGCCGATCTCATCGGCGAGGTCGACCCCATCCGGGTGGCCGAGGGCCGTTACCTGTCCGACGAGCTCACCATTCACTACGGGTTGGTGCCTCGCCTCAATCGAGGCATCTTCGCGGTCAACGAGCTTCCCGACCTCGCCGAGCGGATCCAGGTCGGTCTGCTCAACGTCCTGGAGGAGCGGGACGTCCAGATCCGTGGCCATCGGGTGCGGCTCCCACTCGACATCGTCCTGCTGGCCACCGCCAATCCCGAGGACTACACCAACCGGGGGAGGATCATCACCCCGTTGAAGGACCGTTTCGGAGCGCAGATCCGTACCCACTATCCGCTGGACGCCGGGACGGAGCTCCGCATCGCCCGGGCCGAAGCCGACCTCCCGCCACCCGCCGACGAGACCACCGACCGGGATGGCCATGCCGGTCCCGGTCAACCCCGGTTGGAGATGCCCGACTTCATGGCCGAGGTGGTGGCCGCCCTGAGCCAACTGGCCCGGGAGAGCCCGCATCTCAACCAGCGGTCAGGGGTGTCGGTCCGGCTGACCATCGCCAATTACGAGACGCTGGCCGCCAACGCCACCCGCCGGGCGCTCCGCAACGGGGAGAGCGGGGCGGTGCCCCGGATCTCCGACCTCCAGTCGCTGGTGTCTTCCACCCAGGGGAAGGTCGAAGTGGAGACGCTGGAGGAGGGACGGGAGGAGATCCTGCTGGCCCAGCTGATCTCCGCGGCGGTACTGGTGGTCTTCCGCCGCCGTGTGGTCCTCGACGACCCCCACGCGGTGATCGCCGCCTTCACCGAGGAGACGGTGGTGCACGCCGGGGACGATCTTCCGGCGTCGGCCTACGCCGAGACCCTGGCTCAGCTCCCGGCGCTATCCGGGCCGGTGCTGGCCCTGGCCGGGGGATCGGAGGATCCCGGGGTGGTGGCCAGCGCTGTCGAGTTCCTGCTCGAGGGCCTCCACCTCACCAAGCGGTTGAACAAAGAGGCGGCCGGGGCTCGGGCCACCTATCGGGGTCGCGGGTGACCTGGCGCTTCGACTACCGGCGCTGGGATGGCACCCAGAACTCCGAGATCGACGACACCGACGCGGTGCTGGCCCAGCTCACCGACGACCTGTTGGCCAACGGCGACCTCCACGAAGCCTTGCAACGCATGCTGAATCGGGGGTGGCGGACCCCTGACGGTCAGGAGGTCCAGGGGCTCCGCGACCTGCTGGACCAGCTCCGTCTGGAGCGGGAGGATCAGCTCGACCGCGGGGACCTGGGCGGGGCCTACAGCGAAGTGGCGGCCGAGCTCGAAGAGGTGTTGGCCGAGGAGCGGGCCGGCATCGACCAGCTCGAGTCCGACGCCCGCGAGTCGGGAGACCAACGGCGCCAGGAGGTCACCGACGAGGTCGCCACCGAGCGGCGGATGGCGCTCGATCTGCTGCCGCCGGACCTGGCCGGGATGGTGCGCGGGCTCCAGGAGTACGAGTTCGTGTCGTCGGAGGCCCGCCAGCACTTCGAGGAATTGATGGAACGCCTCCGGGAGGAGGTGGCCCGCTCCTACTTCGACCAGATGTCAGAGGCCTTGACCAATCCCGATCCCGAACAGCTGGCCCGGATGCGCGACGCCTTCGACGCCCTCAACCGGATGCTCGAGCAGCGGGAGGCGGGCGAGCCCCTCGACCCGTCGTTCGAGTCGTTCATGGAGAGCTACGGCGACCTGTTCCCCGGAAATCCGGCCGATCTCGACGAGCTCCTGGAGCAGCTCGCCGCTCGGATGGCCGCCGCCCAGGCCATGTGGAACTCGATGTCGCCGGCCCAGCGGGCCCAGCTGCAGGGACTGGCCGAGTCCCTTCTCGAGGACATGGACCTCCGCTGGCAGGTGGACCGGCTGGCCGGGAACCTGCAAAAGGCGTTTCCGGACGCCGGCTGGGAGCAGCGGTACAAGTTCAGCGGGGATCAACCGCTGGGCATGGGGGATGCCACCGATGCCGCCTCCCGGCTGCGGGAGATCGACGAACTCGAGGCCTTCCTGCGGTCGGCCAACTCGCCGGCGTCGCTGTCCGAGGTGGATCTCGACCAGGTGGCCAAGCACCTGGGGGAGGACGCCGCCCGTTCCATGGACCGGCTGGCCAAGCTGGCCAAGCAGCTGGCTGAGGCCGGGCTCATCGACCAGCGGGAGGGCCGGTTCGAGCTGACCCCGGCCGGCATGCGCCGGATCGGCCATCAGGCCCTGGCCGACCTGTTCGACCAGCTGAACAAGGACCGGATCGGGAATCACCGCACCACTTTCACCGGGACCGGGCACGACCGGGAGGAGACCACCAAGCCCTACGAGTTCGGCGACCCCTTTAATCTCGACCTGTCCCGGACCGTACACAACGCCGTCCGGCGATCGGGGACGGGCATACCTGTCCGGCTGGTCCCCGACGACTTCGAGGTGATCGAGACCGAAGCCCTGTCCCGCACAGCCACGGTGTTGCTGCTCGACCTGTCACTGTCCATGCCCATGCGGGACAACTTCGTGCCGGCCAAGAAGATGGCCCTGGCCCTCCACACCCTGATCACCACCCGGTTTCCCCGGGACTACCTGGGGCTGGTGGGGTTCTCCGAGGTGGCCCGGGTGATCGAGCCCGAGGACCTGCCCACCGTCAGTTGGGACTACGTCTACGGGACCAACCTCCAGCACGGCCTGATCCTGGCCCGCAAGATGCTGGCCCACCAGCCCGGGACCAAGCAGATCATCCTGGTGACCGACGGCGAGCCGACCGCCCACATCATCCCCTACGACCAGGGAGTCGGCTACGACGTCTTCTTCAATTACCCGCCGGTCCCCGAGACGTTGGAGGTGACGCTCTCGGAGGTGATGCACTGCACCAAAGCCAACATCTGCATCAACACCTTCCTCCTCGATCCTGATCGGGCGCTGCGGGGATTCATCGAACAGCTGACCCGGATCAACCGGGGCCGGACGTTCTCGACGTCCCCGGACGAGCTGGGTGACTACGTGCTGGTCGATTTTCTCCGGCACAAGACCACCGTCCGGAGCCGGGGGCGCCGGGCCGGCTGACACCCCGCCCAGGCTCGAATTCCCAGGCCGCCAAGGGCAATACCCAGGAGAAACCCAAGTTGCGCCTTGCGTTTCCCCTCGGCTTGGAGGAAGATGACACCAATGTAGTTACATACGTGCTATGCGGTTCGTCGCTGGACCGGGGCACAAAAGCGGTGAGGGAGGCGCACCCATGGACGCGGTGTCCTTGATGTACGAACGTCAGGAGCGCAGCTGGCAGACCAGGGCCAACTGCATGGGGGTCGATCCTGACCTGTTCTTTCCCGAACGGGGCGCCTCCACCCGCGAAGCCAAAGAAGTGTGCCGGGGGTGTGTGGTCCGAGAGGACTGCCTCGAGTACGCGCTGGCCAACGGGGAGAAGTTCGGCATCTGGGGAGGGCTCTCCGAGCGGGAGCGCCGCCGGCTGCGCCGCCAACGGGCCATGCAGCGCCGGGCGGTGGCCAGCGCCTCCTGAACCACGGTTACCAGCCGACCGCCACCCCCGTCGATTCGAGCCGGGTTTCGATCGTGCGATCGTCGCTGAGGTCGAGTTCCGCCCAGCGGGAGGACGGTACCGAGGTCAGGAGTTCGCCCGGTACCAACCCGACCAACTCGGCCCGCTCGACTTCCCCGCCGGCCTCCTCACAGAGATGGGCCACGGTGTCGAAGAGCACCGGCAGGTTGACCGTGTGAGGATCGATCAGGTTGCAACTCACCTGGGCGCCGGTGCCGACGGCCAGACCCAGGCTGCGCACGGTCGGGGTCCGGATGGAAGAGGCGATGCCCCGGGCCAGTCCCACCGCGGCGGCCGGGTCGATCTCCGAGCCCTCGCGCACAGTGATCCAGATGTTGTAGGCCACCAGTAACCCCCTGGCCCCGACCGCGGTGGCGCCGGCTGTCGGGTGCGGGGTGGACGGCCCGGAATCCGGATCCAGGGTGCGGAACGCCTCCCGGCGCACCTCGGGAAGCGACCGCTCGGGCCCGTAGAGGAAGCAGGGCAGCTCGAGGGTGGCGCCGGCCCAGGCCGCGAACCGGTTCCGGGCCTCGACGGCGGTGGCGATCTCTCCGTCGGGTCCCAGCGGGACGAAAGGAACCACGTCGATAGCGCCGAGCCGCGGGTGCGCCCCGTCGTGGTCCCGAAGGTCGATCCGCTTCACCGCGGCTTCCGCCACCGATCGAACCGCGTCCTCGACAGGGCCGGCCTCGCCGCCGAGGGTCAGGACCGTTCGATGGTGCTCAGGATCGGAGTGGATGTCCAACACGGTGGTGCCGGCCCGGTCGGCGATCTCCCCGATGAGGCCGAGGTCACGACCCTCGCTGATGTTGACGACGCACTCGGTGAGCACCGACACTTCAGGCCCGCCCCCAGTGAAGGTAGGTCAGACCCTGACCGCGGTATGGCCCAGCCGACGGCGACGGAGGATCCGGCGTCGCTCCCGCTCGGACTTCCCACCCCACACGCCGTGGTCGACCCGCTCGTCGAGGGCATACTGGAGGCAGACATCGGCGACCGAGCACTCGGCACAGATCCGCTGGGCGGCTTGGACCCCGATGCCGTCACTGGGGAAGAACACCGTCGGGGAGAGTTCCCGGCACTTGCCCTCGCTCATCCATGTCGTATCCATTGAGGTGCTCTCCGATCCGAGGTGGCAATCGGCGGTATGCCGAATCCGGCTTGCGCACCGTCACCGCCATCAGTTACACAGCTATTGTCCCATCCCTACTTGTTCTACGGTACGAAATGGCCAATTGTTGATGGAATCCTCACAATTTTCTTATCGTGGACCTGGGCCTTCTTATGAAGGGCCGGAATCGGGGCAGGTGGAAGGCGCCCACCCGGGACCGGTTGGGGGCCAGGGGTCACCACAGAGCGTACCGTCGACACCACTTTCTGCATCCCCCGCTCCACCTCCGCCGGCTCCCGATCCCCAGGAGAGCCCCACCCCGTCCGCCAACGCGGTTCCCGTCTACCCGGTCGGCTATCCCGCCTACGGGCCACCCCCGGGATACCCGGCCTACGGGGGCGGCTACGGCCCCCCCGGCGGCGCCTACCCCTACGGGTACCCCCAGCCATTCCCCCCGGCCCGGGTGGTCCGTCACACCCTGACCCGTCGCAACTGGTTGCTGGTGGTGATGGTGACCGCGGTGTTGGCGGCCGCGGTCGGGTCGGTGGTCGGAGCCACGGTGGGGATCGGTAGCCAACAGACGATCGTCAAGAGTTACTTCCCCAACAAGAGTGTCCTGCCCCAGGCCGGGGACGTCCAGGCCATCCTGGCCACCGTCGAGCCCGCGGTGGTGTCCATTGACAGCCAGTCCATCCAGAGCGGGGGGTCCTCCGGCGACTTCGTCCAGGCGGCCGGGACCGGCATGATCCTCACCCCCCAGGGGGAGGTGCTGACCAACGACCACGTGGTCACCGGGGCCACCACCGTCACCGTCACCCTGTTCGGTCAGACCAAGCAGCTCACCGCCCATGTGGTCGGCACCGATCCGGGCAACGACCTGGCGCTGGTGCAGATCGACAACGCCTCCAATCTCCCGACCGTTACCCTCGGCGACTCGGCCCAGAGCCAGGTGGGAGATTCAGTGGTGGCCATCGGCAATGCGCTGGCCCTGGCCGGAGGACCCACCGTCACCGAGGGGATCGTCTCCGCGCTCAACCGCTCGTTGTCGGCGCAGAACGACAGCGGGCAGACCGAGAACCTCTCCGGGCTGATGCAGACCGACGCGGCCATCAACCCGGGAAACTCCGGCGGGCCGCTGGTCAACGCCCAGGCCAAGGTGATCGGGATGAACACCGCAGTGGCCTCGAGCAGCACCGGCAACGCCCCTGCCCAGAACATCGGATTCGCCATTCCCATCGATCTGGTCAAACCTCGACTGGCCGAACTGCGGCAGGGCGGCCCCGGGGGGGCGGGGAACGCCAGCCCGCAGCCCACGCCGGTGGCCAACTCGGCATTCATGGGCGTGTCGGTGGGCACGGTGACCCCCGCCCTCCAGCAGCTGGACCACCTGACACCCTCATCGGGGGCGCTGGTGGAATCCGTGCAGTCGGGGAGCCCGGCCGACAAGGCCGGGCTGCAGAGCAACGACGTGATCGTCTCCTTCAACGGGACGGCCATCCAGACGGCGGACAATCTGACCGCCGCCATCCATCCCCTGAAGCCGGGCGACCACGTCAGCGTGGGGATCTACCGGGGGGCCACCAAGATGACGGTCAACGTCACGCTCGGGGCCAACCCCTCCGGGGGCTAGGCTGACTTCCTTGATCTCGAGGAGGAACCACCACCATGACCCCGGTCAACGATGAACAGACCGTCCCGGAAGAGGGCGAAGAGCCTCAGCCGCCGGTCGGCCACGTGCGGGTGGTCTACCTCGGACCGGTGGCCCCGCACTGGGAGGTCCAGTCCGACTTCGGGGACCCCGAGTTGATCGAGGCATTCCGCCATCGCACCATGGCCCGGTTGGTCCTTCTCCCTCCGCACGACCCGCAGTACCGGCGCAACCGGGAGCGGGTCATCCGCGACGCCGAGCGGGAGAACATCACCCTCGAATGGGATCTCGGGGTGCCGGAGGAGGCCGTGATCCCGCCGGAAGCCGACCCGGAGGCTGCTGCCGCCGACGTCTGAGTTGCCGACTAGGGCTCGGGATCGGGCCCGTCGAGCTCCGGCAGGCTGATCCGTTCGAGCCACAGCCCCGGGGCGTCCACCTCGGGCGGGGTCGGAAGGTTGCGGGCCGACGACCACAGCCTTCCGAGGGCATCCTCGCCGGCCCGTTCGACCACCCCGGCGATGAAGGCGCGACCCCGGTCGACCTGGGACTGCTCGAGGTCGAGCCCGAACAGGGCACCGGCTGCCTCTTCCCCCTTGCCCCGCTCGATCCGTCGCCGGTACCAGGCCTCGGCCAGTTGGGCGTGGGACCCCACCAGCTTCTGTCCCACCCGATCAGCGATGTGGTCGGCGTAGGCGTCGATCACCACCGCCAACGAGGTGAGCTGGTCCGATGACCGTCGGAACTCCGGGGTCAGCAGATCGCCGAGCAAGGCCTCCGGGTCGCCGAACAGGTCCTGGATGGACTCGAGGTTCATGCCCGACTCGCCGGTGGCATCCCCCAGCCCGCCCGTTCGGCCAGGCCCTGTTGGCCGGTGCTGGCCGAGACAGCCAGCGCCTGGAGCAACTCCTCCATCCGGGCCCGCACCTCGGGTCTCGACAGCACCGCGTGGGACGCCAGCTCCCGGGCGCAGACCCACAGCAGGGCCTCGTCGACCGGGATGCTCCAGTCGTCGGCGAAGGAGGTGACGTTTCCGGTCACGATCAACAAGTCGTCGGACGGGCCCCAGGGTAGGGCCAGCGCGTACTGCCCCAGTGCCCGGTGGGACAGGTGACCGACCACCGATCCCAGCTGGAGTCCGAAGAACATCGGCCCGATGACCACCGCCCACTTGCCCAGCAGCTCACCCAGGCCGCCCAAGGGGTCGTCTTCGACCGGCGCCTCGAGGTCCGAGGTGCCCGTGGTCCCCGACGGGGCGGCGGGCATGGTCGGGGCCATGGCCGACAGCACCGGCTTCCAGGCATCGAGCGCCCGGAGGGTCCAGTCGCCCCGGCCCACGGGGAGATAGCTCAGCCGCCGGCCATCATGGGAGACGGGCATGCCGGTGGCCTCGATCACGTGGAGCTCGGCCACCCGGGCCAACTCCTCGAGGCGGATGCGGTCGATCGGCTCCACATTCGGTTCCGGGGTGCCACCGGTGGCCACGTTGACCCCGAACGATCGGGTCATCTCCCATTGATCGGGAGCGTTGGTTCCCAACATGTTCATGAGATCGCCGAGAAGAGATTGGAACGGGTTCCCGGTGTCCCCAGAGTCAGTTGGTGCCATGGCTTCATGCTACGGGGACGAAACGGCGTCCGATGCGTAGCCCGGGTAGGAGGTCAACACCGCGGTGGTGGTCCCCAGCGTTCCCGAGCGCTCGACGGCGATGACCACCGTGGTGCCCGGCAGGTCGGCGTACAGGCGGGTCCGGAGCTCGGCGGTGGAGTGCACCGCGCCCCCGTCGATGCCCACGATGACGTCACCGGTCTGGAGGCCGGCCTGGGCCGCCGGGCCCTGGGCGTCGACCGCGTCCAGCGTGGCGCCGTCGGAAGCGGTGTCGCCGGTCACCGTGGCCCCGGTGGTCCCGACGATGTCGCTGGCCTCGATGCCCAGCCACCCTCGCTCGACGGTTCCTGCCGCCACCAGTTGGCGGGTGACGCCCAGGACGAGCTCGGCCGGGAGGAAGATGCCGACGGTGGTGTTGCCGTCGGTCCGGGTGGAGTCGAGGAGTCCCGATACCAGCCCCTGGTCGCTGAGCAGCGCGCACCCGCTGTCCTGGGCCGAGAGCGGGAGGTCGGCGGCGGTGACGCTGAAGGCCGACGGGTCGCTGTCAGTCGCCACCGCGGTGCCCGAGGAGCGGACCGCGCCGGCATACACCGACGACCGGGGGGCGGAGCCACTCCGCGAACCCGGGTGCATGGCCATGGCCATCATGGTGGATCCGGGGACCGGATCGGTGCTGTCGAAATTGGCCACCGGCAGATCGGAGACCACCCGGAGGACGGCGATGCCCGATGCCGGATCGCTCCCGACCAACTCGGCCGGAGTCCGGGTGCCGTCCGTCCCATCGAAGGAGATGGAGCTGGCCCCGGCGATGGCGGCGGCGGTGGTGGCGATGATGCCGCCCGACTCGGCGATGATTCCGGTGGCCATCGAGACCCCCGTTGAGCGGGTGACGGTCAGCGCCGCCAGCGAGGGTCGCACCGTCACCGCCATCCGTTTCATCTGGGTGAGGCCGGCCACGTTGGCGGTGCCGGGCTCGGTGGTGGGCGGGGCGGTGACCACGGCCAGGCTCGAGGCGGTGGTGGCCGGTGGGGGGCCGGCCCCCTCCGGTGACGCCCCGGAGGTGGCGAGGACCAGGCCGGAGGCGAGCAGGGCGCCGGCCACGCAGACCACCGCCCCGCCGACGACCCACGGCCCGGGCCGGCTCCGGTCCGGGACCGAGGCCCGGATGCCCCCGGCTGCCCTGGCCGCGGCGGCTTCCGAAGGGTGCCGCCACAGGCGGTCGTCGGGGGAGATCCATCCTCGGATGTGGTCGTGGGGCCCATCACCGTGGTCGGGGCCGCCCGTTCCCATCCCCGAGTCCTCCGGTGTGTCTCCACTCACCGACTCGAGACTAGCGACGAACACGGCGAATGGGAGGTCGCCTGCCGATAGAAAACCAGCTCCGCCAGGTGGGCTCGACCGTCGGCGGAAGCGCTGGCCCTACGATGGCCCGGTGGCCCGTGACCTTGCAATCGACCTCGGCACGGCCAATACCCTCGTCTATGCCAAGGGCAGGGGCATTGTCCTCAACCAACCGACGGTCATCGCGCTCAACACCCGGACCCGGGACGTCCTGGCCGTCGGAAACGAGGCCTGGCACATGATCGGACGGACTCCGGGCTACATCGTCGCCGTCCGCCCGCTCCGCGAGGGGGCCATCACCGACTTCGACATCACCGAGCGGATGATCAGGCTGCTGCTGCGCCGGGCCGGGGTGACCAAGCTCAGCCGGCCCCGGGTGCTGATCTGCGTCCCGTCGGCCATCACCTCGGTGGAGAGACGAGCGGTCAAGATGGCCGCCCGCCACGCCGGGGCGTCCTCGGCCTATCTGATCGAGCAGCCGATGGCTGCCGCCATCGGTGCCGGGCTGGCCACCCACGAGCCGATGGGGAACATGGTGGTCGACGTGGGCGGGGGGACCTCGGAGACGGCGGTCATCTCCCTGGGGGGGCTGGTCACCTCCCGGGCCATCCGCTGCGGCGGGTTCGACCTCGACGCCGCCATCCAGAGCTATGTGCGGCGCCAGTACGACGTCGCCATCGGCGAGCGCACCGCCGAGGAGCTCAAACTGGCCATCGGGTCCGCGCTTCCCTACAACAACGAGGTGAAGGCCGAGGTCCGGGGGCGTGAAGTCGCCACCGGGCTCCCCAAGGTCGTGGTCCTGTCACCCGAGGAGATCCGCTTCGCCATCCGTGAGCAGATCGACCTCATCCTGGCCACCGTGGTCGAGTGCCTGGGTGAAGCCCCACCGGAGCTGGCCCAGGACATCATCTTCCAGGGGATCTATCTGGTGGGCGGGGGAGCGATGCTCCGGGGCCTGGCCAACCGTCTGGCCGACGAGACCGAGGTGCCGGTCCACCTGGTCCCCACCCCGCTCGAGTGCGTGGTCCAAGGCGCGGGGATGTGCCTCGACTCGTTCGACCGGATGCGTCACATCTTCGCCGACGCCGATTCCTGACCGGCGCCGACCGGCTCAGTCCACCGCCAGCAGGTCCTCGGCCACCTGGCGCACCTGCCAGTCGCGGTCCTCGAGGCAACGATGGAGGGCGGCCTCGACTTCGGGCCCGGCGAAGGCGGCGAGGGCCGCCGCCGCCCGGCGCCGGACCGCCGGCTTGTCATCCAGGGCGCCGAGGACCGCGGGGAGGCCGGTCGGATCGCCGATGGCGCCCAGGGCGGCCACCGCGGCCTCCCGGCACAAGGGCTCCCGGTGGCCGGACGCCGTCGACGCGGTGGCCATCAGCGCGGGGACCGCGGCCGGCGAACCCTGTTCCCCCAGAGCCCAGGCGGCCATCTCCACCACCGACGGGTCGGGGTCACCCAGGGATGACGAGACATCCAGGTCGGGATGGCCGGCCGCCAGTTCGCAGGCTCGGCGACGGACCGAGGGTTCGGGGTCGGCCAGCGCGGTCTGCAGATCGGCCATCTGCAGTCCTCCCAGCCGCTCGAGCGCGCCCAGCGCGGTGACCCGCACCGCCGGCGCCGGATCGCCGAGCCCGGCCCGGGCGACCTCCCCGCCCCCGCGGTGGCCGTCCATCGCCACCTGACGCCGCCGTTCGGTGACGGTCTGATCAGGTGGTTCCGTGGCAGTCTGTGGGGCCTGGCTGCCCAGGGAGCGACGGCTGGGCATCGCCCGGCCGGAAGGATTGGGAGCAACCACCGCACCACTATGACCGACGACACCATGTCCACGCCCACCCCGGGCATCGAGTCGATGCCGGCGGTACCACCACCACCGCCCCGCCGCCGCCGCCGGTGGCCCTGGGCCATCTTCATCGCCGTCGCCCTCATCATCGCGGTGGCGTCGAGGGTCGACCTCAACTACTACGCGGTGCAACCGGGAACCGCGGTGCCGGTGCAGCAGTTCATCACCGTCCCGGCGGACAAGGGCCACCGGGTCGCCCACTCGATACTCCTGACCGACGTCCAGATCGCCCAGGTGTCGGCGCTGTCCTACCTGTACTACCAGCTTCAGGCCAACACCGACCTCTTCCCGCTGGAGGCGATCACCGGTGGTGCGCCCCCGTCGGAGTTCACCGCCCAGGGCAACCTGGAGATGTCCCAGGCGGAATCGTCGGCCAAGGCGGCCGCCCTCACCCGGCTGGGCTATCCGGTGACCTCCCAGGCCGCCGGGGCGGTGGTGGCGGCCACCTATCCGAAGACGCCCGCCTTTGCCGCCCTCAACGTGGGTGACGTCATCTCCGCGGTCGACGGCACCTCGACCCCGAATGCCACGGATCTGGTCGATGTCCTGCACACCTACCACTCGGGCCAGAAGATCACCCTCTTGGTCACCGGCTCGGGGAGCACGACCCCCGCATCGGTGCCGATCACCCTGAAGAACACCTTGGTCGATGTCGGCGGGGGAGTGATGCAGACCGAGGACCTCGGCATCCAGGTGGATGATCAGGTCAACTACACCTTCCCCTTCCCGCTCACCATCAATGTCGCCAACATCGGGGGCCCGTCGGCCGGATTGGCCATGACCCTCGGGGTGATCGACGAACTGACCGGGGGCTCACTCACCGGAGGGAAGACGGTGGCGGCGACCGGGACCATCGACGCCCAGGGCAACGTCGGCGACGTCGGCGGAGTCCCCCAGAAGACCATCGCCGTCGAGAACGCCGGGGCCACCATCTTTTTGGTGCCCCCCCAGGAGTTCAACGCCGCGAAGTCGAAGCAGAGCAAGGGCCTGCAGATCTACGCAGTCTCCACCCTCGATCAGGCGCTCGCAGTGCTGGCCGCCCACGGAGGCGTGGTGCCTCCGGCCCCGGCCCACTCGACCCCGACTTCGGCACCGGCCGGAGGGTGACCCGTTTGAGCAACCGCTGGTCGTAGGCTCTCATTCATGCCTGAGGACCACTGGATGACGATCTCATCCTCATCTCACCTGGCTCCCGACGAAGTGGCGCGACACACCTTCGCCACTTCGCGTCGGGGATTCGATCCCGACGAGGTGCGGGCCTACCTCGAGAACCTGGCCAAGGGGCTGAGGGGTCTGGCCGAGCGGGAGCAGGAGTTCCGGCGCGAGCTCGAAGAGGCGGAGCGACGGGCGGCCAATCCGGTCATCAACGAGGAGACGTTGACGGCGGCGCTCGGCCAGGAGACGGCCCGGGTGCTGCACAGTGCCCACGAGGCGTCCAACGAGATGCTGAACAAGGCCCAAGCCGAGTCGGATCGGCTGCTGACCGACGCCCGCGAGGAGATCGCTGCCACCGAGGCCCGGGTCTCGGCTCAGCTCTCGGACCGGGCCCAGGAGGCGGAGGTGGTGGCGGCCGACTTCCGGCAACGGGCGCAAGAGGAAGCCACCGCCACCATGGAGGCGGCCCGCGCCGGGGTGGAGACGATGATCGCCCAGGCCCGGTCCGACTGTCGCGACATGATCGATGAGGCGCAGGCGCTCCGAGCCCGGGTGCTGGCCGATCTGTCCAAGCGCCGCAAAGTCCTCCATGCCCAGATCGAGCAGTTGCGGGCCGGCCGAGAACACCTGGCCGACACCGTCCGGGGGGTGCGTCGGTCGATCGACACCATCGCCGACGATCTGTTCAGAGCCGAGGACGAGGCACGGCTGGCCGCGGAGGCCGCAGGGCGGGCCGCGGTGGCCAGACCCGACGAGGGCACGCCGGAGGAGCTGGCGACCGCGCTGCTGGCCGAGGAGGCGGCTCTGGCCGCGGCGGCCGACGAGGGACCCGAGGACCTCACCCTGGTGGCCCCGGTGCTGGCCGAGGTGGCGGACGAGGTCGACGTGGACGTGGCGTCCGCCGAGGCCCACCCGCCGGATCCGATACCGTCGGTCGACGCCCTCTTCGCCAAGATCCGGGCCTCCCGGGAGGAGGGCCCCGCGGGTCCCGTCGAAGCGCCCGCCGCTGTCGTCGGGCCGACCCCGGAGGAGCCCGCCGTCGAGATGGCCGAGCCCACGGCGCCCACGGTCGTGGTGGACGCCTCGGCCGACGGCGACGATGTCCGCGAGGCCGCCGACGGGGCAGAGGAAGCGCCGCCGGAGGAGCGGAACCCGCTGGTCATCCGTCGGGATGAGATGACCGCCCCCGTCGTGAAGGCCTTGGCCCGGCGGATGAAACGCACCCTCCAGGATGACCAGAACGACCTGCTCGACCGGCTGCGGTCGGCCAATTTCAAGTGGTCGACCGACATCCTTCCCTCCGACCCCGAGCACCTCGATTCCTATGCGACGGCGGCCTTGCCCCATCTGATGGAGGCGGGTCAGGCCGGAGCCTCGTTTGTCGGGTCGGAGGGGACCCACCGGCCCTTGACCGATGACGTGGCCAGGATCGCCCACCAGCTGGCCGAAACGGTGGTGGTGCCGCTTCGCCGGCGCCTGTCGGAGGGCGAAGCCGACCTTCTGTCCGGCGCCGACGAGCCGGTGGTGGCCGAACACGTGGGGTCGGCCTTCCGGGAGTGGAAGGGCGAGCGTATCGAGCGGCTGGCGGGAGACTACGTGGTGGCGGCGTTCTCACTGGGCTCGCTGGCGGGGTTGCAGCGCAAGAAGAACCTGCAGATCGAGTGGATCGCGGCCTCGGCAACCGGCGATGAACCGTGCCCGGACTGCGAGGACAACATGCTCAACGGGCCCCAGCGTCCAGGCGGGGAATTCCCCACCGGCCACGTGCATCCCCCAGCCCATCCGGGCTGTCGATGCTTGCTGGCACCTTCGGCCACCTAGGCTGCTGCCGTGCGGCCCCCCACTGAGATTCCCAAGCCCCCTCGCCCCACGTCGCACGCCCGACGCCGCGGGATCGTCATCGCCATCATCGTGTTGGTGGCCATCCTGCTCTCGTTGAACGCATTCGCCCACATCTACACGGACGCGTTGTGGTTCTCGTCGGTGAACCTCCATTCGGTGTGGCGCAGCCTGTTCGACATCAAGGCCGGCTTGATGCTCTCCTTCGGGGTGATCTTCGGGGTGCTGCTGTTCGCCAGCCTGATGGTCGCCGAGCGACTGGCCCCCAAGGGCCCTTCGCTCGACGCCGAGGACGAGTTCGTGAAGCGTTACCAGGAGGTCATCGGGCCCTATGTCCGCTGGCTGAGGATCGGCCTGGTGGTGGTGCTGGCGCTGATCGTCGGATCTCAGGCGCTGGGCCAGTGGCAGAACTGGATCCTGTTCCGGAACGGCGTGCCCTTCGGGGTGAAGGACCCGCAGTTCGGCCGGGACGTCGGCTACTTCGTCTTCAAACTGCCCTTCGAGCTCTTCCTGGTCCACTGGGCGCTGGTGGCGTTGATCGTCATCTTGCTGGTGACCGTGCTGTTCCACTACCTCAACGGCGGTATCCGGCTGCAGGGGGCGCGGCCCCGGGTCCGGCCGGCGGTCAAAGCCCACATCTCGGTGATCCTGGGACTGATCGCCCTGGTCAAGGCGGCCGGCTACTACCTGGCCCGTTTCTCGCTCGATCTGTCGTCGAACGGCTACAACAAGGGCGCGGACTACGCCGATGTCCACGCCCGGATCCCGGCCATCGAGTTGCTGATCCTGGTGTCGTTGGCCGCCTTCGTGCTGTTGATCTACAACATCCGGCGGCAGGGCTGGGCCCTGCCGGTGATCGGGGTCGGGCTGTGGTTCGTGGTGGCCCTGACCGCCGGCACCATCTACCCGGCCATCGTGCAGGCATTGAAGGTGAACCCGGCCCAGAACACCCTGGAGCGGCCGTACATCCAGCGAAACATCAACGCCACCCGCGCCGCCTTCGGGCTCAACGCCATCACCAACACCAACTACCCGGCCACCTCGACGCTTACCGCCGCCCAGCTGACCGCCAACACCGACACCCTGGCCAACGTGCGGCTCTGGGATCCGCTTCAGACCCAGTCGACCTTTGACAAGCTGCAGGACCGGCGGTCCTATTACCAGTTCAACACGCTGGCGGTGGACCGCTACCAGGTGATGGGCTCGACGACCCCGGTGATCGCCGGGGTGCGGGAAGTCAACGATCAGGACATCCCGTCTCCGTCATGGGTCAACACCCACCTGGTGTTCACCCACGGGTACGGGATGGTGGTGTCACCGGCCAACACCCAGACGGCGAGCGGTGACCCAACCTTCTCGGTGGCGGACGTTCCCCCGGTTTCGACCAACGGGTACCCGACGATCACCCAGCCGTCGGTGTACTTCGGCCTGGACAACAGCGGGTACGTGGTGGCCGACACCAAGGTGTCGGAGCTGGATTACCAGTTGGCCAACGGGCTCAACGTGCAGACCCATTACGCGGGCAACGGGGGGGTACAACTGTCGTCCTTCTTCAACCGGCTGATGTTCGCGGTGCGGTTCGGCGACTACAACCTGTTGATCTCGAGCCAGCTCACCGACCAGTCGCGGCTGATGTATGACCGGGGCGTTCAGGCCCGGGTGTCCAAGGCGGCGCCCTTCCTAAGCCTGGATGCAGATCCATACCCGGCGTTGATCGGCGGTCACATCGACTGGATCCAGGATGCCTACACCACCACCGACAATTATCCGTACGCGCAGGACGCCGACACCAGCACGCTGTCGGCCGGGAGCGGTCTGCAAAAGCCGGTCAACTACGTCCGCAACTCGGTGAAAGTGGTCATCGACTCCTACACCGGGGCCATGACCTTCTACGTCATGGATCCGAAGGACCCGATCATCCGGACCTACGAGAAGGCGTTCCCGGGCATGTTCACCCCGGCGTCCAAGATGCCCGCCGACCTCACCGCCCATCTCCGGTATCCCGAGGACATCTTCACCCTCCAGGCCTCGATGTACGGCAAGTACCACATCACCACCGCCCCCAACTTCTACAGTGCCGCCGACGCCTGGACGCTGTCCCCGTCGCCGGGCTCGGGATCACCCTCGCAGGCGTTGCAAACCACCCAGACCACCAATGCCCAGGGCCAACTGGTCTCCACCGGCCAGCTGGTGCGGATGGCCCCCGTCTACCAGGAGTTGCGGGTGCCCGGGCAGACCCGGCAGTCGTTCACCCTGCTCGACGCGTTCGTGCCGGTGTCGACCCAGAGCCAGATCCAGACCCTGTCCGGCTTCATGATCGCCGGGTCCGATCCCGGCCAGTACGGCAAGCTCGAGATGTTCGTCACGCCACGTAACCAGCCGGTCAACGGCCCGGCGATCGTGGCCTCGGAGATCGATGCCAACCAGGCGATCTCCAAGCAGATCAGCCTGCTGAACCAGAACGGTTCGAGCGTGCTGTTGGGGAATGTGCTGATGATCCCGGTGGCGGATTCGCTGCTCTACATCCAGCCTCTCTACGTGGCCTCGGCCCGGAATGCGATCCCGGAGATCCAGAACATCATCGCCGTCTACGGGAACAAGCCGTTCATCGGCACCACCCTCAGCGACGCCCTCACCCAGGCCTTCCAGTCCCCGGTGTCGACCACGGTGACCCCGGGGGGCACCTCCAATGCCCTGTCGCCGACCGTCCGTCAGCTTCTGGCCGATGCGCAGGCGTTCTACACCGCGTCCCAGGCCGATTTGACCGCTGGAAATCTGGGCGCTTATCAGAACGACATCAACTCGATGGAGCAGGATCTCCTGCAGGTGCAGACCCTCACCGGTGCAACTCCGCCGGCTCCGGTGGCGTCGCCGACCACGACCACCACGGCTCCTGGCTCCACGCCCACCACCACGGCTCCGGCCTGATCCCACCCGGGCTGCCCGAGGCCCGTCTGACAGGTGGTATCTTGTTCGTTCACGCCGCGGGGTGGAGCAGTCTGGTAGCTCGTCGGGCTCATAACCCGAAGGTCGCAGGTTCAAATCCTGCCCCCGCCACCAAGTACGGGCGTTTTTCGCGCCTTGTTGCAAATGCACAGGCCGCTGACCAGCATGTTTGGTCGGCGGCTTCTGTGTTTATGGGGACAGTTTGTGGGGACCTACTCAGCCCGTGCGTATGCAGCATAGGCAGGGTGGCGCGGACGCGAGCGGCCCGTACGCTGCGGTTTCGCTCCGAGGCTGGATTCGAAGCGAAGCGATGCATAGGCATGCCCTGTGCATGCCTATGCAGTTGCCCTACTCGACGTGCCTCAGCGTTGTCGCGCTGCGATCTCGACTTCGGCCGAGATGACGACGTGCAGGTGAGGGGAACAGCGGCGACCCCGATGGCGGTCGGCCGCTGCGTAAGGTCGCTCTAAATGTAGGCAGGGCGGGCAAGCCGGACGTGTCCGTACCCCAAGTAGGTCGAAGGCGTGGATGCGACGGCCTCATGGCGTAGAGGTGACAAGCAGGCCAAGGAGCCGGTACCTAAGTCCATGCACGGTGGCATGGTGGCGTCCCGTCCCGACCGACCCAGAGCGAGTGATCGGGGATCACAAGACCAAAGTCCCAGCGGGGATGACGACGGGAGAAGTCCTGGAGGAACGCCCGAGGCAGGCCTGTCCCCGGCCTTAATCGCCGCGCGCCCACCCCGCTCGTACGAGCCCAGTCTCGTAGGCGAGAACGACGAGCTGCGCACGGTCGCGAACCCCGAGCTTGCTCATCGCTCTCGTTGCGTGCGTCTTGGCCGTCGATGCGCT
>Ga0307374_10002319_pt1 | contig 34016 bp, 33 predicted proteins | sample OX3MG_FD_202532 | JGI IMG/M metagenome (GOLD analysis project Ga0307374, IMG submission 202532) | Soil microbial communities from Risofladan, Vaasa, Finland - OX-3 | ecosystem: Environmental > Terrestrial > Soil > Coastal area > Acid sulfate soil | place: Finland: Risofladan, Vaasa | collected... | reverse complement strand
CCGGAGACCTTGTAACCCGATCCCCCGAACTTGCCTCCGGCGTGCAGGACGGTGAGCACGATCTCCGCGGCGCTCTTCGAGGGGTCGCTCGGGTGCGGGTCGACCGGGATGCCCCGGCCGTTATCGGTCACCTTGACGCCGCCGTCGGCGCGCAACGTCACGTCGATCTGCGTGCAGAAGCCCTGCATCGCCTCGTCGATCGAGTTGTCCACGACCTCCCACACGAGGTGGTGGAGGCCGCTCGAGCCCGTCGAACCGATGAACATGCCCGGGCGCATCCGCACCGGCTCGAGACCCTCGAGCACGGTGATGTCGCCGGCTTCGTACGAGGCCGGGGCTGGCTGTGTCGCTTCGTGCTGCATCGGTCTGTCTTCGGAATCCCTCGTCATGGGCGCTTCGCGGTCGCGGGATTCCGGTTCCTCGGGATCCTTCACCACGGGCGCGCCTCCTCGGCTGCGGTGGACATGTGCTACCGGCGCGACCGAAACGGGCGGTTGTCGGGCCGGCGAGGCAACGGCACCAGTGTACCGTCAGGTCACGACAAGACGGTGATCTCGAGCCCCCCCGCGACGCCCTCGCCGAGCCGTTCGGCCAGGCTGGAGAGTATCTGTTGCGCGAGGAAGGCGAGCTCGGTGCCCCACGCGGGATGGTCCACGGAGACGACCAGCCGTCCCTCGCGAAGCGCCCTCGGCGTGACGTGCGCGGCGACCTCGGGCCCGACGACCTCGGCCCAGCAAGCGCTGATCGCGGCGAGGCGGCGGGCCTCGCCGTAACCCTGGCTCGTCAGGTACTCGTCGAGCGAGCTGGCGAGCGTGCGGTCCCGCGGTGGTACTGGTCGCGGCGGGTGGCGGGGTCCGCCTCGCGGCGGGAGCTCCGTGCTCACCCGGTGAGCCTCCCGCCCTCGAGCTGCAACGTCCTCGCCGGATGCGCACCCCTCGGCAGGGACCCGGCGGTCGTGAGAATCGCCTGACCCGCGGGCAGCTCGTTGAGCAGCGCCTCGGTCGTCGCGGGATCGAGCTCGGAGAACGCGTCGTCGAGGAGCAGCACCGGTCGCGACCGGGCGTGGGTCGCCACGACCTCGTGCGCGGCGAGCCGCAGGGCGAGCGTGGCGCTGCGCTGGCGGCCTTGGGAGAGCCTCGTCCTCGCGTCGAGACCCCCGACCGACACGGCGAGCTCGTCACGATGGGGGCCCGTCGTGGTCACTCCCCGGCGGAGATCCTCGTCGCGGGACTTCAGCAGCGCCACCGCGAGCTCGCCGTCGAAGGAGCGCCGGTACTCGAGCGCGATCGGGTCGCCAAGGCGCGTCAGTCGACCGAACGCCGAGGCCGCGACAGGGACGAGCTCGTCGACGAGCGCCTCGCGTGCGGAGACGAGCTCGACGCCGGCGCTGACGAGCTGCGCATCCCAGACGTCGAGCGTCGACGCGACGTCGGCGCTCGCGCGGGCGCCCGCCTGGCGCAGCAACGTGTTGCGCTGGCGCAGGACGCGCTCGACCGCTTGGCGGGTGGGCGCGAGCGCCGGGTGGGCTGAGACGAGGATGTCGTCGAGGAAGTCCCGTCGTTCCTGAGGGCCCCCCTTCACGAGCATCAGATCATCGGGGGTGAACACCGTCACCCGGAGGGTCTCGAGGAGATCCTGGGAGCGTTGGATGCGCTGGCGGTTGCAGAAGACCTGGTCACGACGGGTTGGTGCGATCTCGATCTCGACGAGCGCGCGTCGGCTGGCTTCTTCGACCTCGATCCGGACGATCGCCCGGTCGCAGCCGGTCCTCACCAGCGCATCGCGCGGGCTACCGCGAAAGGAGCGCAGCGTCGAGGCGTAGCCGATCGCCTCGAGCAGGCTCGTCTTGCCTGCCCCGTTCTCGCCGGTCACGACCGTGAGCGCTCCCAGTGGAGGATCGAGCTCGGCGGTGGCAAGGTTCCGGAAGTCGCGGACCTCGAGGTGGACGACGTCGGTCAGGAGACCCTCACCGGCATGAGCAGGTAGCAGTAGTCGCTTTCGCCCTCGCCCCGCAGACTGGCCGGCTTGGAGGAGTCGATCACCTCCAAGAAGATGGTGTCGGACCGCACAGCCTCGATCCCGTCGAGCAGGTAGCTGGGATTGAACGCCACGACGAGCTCCTCGCCGGAGAACCTACCGTCGACGCGCTCGGCCGCCCGGCCGCTCTCGGCTGTGAGCACGGTGAGCTCCGCACCCTCCGGGTTGAACGTGACCCGAACGGGCGTCGTCGCGTCCTTGGCGTCGCGCACCATCAGGCGTACCCTGCGGACCGCGGCCGAGAGCTCCTCGCGTCCGACGGTCAGCGCGTACGGGTACGAGGGTGGCAGCAGCCGCTCGTAGTCGGGGAACGGACCCTTCAACAGGCGCGTCGTCAACCGCACCGCACCGAGGTCGAACACCGCGTCGAGCTCAGTGTGGCGGAAGACCAAGGTGTCCTCCTCCTCCTCCCCCTCCCCACCGCCGACCAGGCGTTGGATCTCCGCAAGGGCGCGCGCCGGCACGAGTACCTGGGCCCCGGGGTCGAGCGCGCTGATTCCCTCGAGATCACGAAAGGCGAGTCGGTAGGAGTCCGTCGCGACGAGACGCAACCCGGTCTTGGTCGCGACCATCAAGACGCCGGTTAGCTGTGGGGCACGTGTATCGTCGGTGAGCGCCGCCCGGACGACCTGGCGGAGCCCCTCGGCGAATCGCCCGGCCGGGATGGCGATGCCGTCGCTCTCGGGCGGGCCGAGACGGGTGATCTCGGCTCCCACGGGCACGCGCACGACGAACTCGGCCCGCCCGGACGTGATCCGTACCTCCTCGTCATCGCCGACGAGGGTCACCACGCCCGGCTCGAGTGCACGGACGATGTCGACCACCAGGCGAGACGGCACGAGCACGACGCCGTCGGACTCGCCGATGACGTTCGAGCGCACCTCGATCACAAGATCGGCGTCAGAGCCGGTGACCTCGAGATCGTTCCCCCGGAGCGCAAGCTGGATGCTCGGCGAACCCGTCCCGCCGGTGCCACGGGGACTCGACGCGCGGCCGGCGGTCACGAGTGCTTCGAGCAGGCCGTCCCGTTCGGTACGGAGCTTCACTGTTCGTGCACTCCCTTCTTCTCATTGGATGCTTATGAAGACTGCAGTAGTAGTAGGTGCTGTGGATTGTGGATCAGCGGGTGATCGCCCAGCTCACGACAGTCGGTGGCTGCTGAGGTCGTCCACAGCGGTGCACAGGCTGCGGGGGGCGATGCGGGCGTGCTGTGGATCCCCGACTGGCCATCCACCACCACTACCATGCGGTCCACAGCGCCATCCACGGGGCGGTCCACCACCGGTGCCTACCACCACCCAGCCGGGCGCGCAGGGCTCACTCACCGTTGCGGACCCGGACGAGGAGCTCGGTGACCTGCTCGTAGACCTGTCGACGCTCCTTCATCAAGGCGGCGATCTTCTCGACGGCATGGATCACCGTCGTGTGGTCCCGCCCGCCGAACTCTCGGGCGATTGCAGGATAGGAGAAGTCGGTGAGCTCCCGGAAGACGTACATGCTGATCTGGCGGGCCATGACGAGTGGGCGGCGCCGGCTCGGACCGCAGAGCTCTTCGACCGCGAACCCGAAGTGGTCCGCGGTGGTCGTGAGGATCTGCTGGGCGGTGATGCGCCGCGGCTGACGGCCGGCGACGAGGTCGGCGAGGACCGTCTCGGCGAGCTCGCGGGTGAGGGGCTGGCGGGTGAGGCTGGCATACGCGGTGACTCTGATGAGGGCGCCTTCCAGCTCGCGGATGTTGTCCTTGATGTTGGAGGCGATGAACTCGAGGACATCGTCGTCGACGACTGACCGCTCGTGCTCGGCCTTCGTGCGGAGGATGGCGATACGCGTCTCGAGCTCGGGGGGCTGGATGTCGGCGATGAGGCCCGACAGGAATCGGCTTCGTAGCCGGCTCTCGAGGGTGGCGATCGAGCCGGGCGGCCGGTCGGAGGTGAGCACGACCTGTTTCGAGGCCTCGTGGAGGGAATTGAACGTATGGAAGAACTCCTCCTGGAGCGACTCTTTGCCCTCGAGGAACTGGATGTCGTCGATCAGCAGCACGTCGCACTCGCGGTAGCGCCGCTTGAAGGCCCCGGTGGTGTTGTTCCGGATCGCCTCCACGAACTCGTTCATGAACGTTTCGGTGGAGACGTAGCGGACGTGGAGGCGCGCGAAGTTCTCGGTGACGTAGTTGCGGATCGCCTGGAGGAGGTGGGTCTTGCCGAGTCCGACGGCGCCGATGATGAACAGCGGGTTGTACGCGCGGGCCGGCGATTCGGCGACGGAGAGCGCGGCGGCGTGGGCGAAGCGGTTCGACGGACCGATGACGAAGTCGTCAAAGGTGTGCCGGCTGCTCGGCCCTTCGACCACGGCCCCGAAGCCGTCGGGAACGCCCATTCTCGCCTGGGCTGTGGAGATCGGGGCGCTCTGTGCGTCGCCGTTGCCGGCCGGGTCGCCGAGCGCCGATTCGACGTCCTCACCTGGCGCGAGCTCGGTGGTGACGTCGAGGCGAAGCGGTAGGTCGGTCCCGGCCGCCTCGGCGACCGCGTCACGCATCATGCCGGCAAAGCGGCTCTCGAGACGCTCCTTTACCAGGGAGTTTGGGACCCCGAGGACAAGTGATCCGTTCGCCACGGCGATTGGCGAGATGCCCGCGAACCACGTTCTCCACGTCGCGTCTGAAACCTGGGAACGGATCGCCGCTGCGCAGCTGTCCCACAGTTGCTGAGCGTCGATCAACGGTCTCGAGCCCTCCGGCCAGGAAGTTCTCCACAGGAGGGTCCACATCTGTGGACTGCGGGAGGATCCTTGGAGGTCCGCATCCTACAGCGCGCTCTGTCCTGCCGCCCAAGGGCCGTCGGTCGCTCCGGCGCGACCCGGCGGTGGGCCGCGCTACCATCTGGGGTCTTTCTTAAAGGGGCAGGATGAAGCGGACGTTCCAGCCGAACAACAGGAAGCGCGCCAAGCGGCACGGCTTCCGCCACCGCATGTCGACACGAGCCGGCAGAGCGATCCTGAAGGCGCGCCGGCGGCGCGGTCGGGTGCGCCTGTCGGCTTGAGCGGCCGGTTGGGCACGGTCCAGGGTCGGAGGACGTTCCAGCAGCTCGCACGGAGCGACCGCCGGGCCTCGAGCGGTCCCGTAGCGGTACGATTCCTGCCGAAGGAGGACGCGCCAGGTGAGGTGCTCGTCGCGTACTCCGTCAGCCGGAAGGTCGGCGGGGCCGTCGTCCGGAACCGGTGCCGGCGCCGTCTCCGTGCGATCGCGGCGGGCATGGCGGCCGAGCTCGCCGCCGGCGCCTACCTCATCGGAGTCGGTCCCGGTGTGCGCGGCCTAGCCTTCGACGAGCTGAGAGAACGGGTGAGCGACACAATGCGACGAGCGAGCGGAGTGAGGAGATGAGCGCCCTCGGAGGCGCCAGCCGCCGGGCGCTGCTCTGGGGCATTCGGTTGTACCAGGCCGCCCGCGCCGGACGCCCTTCTCCCTGCCGATTCGTACCCTCGTGCTCGCAGTATGCGGCCGAGGCCATCACCACCCACGGTGCGCTGCGCGGGAGCTGGCTCACGCTCCGTCGCATCTCCCGCTGCCATCCGTTTGGCGGACGCGGCTACGACCCCGTACCGAGCTGAGAGGCCTCCCGTGCTGCTCGCTTCATCTCTAGGAAAGATCGTTCACCCGCTGTTCATCGCGTTCGCCTGGCTGTTGGCGCTCTTCTACAGCTGGATTCCGAACTACGCCGTGGCGATCATGCTGCTCACGCTGACGGTGATGATCGTCGTCTTCCCGATCACCCGCAAGGGCACCCGGTCGATGATGAAGATGCAGATCCTCGCCCCGGAGATGAAGAAGCTCCAGGCGCGCTACAAGGCGCCCGCCGGGGCGAGCGCCGCCGAGCGCACCGAGGCGCGCCAGAAGCTCAACGAAGAGATGATGGCGCTGTACAAGGAGAACGGCGTCAGCCCGACCGGTGGGTGCGTGCCGATGTTCCTCCAGTTCCCGGCGTTCATCATCCTCTACGACACGATCCGGGGCCTGACGCACCTGAACGCAGCACACCACCTCGCACCGCTCTACGTCGCCCACACCACCCGGATGTACCACGACATCGTCACCCAGAACGCCCTCCAGGTGCGGCCCCACCTCGACGCGTTCGGGCTCAACCTGGCGGACTCGGTGCGCACGAGCGGGCTGTCCTTCGCCGCGCGGATCCCCTTCCTCGTGCTGATCCTCGTCGCCATCGCCCTCCAGTACGTCCAGATGAAGCAGCTCAGCGGACGCAACCCTGCCGCGGCGCAGGCGAACCCGCAGATGCAGCAGATGCAAAAGGTCATGCCGCTGATCTTCGCGGTGATCTACATCAGCATCCCGGCGGGCGTGAACGTCTACTTCATCATCTCGAGCCTCTTCCGCATCGCCCAGCAGGAGTTCATGTACAAGCGAGACCCGCAGATCCTGGCGTCGATGGAGCATCTGCGGGCGCGCACCAAGCAGGACCCGAAGGTCGTCGAGGCGAAGCTCGCGATCGAGCGTGAGCGCCGGCCGAAGGGCGTGCTCGGCCGCCTCCTCCCCTCACCGGCCTTCGAGGGTGACGGCGACGTGAGCGGCGGTTCGGCCAAGCCCGCGCGACCGAACGGCGGTAACGGTGGGGGGGGGGCCGCAACCGGCGGGGGCCGAGGTGGCGGTGGAGCCACGAAGTCGGGCCAGTCCGGCAGGGGCCCGCAGCGCTCCGGCGCGCGAGGTGCCCGCAACGGCCGGCCGTCGGCGAACGCAGCACAGAACGGGTCGGCACCGGCGCCGAAGACGCAGCCGCGGGCCCAGGGCAAGCGCCGGCGGAGGCCGCGGTAACGGTGGAGTGGGTTGAGACAACCGGCCGGACGGTCGCCGACGCGCTGGAGGCCGCGCTCGACCAGCTCGGCGTGGACGAGCAGGATGCCGAGGTCCACGTGCTGGTCGAGCCCCGTGCCGGGGTGTTCGGCATCGGCCGGACCGACGCGCGAATCCGCGCCCGGGTACGGCCGTCCGCGCCACGACCGAAGCGTCCCCAGCGCGGACGCCGCAGCCGTGACCAGCGCTCGAGCGGCCAGGGACGTGAGGACACCCGCGAGCCGAGCGGCGCCGGACAGGGCCGCGAGCGGCGTCCCACGTCGCAGCCGGCGAAGAGCCGGTCGCGCCCTTCGGGGACCAAGCGCGCAGGACCGTCGGAGGGTGCCGGCACCGCACCACCCTCCACCGTGCTCGAGGGCGTCGGCGACGGATCATCGGCCGGGTCGGGAGCCCACGAGGCGGGTGTGGGATCGAGCGCCAGCCGACGACGGCGTGGCGGCCGCCGAGGTCACGGCGGCCGTGAGGGGGCGCCGACAGGCGCACCGAGGAACGAGGAGGGCGAGATGGGCATCGAGCAGCAGGCCGAGCTAGTGGGCGCGTTCGTCCGTGGCGTCGTGGAGCGCCTCGGCTACGAGGCGACGACCGACGTGCGGGTCGAGGAAGAGCACATCGTCGTGGAGGTGACCGGCGACGACCTCGGCCTTCTCATCGGGCCCCGAGGCTCGACGCTCGACTCGCTCCAGGAGCTGGCGCGCACCGTGGTCCAGCGCCGCGGTGACGAGCACGGCGCGCGGGTCGTCGTGGATGTGGCCGGCTTCCGGGCGAAGCGTGCAGCGGCGCTCGAGAACTTCGTCCGTCGCCTCGCCGCCGAGGTGCTCGCGAGCGGCGAGCCCGAGGCGCTGGAGCCGATGTCGCCGGCCGACCGCAAGATCGTCCACGACACGGTGAACGGCATCGTTGGCGTCGAGACCACCTCCGAAGGGGTCGAGCCGAGCCGTTACGTCGTCATCCGGCCGTCGTCGGCCGGGGCAGCTCCGACCGCTCCCATAGAGGCGGTCGCGGCGGAGGCCGGGACACCGGACGACTGACCACGCCCGCGGCCCGGTGAAGCGCGCGCTCCGGCCGCGTACGCCGCGGCCGCATCGTCCTGAGCCCGGACAACAGGGCGCGGCTCGAGCCGAATGGATGGCTGATGGATGGTGCGCCACATGACCGGTGAGCGAACCGTGCCGGTCGGTGCTTCCGACCCCCGGGGTGACGAGGAGCACCTGCTCGCCCTGCTCGCCCGGGCCCAGGAGATCGGCGCGATCGGACCTGCGCCGGTCCGGGAGCACGTGGCGCATGCCGCTGCGTTCGTCGAGGCGGCCGAGGGGCTCGTCCCCGAAGGTGGCACGGTCCTGGATCTCGGCACCGGTGGGGGGCTCCCCGGGCTGGTCGTGGCACAACGGATTCCTGCGACGGCGGTGACTTTGCTCGATGGACGGACCCAGCGGGCGGGTCTCGTGTCGCGCTTCGTCGAGGAGCTCGGCTGGACGCAGCGCGTGCGGGTGATCGCCGCCCGTGCCGAAGAGGCCGGGCGCGATCCGGAGCTACGGGCGCGGTTCGATCTCGTCGTGGCTAGGGGCTTCGGCCGGCCCGGGGTGACAGCGGAGTGCGCTGCGCCCTTCCTCCACCAAGGTGGTTGGCTGATCGTCTCCGAGCCGCCGACAGACGGCACGGGGGGCGCTGAGCGCTGGCCCGCGGATGGATGCCTGCGGGTCGGCCTCGAGCTGAGGAGGACGTCGCCGTCGCCGTGGTCGCTCGCCTTGCTGCAACAGATCGCGCTCTGCCCGGCGCGCTACCCCCGGCGGGTGGGGATCCCGGCGAAGCGCCCCTTGTTCTGACGGGCGACCCCTGGTTCGCGTCGGCGCCACGCCGGTCGAATTGCCCCGCTCAGAGCGGGTGGTCCGCGGGTATGCTGCTCGGGTCGCCGGCAGGGGCATGCAGCACGAGCTGTGGGTCATGTGGCGAGCCGAGCCGGTGGGCGCCGAGGACGATGTTTCACGTGAAACAGTCGCGGACCCGCCGGCGCGTGCATCGGCCCAAGCGGAGGGAGCGCGGAATGGCGAGGCGGCAGCGCGTTGACGCCTACTAACGAGGGTGCAGGGGACGTACACGTCAGCCCGAGGCCGGAGCTCAGCGAGCCGGCCGTTCGCGGCGTGGTGCGGGGGGGTGCGCGCCGCTTGCCGAGAACCTTCGCCGTCGCCAACCAGAAGGGCGGCGTCGGCAAGACCACGACGACGGTGAACCTGGGTGCGTCGCTCGCCGAGCTCGGCTACCGGGTGCTGGTCATCGACCTCGATCCGCAGGGGAACGCGACCACCGGCCTCGGCATCGAGGCCCGCAACTTCGACACGTCGATCTACGACGTGCTCCTCCACGACGTGCCGCTCGAGGACTGCATCGAGCCGACACACCTGAAGAACCTCTTCCTGGCGCCGGCGACGATCGATCTCGCCGGCGCTGAGATCGAGCTGGTCCCCGCGTTCAGCCGGGAGCTGCGGCTGCGCAAGGCGGTCGAGCTGGTCCGGGACGACTTCGCCTACGTGCTGATCGACTGCCCGCCATCGCTCGGTCTCATTACCGTCAACGGACTGGCCGCGGCGACCGAGGTCCTGGTGCCGATCCAGTGCGAGTACTACGCCCTGGAAGGTCTCGGCCAGCTGCTCCGGAACGTCGAGCTCGTCCGCGGACAGCTGAACCCCGAGTTGGAGGTCACCACGATCGTCCTCACGATGTATGACGCCCGGACCAAGCTCGCCGATCAGGTGGTCAACGAGGTGCGGACCCACTTCGGCGACGCCGTGTGCAAGACGGTCGTGCCCCGTTCGGTCCGCATCTCCGAGGCGCCGTCCTTCGGCGAGCCGGTGACCGTTCATGATCCGACATCTCGCGGCGCCATCGCCTACCGCGAGCTGGCCAAGGAGGTGGCCGGTGGCGCGGCGTAGCGGCCTCGGACGCGGCCTCGGGGCACTGATCCCGACGGAGATCGTCCACGCGGCACACTCCCCTCTGCGGGAGGTCCCGATCTCGAGCATCAGGCCGAACCAGTACCAGCCGCGCAAGCAGTTCGACGAGGAGGCCCTGTCCTCCCTCGTCGACTCGATCAAGGCCGTGGGGCTTCTCCAGCCGGTCCTCGTGCGCGAGGTCGACGCCGGCCAGTACGAGCTCATCGCCGGCGAGCGGCGCTGGCGCGCCGCCCGACGCGTCGGCATGCAGACGATACCGGCGCTCGTCCAGGTGGCGAGCGACGTCTCCAGTCTCGAGCAGGCCCTGGTGGAGAACCTCCACCGGGAGGACCTCAACGCGCTCGACGAGGCGGCCGCGTACCAACAGCTGATCGAGGATTTCAATCTGACGCACGACGACGTCGCGAAGCGTGTGGGCCGCAGCCGGGTTGCGGTGACGAACGCGCTGCGCCTGTTCCAGCTGCCGCCGACGGTCCAGCGGCTCGTCCGTGACCAGAAGCTCAGCGCCGGTCACGCCCGCACCCTCCTCGGGACACCGGACCGCGAGCTGCAGGAGGAGCTCGCGGCGGCCGTCGTGCAGGACGGCCTGTCGGTACGTGCCCTGGAAGAGCTCGTCCGCTCTGGCGGTGGCAGCGACCCGGAGCCTGAGGGTGCGAGCTCGGCCACCGCCGGCGCGGCCGCGGATCCGGCGACCGACGACACCGCGCGGCCGCCGGGGCTGCGCCCACCGGGTGTCCTCGAGCTGGAGGAGCTGCTGGCGACCCATCTCAACACCCGCGTAAAGGTGGAGATGCGCGCCAAGCGGGGCCGGGTGCTCGTGGAGTTCGCCACCCTGGAGGATCTGGAGCGCATCTACCGGGTGATGATCGGCGAGCGCTCCTACTAAGGAGCACGAAGCCGAGCGCTCGCGCTCGACCTCAAGGTGAGCGTGAGGTGGCGGGTGCGGATGATCGAGCGGCTGTCGCCGGACGGGAATGTTCCCCGCATTCGCCGTGCCAATAGGGTTGCTGAACTGGGGGAATGTCCTGGCGAGGTCCGCTCCGACCCGGGGAGAGGCACCGGGCGGCGCCACGCCGGCCTAACCCGAAGGTGAACGTTGATCCACAACCTCGTGCACAGGTTGTGGATGACGGCTCACTCCCGGCTGGCGTCGATCCAGGTGGCGAGGCACCTGACGACCACCTGGGCGAGCGCCGCGGTGCGCTGGACGACCTGCGCAGGCGACCCGAGCTGGACGTCGACCGCCGGCATCTGCGTCTCACGCAGGATCGGCAACGACATGCCGAGGATGCCGCCGTCGGCGAGCCCGAGCGCGCCCGGCAGCTGTCCCTGGATGAGCCCGGCGAGGTTGCGGCTCGCCACCGACTCGTAGCGGAACCCGCTGTAGTACGCGGTGGCGCAGCTCGAGCTCCCGGGCTCCAGGCGCAGACTGACCACGCAGTCGACCTCCGCCGCGTTCGCCTCCGCCGCCTGGCGTGACGGGTCAGGGTGGTGGAAGGCGAGCGCCGTGGCACCCGCGTCGCCGAGGGCGCGGCAGACCGCGGCGGCCGCGGCGGCGAAGCCTCCGCCCTCGGCCACGGCGATGCGACGGCCCTGGAGGCTCCCGGAACCCTCGCCGGCGAGGCGCAGCCGCTCCCGGAGGGGCGTGACCAGGTCGGCGCCGCCCTCGAGCCGGGTGACCAGGAGGAGCTCGCCGAGGGTGCGCGAGCCGCAGAGCCCGTCGGGCGTCAGGCCCATGTTGCGCTGGAACTCGGTGACGACCGTGCGCGTCTGATCCCCGAAGATGCCGTCGATCCGGCCGGGGTCGAAGCCGAGGGTGCTGAGCCGGCGCTGCAGCTCCGCGACGTCGTCGCCCCGCATCATCGGCTCCCGGCGGTAGAGCGGCCGGTCGCCCAGGCGGTAGCCGGCTTCGACCAGCGCGGACCAGGTGTGGCGGTCGCAGACGCCGTTGGCGGGCAGCCCGCGGCGGCCCTGGAGCTCGCCGACGGCGCGTGCCGTCTGCTCGCCGTACTCACCCGGGGTGTCGTCGCAGGCCAGCTGGAGCGCGGCGAGACGTTGCTGGAGGTCGAGCACGGCGTCGCCCGAGTCTCCCGGCCGGAGCGGGAGCACCGCTCCGTCGGCCGGGTGGGTTGGGTCGCGCATCTGGATCATGCTAGGTGCGGCGATCGGAGTCGCCGCCACCCCGGTCCAGAACGCCGCCGCGGGAATTCGCCGTGCTCGGCGGCACTGGCGCGCCGGCGGGCAGGGCGCAGACGTGCCTACAGGTGCTGGTCGATCTCGGCGAGGAGCGCCGACTTGGAGCGGGCCCCGACCAGGCGCAGGGCCGGCTCACCGTTCTTGAAGAGGATCAGCGTCGGGATGCTCATGACCTCGAAGCGCTGGGCCGTCTTCACGTTGTCGTCGACGTTCACCTTGGCGATCCTCAAGCTGCCCGCCTTCTCCGAGGCGATCTCGTCGAGGATCGGCGCGATCATCTTGCAGGGCCCGCACCATTCCGCCCAGAAGTCGACCAGGACGGCGGAGTCCGCCAGACCCACCTGCTCGTCGAACGTGTCGTCCGTCACCTTGATCGTCGTGTCGCCCACCGGAGCTTCCTCCTTCGTGTCGCCCTCTCGGGCGGACGTCCTTCTCGCAGCCTCGCGAGAACCTTCACAAGTCGAACACCGCTCCGTCTCGCCCCATTCCGGCGCCGTGACCAGCGTGCCCGCCGCCTCGGCCGCTGTCCGGAGCCTCGGAACGCTACAGCGGCCGGATCACCCCTCGCCGAGCGACTCCAGGTGACGCTCGACGTCGAGGGCAGCCATGCAACCCGACCCGGCCGCCGTCACCGCCTGACGGTAGACGTGGTCCTGGACGTCACCGCAGGCGAAGACCCCCGGGATGTTCGTGTGCGTACCGTCCCTCGTGACGAGGTAGCCGTTCTCGTCGGTGTCGAGCTGGCCGGCGAACAGGCTGGTGTTGGGGGCGTGCCCGATGGCGACGAAGCAGCCGTCGAGCGCGACCTCGCTGGTCGCGCCGGTGATCACGTCGCGGACCCGGACACCGGTGAGCTTGTCCTCACCGAGCACCTCGGTGACCACCGAGTCCCACAGGAACGAGATCTTCGGGTTCGACATCGCGCGGTCCTGCATGATCTTCGAAGCGCGCAGCTCCTTGCGCCGGTGGATGACGAGCACGGAGGAGGCGAACTTCGACAAGAAGATCGCCTCCTCGAGCGCCGAGTCGCCGCCACCGACCACGGCGATCGGCTGGTTCCGGAAGAAGAAGCCGTCGCAGGTCGCGCAGGTCGAGACACCGTGCCCGAGCAGGCGTGCCTCTCCCGGCACCCCGAGCATCAGCGACCTGGCGCCGGTCGCCACGATGAGCGAACGCGTCGTGTAGGTCGGTTCCGCCGCGGCGGGGTCGCCAGTCCACACGCCGATGGGTGTCCCGGTCAGGTCGACGCGCGTCGCCTTCTCGGTCTTGATCTCGGCGCCGAAGCGCGCGGCCTGGGCGCGGAATGAGGTCATCAGCTCGGGGCCCATCACGCCGTCGACGAAACCCGGGTAGTTCTCGACCTCGGTCGTCAGCATCAGCTGGCCGCCCGGCTGGTCGCTCGTCGAGGACGGCTCGCCCTCGAGGACGAGCGGACGCAGGTCGGCCCGCGCGGTGTAGATCGCGGCGGTGAGGCCCGCCGGCCCCGAGCCGAGGATCATCACCTCGCGATCGGTCCCGCTCCCCTCGCTCCCAGGCCGTCCGGGGATCTCAGGTACCGACATCGCTCCTCCTCGCGCTCGCGCTCCGCCGCAACAAGAACGCCCCCGCCACAGCGAAGATTCCCCCGAGCAGGAGGTAGCTCGCCCAGACCCGGCCACCGAAGACGAGGTCGGTGAGCAGGCGGACGAGGCCGACGGCCGTCACCACGAGGACGACGGTGGCGAGGGCGCCGCTGACGAGCCCGACGAGGAGTGCTCGAAGGGCGAAGACGATCGGCCGAACCGACCGGTCGCGCACGGCCTCGACGAACGATTCGACAAGCGTGGCGGCGCGCGCCGCCCAGTCCTCGCCGTGCCGGGGTTCCTCGTCGGTCACCGCCATGCTCACGAGGTTAGGGCAGTCCGTGGGAGCGGCGCTGCGTCACGGCTCACGAGCGCAAGAAACAGACCCCGATGGTCCCGGCTCCGGTGTGCGCACCGATGACGGGGCCGATGTAGGCGACGATCACGTCGTCCGCCGGATGCACCTCGGCGAGGATCCGGAGGAACTCGCCGAGGTCGCTCGCGGCGGCGTGGGCGACGGCGAGGCGCCGGAGCGGCTCCGCCTCTGCGACCTTCTCCGCGAGGTAGCGGAGGGAGCGACCGCGGGTGCGCTGGCGTGACTCGCCCTCGACGACGCCGCCGCGTACCTCGATGACCGGCTTGATCGACAGCAGGGAGCCGACGAACGCCTGGGCGGAGCCGATCCGTCCCCCGCGGCGGAGGTTGTCGAGGGTGTCGAGCGTCCCGAAGACGCCGATGGCGCCGACGGCGGCGCGCACGCCGGCGGCGACCTCCTCGAGCGACGACCCCGGGGTCGCCAGCTCTGCGGCCTCGATGACGAGGAGCCCCTCGCCCATCGTCGCCGAGCGCGAGTCGATCACCTCGACCGGGATGTCGCCGGCGACCTCGGCGGCCCCCGCGCAGGCGGCCTGGTAGGTGGCGGACAGCTCCGAGGAGATCGTCACGCAGACCACGCCGTCGCAGCCGTCCTCGCGTGCCTGGGCGAAGGCGTCCCTGAAGGCGCCCGGCGAAGGAGCCGACGTCTCGGGGAGCGCCGCGGTGTTTGCACAAGCCTGCCAAAATTCGGTGGCCGACAGCTTTCGGGTCTCCTCCGGGCCGAGATCGCCGAGGCGGACGTCGAGGGGGACGGTGACGACCGAGTACCGCGAGGCGATGTCGGCTGGCAGATCGCTCGCGCTGTCAGTGACGACCCGGATCCCGGACACCTAGCCTCCTCGAGTGCCGCCGCTCACGGCGCCTGTGCCGGCGGGAAGTCTGCCAGGCCGTGATCGATGCCGCTACGCCCGCGCCCCCGAGGTAGACGAGCCCTCCCGCGAGCACCTCGGTGATGAGGCGCAGCCACCCACCGATCCCGCCGCCCGAGCCGACGAGGGCCGAGACGAGGGCCACCGCGAACGCCATCACGAGGCTGAGCAGGACCGAGCGCAACGAGGCGGTGAGGACGGGCCGCCCGCCGATCGTGCCGAGGCGCTCGCGGAGCACCATCACGGCGACGATCGCCGCCACCGTGTACGCCACCGAGTACGACAGCGCGAGGCCCCGCACGCCGAGCGGGCGGTAAAGGACGAAGGCCAACAATATGTTCGTCCCGTTCTCGAGCACGTAGAGGACGAAGGCCGTCCGCGTGTCTTGCATCGCCTGGAACGCCCGGATGGCGAGGAAGTACACGCAGAACCCGGGCAGCCCGAGCGCGAACAGCGCCAGCACGGAGGCGGTGAGGTTCGCCGCGGCGACCGACTCGTTGTGGTGCTGGAGCAACAGGGTCACGATCGGACGCGCGAGGAGGAGGTAGCCCACTGTGGAGGGGAGCACCAGCGCGAGGATCTGGCGTACGCCCGTGCCGAACCGCTCCCCGAGCACCCGGGGTCGCTCGAGTGCGTGGGCCCGGGCGAGCTGGGGGGTGACGACGTTCACGATCGAGACGGCGATGACGCCGAAGGGGAGCTGGAAGAAGGTGAAGGCGTACGTGTAGGCGCTGACGGCGCCGGGGCCGATGTGGAACGCCAGCGCCAGCACGACGAAGACCGCCAGCTGGTTCGCGAGGACGAAGCCGAACGTCCAGCCGGAGAGGGCGAGGATCATGCGGATCGCCGGGTCGCGCAGCCGCCAGGCGAAGCGGATGCGGATCCCCGAGCGCATCAGCGAGGGCACCAGCGCCAGCGCCTGGACGGCGACGCCGAGCGTGGTGCCGACCCCGAGCAGCACGACGAGCCCCTGGTGGGCCTGGAGGTAGCCGAGGCTCGTCGAATGCGCGAACGCGGCGAAGAGCGCCAGGACCACGATGCTCACCAGATTGTTGAGCACCGGCACCACGCCGACGACGACGAAGCGGTCACGGGTCGCGAGCACCGCCGAGATGAGGCTGATGACGCCGTAGAAGAAGAGCTGCGGCGCGAAGAATCGGAGCAGCTCGACGGCGATCGCGTGCTCGGCCGGGTCGGCCGAGCCGAGGGTGTACAGGTCGATGATCCCCGGCGCCGCCAGGACGAAGGCCACGGTGGCGACGACGAGCAAGACGGTCGAGACGGTCACGACGGCGGAGATCGACTCCAGCGCCTCCGCCTCGTGGCGCGTCGCCAGTCGCTCCACGAACACCGGGACGAAGGTCGCGGCGAGGATCCCGCCGAGGACGAGGTCGTGGACGATGTTCGGCGTGTTGTTCGCCAGGTTGAAGGCGTCGGCGAGGTGGAGTCCGCCGAGCGCGCTGGCGACGACGACCAGCCGGAGCAGGCCGGTGACCCGGGACAGCAGCGTGCCCGCGGCCGTGCCGAGCGAGGCGCGGTTGAGCTGGGAGCTGCGACCCGGTCGCGCCGCCGCCCGCGCCGGTGCGGCGGGCGCGTAGCGGGGCGGCCTCACGCCGGAGCGCTGGGCGCGGCAGCCGCGGGCTGCTCGGCGCGTTCGCGCGCCGCTCGCTCGGCGCGCTCGCGTGCGATCCGGCGCCGGTGTCGGCCGTACGAGCGGAACCACCACGCGGCCAGCACGAGGAGCGCCCCGATGCTCAGGGCGATGGCGAGCCCCGACACCGCTCTCGACTGGACCTCGAAGACGTCGCCGACGAGCACCTGGCCGCCGACGGGCGCGACGAGCGAGACGTCGATCCGGGACTCCCCCGACGTCCGGGCGCTCACCGAGACCTCCCGCTGGAAGTCCTTCGCAGTCAGCTTCAGCGGATACGTCCCCCGCTCCGGCCCCGGGAAGGTGAGCTCGGCGCTGCGCAGCTGGAGCAGCACGTGGACGGGGGCACGGGGCGAGGCGGCCGAGAGGACGGTGATCGGGATGCGGCCGGTCGCGGAGGTGAGGGTGAACGTCTTCGTGCCGGAGATGCTGAGCGAGCCGGCGATGACGCCGAGCGCCCGGCTCGCCGCGCCGGCGAATCGACGGGCGGTCCGCTGCTTGAGCTGCGCCGACTCGGCCTCGAGGATCGAGTCGCCGACCCTGCCGAGCAGGCCGCGGTCGTCGGGGACGATGGACGCGATCGTGCGGAGCGTCTGGCGTGCGGCGACGATCGAGGCCTTCGGCAGCGAGCGCGCGGCGCCGCGCGGCGGCGGGACCGTCTCGACCTCGGGTGAGCTGTTCGCGCCCGGGGCGATCGTCGAGAACAACGATCCGAGCGTCGACGGCGCGAGGATCGGGCTCGACGCGAGGCCGCTCAGCACGTTGGCCAGGAACGGGGCGTCCTGGCCGGCGGTGTTCGGCGCGACGACGACACCGCGGTCGGCCAGCGAGGGGTCGTCGAAGTAGATCGTCGCCAGCTCGGCGAGGAACTGGTGCGCCGCGAGCACGGGATCGGCGGTCGTGGCGTCGAAGTGACCGGCGAGCACCGGGTCGCCGACGAAGGCCACCGGGCTGCCCACGGCGCTCTGGCTCGAGGTCGCGCCCCCCGACGCCGTCGTGGAGGTCGAGGTCGTGCCCCCTCCGCCGAACAAGGTCGTGGCGGTGGTCGCCGTGCCCGTCGTGCCGCCCGTCCCGGAGGCTGTGGCGATGAGGTAGAAGGGGGAGGTGGCCGTGTGAACGGGCGCGACCGGGGGCGAGACGCTCGAGGGCGGCACGACGAGCTGCTGGAACCCGTCGCGGCGGAGCAGCGCGAGCGCGTCGGGACCGATCGGCCCGCGCGAGATGAACGGCGCGGCGGCCGGCGCCTTGCCGACCACGCTGGCCAGCGTGCGGGCGCCGGCGCTCAGCTGGGAGGCGAGGTCCCCGCCGAGCCCGGCGGCCACGAGTGACTCGACGTCGACGTCGGCGAAGGGCGCGGCGAGGAGCTGTCGGCTCGCCAGGCTCCCGAGCGCGGCCTCCGACCGCAGCAGGCTCACGAGGCTGTTGAGGATCGACTTCGCCCGGTACCCCGGGGTGCGTTCGAGGCCGAGGAGGACCTGGGGGTACAGGTCGAGGCTCACGCTGGTCCGGGGATTTGCCGCGAGCTGGCGCACGACCGAGGCGATGACCGTGAGGTCGGCCTTGGTGAGGGCCGAGCTACCGTCGGCCTTCAGCGCGGGCGCGGCGCCCAACGGGAGCACGAGCCCGACACCGAGCTTGGCGCCGCCCGCCCGGAGTGGCGGCGCGTAGACGAGGTGCGTCGTCAGCGAGGCGAGCTGGACGTTGTCGAGACGGTCCCAGAGGACGACCTCGAGGGGGTAGACGCCGGCGCAGTTGCCGACGCTGCAGTCGAGGCCGAGCGGCGGCGATGTCGTTGAGGTCGATCCCGCGGCGGAGCCCGCCGTGACGGGCAGGTGGAGCACGACCCGGCTCCCGCGGGTGAGCGCGGCGAGCGGGATCGTCTGCTGCGGAGCGTCGATCGGCAGCTCGGTCGCGGGCTCCTGGCCGGTGAGGGAGAGCTCGAAGTCGCCGCGGTTGCCGAGGCGGGAGTAGAGGACGATGCGGATGCCGAGGCGCGCCGACGGCAGCGGCGAGACCACCTTCAGCTGGAGGGTCATCCCGCTCGGTCCCTGCACCCACGACGTCTGCGAGGCGAGGACGAGGGTGCTCGCGCTGCTCCCGGCGCCGGGCGCGGTGCTCAGCGGGGCGGCCGCGGCCCCACGCTCCGATGCGGTGACGAGCGCCAGCAGGAGCAGCGCGGAGCGGGCGGGCGCGCGCGCGATCGTCCGGTCGCGCCGTCTCGTCGGCGCGACGGGTGATGCTCGCCGGAACAGCGCCACGTGCGGCCAGGTCCTCCGATCGGCTCGCGGTCGCAGGGAGCCTACTGGCGCGGTGCCGGATCATTGGAGTGCGGCTACCGTCGTCTCCCGATGACTGTCCTGCTCGGCTACCACGGGGCCTGCGAGGCCCACGAGCCCGGACCCGGTCACCCGGAGGCACCCGAACGCCTGGACGCCGTGTGCCGGGGCGTGGCGGACGCCCGGTTGGGGGAGGCGGTCATCGAGTTCGCCCCCCGCCGCGCCACGCGCGAGGAGCTCGGCCGGGTGCACGATCTTGGCTACGTGTCCTGGGTCGAGGAGCGGTGCCTCGCCGGTGGCGGCGATCTCGACCCGGACACGGCGGTGGTGCTCGAGTCCTACGAGGCGGCGCTGCGGGCTGCGGGAGCCGGCGTGGACGCCGTCGAGCGGCTCGACCGCGGCGAGGCGTCGGCCGCGTTCCTGGCCGTGCGGCCGCCCGGCCATCACGCCCTCGCTTCGCGCTCGATGGGCTTTTGCCTCTTCAACAACGTCGCCGTGACCGCGGCAGCGCTCGTGGCGCGCGGCGAGCGGGTGCTCGTCATCGACTGGGACGCCCACCACGGCAACGGCACCCAAGCCGCCTTCTACGACCGGCCAGAGGTGCTCTACGTCTCGCTGCACCAGTACCCCTTCTATCCCGGTACCGGTCACATCGGCGAGGTCGGCGAGGGCGCCGGCGAAGGCACGACGGTGAACCTGCCGTTCCCGGCGGGGACCGAGGGCGACGCCTACCGGCTCGCGTTCGACGAGGTGCTCGTCCCCGCGTCCGAGACCTTCTCGCCGAGCTGGCTTCTCGTGTCGGCCGGCTACGACGCGCACCGCGCCGATCCGCTCACCGACCTCGGGCTGTCGGCCGGAGACTTCTTCGACCTGACCGAGCGGGCGGCGCGCCTCGTGCCACCGGGAAGGCGCCTCCTGTTCCTGGAGGGCGGCTACGACCTCGACGCGCTCGCCGCGTCCGTCGGCGCGACCCTCTCGGCACTCGTCGGGGTGACGCGGCGGTCCGAGCCGGTGACCTCGGGTGGGTCGGACGGCACCGCCGGCGCGGCAGCCGACGGCCTGCCCGCGGCGGTCGTCGCCGCGGCCCACGCGCTCCACGAGCGGTTCACCGGCGCCTGAGCCCCCGCTACCCTTCCGGGCCATGATCCCCGAGCGGATCCGCCCGATCGTCGAGGAGACCGAGGAGCTCGTCCGGCGCTTCGCGTCCGCGGGCAAGCGCATCTACCTCGTCGGCGGGACGGTGCGCGACGCCATCGCGGGTCGTCCCGGCGGCGGTGCGGCCTTCGGACCCGACGCGGACGTCGACTTCACCACCGACGCCCGTCCCGACGAGATCGAAGCGCTCGTGGCGGGCTGGGCCGACGCCGTGTGGCTCCAGGGCAAGCGCTTCGGGACGATCGGCTGCCTGCACGGCGGACGGCGCTACGAGATCACGACGCACCGGGCCGAGGCGTACGACCCGAGCTCGCGAAAGCCCGAGGTCGTCTTCGGCGACGACATCGAGGGCGACCTGTCGCGCCGCGACTTCACGGTGAACGCGATGGCCCTGCGCCTGCCCGACCTCGAGCTCGTCGATCCCTTCGACGGTCTCGGCGACCTCGCTGCCAGACGGCTACGGACCCCCCTCGACCCGGAGGAGTCCTTCTCCGACGATCCCCTGCGCATGCTGCGCGCCGCGCGCTTCCTCGCCGGCTACGACCTCGAGCCGGACCCCGCGCTCGTCGCGGCGATCACGACGATGCGCGAACGGATCTCTATCGTCTCTGCGGAGCGGATCCGCGACGAGCTCGACAAGCTGGTCGTGCTCCCCTCGCCAGAGGCCGGGCTGTGGTTCGTCGTGCGCAGCGGTCTCGCCGGGCTGTTCCTGCCCGAGCTCCCGGCGCTGGCGCTCGAGCAGGACCCGATCCAGCGTCACAAGGACGTGCTCGCGCACACGATCGCCGTCGTCGCGAAGACACGCCCGGACCGGATCCTCCGGCTCGCCGCGCTCTTCCACGACGTCGGCAAGCCGCGGACGCGCGCCTACGGCCCCGACGGGGTCTCGTTCCACCACCACGACGTCGTCGGCGCGCGCATGGCGCGGGCGCGGATGGAGGCGCTCAGGTACTCGGCGGCCGACACCGACCAGGTGGCTCGCCTCGTCGAGCTCCACCTGCGGTTCCACACCTACAGCATGGGCTGGACCGACTCGGCGCTGCGCCGCTACGCGCGCGATGCCGGCGACCTGCTCGACCGGCTGAACGAGCTCACCCGGGCCGACTGCACGACGCGCAACCAGGAGAAAGCGCGCGCGCTCGAGCGCAGGATGGACGAGCTGGAGGAGCGCCTGGCGGAGCTCCGCGAGCGCGAGGCGCTCGACGCCATCCGGCCAGAGCTCGACGGCGACCAGGTGATGATGCAGCTCGACATCGCCCCCGGGCCCGACGTCGGGCGCGCGCTGGCATTCCTGCTCGACACCCGCCTCGAGGAGGGCCCCCTCGGCGAGGACGAGGTGCGGCGCCGGCTCGACCGGTGGTGGGAGGAGCAGCAGGGGCGCCGCTGAGCGGGGGCTCAGGCCCCGGAGGCGAACTCCTCGATCATGCGGTGGGCGTCCTCGTCGCGGAACTGCTGGGGGGGCGACTTCATGAAGTAGGCCGAGGGTCCGAGCAGCGGGCCACCGAGGCCGCGGTCGAGGCCGATGCGCGCGCAGCGGACCGCATCGATGATCACTCCCGCGGAGTTCGGGGAGTCCCATACCTCGAGCTTGAGCTCGACGTTCAGGGGCACGTCGCCGAAGTTCCTGCCCTCCAGGCGGATGTAGGCCCACTTGCGGTCCTCGAGCCAAGCGACGTGGTCGGACGGGCCGATATGGACGGACTCGGCGGCGATCCCGCGGTCGATCTGGCTCGTGACGGCCTGGGTCTTCGAGATCTTCTTCGACTCGAGGCGGGAGCGCTCGAGCATGTTGCGGAAGTCCATGTTCCCGCCGACGTTCAGCTGGTACGTCCGGTCGAGCACCGTGCCGCGGTCCTCGAACAGACGGGCGAGGACGCGGTGCACGATGGTGGCCCCGACCTGGCTCTTGATGTCGTCGCCGATGATCGGGACGCCAGCCGCGCGGAAGCGCTCCGCCCATTCCGGGTCGCTCGCGATGAAGACGGGTATGGCGTTCACGAACGCCACGCCGGCTTCGAGCGCGGCGGCGGCGTAGTGCTTCTGCGCCTGCTCCGAGCCGACCGGCAGGTAGGCGACGAGCACCTCGGCGCCGGTCGCGCGCAACACCTCGGCGACGTCGACCGGCGGGGCCGGGGACTCCTCCACGACCTCGCGGTAGTACTGGCCCAGACCATCGAGGGTGGGCCCCCGCTCGACGGTGACCCCGAGGCTCGGCACCTCGGCGAAGCGGATCGTGTTGTTGTGACCGGCGAAGATCGCCTTGCCGAGGTCGAGCCCGACCTTCTCGGCGTCGACGTCGAACGCCGCGACGAACTCGACGTCGCCGACGTGGTAGCCGCCGAGCGTGACGTGCATCAAGCCGGGCACCGACTCGCTCGGGTCCGCGTTGCGGTAGTACTCGACCCCCTGGAGGAGGGAGCAGGCGCAGTTGCCGACGCCGGCGATGGCGACCTTGATCTTGTTCGAACGCGTCATTGCCTGGTTCTTCCCTCCGTCCCGCCAGCAACGCTGGCCGCGCCCGTGCGGACCCAGGGGGTGTGTCCCCCTCCGCCGTGACGCCCTTCTGTCGTGCCCTTCCCTGCTGCTCCGGGCGCCTCGTCGGCGTCCGGAGCGGTCGTGGCGGCGACCGGCTCGACTTCGCGCGCCGCCGCGATCTCCGCTTCGAGCAGGCGCTCGATCCAGGAGAGGTCGCTTTCCACGGTCTCCTGGGAATGCTCGGCGAGCGAGCGCTCGTAGGCGTCGAGCGGACGCGTCGGGGCAGCCAGGGAGCGCCTCGCGCGCTGGAGCCGGTCCGTCAGCTGCATCCGGCGCCGCTCGAGGAGCCGGACGCGTGCCTGCGGGCTCAGATGCCGGGCGAACGACAGGCGTAGGGAGAACGCTCGAGCATCCTCACCTGCGCCGTCGGGCTCCTGCAACAGCTGTTCGAACAGCTCTTCGCCGCGGGTCGTGATCTCGTAGACCTTGCGGGCGCGGGTCCCGTGCCCGCCGAGGGCGGCGGCGGCCTTGGCCGTCGCGCGCCGGGCGACCAGGGCGGCACGCTCGCCGCCGAGCGAGCCCGTGAGCGGCACGGCCGGCGTGTTCGGCACCGCCGTGCGTCCGTGCTCGGCACCGGTCGAGGTGAGGGCGCGCACCGCGCCCGACGCCTCGAGCCGGGCCAGCGCCGGATAGAGCGAGCCGAAGGACAGGTTCGAGAGCGGCCCGAAATCCTCGCGGAGCCGCTTGCGGAGGTCGTAGCCGTGCATCGGCCCCTCCTTCAGCAATCCGAGCAGCGCCAGTTCGAGCACGGCGCCATAGTAACAGTTCGATGTATCGACTCGATATGTCGATAGTGTGAACTTCGCCGAGCCTGATCACGCGGAGGGTGGCGGCGGACGCGCCCGATCGCTCGGGTAGCCTGACGCCGTGGCGAGCGGACCACTGTTCTCGGCAGGCAGACCTGCGGTCACGGGCCTCGGTCAGGTCGAGTACCGCCTCGCGCGCGACTCGGTCGTACGCGAGTACCGACGGGGACGGCTCTCCCGGCTCGACGTGTGCGACGCGCAGGCCGAGCTCCTCCGGGTCGCGCGCAACCTCGGCAAGGCCACGGAGATCAACTGCCCGATCTGCGAGGAGTCCGAGCTCGTCCACGTCTCGTTCGCCTTCGGCCCGCGCCTGCCCCCGGGCGGCCGGGTCGTCGCCTCGCCCACCGAGGTGCGCGCCCTCTCGCGCGGCAGGGACGACGTCGCGTTCTACGTCGTCGAGGTCTGCACCGAGTGCTCGTGGAACCATCTCGTGCGGATGTTCACCGCGCCGGCGGGCCGGCGCCGCTCGGGGAGCTGATCCGCCCGCTTCCCGTCCTGGGCTCGTCGCGCCCGGCCACCCCGGGGTCGCGCCGGCAGGCCACCCACCGCCGCCCGCCGGGCTCGGCGCTAGCCTTCGGGTGCCGCTGGCAGCCACGTGGCGCTGGACGGTGGGAGGAGCCGAGATGGCAGAGAAGGTCACCGCGCCCGAGATCGCCGCGCGAAAGCGGCGGGACGGCGCTGGCGCCGTCGTGATGGTGACGGCGTACGACACGCCCTTCGCCCGGGTGGTCGACGAGGCCGGGGTGGACATGATCCTCGTCGGCGATTCTGTGGCCGACAACGTCCTCGGGATGGAGGATACCCTCCAGGTCGGCGTCGAGCAGATGGCGCACCACGTCGCGGCGGTCGCCCGGGCCCGCCCGCGGGCGCTCGTCGTCGCCGACCTGCCCTGGATGAGCTACCACGTCGACGCGGGCGATTCGCTCCGCAACGCGGCGGTGCTCGTGCGAGCCGGAGCTGAGGCGGTGAAGCTGGAGGGTGGCCGACGTCGGCTGCCGGTCGTCCACGCCCTGCTCGACGCCGAGATCCCGGTGATGGGACATCTCGGGCTCACGCCGCAGTCGCGGCACGCCATGGGGGGCCTGCGGGTGCAGGCTCGCACGGTCGAGGCGGCAGAGGAGCTCGAGCTCGACGCGAAGGCGCTCGCCGCGGCCGGGTGCTTCGCGATCGTCCTCGAGGGCGTCCCGGACCTCGTCGCGGCGCGGATCAGCGAGGTCGTGGGAGTGCCGACGATCGGGATCGGGGCCGGCCCGGCCTGTGACGGCCAGGTGCTGGTCCTCCACGACCTGCTGGGCCTGTCGGCGCGACCGTCGCCTCGCTTCGCCCGGCGCTACGCCGATCTCGCGCGAGTGGCGCGCGAGGCGGTCGCTACGTACGCCGCGGACGTCCGCTCGGGCGCCTTCCCCGCCGACGCCGAGACATACCACGCCTCCGAGGAGCTGCGCACTGCTCTCGACCACCCCCGCTGAGGCACCGCCCGGGCCGCTCACCCGGCAAGACGGACGCCGGCGGAGGCCCCGCTGATACACCGGCGCGCCACGATGCCGCCGTGGAGCTCCACCCGCAGGCCCGATCGTTGGCGTCGGCTAGCATGCGTCGGTCACACACGCCCCTGCCCCGGTCGTTCCGGGGCCCCGAGCGCCACGTGCGCCGGGTCCGGAGGAGGTGCGCCGCCTTGCGGCCATACGAAATCGTCGTCATCTTCGACGCCAGCCTTGAAGAGAGCGTCACCCGCGAGATCACCGACCGGGTCGTCGAGCACGTGCGGTCCCGTGGTGGGACGCCCGGCCACGTCGACCGCTGGGGTCGTCGGACCTTCGCCTACGAGCTCAAGCACCGCACCGAAGGCTTCTACGTCTTCATCGAGGTGGTCGCCGAGCCCGAGGTCATGGCCGAGGTCGACCGGATGCTCGCCCTCTCTGACGAGGTGCTCCGCCATCGGGTCATCCGCCAGCCCGAGCACGTCGCTGGACGCAGGCGCTCGAACGCGCCAGCTCCCGCGACGGCGCCCGCGCCGGTTGCGGACGCGGCCCCGGTGGCGGGCCAGTAGCGAACGGAGAACAGAGATGTCGAACGGGAACACGGTCACGCTCGTCGGTAACGTCACGCGCGACCCCGAGCTGCGCTTCACACCGAATGGCCAGGCCACGGCCTCCTTCGGGCTCGCGGTCAACCGGCGCTGGCAGAACCGCCAGACCCAGGAGTGGGAGGAGGCGACGTCCTTCTTCGACGTCGTCTGCTGGCGGGAGATGGCCGAGAACGTGAGCGAGAGTCTGACCCGCGGCTCGCGCGTCATCGTTACGGGCCGGCTGGAGCAGCGAAGCTGGGAGACGCCGGACGGGGACAAGCGCTCGCGTGTCGAGGTGATCGCCGACGAGCTCGGCCCGAGCCTGCGCTGGGCGACCGCGCAGGTTGTGAAGAACGAGCGGCGCGGACCGTCAGGTGACGGTGGGGCGGGAGGCGGCCAGGCCGCCCCCCGGGCCGCGCGCCCGGCGCCGGCAGCTGAGCCGGCGTATGCGACCGAGGACGAGGAGCCCTTCTAGATGGCCAGGAACAACGACCGCGAGCGCTCCAGCAGGCGGGCGCCGAAGGACACCGGCCGGCGTACGAAGAAGAAGGTCTGCATCTTCTGCAAGGACCAGATCGACTACGTCGACTACAAGGACGTCAACCTGCTCCGGAAGTTCATGTCGGACCGGGGCAAGATCCGCGCCCGCCGCGTGTCGGGCAACTGCGCGCAGCACCAGCGTGACGTGGCCGTCGCCATCAAGACGTCCCGGGAGCTGGCGCTCCTGCCCTACACGCAGCGGACGACCAGCGAGCGGCCAGGTGGCCGTGGCATGGGTCGTGGCCCTCGCTCTGGCGGCGGCGCGCCGCCCCGGCCGGGCTCGCCGCCCCCGTCTCCACCGAGCGACTCCACGCTCGTCGTCGGGCCCGAGGAGGCCGAGGAGCTCATCGCGGTGCTTGCGGAGGGTGTCGACGCGGATCTCGCGGGAGGTGCGGAGTGAAGGTCGTACTCCGCGAGGACGTCAACGGCATCGGCAAGCGGGGCGACATCGTCCAGGTGGCCGATGGCCACGCCCGCAACTTCCTGATCCCCTCGGGACGCGCCATCGTCGCGAACGACGGCGTCACCCAGCAGGCGGCTTCGATGCGCCGGGCGCGGGACCTCCGGGACGCCAAGGATCGTGAGGCCGCGGAGACGGTCGCCCAGCGGCTCGTCCCGCTCGTCATCACCGTGCCTGCCAAGGCGGGTCGCGAAGGGCGCCTGTTCGGGTCGGTGACGCCGAGCGACATCGTCGCTGCCGTCGAGCAGCAGGCGGGCGTCGTGCTGGACCGCCACAAGCTCCTTGCCCACGAGCCGATCAAGTCGCTCGGCAGCCACGAGGTCGGCGTCCGGCTCCATCCCGACGTCGAGTTCCGCCTGACCGTCGACGTCGTCGCGAGCTAGTCGCCGCTCTCGGCGGCCGCCTGCACCTCGCGCGATCTTGTGCCTTCCGGTTGCCATTAGTGGCTGATACACCCCTGCCGTACTCTCCGGCGGCGTGCACCACTCCCGACCTGGCGTTAGCTGGCGGCTGGCTCCGCCGCCCACAGACCGATGGCTGTCGTCCCCCGGAAATGCACAGCCAGCGCGGGGAAATCCACTCGCAACGGGTCTAGTTGCCAACAGCCGCGAAGGTGCAGTGTGAGGTCCGCCATGCTGCAGCCTCTTGACGAGTCCCGACGACGGGTTCGACCGGCACCGGGTCCGTCATCTCCCGGCCGCGTCCCCCCGCACAACCTCGAAGCGGAGGAGTCGCTGCTCGGGGCGATGCTGCTCTCGCGCGATGCCATCGCTGTCGCCGTCGAACGGTGCGCGCCGGAGGACTTCTACAAGCCGTCGCACGCCCACATCTTCTCTGCGATCACCTCCCTTTACGCTCGGGGTGAGCCGGCCGACGCCGTCACCGTCGCCGAGGAGCTACGGCGGGCGGGCGTGCTGGAGGAGACAGGAGGGGCGGCCGCCCTCGTTGCCCTGCAGTCGAACACACCGTCGATCTCGAGCGCCGGCCGCTACGGCGGGATCGTGGAGGAGCACGCCCTCCTCAGGCGCCTGATTGGCGTTGCGCACGAGATCGCCGAGATCGGGTACGGGCTCCCCGACGACGTCACGGAGGCGGTGGACCGCGCCGAGGCGATGGTCTTCGATGTGGCTCAGCGTCGCTCCGCCGACACGATCTCGCCACTGCAGGAGCTGCTCAGCCGCAGCCTCGACCGCCTGGAGGAGCTCTACGGGCGTGGCGAGACGATCACAGGCGTACCGAGCGGCTTCCACGACCTCGACGAGCACCTCGCCGGCCTGCAGCCGTCCAACCTCGTCGTGGTGGGCGCCCGCCCGTCGATGGGCAAGACGGCCTTCGCGCTCGGGATCGCCGCGAACGCGGCGATCCTCGGAACACCGGTGCTGTTCTTCTCCCTCGAGATGAGCCACCTGGAGATCGCCCAGCGCGTCCTCTGCGCGGAGGCGAGAGTGGACGCCTCCCGAATGCGCAATGGCCGGCTGTTGGAGGGCGACTGGCCGAAGATCAGCCATGCCATCGGCAGGCTCGGCAACGCCCCGCTCCACATCGACGACAACCCGAACGTGACGGTGATGGACATCAGGGCCAAGGCTCGGCGGATGAAGAGCCGGGAGGGCCTCGGCATGGTGGTCGTCGACTACCTGCAGCTCATGACCGGCCGCCACGGGGCCGAGAACCGGCAGGTCGAGATCTCCGAGATCAGCCGTGGCCTGAAGATCCTCGCTCGTGAGCTCGAGATTCCTGTCATCGCGCTCAGCCAGCTCTCACGCTCGCTCGAGAGTCGTGCCGACAAGCGGCCGATGCTGGCTGACTTGCGCGAGTCTGGCGCGATCGAGCAGGACGCCGACGTCGTGATGTTCATCTACCGCGACGAGGTATACAACCAGGAGTCGACGGACCGGGGAGCCGCCGAGATCATCATCGCCAAGCACCGCAATGGCCCGACAGGGATCGTCCAGCTCGCCTTCGTGGGCAACTACGCCCGCTTCGCCAACATGGCCCGCGTCTGAGCAGCTCGTCGATGATGCGCGCCCGACAAACTGAGACTGCGCACAACAAGCTGGGACAGGTCAGATAAGTCGTGAACGCCGTGGAGTTCGTGCGCACAAACTGAGAACGCGCGGCCTAGCTGGAACCTCGGCGACGCCGCGCAGCCTGTTGGCGGCTCGAAGGGAACGCCGCCGTAAGCCTCGAGCGCCACCCGAAGGTGGGTGACGGTCGCGTCGCTGCCCCAATACCAGCCGTCGGGGCCATTACCAACGAGGAGCGTTGGCGCGCCCGGCGCGAACAACTCCTCGACGCCGGCAGCGTCGCCCGCCTTCATGCGCCCCATCAGCTGGATGACCAACCGCTCGACCTCGGGGGAGCGATCCATTGGATGTCTCCTCGTCACTTCGCCCCGGGCAGTGCCCGGTGGCGGACGCGGTCCATCGTCATCTCCGACGCGCCGCCCAAGAGCAAGCACCCTCGAAGGAATGCGCTTGTTGCTATGCCCCGCAAGGGGCGCAGTCTCTCCGGAGCTTCGACCGACTCGTTGGCAAGAGGGGCCGGGCCGTGCGACTGTCGCGAAGCGCGATGGCCTCGGCCATCGACCCGGGTAGCGCGCTCGGCATCGGCATACCTGCTTCCGGCCGGCGCCGCGGGAGACAAGGCGTGCCCCTTCACGGGCAGGCCGAGCGCTCTGGCGCTGCGAGGGGCGTACGCTCCGAGCGTGCGAGGTGCCGTGCTGCGGCAGCTGCTCGCTACGGGGTTGCTGCTGGGGTCCGCCGTTTCGGAGGCGGCGTTCGTCGCTACGCCGCGGAGCCGCGCCGAGCAGAAGGTGGCGGTCGCCAGCGTGCACGCCGGGGGCTATGCCGGCTATGCGCTCCTCACCGACGGCCACGTGCGGTCTTGGGGTGACAACCTCGAGGGGCAGCTCGGCGCGGCCGACGGCGCGTCGTCGAGCGCCGTCCCGGTCGAGGTGGCCGGGCTCTCCAGGGTGACCGCCGTCGCCGCCGGCGGCGCCAGCGCCTACGCCCTCCTGCGGGATGGCACGCTCTGGGCGTGGGGCGACGACAGCGCGGGCGAGCTTGGCCGGGCCGACCTAGCCCTTCGGCGAGCGCCGGTCCGCGTGCCCGGCCTGGCCGGGGTGACCGCTGTCGCTGCGGGCGCGTTCTCGGCCTATGCGATCCGGCGGGACCGCACGGCTTGGGCGTGGGGGAACAACTCCTACGGGCAGCTCGGCACGGCGTCGGGCGCTCCCACCTCAAGCATCCCGCGCCAGGTGCACGGGCTCCGCGATGTCGTCGCCCTCGCCGGGGGGTCCGCCGACGCCTATGCGCTGCTCGCGGACGGCACAGTGTGGGCCTTCGGCGACAACACCCTCGGCCAGCTCGGGCAGGGCCCCCCAGCCGCGGGCGGTCCGCGCGCTGCGAACCTGCGCGCGTCCGCGATCCCGCTCCGCGTGCGGGGGCTCGCTGGCGTGGTGGCGATCGCCGCGGGCGGGGACACCTGCTACGCCCTGCGTTCGGACGGGAGCGTGTGGGCTTGGGGTGACGACGAGTTCGGAGAGCTGGGCAACGGCCGGGAGCGCCTCGACGAGGCGGCGCCGGTTCGGGTGCGGCGCCTGACCGGTGTCGTGGCAATCGAGGCGGGCGCCTCAAGCGGCTATGCGCTGCTCGCCGACGGAACGGTGTGGGCCTGGGGCCGGGGCACCGACGGTGAGCTCGGCGACGGACGCCTGGCCAACAGCGCGCTGCCGGGGCGCGTCAGCGCGCTGCCCGGCGTGGCGCAGGTGGCCGCCGACGGGGAGGTCGCGTTCGCCGTCGCGCGAAGCGGTGCGGTGTGGTCCTGGGGGGCCGACCAGTACGGACAGCTCGGCGACGGCTCGGAGATGGCCACTGGCCGTCCGAGGCGAGTCGTCGGCCTGCCGGTGGCGAGCACGCACGCCACCGCGGGCGTCGCCAGCCCCGGTAGCCGCCCATCGCCAGCTCAGCCTCTGCGACCGGTCGGCGCAGCGCTCATCGACACCACGCTGAACGGGGTCGCTTGCGTCAGCAGCTCCGACTGCTGGGCCGTAGGGTCCGTCCAACGTGGCCTGCTCGGCCGGGGCGGCCTCGCCGAGCACTGGGACGGCCAGACCTGGGCCGAACGGGCGAGCCCGACACCGGCAGCGGCGGTCCCGTACCCGCTGGTGCAGCTTCGAGCCGTCGCGTGCCTCACCGCCTCCGACTGCTGGGCAGTCGGTTCGTTCGCCAGCGGCAACGAGGGCAACTTCCCGGGCCTTGTCGAGCACTGGGACGGAACACGCTGGAAGCTCGTTGCCAACCCAAGACGCCCAAGCTCAGCGCTGCTCTTTGGCGTCTCGTGTGCCGACGCGTCCGACTGCTGGGCCGTGGGCGAGTACCAGGCGGCCACCTACAGCACCTTGAACGTGGTCGAGCACTGGAACGGGAGATCCTGGTCCTTGTCGGCGGCTCCTGACCCCTCCTCTTTGACCTCGCTCCTTGCGGTGACCTGCGTCGACCCCTCCGACTGCTGGGCCGTGGGCGACTACCTGGACCGCGCACAGCGGTCCCGGACGCTGGTCGAGCGTTGGGACGGCTCGGTCTGGGAGGAGGTGACGAGCCCGGGCGAGCCCGGTGCCCTCCAGGACCAGCTCTACGGCATCTCGTGCGTCACCGCGTCGACATGCTGGGCGGCGGGCGACTACCTGACCCGTTCCGGCACCGAGAGGAGCCTGGTGGAGCGGTGGGACGGCAGGCGCTGGTCCATCGTCGCCAGCCCCAACCGGGTCCCCGCCTCGCAGCCCGAAGGCTCGTCCCTCTCGGCGGTGACCTGCGTCAGCCCGTCGCTGTGCTGGGCAGTCGGATCGTCTTTCAGCGACCGGCTCGGTTACCGGGATCTCGTCGAGCGCTGGGACGGACGGCGCTGGGTCGTCGCCGCCCTCGTGCTCCCACGGGAGACGGGAGCGTCGGGGCTTCTCGAAAGCGTGTCGTGCATCGGTGCCTCGGCGTGCTGGGCGGTCGGCTCCTCCCAGCGCGGCGGCAGGGGCACGGCATCGGGCCTCTTCCTGCACTGGGATGGCCTGCGTTGGTCCGCTGCGCCTTCCACGCCGTGAGCGGCCGGGGTGGCTCGACGCCACGACGGCTCTGCCCCTGGTCGGCACTTCGCCGATACGCGTCGCGACTTCGCCAGTGCGTATTTCGTGACGCGCGGTGGAATGTGCCGGAGGTACCAAGAGGGGCGTAGGCGATCGCTGATCGCCTAGCCCGCCTCAACGAGAGCGGCGAGATTCGCGAGTGACATCCGCGTGCCGGTCTCGTTGTCGGAGGTCGCCACACCCCCAGGTATCCCTTCGTGCACGACGAGGACATCGGTGCCGCCGTCTGCATCAGCAAGCGTCGTAGTGATGGTCATCACGCCGCGCAGGTCGGGATCTGCTGTCTCGAACTCGAGCACTTCGACTACTTGCTCGTTCGGCACGAGCTTCGCGAAGTGACCGTGGTACGTGTCGGTATGCGCGGTCGTCTTGCCCGTGGCGGTCGGCGCATCGTACGTGAGCGAGATACGGAACGAGCCACCTTCGCGGGCATCGAACTCATGGACGTTGCTGGTCATGCCTGTCGGCACCCTCCACGTCGTCATCGCGCGCGCATCGAGCAGCGCGCGATAGACGACGGCGCGGGGAGCGAGAATGTGACGAGCGACACGAGTCGAGCCCAGGCCGTTAGTGTACGGCCGCTCGTCGCAGGACCTCGGGACGCGACCCGCGGCCTTGGTCCTCGCGGGACCGATTGGGATCCGAGCGCTGAAAGTTGCGATGGATACCATTGAGACCGTCAGCTGAACGGACGAACCTGATCGCAGGAACGATGTTCCGGCCGAGGAATGTCGCTGACCGCCGCACACAGCCAGCTCCGAACTCGGCGACCGAGGCGTCCCTCCGTCCTCGGGCGAGGTCGATGTCACTGAATGAGCCCACCTGGCTGTCGCACGCACAACGACCGCCTGGCGGCGGTACATCCTCCTCGTGGCTCGCGACAACTGGAGCACCGGGGCGCCAGGGAGAGCCGACCTTGTGCACGGAACTTGATTGCTACATGCAACAAGCAGTGCGTGACGCCTAACCCGAGGCGCTCAACGGACACCGACGGCACCGCATGGCAGACAGTTGAGGAGCCGGCGGACGATCAGCGATGGCGGTTCAGCTCGGCGTCGATATCCGCCTCGGTCACTGGCCGCCGCAGAAACACATCCCACACGTGCATCAGCAGGCCCACGCCCCACCCGCCGATGACCCATGCCGGCCAGAAGTAGCCGGCGCCAGTGAAGGCCCACACGCCGACCAGGAAGCCGTTGACCACAACGTAGGCGACCAGGTGTGAGATGAAGTCGCGCCGGGCCTGCAATTGCCGCCGTGCCGCTTCGCGTTCGTCTACGTCCTCACCCGTTTCTTCAATGCCGCGTCTCGTGTGGAGGGACATGGCGCACCTCCTTCACACCTCTCCGCCAACGGTGTATCTCCGGACCGGGGTGGAGACCAGGGGCGGAAGACACTTTCACGGCCCGCCAGCTGTGAGTTCCCGAAGCAACGACACCGAGGCTGGAGGTTCATCCAGGCCATCGTGCGAAGGCCCGCCACTCCTCCGCGGAGGAAGAGCCAGCACGCTGCCCGGACCTGCGCGCACACGTCAACCTTCTGGCGCCGAGCAGGCGAGCTGATCGAAGGCCAGCCCGCGGGGAGTAGCCCTCCGGCCTCACCTGGCGTGGCCGAGGGCTCCGGGCGCCGCTCGCCCTGCCGCTCGGGCTGCCGATCTCGGTGATCAGAGAAGTTGCTGGCGGAGATCGGCCGTTCCACCTCGCCATGTGACGAACGGCCCTGTCACGGACCACCTCGACTGCTTGATCATGACGGTGCCGGGAGAGGTTAGTGCGATGTCGACGCCAGTCGGTCGGTCTTCTGGGATCGTCGGCGTCAGCACCATCCCACCGCGTGGAAGAGATGTTCCAATGTCCAGGCGCATTGCGCGTGTGCTGGTTACTGGGGCTGCGGCGCTCAGCATATTCGGGGCAGCCGCAGCCGGCGCGTCGGGCACGGCCACCGGCGCTTCGCGAGCGTCCCACGCGTCAGCCATTCCCGGCGCGCAGCTGTGGGCTGAGCGCTACCACGGCCCTGGGAACGGCCCGGAGACGCTCTTCCCGAGCGGCACCCAGTCCCTGGCGGTGAGCCCCGACGGGGCCGAGGTCTTCGTGACCGGTGGGAGCACCGGCGCCAAATCGGGTCTCGACTTCGCCACGGTCGCCTATGACGCCGCCACCGGCGCACGACTGTGGGTCAGGCGCTACAACGGCCCGGCCAACCACGACGACAGCGCCACCTCCGTGGCGGTGAGCCCCAACGGGGCCAGGTTGTTCGTGACCGGCACAACCGAGGTCGCCGAGAACGGCGCTGACTACGCGACGGTCGCCTACAACGCTGCCACCGGCGCGCAGCTGTGGGTCAAGCGCTACAACGGCCCGGCGAACCGGAACGATGGCGCTGTGTCCGTCGCCGTCGATTCCGGCGGTTCCAGGGTGTTCGTGACCGGGACGAGCGATGACTCCTCAAACGCAACCGATAACCGGGGCCCAGAAAGGGGCGGTGCACCGGGATGGAGTGGCGAATGACGATGCGCTCGGGTCCGACGAGGACTTCTTTGA
>Ga0307374_10002318_pt1 | contig 34018 bp, 26 predicted proteins | sample OX3MG_FD_202532 | JGI IMG/M metagenome (GOLD analysis project Ga0307374, IMG submission 202532) | Soil microbial communities from Risofladan, Vaasa, Finland - OX-3 | ecosystem: Environmental > Terrestrial > Soil > Coastal area > Acid sulfate soil | place: Finland: Risofladan, Vaasa | collected... | reverse complement strand
ACCTGTACTAGTTCGCGGCCTGGTGAAACGATCGTCAGGTGACGACGCCCGGACCCGACCCGCCGCCGCCTTCCGGCGCGCCCGGCGAGCAGGCCGGCCCGGCCACCGGGCCGGCCGTCGTCATCGAGGACCACCAGGAGCGCCGGGTCCGCAAGCCGGCCGATCTGCTCCGCCTGGTCGCGGGCTGCGCCGGGCTGGTCGTCCTGGCGGGCACCGGCCTGGTGGCGCGTGCCACCGCGAACGGCGCGGAAACCGACATCGCGGCGGGCGGGAGCCATCTGCCCGGGACGCTGCTCACCCTGCTGGCGATCGCGTCCGGGCTGGCGCTGCTGATCCTGCCAGTGGCGCTGGCGGCCCGCCAGTTCGCCCGCAGGCAGCCGCGGCGGCTCGGCGAGGCGCTCGCGACCAGCGCGGTCACCGTCGGCGTGGTGGTGGCGGCGAACGCGCTGCTGCGGCTGCCCGACGCCACCGACCTGTACCAGGTCCTCACCGTGACCCGCAGCGGCCTGACCCACACCGCGCCGCTCGACGGCTACCTGGCTGCGTTCGCCGCCTACGTCGCCGTCATCGATCTGTCCGGCCGCCCGCGCTGGCGGGCCGCCGTGTGGCTGACCGTCGGCGCGTACGCGATCACCAGCCTGGTGGCGATCCACGCCACCGCCCTGTCGCTGGCGATCACCCTGGTGCTGGGCGAGACGGTGGGCCTCGCGGTGCGGTACGGGGCTGGCCTGCCCTCGCAGCGGCCGGGGGCACAGGAGATCGCCGAAACGCTGAGCTCCGCGGGCCTGCCGGTGGCAACGATTAGCCGCCAGACGGAGGCCGGCGCCGCGAGCCGTTCCTACGCCGCGACCACCTGCGACGGTGATCATCTCGACGTCGCCGTGTTCGACCGCGACCAGGAAGCCGCGGGCGCGCTGTACCGCGCCTACCGGCTGGTGCGGCTGCGCAGCCAGGTGGCCCGGGGTGCGCCGCTGTCGCTGGAGCACGCTGTCGAGCGGTCGGCGCTGCTGTCCTACGCGATGGTCAACGCCTCGGTGGCGACGCCGCGGCTGCGGGCCGCCGTCCGGGCGGGCCCCGACGCTACCGTGCTGGCCTACGACCACTGCCAGGGAGTCACCCTGGCCGAGTTCGCCTCCCCGCCGAACGATGCCCTGCTCAGCCGGGTGTGGGACACCGTGCTGCGGATGCACGCCCACGGCATCACCCACCGGGCGCTCACCGCGGACCGCATCCTGGTCACCGCCGACGGCGGGGTGGTGCTGCTGGACCCCGGCAACGGCGACGTGGCCGCCAGTGAGCTGCAGCGCCGCCTGGACCTGGCCCAGCTGCTGGCCGAGCTGGCCCTGCTGGTCGGCCCGGACAAGGCCGCCGACGGCGCGCTCGCCGAGGTGGGTGCGGCGAAGCTGGCCGGGGTGCTGCCGCTGCTGCAGCCGGTGGCGCTGTACCGCAGCACCCGGACGGCACTGCGCCGCCGGCACGACGTCCTGCCCGCCCTGCGCGCGCGGCTGCTCGCCGCCGCCCCGAACGGCGACGCACCCGCCCCGGTCCAGCTGGAGCGGGTGCGCCCGCGCACGCTGGTGAGCCTGGTCGCCGGGGTCATCGTGGCGTATGTCCTGGCCGGGCAGGTGGCCGAGGTCAACTTCGCCAGCCTCATCCGGCACGCGCAGTGGCAGTGGACCGGAGTGGCCCTGGTCCTGTCGGCGCTCACCTACCCGGCGGCCGCGACCTCGCTGACCGGCTTCGTGCTGGAACGGCTGCGGTTCACCCGGACCGTGCTCGCCCAGCTCGCCGCCTCGTTCGTCACGCTCGTCACCCCAGCGGCCGTGGGCGGCGCCGCGCTCAACATCCGCTACCTGCAGCGCAGCGGGGTCTCCCCCACCAAGGCGACTGCGAGCGTGGGCGCGGCCCAGGTGACAGCCTTCGTTCTGCATATGTCTTTGCTTGTCATCTTCGCGGCCATCACCGGGGCGGCTCACCTCCACTCGCTGCGGCCGCCGGTCTGGGTGTACTACGTCCTGGCCGGGCTGGTGGTGCTGCTGCTCGCGGCGATGGCGGTGCCGCGGGGACGGCGGCTGCTGCGGGCCCGGCTGGTGCCCACGCTCGGGCAGGTCCTGCCCCGGCTGCTCGACCTCGCGCACAGGCCGCGCAAGCTGGCCGAGGGCCTGGGCGGCGCGCTCGGCCTGACCCTTATCTATGTGCTGTGCCTGTCCGCCAGCGTGCACGCGCTCGGCGGGTCCGTATCCATCGCGAGCGTCGCTGTGGTGTACCTGACCGGCAGCGCGCTCGGGTCGGCCGCCCCGACCCCGGGCGGGCTGGGCGCGGTCGAGGTCGCCCTGTCCGCCGGGCTCACCGCGGCCGGGCTGGGCAACGCGACAGCGATCAGCTCGGTCCTGCTGTTCCGGCTGCTGACGTTCTGGCTCCCGGTACCGGTGGGCTGGGCCGCATTCAACTACCTCCAGCGCAAGCAGGCGCTGTAGCGGCCGGTCAGCCGTCGACCGGCAGCGGGTCGGTGGCGAGGCTCTCCTCGCCTTCCAGTAGCGCTGGTGCCCGCTGCAGGACCGCCGGGCGGGCCTTGGCCAGCACCGCGGCGTAGATCACGCCGACGGCGATCAGCGCCAGCGTGAGCCAGGGCAGGATGCTGTACGGGCTGGGCTGGCCGGGCCGCAGGTCACCCCAGATCGGGATGGCCAGCACGATGGCCCCGACCACCGGGGTGACCACCCACAGCCACACGTTCTTGTGGATGCCCCGGCGGCGGAACTTCACGAACTCCACCACCAGCGCGATGTTCGCGGCCAGGTACATGATGATCAGGCCGAGGATGCCGAACGTGCCCAGGAAGCCCGACGCCGTCACCGGATCGGTGAACGCGGTGGAGACCACCCCGATCAGGATGCTCGGCGCCACGAACGCGACCGCCGCGGCGGCCGGGGTGCGGAACCGCGGGTTCACCCCGGCCAGGGTGGCGCTCCACAGCCCGCCGCGGGCGCCGGCGAAGATCACCCGTGAGGTCTGGGTGTTCGCCGCCACGTAGGAGCTGGTCACGCTGGACAGGAAGACCCAGGTGATGAGCGGCGCCACGAACGGGACGAACGCCTTGGCGGCGGTGTGGAACGGGTTGGCGTCGGCGGCCAGCGTGCCGGCGTGGCCCACCCCGAACGCCGTCACCAGGGCGTACGAGCCGACCACGTAGATGATGCCGCTGACCAGGACCGCGCCGAGGACGGCGAGCGGGACGTTGCGCCGCGGGTTGCGGGTCTCCTCGGCCAGCGGGGCCGCCGCCTCGAACCCGCCGAAGGCCAGCACCGCCAGGCTGAACGCCAGCAGCACGTCCTTGGAGCCGCCCGGCCAGCTGAACGGGGCAGAGGACAGGCCGCTGGCGCCGCCGCGGGCCAGGATGGTGAGGCTGAGCACGAGCAGCAGGACCACCTCGAACACGTACAGGGCGACGGTCACCCGGACCCCGAAGCGCAGCCCCACGATGACCGGCGCGACCACGAGCACGCCATAGGCGATCGTGACGATCTGGGTGATGCCCCAGATGTGCGGGTCGCCCAGCACGTTCTGCACGATGTAGCTGCCGACGAAGATGTAGATCCCGCCGAACGCGATGATGTAGCCGAGCACCGTGATCACCCCGATGGCGACCGCGACCTTGGTCCCGATCGAGCGGGTGATGTAGGTGATGAACGACCCGGCGCTGGGGTAGACGCCGGCGAACTGGGCCAGGCTGCTGGCGGTCGCGCCCATCCCGACCATGCTGATCAGGAAGATCAGCGGGGCGGACGCGCCGGCCAGGGCGACCATGACCCCGGTGGTGAAGAACAGGTTGAACGCCGGGGCCACCTGCGCCAGCCCGGGCATGATCACGCCGAACAGCCCGAGCTGGCCGCGCTGCAGGGTCTGGGGGGATCGGTCGGTAGCGGACATCGCTAACCCCTTCCGTGCTGGGAGACAAATTCCAGGAAGATCTGGTTGAACTCGGCTGGGTGCTCCCACAGGCAGGCGTGACCGCCCTTGGTGGTCGCCCACGTGGACCCGGGCACCAGCTCGTGCAGCTGCCGGGACAGCGAGACCGGGATGAGGATGTCCTCCCCACCGGCGAGCACGAGGGTGGGGACGGCGATCTGGCTGAGCCGGGATGTGGTGTCGTGCTGCTGGATCACGGCGAGCTGGGCGAGGTAGGCGTGGATGGGCTGGTCCATGTACCGCATCGCGGTCTCGAACTCGGCCAGCTCCTCGCCGCGCTGGTCGAAGAACGGCACCGTGAACGCCCACAGGGTGACGTCCCGCATGACGTAGGGGACGCCGAGGACCGGCGCGATGCCGGCCCACATGTCGAACATCCGCGAGCAGAACGGCCCCGCCGCCGCGTACGTGCACGCGAACGTGGCCGAGCGGAGGTCGGCGCCGTAGGCCAGCGCGTACTCCTGGGCGATCATCCCGCCCATGGAGACCCCCATCAGGTGGAAGCCGGTGACGCCGAGCGAATCGACCAGCGCCTTGGCGTCGTCGGCGAGCATGCGGCTGGAGTAAGGCCCGGCGGGCTTGGAGCTGGCGCCGATGCCCCGGTTGTCGAACCGCAGCACCCGGTACCCGGCGGCCAGGAAGTCCTCCACCTGGAACGCCCATGTCTCCAGGTCGTCGGCCAGGCCGTTGACCAGGACGATCGTCTCCGGGCCGTCGCCTTCCAGCTTGTAGTTCACGTCGATGTCATTGACCCTGGCTACCGGCATTGGCGTCCCTTCCAGATCGGACCCAGATTCGGGCGTGCAGCTCCCTGAGCATGTCCTCGGTCAGCGAGAAGTGCCGGGCGGCGAGGCTGGCCGCCACGGCGGGGTCCCCGGCGATGACCGCCTCGGCCAGCTCCGGATGCTGGTGCAGCGCCCGCCGCCGGACCTGCGGGCTGTACGGCTCGGCGTCGAAGCCGAGGCTCACCTCACGCCGGATGCGTGCGCTCAGCTCGACCAGCCGCGGGTTGTGGGTCGCGTGGGCGACCGCCTGGTGCAGGGCGGCGTCGGCGAGCCGGGAGGCGTCGCGGTCCTCGGCTCGCGCGTACGCGGCGACGGCTGCGCGGATCGCCGCGATATCGCCGGTGTCACGGCGGGTGGCCGCGGTGCTCGCGATCAGCTGCTCGACCAGCTGCCGGAAGTCGAAGACCTCGCTGAGTTCCTCCCAGGCTGGCAGCAGCGTGCGGCGGATCATGCCGTCGGAGTCGGCGCCCTGGCCGGTCCGGACGAACGTCCCCCCGCCGCGCCCGCGCCGGGCGGTCACGTACCCGGCGGCCTGCAGCCGCTGCAGCGCCTCCCGCACGGTGGTCCGGCTGACCTCCAGCATCGCGGCGAGATCGCGTTCGGGCGGCAGCCGCTGGCCGGGCACGAACTCGCCCAGCGCGATGGCCGTCACCAGCCGCTCCGCGATGCGTTCCCCCGCGGTCCGCAGCGCGATCGGGGTCAGCAGCGCACCGAACGGCTCCTGCCCGCCAGCCTCCGCCGCCGCCCCGCGGCCATCCCTGCCGGTCATTTCATGGCCCCCCTCGCGGGCGCTTCGCTGGCTTCGGGCGGCGGGTCCTCGGCGCCGGGACACCGCTGACGCGGCGTTCGGCCCGGCGCCTGCGGCGTTGCCAGCACTTGAGGGGGACAGAGGCGTCTCATCCAGATACCTCTCGCAGGCCGCCGGTGGCGTAGAAGCGGGCGGCGAACCTGGCCAGGGTCCGCGCCCCGCGGACGATGCTGGCCAGTTCCACCACCTCGTCGGCGGCGTGGATGTTGCGGGCAACCGGGCCGTAGGCCAGGGCGGGCAGGCCGAACTGGTTGAGGTAGAAGCGGGCGTCGGTGGTGCTGCCGAGCACGATCCGGGCCGGTTCGCTGCCATGCGCACTGGCGTGCGCGTCGGCCAGCGCGTGCGCCAGCGGGTGGCCGGGATCGAGCAGGTAACCCTCGGCCCGGAAGCCGGCCTGCCGCACCGATGGCGGATGGGCGGCCAGCCACGGGTCACCGGCCGCCGCCCGCAGCACCGCGTCCCGCACCCGGCCGAAGGCCTCGTCGGCAGTCCAGGCGCGCGGGAAGGCGGCGCGGACCCGCATGACCAGGCGGGCCGGCACGCTGGACGCCCAGTCCCCGGCGCTGATCATCCCGACGTTCACGTTGTAGGGCCGGGCGACCTCGCGGAAGGCCGGGTCGTCCGCCTCGGCGTTGATCTCGTCCTCCAGGGCGGCCAGGGCACGCAGGATCTCCGGCAGGCACCGGACGGGGTTCACCGCCCGGTCGGCCGCCTCGGCATGCGCCGGGATGCCCTCGATCTCGATCTCGGCCCACAGGATGCCGACACCGCCCAGCAGCAGGTCCAGGCCGGTCGGCTCGAGCAGCACGGCCGCATCCGCGAGCACCCCGGCGTTGCCCGCGGCCAGGGTCCCGTTGCCGGTGCACTCCTCCTCGATCACGCTGAGGAAGCCCAGTTCGCCGGTGATGGCCCCGGGCATCGCCCGGCGCAGCGCGGCGACCGCGAGCAGGCCCATCGCGAAGCCGCCCTTCATGTCGCCGGCGCCGCGGCCCCGCATCCAGCCACCCGAGGTGACCGCCTGGTACGGGTCGCCCGACCACACCGCCGCCTCGGCCGGGACCACGTCGACGTGCCCGTTCAGCAGCAGGGACGGCGACCCGCCGGGGTTGAGGCGCCCGAGCACGTTGGGCCGGCCCTGGTAGGGAGCCTGCGCCACCCCGGCCGGGGCCTGCTCCGCCGTCTCGGGCGGGACCGGCACCTCGCAGACGCCGAAGCCGAGCCTGGCCAGCTCGGCGGCGACGAGTTCCTGGGCGGCGGCCTCCTCGCCCACCGTGCTCCGCGCGCCGATGAGCCGCTCCAGGAACGCGAAAGCGGTCTCCGCCTCCGCCCGGATGGCGTCATCGACCGCCTCGAAGTCAGCAGACACCCCGCCCCACTCATGGTCTAAAGGACTGATCTTCAGACCATATTGCGGAGCAAGACGTGCCTCGTCAAGACCTTGCGGGCCGTGGACCGCGAGCAACATTTGCCCTAAGGTGCCCTAAACATGCATTGGTGGGGGGTGGGGGGTGGGCGTGAGTGCCGTGACCGGCGACCGGGTCTACGACGTCGAGTTCCGCGCCGTGACCAAACGCTTCGGCGCCCTCACCGCGGTCAACGCGGTCACCCTGAAGGTCCGCAAGGGCGAGTTCCTCTCCCTGCTGGGACCCTCCGGCTGCGGCAAGACCACATCGCTGCGGCTGATCGCCGGCTTCGAGCAGCCTGACGAGGGCGAGATCGTCATCGGCGGGCTGGACGCGGTCGGCTCCCCACCGTACAAGCGCGACGTCAACACCGTCTTCCAGCAGTACGCCCTCTTCCCGCACATGTCGGTGCTGGACAACGTGGCCTACGGGCTCAAGCAGCGCAAGGCCGGCAAGCCCGAGCGGCACACCCGGGCCCGTGAGGCGCTCGAGCTGGTGCGCATGACCGGCCGGGAGAATCAGCGGCCGACGCTGCTGTCCGGCGGCCAGCAGCAGCGGGTCGCGCTCGCCCGGGCACTGGTGATGAACCCGCGCGTGCTGCTGCTGGACGAGCCGCTCGGCGCGCTCGACCTGAAGCTGCGCAAGGAGATGCAGATCGAGCTCAAGCGGATCCAGGAGCAGGTCGGCATCACCTTCATCTACGTCACCCACGACCAGGAGGAAGCCCTGTCCATGTCGGACCGGGTGGCGGTCATGTCGAACGGCGTGATCGAGCAGCTCGACGAGCCGCGTGCGATCTACGACCGGCCGCTGACGCCGTTCGTGGCGGACTTCATCGGGGACATGAACTTCCTGACCGGCACCGTGGCCGAGGCGGCCGACGGCGGCTTCGCCCTCGACGCCGGGGCCGGGATCGTCGTGCGCGGACGCGGCGAGGCGGTCCGGGGCGGGCGGGTGCGCGTGGGCATCCGGCCCGAGCGCATGGTGGCCGCGCCCGGGGTCTCCACCGGGACCGCCAACTCGGCCACCGCCGAGGTCATCACCAAGATGTACCTCGGCGACAAGATCCAGATCGTGGCCAGGCTGGCCATCGACGTCAACATCCTGGTGCGCGAGCAGCGCGCCAGCGCCGATCCCACCCTCGACACCATCCACCCGGGCGACCAGATCGCGGTCAGCTGGGACGAATCCGCCCCACTGCTGCTGGGTGACGCCGCCCCCGCCGACGCGGGCGACGAGAAGGAGAAGTCATGAATGAGCACCGGGACGAGCTGAGCATCCTCGCGCCACGCGAGATGAAGCCCAAGCTGGACTACCTGCACCGCGAGGTGCAGCGTGCCGCGGGCCGGCGGATGAACCGGCGGGAAGCGCTGGGGCTTGGCGGGATGGCGATCCTGGCAGCGGCGGCAGCGGCGTGCAGCACGTCCACCAGCAGCGGCTCCGCGAGCCCGTCGGGCGGCTCGGGGAACCCGCTGGCGGGCAAGCCGCTGGAGAACCACCTGGAGATCTACAACTGGTCGCAGTACGACGACCCCTCGACCTACACGAAGTTCCTGAAGCTGCCGGCCGAGGTGAAGGCCGGGATGACCTACCACGAGACCTACTACTCCAGCAACGACGAGCTGCTGGCCAAGCTGCACGCGGGCGGCACGAGCTACGACATCATCGTGCCCAGCCAGAACGCCGTCGCCGAGCTGATCCAGGAAAAAAGCCTGATGGCGCTGGACAAGGCGCTCCTGCCCAACCTCAAGAACCTGGACCCGTCGTTCCTGAAGCCGTCGTACGACCCGACCGGTGACTACCACGTCATCAAAGACTTCGGCATCACGATGTTCTTCTACAACAACAAGATCATCACCGAGAAGCCGGCCACGATGCTCGACTTCTACCACCTGCTGCCCAAGTACGTGAGCAAGGGCCGCACCAACCTGCTGGACGGGGCGGAAGAGGTCGTGCCGCTGGCGCTGATGGCGCTCGGCATGAACCCCAACACCGCCAGCCAGGCCGACTTCAACCAGGTGAAGTCCTTCCTGCTCTCCATCCGGCCGGGCGTCACCACGATCGACTCGTCCGCCTACATCAACGACGCCATCGCTGGCAAGATCATCCTCAGCCAGGGCTGGAACGGCGACGTGCGCCGGATTGTGCAGGGCCGGGCCAAGCAGGGCGACATCACGGCCATCATCCCGCACGCGGCGTCGGAGATCTGGGCGGACAACTGGTGCATCCCGGCGAGCGCCCCCCATCCTGTCGCCGCGCACGCCTGGATCAACTGGCTGCTCACCCCGAGCACGGCCGTGACCGAGATGAACTACCACAACTACAAGATCCCGATGCCGGCCGCGCTGGCCCAGTTGCCCGCGGCTCTCCGCAACGACCCCCTGTTCAACGTGCCCAAGACCTACACCGACAACTACCACTACATCCTCAACGTCAGCCCGCAGGTCGTCGAGGCCCGCACCCAGATCTACTCGGAGTTCAAGGCGGCCTGATGGCGGTCGCACAGAAGCCATCCGAGGTGGCGGCCGCACCCGCGGCCGCCACCCGGCGCAGGCGGTCCTTCAAGCCGCGCTACCCACCGTGGCTGACCTCTCCGTCGCTGCTGTACTACGCCATCTTCTTCCTCGGGCCGATGGCCATCCTGGTGGCGTTCTCGCTGGCGACCCAGCAGGGCTTCGGCAGCCTCAGCTACGGGTTCAACTTCTCCCAGTACAGCCAGGTGCTGAGCCCGCTGTACGTCACGGTCTTCGAGCGCACGCTGGTGATGGCCTCGGCCGGCACCGTGATGGCCATCGTGGTCGGTTATCCGATCGCCTACTGGATGGCCCGCTACCTGACCACCTACAAGATGCTGGCGCTGCTGCTCATCGTGGTGCCGTTCTGGACGTCGTTCCTCATCCGCACCTACGCGCTGAAGATCATCCTCGACCCCAACGGGTACCTCGCTCATTGGTTCGGCCTCAACATCTTGTACCACGGCGGCGCTGTGGCCGTCGGCCTGGTGTACAACTACCTGCCGCTGTTCATCCTGCCGGTGTTCGCCTCACTGGAGCGGATGGACTGGACGCTGATCGAGGCCGCCACCGACCTGGGGGCACACCCGTTCACCGCGTTCCGGCAGATCACGCTGCGGCTCACCCTGCCCGGCTTTGTCACCGGCGCGCTGCTGGTGTTCATCCCGATGACCGGCGAGTACATCATCCCCAACATCCTGGGCGGCGGGAACTTCGAGTTCGTGGGAAACGTCATCGGCGAGCAGTTCAGCGAGGCCCAGAACCAGCCTTTCGGGTCTGCGCTGTCGATCGCGCTGATGGCGGCGCTGTCGGTGTTCGTCGTCATCTACATCCTGTTCGCCACCAAAGAGGAGCAGTTCGGTGCCTAGGCGCCTCAAGGCCAGGCAGGGATTCACCGCGTGGGCGGTCGTGGTGTTCGCGTTCCTGTACCTGCCGATCCTGGTGATGGCGGTCTTCGCCTTCAACAAGCCGTCGGCCGCGGCCCTCGCCTCCTTCCACGGCTCCAACGTCTGCACCATCCCGCCCACCCAGGTCGGCAACATCACGGTCTGGAACGGGTTCACCTCCTGCTGGTTCAGTGCCGGTCTGCACTCCCACGAACCGAACTACATCCAGGCGATCGGCGTCAGCCTGCAGATCGCCGCAGAGGCGGCGATCATCTCCACCGTGCTGGGCCTGTGCGCCGCCCTGGCCCTCGGGCGGATGAAGCCGCGGTTCCGCGCACCGTTCGACGCCCTTGTGTACCTGACCCTGGTCGTGCCCGAGATCGTCATCGCGGTCGCGTCCCTCATCTTCTTCGTGCAGGCGCACAACCACTTCCACGCCTTCCCAACCCTGGGCCCATTCACCATCCTGTTCGGCCAGGTGGTGTTCAACGCCTCGCTGGCGATGCTCATCATCCGGGCCAGGTTCGTGGGGATGGGCAACGTGCTCGAGGAGGCCGCCTACGATCTCGGCTCCGGGCGGCTGGCCACCTTCCGCCAGGTGACCCTGCCCCGGCTCATGCCCGCCATCGTGGCCGCCACCCTGCTGTCCTTCACCTTCTCCTTCGACGACTACGTGGAGCCCGCGTTCACCAACGGCACGACGAACACCTGGCCGATCGTGCTCTACTCGGCCGTCCGTTTCGGCATCACCCCGGCCGTCAACGCCCTGGCCACGATCATGCTCGGCGTCACGGTCCTCGCGGTGGTCGTCACCGCTGTCGTCCTGCGCCGCAGCCGGGCGCGGGGAGGCCCCGGCCAGGAGCAGACGCGCGGCCTGGATGCCGCGCTGGGCATGCGTTAGGCCAGGTAGCCGTTTACCTGGCCGGGCTGCGCCGGGCCGCCGGCGGGCCTCCGGCCGGAACGCCCGCGCTCTGGCAGACTGATCGCTTATGTCCACATGGATCATCAGGGAGACCGCCGCCGGTCCTGGGCTGCGGGTCGCCGTCAAGGACCTCATCGATGTGGCCGGCCAGCCCACCACGGCGGCCAGCCGCGCTGTCGCCGAGCGTGCCACGCCCGCCGAAGCGGACGCCGCCTGCCTGGCCGGCCTGCGGGCGGCGATCGGCCGCGGCGAGGCGTCCCTGGCCGGCAAGGTCAACCTGCACGAACTGGCCTACGGCATCAGCGGGGTCAACGCGGCGTTCGGGACCCCGGTCAACCCGCTCGACCCCGGCCTGGTCCCGGGTGGGTCGTCCAGCGGGTCGGCGGTCGCGGTGGCGGCCGGGGAGGCGGACGTCGCCTACGGCACCGACACCGGCGGGTCGATCCGCATCCCCGCCGCCTGCTGCGGGGTCACCGGGCTGAAGACCACCTGGGGGCGGATCCCGCTCACCGGGGTCTGGCCACTCGCGCCCAGCATGGACACGGTGGGGCCGCTGGCCAGGGACGTGGCGGGCGTGATAGCCGGGATGGCACTGCTCGAACCCGGGTTCGCCGTGGCCGCGCCAGCTCCCGTCCGGGCCGGGCGGGTGGCGATGCCCGCCGACCCCGCCGTCGACCAGGCCATCGACAACGCCCTGGCGTCCGTCGGCTGGGACGTCGAGCGGGTCACCCTGCCCGGGCTGGCCGAGGCGATGATGGCGGCCATGACCGTGCTGGACGCCGAGGCGTGGGCGAGCGACGGGGCACTTGCGCAGGCCGATCCCGGGCGGATCGGCGGCGATGTGCTGATGCGGCTGCGCGAAGCCAGCCGCATCAGCACCGCGGCGCTCGGTGCCGCCCGCCGGGAGGGCGAGCGCTGGCGGGCGGCCCTGGCGGGCCTCTGGCAGCGGGTAGACCTGCTGGCCCTGCCCACCTTGCTCGGCTTCCCGCCCGCACTTGGCGACGCCCAGGGCATGGCCCGTATCCGGGGCCTGACCTCGCCCGTCAACCTGGCAGGCCTGCCAGCACTGGCGCTCCCGGTGCCGGCCAGGGGGCCGCTGCCCGCCAGCGTGCAGCTGATCGGGCCGGCCGGCGGCGAGGAACAGCTGCTGGCCGCGGGTGCCGTGCTCGAGCGCGCGGTACGGGGCTTATCCGGGCTCGCTATCCCGCTGCGACCTGGGCGCCGTGACCGTCGACGGCCACGGCGGCCGCCCACCACCCGTCCGGGCAGGCGCTGAGCACCTCCTGGGCCAGATCCGGGCCGTCCGGCGCGAGCACGAGGACGCTCGGCCCGGCGCCGCTGACCACCGCCGCGGCCCCCCGTTCCCGCAGGGCCGCGACGAGCTTGGCCGTCTCCGGCATGGCCGCTGCCCGGTATCCCTGGTGCAGCCGGTCCTCGGTGGCCTCCAGGAGCAGCTCGGGAGCCCCGGTCAGCGCGCGGATGAGCAGCGCCGTCCGCGCCACGTTGAACGCGGCATCAGCCAGCGGCACCGCGGCCGGCAGCACCGCCCGGGCCGCAGCGGTGTACGCGCGCTGCCCGGGCACGAAGATGACCGGGCCGATGCCGTGGGCGTCGGTGATGCGCAGCGCCCGGGCGCCGCCCGGGCCGGCCTCGGCCGCCGGGGTCCACGCGATGGTGAAGCCGCCCAGAACGCACGGCGCCACGTTGTCCGGGTGACCCTCGATCCCGGCGGCGAGCCTGATCACCGCCGCCTGGTCGAGCCGCGCGGGCCCGTCGGCGACCAGCTGCCGGGCGAGCAGCACCCCGGCCACGATCGCCGCCGACGACGAGCCCATCCCGCGCGCCTGCGGTATCTCGTTCTGGCAGCTCAGCTCCAGGCCGTCCGGCTGGTGCCCGAGCTGCGCGAAGGTGGCCAGCATGGCCGACGCGACCAGATGCCGTTCGTCGGGCGGGAGCTCGCCCGCGCCCTCGCCGGACACGCGGACGCGCACTCCGTGCCCGCCCAGCCGGGCGGTGACCGTGTCGTGCCGTGCCAGCGCCACCCCGAGGGAGTCGAAGCCCGGGCCGAGGTTGGCGCTGGTGGCCGGCACCGTGACCGTCACCGGTGAGTCCACGAACGGCATGGCCGCATGTTATGGCACCAGCTCAGACGGCAAGTGCCCACGGTGGCCCGGTCACGCCGGCACCGCGGCGGCCTTGCGGGACATGCGGAGGGCCGGGCCCGGCTGGGCCCGGCCCCCTGCTGACAGCGCGGAGGTCAGGTGGTGGTGTGCTTGAGTACCACCGTGATCCTGGCGCCGGCCGGGCTGTTGTTGGCGACCGAGCCCACGATCTTGCTGTAGCTGACCGTGAGCTTGCCCGGGACGTCGCCGCTGGCCTGGTCGGAGTAGACCTGGATGGCGTGCACCGCGGACGGCCCGATGATGTCGTCGGCCGCGGCGGAGCTGACCTTCGGGGTCTGGCCCAGGTACTGGATCACCTGCAAGGCGACGTTGCCGCCCCGGATCCGGGACCGGTCGATCTGGGCCCGGCCCTGGTCCAGGCAGATGCCCTCGTAGCGGTTGTCCAGGATCGTGTCATGAGTGATCCAGGCACCGGTTTTGGCGGCGGACGAGGCGTAGAAATAGATGCCGATGTCATTGCCCTTGGCGGTGGAATGGGTGAATTGCGACCCGGCCGCGGCGTTGAAGAACAGCACGCCGGTGGACTGGGTCTGATTCAGCGAATCGGGCCCGCAGACGGGGTGATCGCATTCGTTCCCGCTCACCGTGCTGCCGTCAATGGAAGCGGCGGCCCCGTCGGCGACCTCGATGCCGTTCTGGGCGATGACCGGGGTCGGGCCCGCGCCGGTGACCGTCGTGCTCTCGATGGTCGCGCTGGTGCCCTTGCCCTTGAGGGTGATGCCGTTCTTCTGGTAGCCGGAGATCGCGGCGTCCCACATCTTCAGGTGGCTGCTGATCACCAGGACACCGATGCCGCCCTGGCAGCCGTTGATCGGGACCGCGCCGGCCGCGGTGACCGCCGAGTGGCCGAAGTCCAGGGTTGCCCCGCCCGCCACGAACACGGCGTTCAGGTCATCGTTGCAGGTGCCGCCCGGCCAGGCGGAGTTGATGGCCAGGTGGCTCAGTGTGACGTTGATCTTCCCGCAGACGTCCACGCCGTACTCCGACGTCCCCGTGCTGGCACAGGCGGTCGAGTACGCCGGGCTGGCGGGCAAGGTGACGGTGGCGGTGCCGCCGGTCCCGTTCAGGGTGAGCGACTTGGTGATCACCACCTGCTCCGGATAGGTGCCGGCGCACACCTCGACGGTCGCGCCGGACGGGGCGGCGGTGACCGCCGCCTGAATCGAGTTGTAGCCGGGCTTCGCGCAGCTGGTGCCGTTCCCCCCGGCCACCGGCGCGGCGGAGACCCACAGGGTGGGTGGGGTACCGGCCTGCGCCGCTGGCGCGGCCGCCGCGAGTGCCAGGACCCACAGGCCCATGCTGCTGACCGCTGCGATCCCAGCGGCCCAGGAATGCTTGCGCAACACATTGCTCCTTCGGTTGGTGAAACCGCCCCCCCGGGAGGCACAGCAGGCCAGGCGCGCATACCGGACCGCGATCAGGCAGAAGTGGCTGTGACAGGCCGGATCGGCCTGCACCGGGTTTCGCCCGGCAAAACCGGCGGGGGGACTTCCGTGACAACCGACCGCGATGCCTGGCACTTCATGGCACCCCGGGCATTGTGAACCACTTGTTAGATGCGCTGCATGGCGCCCCGGTGTACGCTCCGGCGCTTTCTTGATGCTGCGATAGCAAACTCGTGAACAGCTCTTTACCAGCCGGGCCTTCTGCGGGCCGAGCGGGTGCCCGGCGGCGGCCCTCAGATGCTGCCGGTGGCCAGCAGCCGCGCCGGGTTCTTCCGCTGGCGGCCCTCCACCAGGCGGACGTGATGGAGGTAGTGCCAGTTCTTGCCGGTGAGCAGGAACTCCCCGGCGGCGGGCAGTGCCGCGATCCCGTTGAGCACGGCCTGCGGGTCGTCCCAGTGATGCTCCCCGGCCAGCCGCGCGTCGACGATGCGGGCGACCTCACCACTGACCGGGTCGATCGCCACCAGGTAGGGCCTGGTCAAGATGTTGGCCCAGACCAGCCCACCGGACCACTCAAGATCGTTCAGATAGTCGACCCGCTCGCCCTCGCACCGGACCCGGACCAGCGCCAGCGGGGCGAGCGTCCGGGGGTCGCGCCGGACCAGCTCGCTGCTGCCGTCGCTGGTCAGAATATGATCCCCGGCCAGGCAGATGCCCCAGCCATCCCGGTTGAAGGGCACGGCGCCCAGCAGTTCCAGCGTGCCCGGGTGCCAGCGCAGCGCGGTCCGCTCCCGCCAGGTGAGCTGCCAGATGCCATCCCCGGCGCGGCAGATCCCCTCGGCGAACAGGTCCGGCGGCAGCGGCGCGCAGGCCTCCGGGTGCTGCGCGCCGAGCCGGTACCGGCGCAGCGCCGACTGCCCGTACTGGCCGGTGCTCTCCCACACGGTGCCGTCCTGGGTGATCAGGCCCTGGGTGAACCCCCGGCCGGGGTGCGGCAGCCGGCGCAGCACCTTCACCCGGTGGAACCTCATCCCGGGCGCCGCTCCCGCGTCCCGGTCACGGCGGGCGAGCGGGCCCACCGGGCCACGGCCGGGCGCAACGGCCGGTCGGTGTACCCGCCGTCGGCGAGCCCGGCACGCCGCTCGAAGACGTTGCGGGCGCCGAAGTCGCCGGTGAGCACCCACGACCAGCCCGCCGCGGCGGCATAGAGCGGCAGCATGACCAGGCCGGCGCAGCACGCGAACTGGGTCGCGTGCCGGGCCTCATGGGCCGCCAGCGCCCCCGCTTGGCTGAAGGCGCCGGCGTCCATCCGGGTGAGGATGACATTCCCCAGGCAGAACGCAGGCGCCGGGGGGACTGGCAGCCGGTACCGTTCCCCGAGCAGCAGGCCATTCCCGCCACGGGCCAGCCGGGCCCGCCCCACGGCGGCCACCAGCAGCCCGGCCAGGGTGGACCCATTGACCAGGTTGGCCACCAGCCGCACCCGGTAAGCGGGGCGCATCGCTGGTCAGCCGAGCGAGTCCGGGTCCGGTGTGGCCGCCGCGCCCTGCGGCACCCACATCGGCCGGGGGGTGACCGGCATGGTCAGTGTCACCCGGCTGTGCTCACGGTGAGCCGCCGCCGCACTGCGGTGATACTCCTCCAGCTGCTGCACGAACGACGAGTCGCCGTAGGGCCGGCCGTCCACCAGCGGGCCCTGCCGGCTCTCCAGCACGGCGAGCACGTCGTCGCCGCTGAGGGTCTTGTGCGTCTCCAGCGCGTGCGCGAGGCAGAGCACCCGGCCCCGGTTCTCGCGGATGACCGTCTCGACCCGTTCCAGCAGCCCGGTCAGGTTGTCCTCGATCCGGTCCGCCAGCGCGCGGCGCATCTCCGCCTCGGGGTCCTGGCCCTTCTTCTTCCGGCCGCCCTGCCCGCCGCCGGGCGAGCCGACCTCCAGCCGCTTGGCGGTCGAGTACGACGACACGGTGGACCCCATGCCCCAGAAGCCCTCCATGAACGAGGCCACCGTGGTCGCCGCCTCCAGGTCGCCGGACACGCCGGACGAGCTGTCGTCGTCGAAGAACATCCGCTCCCCGGCCAGCGAGGCGAGTGACACCAGGATGTCGGTCTCGTACTCGCTGCGCCAGCGGGTGAACTGGTCCTCGGGCGGGATGCTGGCGACCATCCCGAGGTAGTCGCTGCCCTTCTCGATCGTCGCGATGTCGATCTCCATGTGCTGGCGGGTGCGGTAGGCGACCATCGCGTGGCAGGCCTCGTGGACCGCGACCGCGTGCCGTTCCCGCTCGATGTACTCCACGTCCTCGGGCGGCCCGAGCTCCTTGAGCTGCTTGGCCCGGATCACGTCCCGCCAGGTGATGACATCCCGGCCATCCCGGATCGCGGTGATCAGCGCCTCGTTGACCAAGTCCTTGATGGTGGCGCCGGTCGCGTAGGGGGTGATGGTGGCCAGCTTGTCCACCTGCTCGTCAGTCAGCTCGTGCCGGACCTTGGCCAGGTAGCCCGCGTAGGTCTTCACCCGGCCCGCCTTGGACGGGTAGCCGACCTTGTAGATGCGGTCGATCCGGCCTGGCCGCAGCAGTGCCTCGTCCAGCGCCTCCGGCATGTTGCTGGCCATCATGACCAGGATCCGGTACTTGGGCGGCGGCTTGGGGCGCATGCCGAACAGCCGCCGGACGTAGCGGTTGACGAAGCCGCGCGGTTTCTTCAGCCCGGACAGCTCGGTCAGCAGCGCCTGCAGTGTGCCCATGCCGCCGCCACCGCCGCCGCCGCCGCCCATGCCGCCGCCGATGATCTGCCTGGCGCGCCGGCCGGCTGGCTCGTCCTCGATGCCCGAGGCCATGGCGCGCCGCAGCAGCATCCACTGCACGTCCTGGGACAGGTAGGAGAACCCGTGGCAGCCCGCCCGGTGCGGGGCCGGCGTCATGCCGCGCGGGAACCCGGGGCCGCCCTGGGCCAGCGCGCCGCGGTTGCCGAGCGAGTCGGCCTCGTCGAAGAAGACGATCACCCCGCCGTAGCGCAGCGCCAGCTTGCGGAGCTTGCGGAAAAGCCCCTTCACCTTCAGCACACCCACGCCGAAGAACATGTTGATGAACGCACCCGGGTCCACGAACACGTACGGCCTGCCGGTCTCCCCGGCCACCGCCTCGGCCATCAGCGTCTTGCCGGTGCCGGGTGGCCCCCACAGCAGGATGCCGCCGGGCACATAGCCGCCCCGGTCCTCGACCTCCTCGGGGTGCTCCAGGTAGAGGATGTTCTCCTTGACCCGCTCCAGCACGTGGTCCTGGCCCCAGACGTCGGCGAACCGGGTCTTGATGTCGTCGGGGAAGTAGACGTCCACGCCGCCCCGGGACAGGAACCAGAACAGGGCCGCGAACTGCAGGATAAGGAAGAAGAGAAGGAACGCGTACTGGAGGACGGTCGGCAGCGCGTGCCAGATGTAGCCCGGCAGGTGCAGCAGCGCCAGCGCCGGGTTGGTGTGCGTCACCTTGCCGATGACCACGGCGATCACGGCGATCCAGAACAGCCAGGTGAGCAGCCGCCACACCCGGAACCTGGTCCAGTCGGAGAGCTTGCGGTGGGTGGCCCGCTCGAACCCGCCGAACACCCCGTGAGCCCAGAACCGGTGGTAGCCCGCCCAGTGCTCGCTGACCAGGAAGTGGATCTGGCGCAGCGCTTCCAGGCCCATCAGGACGAAGACCCAGGCGGCGGCCCTGACCTCGATCCGCACCGCGTCGGTGAACCCGATCAGCGGGTTGTTCGCCATCGCCGACCAGGTCAGGATGAACCAGATCAGGGTGAGCAGGAGCAGGAACCTCACCCGGTCCCAGAACGAGAGCTTCTTGCGGGTCAGCAGGTCCTCATCCCGCGCGCGCTCGCCAGGCGGGCGCAGCCCCTCCGGCGGGCCCGCGTGGGTGCCTGCAGGGGTCATCGTCATCAACTGCTCCTGACCGTGAACGAACTGATCACTGTCTCGATCTCGTTCTGATGCTGCTGGTAGCAGGTCGCCAGGCAGTGCAGCACCAGCAGGTACACCTTGGTGCTGTCCGCGTTGGTGAAAGCGACCTGGTCGAACGTATCGGTGCTGCCGTCGGGGAAGGTGTAGTTGAACGTGACCCGGACCCCGTGCACACCCTGGCCGGGGGTGAGCACGGTGTCGCGCAGCAGGCGGAACTGGGTCAGCGGGAAGCCGCCCCTGACCGCGCTCTGCCGGGTCGCTGAGGTCACCGGCAGGAACAGGTCACGCAGCTGGTTGTAGGACATGGTGTTGCTCGCGGTCGCGCTCAGCGGCTCGACCAGCGCGAACGCGAAGGGCTGCGGGCTCGTCGAGTCGAACACGTGCGCGGCCGACGGCGCGGGACTGCCGTCGTAGCCGACCGACCAGACCCCGCTCGGCTCGCTGGTGCTGCCCTTGTGCAGCTGGTTGGCCAGGGCCGCGTCGCCGATCTTGTGCCATGCCCCGGGAACCTCGAAGTAGGCCTGGTCGGCGGAGTTCGTGACATAGGTGTACGGGGGTGCGCCGCATGCGGAAACCATGACCACAAGCGAGATCAGCCACAGCCCGGCGAGGCCCCTGCTCATCCACCTTCTCCTGCTCGCCAAACGGCGTGACCTCCGCTTCGCCCGACATTCTGCCCGTATCGCGAGTATCGCTCGTGAATACGCCGCCGGGATAGGGGCGGAACGGAACGTGCACACGCACGTAACACGCAGGCAATCGTAAGTGGGTTCCCTGAATGTCCGCTGACCGCCGCCTGTACCCGCCGTATACGCCCGGTCAGCTCTGTCCGGGGCCGGGATCCTCGGCGGATGCCACCTGCTGGTATGCCTCCGCCTCGCCGGTCAGGCCCCGCTGCCTGCCAACGGCGCCGATCGCCCAGAAGAGCACGCCGACCGCCACCATAGCCCCGAAGGCGCCGAGCGTGACCGACTCGAAGAAGACCCGGGACACTCCCCAGTTGCTCGTGATCGAGTAGGACTGGCCGAACCAGGAGTTGACCGCACCCGGCCACAGCAGGGTGAGCGCGGTGACGATGACGAACAGCTCGCAGATCCCGGCCGCGACCCAGGCCCCGGCCATCCCGCCGGGCACCCGGTAGGGCCGGTCCGCGGCCGGGTACTTGCGCCGCAGCACCACCAGCGCCGGGAACACGAAGATGTAGCTCACCGCCGCGGTGGAGACCACCAGGGCGATCATCACCGAGAAGAAGCTCGCCAGGCTGCCCTTGGTGATCGTGAACACCCGTACAGGACGGCGCCGATAGCCCCGGACCGCAGGATCATCTTGGGCACGTCCCGCTGGGGGTTGAGCATCTCCTCGGAGGCCCCGCTGGACAGCTCGAAGCCGACCCACAGGAAGACCAGCACCCCGATCACGGTCAGGAACCCGTTCACCGACGGCTTCAGGTCGGCCACGGTCGACACCCCGGCCGGGCGGCCGTGCCGGGCCAGGAACACGATGAACAGGATCGTGAAGATCGCGACCACCGCGATCTTCACGATGGTGCCGATGTTCGGCGCCCACTTCCCGTAGCGGAACGCGACGATCGCGGTGGCTACGGTCACCCAGGTGAAGATCAGGCCGACCACGATCTCGCCGGCGGTGCCCAGCGGCCTGCGCAGGACAAAATCGTTAAGTGTCGCGATTGTCGTTGCCGCCAGCGTGCCGCCGACCCAGATCGGGTTCGACAGCCAGTAAAGGACGGCCGTGACCGACCCCGCCAAGCGGCCGAACGCCATCTTGACCCATTCGTACGGACCACCCTCCACCGGGAACGCCGCACCCAGCTCGGCGACCAGCATCCCGTACGGGACCAGGAACAGCCTTCTCCCGCGCGACAAGCGCGCCCTGCGCGACATCAGCCATCCGCGCCACCCCTACCGTTGCCAGGGCATCCCGACCAGGTCGGAGCACCGAGAATGGACGTATCTATAGATCACCGTGAAACCCGTTGTCAACGCCCGCCAGCCCGGCTACCAGGGAGCTGCCATGGATTCGGAACTGTTCACCGAGGAGCGCTCGGCGCAGGTGGTGGCCGCCAGCTTCGCCGCCGCACCGCCGCGCCTGCGCGAGGTGCTCACCTCGCTCGTCACCCACCTGCACGCCTTCGTCAAGGAGGTGGGGCTGACCGGCGAGGAGTGGGAGCGGGGCATCGCCTTCCTCACGCAGACCGGCCACAAATGCGACGACGTGCGGCAGGAGTTCATCCTGCTCTCCGACGTGCTGGGCGTGTCCATGCTGGTGGAGACCATCAACCACCGGGCCGCGGGCGGTTCCACCGAGTCGACCGTCACCGGGCCGTTCCATGTGGTGGAGTCCCCGCCGCGCGCGCTCGGCGACACCATCGCCCTCGACGGCAACGGCGAGCCGTGCCTGGTCACCGGCCAGGTCACCGGGCCGGACGGGGAGCCGCTCGCCGGCGCTGAGATCGATGTCTGGCAGGCCAGCGCGGACGGCTTCTACGACGTCCAGCAACCCGGGATCCAGCCGGAACGAAACCTGCGCGGACTGTTCACCGCCGACGCAGGCGGGCGGTTCTGGTTCACCACCATCGTGCCCAGGTACTACCCGATCCCCGACGACGGCCCGGTCGGCGGGCTGCTGAAGGCGACCGGGCGGCATCCCTACCGGCCCGCGCACATCCATTTCCTCGTGACCGCGCCCGGCCACCGGCTGGTGACCACCCACCTGTTCGTCGCGGACAGCCCGTACATCGACTCCGACGCCGTGTTCGGCGTGAAGGACAGCCTGGTGCGGGACTTCCCCCTGGTGGACGACCCGGAGCGGGCGGCCGCGCATGGGCTTGCCAGCCCGTTCCGAACCGTCCACTTCGACGTCGCCCTGCTGCCGGAGGGCGGGGACTCCTAGCGGCGGCCGGTGACGCAGATCGCCCGCAGCCCGCAGACGGGGCACTCCAGCACGCTGACCCGTTCCGTCCGGCCCTGCGCCACTGTCCCGGCCCACCCAGGGTAGTTGCTGCCGCAGCCGGGGCGCCAGGGCGGTTAGCGGACCCCGTGCGGGCGGAACTGGACGCTGATCCGGGGCCCGGTGGCCCGCGCGGTCTTGGGCACGGCGTGTTCCCAGGTGCGCTGGCAGCTGCCGCCCATCACCAGCAGATCGCCATGGCCGAGGTCGTGGCGCAGGGTGGGGCCGCCGCCGTGGCGTGGCCGCAGCAGCAGGGCCCGGGGCGTCCCGAGCGACACGATGGCCACGACGGTGTCCTGCGTGCTGCCCCGCCCGATGGTGTCGCCGTGCCAGGCGACGCTGTCCCGCCCGTCCCGGTACAGGCACAGCCCGGCCGTGCACAGCGGCTCGCCCAGTTCCGGCCCGTAGTGCGCGTCCAGCGCGTCCCTGGCCTCGGTGAGCACTGGGTCGGGCAGCGGCTGGCCCGCGCCGTAGAAACACAGCAGCCGGGGCACGTCCACCACCCGGTCATACATCTGCCGCCGTTCGGCCCGCCACGGGACCTCGGTCATCAGCTGGCCGAACAGTTCGTCCGCGCCGGCCAGCCAGCCGGGCCGGAGGTCCATCCAGGCCCCGTGCGCGAGGACCGTCCGCCGCACCGATGTCCCCAGCGGGCCAGGCCCCGCCCGGTCCACCAGATCCAGCAGCGACCCCTGGAACACCGCACCTGCCATGCTGGCAGTATAGACCTTTTTCGAACAGGTGTTCAAGGAGGCGCCAGCGGGCTGGTGCCTGCTCACACATCACTGGCACCCCGGATCGATATGGCCACCCCTCCTGCCACTGCCAGCACGGGCCTTCCCACAGATATAGGCGGCTTAAAATGGCCCGCAGATCTGCTGGTCTCCCCCCGGCAGCAGGGCGATGATTTGGGCATGACAATCACCTGGATTTCACCTAGCCTGTCGGCATAGAACGACATGCTTGAGGCCTACCGGGGAGGAATCCAGTGGATTGCGAAGCTCAGGCGCCCGGGGGAGCACCGGCGCCTTGCCTGATCGCCGATCTGCGGGACATTCCGCTGCATCGGCTCGCAGGGCAGGCCGCCGACGTCACAGGTCCGGTAGCGGCCGTCGTCCGCCGGGTTCTGGAAGACCCCGAAAGCCCCACCAGCGTCCAGGTGATGACATTCAATTCTGCTATCTGAGACGACGGCATGTCGGCGTCTATCTCACAGTACGTTCTGAAGGTACACAGCCGGTGTGATCTCGCGTGTGATCACTGTTATGTCTACGAGCATGCGGATCAAAGCTGGCGGGTGAAGCCCCGGATCCTGGCGGAGGCGGCGGCCGGGCAAGCGGCCGCCCGGATAGCCGAGCACGCAGCCCGCCACCGGCTCGGCCAAGTGCATATCGTGCTGCACGGCGGGGAGCCACTGCTGCTGCGTCATGCCAGGCTGCGCACACTGCTGACCGTGCTGCGCTCCACGATCGACCCGGTCACCCGGCTCGACCTGCGTATCCACACCAACGGCGTGCTGCTGGACGGGCAGTTATGCGCCCTGTTCGACGAGTACCGCGTCAAGGTCGGGGTGTCCCTGGACGGCGACCGCGCCGCGAACGACCGGCATCGCAGATTCCCCGACGGCAGGAGCAGCCACACGGAGGTGAGGCAGGCACTGGCGCTGCTGCGGCAGCCGGAACACCGGCACCTGTACGCGGGCATCCTGTGCACAGTCGATCTGGCCAACGATCCCATCGCGGTGTACGAGGCACTGCTGGCCGAGAGCCCGCCGCAGGTCGATCTGCTGCTGCCGCACGCAACCTGGGACCGACCCCCGGATCGTCCACCGGATCTGCCTGCCCCCTATGCGGCGTGGCTGGGCGCCATCCACACGCGCTGGGTGGCCGACGGGCGCCCGGTGCCCATCCGGTTCTTCGACTCGCTGGTCTCCGCCTGGGAAGGCCGACCCAGCTCGAGCGAGGCGGTCGGCCTAGACGCGGTGGACCTGCTGGTCATCGAGACCGGCGGTGACTGGGAGCAGACCGACTCACTCAAGACGTCGTTCGACGGAGCGGCGGCGACGAGCCTGGACGTGTTCTCACACTCGGTGGACGAGGCGGCAGCCCACCCGGGGGTGGCCGCCCGCCGCACTGGCCTGGCGGGGCTGTGCGCCACCTGTCGTGCCTGCGAGGTGGTGCGCGCATGCGGGGGCGGACTCTACGCTCATCGCTACATGTCGCAGAACGGCTTCGACAATCCCTCGGTCTACTGTGCAGACCTCAAAGCTCTCATTCCCCACGTGACGGCGCGACCACCGGCCGCGACTCCCGCCGGGCACGTCCTCCCGGACGGGACCCTCGAATCACTGGCCGCGGGCCCCGGCAGCCGCGCCGCCATGATGTCACTGCTCGAGACCCGCTCGTCGGTTACCAGGGCGCTGGTCGCGGCGGTGGCCGCGAGCCTCGACCACAGCGGCGGCGGCCTCGGGCGGGCGGCAGCCGAGGGCTGGGCACTGCTGTCCCGGCTGGACGAAGCGCAGCCGGACGCGGTGCGGGAAATCTTCTCGTATCCGTGCATCCAGGCGTGGGCGGCCCGGTGCCTGCGCCCGCCGCCTGGCGCCGACCTGTCCCTGGACCGGGCGCACCTGGCCGGGATCGCCGCGGCCGCGGCGCTGTGGGCCGGGATCGAGACCGACGTGCGGGTTCCAGTCCGGGATGGCGTCATCCATGTTCCGGCCTACGGCGCGGCCACCGTGACGGCCGGCGCGGACCGCACAGCGGTCCTCCACCTGTCCCCGAGCGGACTGAGGTGCGATCGCGGCATCCGCGGGTGGCAGACCGTCCGGCGCGTGTCCACGGCCGGCCTGTCGGTGACGGTCGAGGACATCGACCCGTTCCGCGACTGCCAGGTGCTGCCGGCCACCGGGCGGCTGTCCAGCGAGTCCTGGCAGGCATGGCGGCTGGGGCTGGCAGGTGCGGCCCGTCACCTGGCCAGTGAGGTACCGGCGTACGCGGACGCCCTCGCGGTAGGCCTGCGCTCCGTAGTGCCGCTGCGCCCGGATCCGTCCGGCCGGCTGCGGAGCGGGACGGCGAGGCAAGCCTTCGGTGCCGTGGCCATCACTCTTCCGGCCGACGCGGCCAGCCTGAGCGTGCTGCTCCTCCACGAGATGCAGCACGTCAAGCTGGCGGCCCTGCTCGACCTCGTCGACCTCTTCGACCGGGCCAGTGAGCGGCTGTTCCAGGTGTCCTGGCGTGCGGAGCCGCGCCCGATCGATGCGGTGATGCACGGCATCTATGCTCACCTGGCCATTGCCGAACTCTGGCGTGCCCGGGCCGGTCGAGCGCCCGGCGGTGAGGCCGCCAGGCATTTCCGCACCTACCGCGCCTGGGTGACAGAAGCTATCGACGACGTGGCCGCCGCTGGGGTACTGACTGCGCACGGCGAGCGCTTCGTGGCAGGCATGCGCTCGACCGTCGGATCGTGGGCCGATGCAGGCTGAGGCAGCCTGCGGCCATGCCGGCGCCCACGCTGGCGGTGATCGGCTCACGGCCGACCTGCGCGCGCTCGGCATCCGGCCCGGCCAGGACCTTCTCGTTCACTGCTCGCTCCGGCGAGTCGGCCCGGTCGACGGCGGGGCCGCCACCCTGCTGGCCGCCCTGCGGGCCGCCGCGGGCCCGCGGGCCTCGCTGGTGGTTCCGGCCCAGACCGCGCAGAACTCGCTGACGTCATCCGCTTTCCTGGCTGCCACGGCCAGGCTCAGCCCTCGGGAGCGGGCCCGGTACATAGCGGCGATGCCGGGATTCGACCCCGCCACCACGCCGTCATCGGGCATGGGCGCGCTCGCCGAGCAGGTGCGCACCCATCCGGAGGCCGTGCGCAGCAGCCATCCGCAGACGTCCTTCGCCGGGCTAGGGCCGCGCGCGGCGGGCTGCATGGCCGCGCACGACCTCGGCTGCCATCTCGGGGAACGGTCACCACTGGGCTGGCTCTACGCGGCAGACGCGGCCGCTCTCCTGATCGGCGTCGGCTACGCCGCCTGCACCGCCTTCCACCTGGCCGAGTACCGGCTCCCCGGCCCGCCGCCGCTGCGCCGCTACACCTGCTTCACCTCGCACGATGGCGGCAAGCGGACGCGGCGGGAGTTCACCGACCTTGCTCTCGATGACAGCGACTTCGGCGCGCTGGGAACGGCAATCGACCCGGAGCCTTTCGTGCGGCGTGGCCGGATCGGCGCCGCGGAGTCCCGGTTGCTGCCGCTTCGGGCCGCTGTCGATTTCGCCCGCTGCTGGTTCCTGGAGCACCGAAGCCGGGCGATCTCGTGATAATGCCAGACCAACCCTATCGAACGGCGCTACCGCCTCGTTACGATGAAGGTGGCACCAGCGTAACGGGGAGGTGCGACGCGAGGTGCGCCCGGCCAGAGAACCCAGAGCGCCGCTGTTCTTCTTCAGCTATGCCCACAACGATGGCCGGGCCAGGAACGGGCCTAATTCGGCAGTCGGCAGGTTCTTCCAGGACCTGTCCGAGAACGTAGCGGAAATGGCCGGCAGCCCGGCTGGCGCGGATCCGGGCTTTATGGACCGCTCCATGCCGGGTGGTACCCGCTGGACACCCGAGCTCCTGCACGCAGTGGGCACCTGCCAGGTCTTCATAGCACTGCTGTCGGCTCCATACCTGGAAAGCGATTGGTGCGCGATGGAGTGGGACGCATTCTCACGACGTGCCGTGCTTGCGTCCGAGGCGGGCCCCACGCACGAGACCTGCATTATCCCGGTTCTCTGGGCGCCGGTTCGCGACTGGCAGTTCCCGCCCGTTGTCCGGAAGGTACAGCGTTTCTCACCGGAAGGGCTCCGGGACGCGGACATCGTGCAATACCGGCGGAACGGCATTTTCGGCCTGCTGCAGCTGGGCCGGAAGACTCCCTACCGAACGGTCGTCTTCCAGCTCGCCTACCGCGTCGCGGAGGTCTACTACACCCATCAGGTCGAACCCCGGGTGTTTGGGCAGCGGCAATTGCGCAATGTATTCGAGGGGTGAGAAAAGGTGACCGACGCTGGCAGAGCCCGCCGAAGGCCGCATAAGCGCGGCAGCTACTTCGTCCTGAGCTATGCGCATTCAGCTCCGCTGGAGGGCGAGCCGCCAGGCGATCCCGATCAGTACGAGCGCCGGTTCTTCAACCATCTCGCACGCGCGGTGGGAAGCCACGCGCCGCCCCACTCCGGCCTGGCCGCCGGGTTCTTCGACCAGAAGATTCCCGTCGCCTCGGACTGGAAGAAGTCCTTCAGCCGGGCACTGGGCGCCGCCGAAGTATTCGTGCCGCTGTACTCGCCGAGGTATTTCGCACGGTCCTGGCCGGGCCGCGAATGGGCCTGCTTCCACGAGCGCCTCGTGCGGGCCGGCCTGGAAGACCCGGCCCAGCGGTTTGCGCCGGTGCTGTGGACCCCGCTGTGGGAGCAGGAAGACCCGCCCGGGTTCCACGCGGCGCTCGCGATCGGCAAGTCAGAGCCGGAATACGCCCGGAGCGGCCTGCGGGCATTGCTGACGATCCCCGCCTACCGGCCGTCCTACAAGACGGTGGTGGACCAGCTCGCACAGCGCATCGTGACGCTCGCCGCGCAATCGCGGCTGGAGCCGTCGGCCGTCCCGGACATCGACACCGTGAAGAGCCGGTTCCACCCCGACGCCCGCCTTGCCGTCTTCCAGGTCAGCGTCGCCGCGCCGACGATCCGGTCGGTGCCTGTCGGGCGTGATCCCAGGCCATATGGCGACACTGGTATCCAGTGGCGGCCCTTCCCCCCACAGGAAGTCCCCCTGGCCGAATACGCCAGGCGCATCGCGGAACGGCTCGACTTCCGCGTCGAGCTCATCGGGGTCGGGGACAGCGGCGAGCCGGCTCCCAGCAAACCCGGGATCGTCCTGATCGATCCCTGGTTCATTGCCAGTGAGGCCGGGCTCCGGGCACTGCGCTCCGCCGTTCATGATCTTCCGCGGTGGGTGCTGCCCCTGCTGGTACTCAGCCCGCCGACCGACCGCGCGACTGGTGAGCTGGCACAGCGGGTGCGGGATATCCTGAGCGCCACCGAGATACTGCCGGCCGAGTCATCCCACCGTGCTCCACGTAGCGTGAGCTCGCTCAAAGACTTCGTCGCGATCGTGCCGATGCTGGTCGCCGAGGCCGAGCGGCGGTACCTTCGCCGCACCAGAGTTCCGGTGCCCTTGGAGCCACCGCCGGAACGGCCTCGCCTGAGTGACGCACCGCCGGATACATACAGTCCACTACGCCCCGTGCGGGAGGAGCCAGATGCCTGACGAGCCAGAGGGCGCGCCGACCCACGATGGCCAGGTCGTCACCTTTTATTCCTTCAAGGGCGGGACCGGGCGGACTATGGCGCTGGCCAACGTGGCATGGATCCTGGCCGCCAACGGCAAACGGGTGCTGGTCGCTGACTGGGACCTGGAGTCCCCTGGCCTGCACAGGTTCTTCCAGCCTTTTCTGGGTACCGACGTGAGCGAAAGCCCCGGCATCATCGACTTCGTCCGCGAGTATGAGTGGGCAGCCGACGCTTATCTCGAATCCCTCAGGGCGGAAAAACCAGCAGACAGCGAAGAGGCCAAGAAAATCGCGTACAGGGGGCTGGCGCAGCTCATCGATGAGCACACGGAGATAGGAAATTACTCCATTCCGGTCAGATGGGACTTTCCGGGAACGGGCAGCCTCAGCCTCGTATCGCCTGGGAAGCAGAACAGCGACTACAAGACGACTCTCAGCGCGCTGGACTGGGACACCTTCTACGAGCAGATGTACGGCGTGCTGTTTTTCGACGCCTTGCGCCTGGATATGAAGCGGCACTATGACTATGTCCTGATCGACAGCCGGACCGGGCTGAGCGACATCGCGGATATCTGTACCCTTCACCTGCCTGATGTGCTGGTTGACTGCTTCACCTTGAGCACTCAGGGTATCGAGGGCGCCGCCAGGATCGCCGAGATGATCCAGGCGCGGCCCGACCGCGGCCGGGCTATCCGGATCCTGCCAGTGCCGATGCGCATCGACCAGGCTGAGCACGAGAAGGCTGGCGCGGGCCTGGCATTGGCGGCCGGCCTGTTCCGAGGACTCCCGGCCGGGATGACGGACATGGAGCGGCGCGACTACTGGGCTGCGGTCGAGGTGCCGTACCGGGCGTTCTACGCCTACGAGGAGATCCTGGCCGTCTTCGGCGATATCCCGGGATCCCCGACCTCGCTGCTGTCCTCGTTCGAGCGGATCACCGGCCAGATCACCCAGGGCGAGGTGACCAGGCTGCCGGACATGGAGGCGTCGGTGCGCCAGCGGAACCGGTGGCTCTTCGCCCGCCAGCCGCTACCCTCGGCCGAGGACGTCTACCTTGCCTTCAGCTCGGAGGACCAGCTGTGGGCCGAATGGATCACGGCCGTGCTGGCGGGCGCGGGGATCAGGGTTCGCTGGGCCGACGAGACATCCAAACCGGAGACGAGCGCCGAGACTCAGCCGCGTGTCGTCGTGGTGGTCTCACAAGCACGCGGCCTGCGGTCGCTGAGAGCCGCGTCCCCTGGCCGCCCAGTCCTGGCGGTGTCCGTGTCCGAGGCACGCGTGCCCCATGAGCTCGATGATGTGCCGGTGCTCTTCCTGGCCGGGAGGACCGAGGACGAAGCCGCCGCGAGCTTGCTCGACAAGCTCGACGGGCAGCGGATGACGTCGGCGAGGCCCACCGATGCACGCTTTCCGGGGGACCAGCACCGCCAGATCCTGAAGCTGCCGACCCGCAATGCCAACTTCACTGGCCGCGAGCACGACCTTCGCCGCCTCCGCGAGGAACTGCGGGCAGGCGGCGGCGCCGTGGGGCGCCCGGTGATTCTGCAGGGTCTGGCTGGGGTCGGCAAGACCCAGGTCGCTGTTGAGTATGCGCACCGCTTCATGGCGGACTACGACGTCATCTGGTGGATGAACTGCGGTCAGGCGCAGTACATCGACGCTTCGCTGACCGACCTGGGCAAGAGGTTGCGCGAGGTATTCGGGGCGGGCCTGCCCGAGGAAGGCAGCGTCGCCGAGGTTGCCGACCAGGTACTGCAGCTGCTGAGCGACACCCGGACCGAGCAGCGGTGGCTGCTGGTCTACGACAACGCGGACGAGATCGAGGCAGTACAGCCGCTGCTGCCTACCGGTCATGGGCATGTCCTGATCACTTCACCGATCAGGGCCTGGAGCGACCAGGGGCAGTCCCTGCCTGTCGAAGTCTTCACCCGTGACGAGAGCATCCTGCACCTGCAGCAGCGGCTGCCCAAGATCACGGACGAGGAGGCTGGTCAGGTGGCGGACGCCCTCGGTGATCTGCCGCTGGCAGTGGCCGCCGCCGGCGCCTGGCTGGCCGAGACGGGGATGGCCGTTCCCGAGTATCTGGAGCAGCTCAGCAGCCGGCCCGCCAGCAGCGTCTCTTTCGCCCAGCTGGCCGACTATCCACTGCCGGTCGCCAAGGCCTGGGACCTGTCCCTGGACCGGCTGCAGGAAACCGCCCCGGCCGCCGCCCGGCTGTTCGACCTGTGCTCGGTGATGGCACCGGACATCAGCCTGGAACTGATCTACAGCAAGGCGATGGCCGCCGTGCTGGCGCCGCTGGACTCCGACTTCTCCGAACCAATGATCATCGGAACGGTCATCCGGCGGCTGGACCGGCTCGCGCTGATCAAGCTGGACACTACCGCCCACCAGATCGTCGTCCACCGCCTCCTGCAGGCCGTGGTCAGGGAGCGGATGTCGGCGGATGAGATGGCGGCGGCCCGGCGCGACGTGCATCAGGTGCTTGTCGCCGCACGCCCGGACAGCGAGGTGGACGACCCGGCCGCCTGGAGCCGCTACCGGCTCATCTGGCCGCACCTGACGCCCTCGGGAGCCATGTTGTCGCAGGAGGAGCCGGTCCGTCAGCTGCTCATCGACCGCGTTCGCTACCTCCGCCAGCGCGGCGACCTCGAACGCGGCCGCCGCCGCGCCCAGGAGATCGAGGGCACGTGGGAGCAGACGCTGTCCACCGCCTCCGACCCGGCGCTGACCGGCTCGCTGCGCAAGCAGCTGTTCCGGCTCCGCTTCAACCTGGCGAACATCATCCGCGACCTGGCCGAGTTCACCCAGTCCCAGGCACTGGACGAGGCGGTGCTGAGCGGTCAGCGGGACATGCTGGGTGACAAGCACCCACACACCCTGATGACCGCCAGCAGCCTCGCCGCGGACCTGCGGGCGCTGGGCCAGTACCACCAGGCCCTCGGGCGGGACCAGGTCACCTACGAGACCTGGGCCAGCGAGTTCGGCGAGGACTGGCCCGGGACACTGTCCGCGGCACACAACCTCGCGGTGTCGCTACGGCTCACCGGTGACTTCGGCGAATCCCTTGCCCGGGACACCGAGACCCTTGAGAGACGCACGGCCACGCTCGGGTCCGAGCATCCCAGAACGCTCGACTCCGCCATGGCCGTGGCTCGCGACCTGCTGGAGACCGGCCGCTATGCCGAGGTGGTCACCCAGATGACGGACGTGTGGGCCCGCTGCCAGGCGGCGCTCGGTGACGACGACCGGGCCACCCTGAACGCGCAGGTGCTGCTTGGTGTGGCCTTGCGCTGCGACGGCAGGCCCGATATGGCGCAGGAACACTTCGACCGGGCCAGAAGGGGCCTGACCGGCGGGTTCGGCCGGGACAGCAGCGACGCGCTCGCCGCCCGGCTCAGCAGCGCGATTAATCTGCTGGCTCTGAGCAAGGTTCAGGACGCCAGAATCTGGGCGGAGGAGGTTCTCGCCATCTACCAGGCACGGCTCGGGCCATCTCACCCGCACACGCTCATCTGCCGGGTCAATATCGCCACTGCCTCATGCCTGCAGGAGGAGCACGAACCGGCACTGGCCGCTGCCCAGTCCGCGGTAGCTGGGCTGGAAGACGGGCTCGGCGCGGATCACCCCTACACGCTGGCCGCCAAGATGGTCAAGGCTGCCGTCCTCGCCAGCCAGGGAGACCTGGCCGAGGCGGCTACCATCGAGGAACAGACGGCCGCTGAGCTGATGCGAGTGCTGGGAAACAGGCATCCGGACACGCTGCGCTGCCTCGCTAACATGCTGCTCACCCGGCATGAGTCAACCGGCGGCGAGACAGCCGAACGCCAAGCGATCATCGAGCAGCTGACCGGCATGCTGGGAGCACAGCACCCGGACATCGCCACTCTCACCCACGGCGGGCGCCTGTTCCGGATGATCGATCCGCAGCCGTTCTGACCTCAGATCAGGCTTCCCGGGCTCAGTGCCCGGGAAGCGCTGACGGTCGGGACGGCCTGCCTTTCCAGGCGGGTGTCAGCGGTGATCGGCCGTTGCGAGCCGCTATTACCGGCGATCCAGGCCAGCACCCTGGGGAGAATCTCCACCGCGTTGAAGTGAGCGGCGCCCGACTGCACTTCCACTCGTGAACGTTTGACTCGCTTCGCGAGCCAGCGCGTGTGGCTGGCCGGAGAGAAGACATCCTCTCCCCCATGCCAGAGCATCACCTCTGCCGCTATGCCAGACAGGTCGAATCCCCATGGGCTGCGCAGCGCCAGCACATCGTCGACCCACCCCCCGGCGGACTCCTTCAGCGCCTCCGCGTGATTCTCGGCAATGATCCGCCGGAGCGCGACATCGCCGACGACCATCCGGTCATGGCTGACCAGTTCCGGCCACAGGGACCGCAGCAGGCTTTCCGGATCACGGCGCACTTCCACCGCACGCTTGGCAAGTTCGGCCGCCAGCGCCGCTTCCCCATCGTGATAGGCCTGAACGTTGGAGTCCGCCATGCCGTCCGACCAGTCGAGGCCCTCCGCGTTGTACGGCGCCAGGCTGCCCAAAGTGGCGGCCCGGGTGACCCGGTCCGTGAGGACGGCCGCGCACGCCAGGGCGTGCGGTCCGCCGCCGGACCGGCCGACGACACCGAACTGGTCGATGCCCATGGCGTCGGCGATGCGGGCGACGTCATGGGCGGCGTCGGCCACGGTGCGGCCTACCTGCCGGTCAGAGGCGCCGTACCCCGGGCGGTCATACGTGACGAGCCGGATGCCGAGCCGGTACAGGACTATACCGCGGGGGCGCGGACCGCGCCGTCCGCCGGGCGTACCGTGTAACAAGAAGACCGGGCTCCCGTCCAGTGCGCCCAAGCTCTCCGCGGACAAACTACGCCCACCAGCAGCTTTGACCACCTGCGTCACCCTAGCCTCCAATACCTGCCTGGTTCATGCCAGGTCTCATTGAGTGGCCATACATACGCATGCCGTCAGCGGGGCTGCCATCTCAAGCGTCGGCTACGCAAGGTTACCCCCTAATGCCCAAGGTTAGCGAGGCCATACTTACGTTCCGGCACGGCCTCTTGACCAATCACAGTTCTGCGGCACGGCAGCCGTTCCCGTGACCTCGGCGCGACGCAGGCTTGCCGCGGCATAATCGCACGCCTAAGCGCACCGTGTGTGCCAGAAGTGGAGCAAGAGATGGAAATGACACCTGGGCGCCATCAGTCCTTAATACGGCAATCCGGCGCGCACCCATGAACGTAGCAGGATACTGAGCGGTACAGGGGCGCCGGAGTCGGAGAAATGACACCGGTGCATGTCACGGGAGGCTGACATGGCGGACGGGAACGGCTTGGCGGCGATCGAGCATGTCGTGGTCCTGATGCTGGAGAACCGGTCGTTCGACCACATGCTCGGGTACCTGTACGAGGCGAGCGGGAACGTCTCCCCGGCTGGGCAGCCGTTCGAGGGGCTGGCCGGGACCGAGTCGAACCCGGCCGCGTCCGGTCCCCCGGTCGCCGTCTTCAAGATCGAGCCAGCCACACCCAACGCCTACTTCATGCCCGGCGCCGACCCCGGCGAGGGCTACATGGCCACCAACGGCCAGCTGTTCGGCAGCACGACAGCCCCGGCCAGTTCCTCGGCCGTCCCGGCCAACCAGGGGTTCATCAAGGACTTCGCCTACACCCTGGACTGGCAGGCCAGGGAGGGCCGGTCGATCATCGCGGGCACCACGGCCAGCGACATCATGGGCTGCTTCACCCCGGAGGCGCTGCCGGTGCTGTCCGGCCTCGCCCGCGGGTTCGCGGTCTGCGACCACTGGTACTCCTCGGTCCCCACCGAGACGCTGCCGAACCGGGCGTTCGCCTGCGCGGCGACCAGCCAGGGCCACATGGACGACAAGACGCACACGTTCACCTCGCCGTCCATCTTCGGCCTGCTGGAATCACAC
>Ga0307374_10002316_pt1 | contig 34031 bp, 34 predicted proteins | sample OX3MG_FD_202532 | JGI IMG/M metagenome (GOLD analysis project Ga0307374, IMG submission 202532) | Soil microbial communities from Risofladan, Vaasa, Finland - OX-3 | ecosystem: Environmental > Terrestrial > Soil > Coastal area > Acid sulfate soil | place: Finland: Risofladan, Vaasa | collected... | reverse complement strand
CTATTTGGTGAGAGAGTTAAACTATTTTAATGAATTATAAAATACGCTATAATACATTCGACCCGATGGACTTTAAGTTCAACGAGTATTTTGATAAAATACGTTATCGGTCGTAAGTTTATCATTTGCTGAGGTAGGCGAAGTGGTGAGATTAGACAGCTGTGAAACAAAGTAGTATAATAACGGAAACAATTTAGGAAAAAGTGATTTTGTAGTCTGACAGAAATACGAGGAAAGTGCGCAGATAATACAAAATTACATTATGAATACAAACCGAGCGTAGCACTGGTAAGGAATTTTCCCCTTTTGGTCGGCTTCCGTATATACCATAAGATTCATCTGGAAACAGATGTTTGCTTATGGATACACTAAAAAATATTACCTGGAAACAATTTTACGCTCTTCTGATTTCAGATCGTGACATCAAGAATAACAAGCACAACCTTGCTTCCCATGAGTATTACTTCAACCGAGTTCGTAACTATTTTTTTGACAAAGAGTTCACAAATGCAAACATTCGTGCTTGGAAAGTTGAGCTACTAGACCAAAATGTTTCACCCTCTACCTATAATAAAATCAGGCAAATGTGTAGTAGTATAAACATCCTTTTTGAGTTAGGTATAGTTATCACAGTCTCAAGGATGAGAGAGACTCAGAAAGATTTTGAGGTACTGTCTGACGAAGAAATCATTGCAATTGCAAATGTAGAAATACCCTACCCAAAATGCAAGGACTATCTAAATAAGCGCAACAAGGCATTTATCTTGTTGTCTGGCTTGAGTGGAGGAAATAGACTTGCAGAAGCACTTGCAGTTCCATGGAAAGATATACGTGAAACTCCAAAAAAATATATTATATTCAGGGACACCAAGAATGGTGAAAAACGTGAAGTTTTTTTATCACAAATGGCATGGGAAGCTATACTAGATTTGCCAAGGAAAAGAGATGATACTGTTTTCTGTTCATATCGTGGACTACCAATTACACAGGACTATGCAAGTACTACTTTTTCTGAAGACATACGTGACAGGTGTCGTGTTATAGGAATTCCAGAGGAAAGAATTGCAAGTACAGATGATAAGGAAGGTATTTCCTTCTACACTCTCCGGCATTCTTGGGCTACTAACAGAATCAATGATCCCAACAATAACCTAAAAGACTTAGAGATTGCCTACACAATGGGACACAAAGATACTCGTAATCTCCAAAAATATGTGAGGAAAAGTCTGGAAATTTCACAAAAGACTATTCTATCTGCCTCTGTTCTCAAAGGGGAAGTTCCTAAAGAAGAAGTTTTGAATGAGGTTCGAGAATCAATTATTCGTCTGACAAAATATCATCCTGACTTCGACCCTGTTGCTATAGAAAAGATGGATTTGAGTGTATTGTTGAGGTAAGATTTATATCTTTGTTTTTTCTAAGAAATTATTTATTATATTTCGCCTGAGATAAGAAAAAAAATATATTTGACTGAGTTTTCACAAAACATTTTTCACAGTAATTGTCTCATTCTTACTAAAAATTTATAAAAATAATATACAAGAGAAGCATGTTCTATAGTACCCTAGTTTGTAATGAAGTATAGTTCTTTAGTTCTGTATGTTTGTTTATGTTCTTACATGGGCAATATAAAATAATAAGGCGAGTTTGTAAGCAAAGTTAGTTTTGTAAACGAAGTTTGTGATGTTTGTGATGTTTGTGATGTTCGCCTCCATTCCTTACGAGATAGCCCTGTCCTTCTTGGGTAGTATCCCAGACAGGTAGGAGTAGTTAGTGGATTCCGTTTTCTCTCGGTAACTACTTCATCTAATTCTATAAGGAGTCTCCTGACATTCTTCCAAGGAATCTTATTTCCTTTAGCAGTTCTACCTGGAACTTTGGTTCCGTCTGGTTGCTCGCCGTCCCGATTCTATCGGATGGGTATGGAGTGTCACTTATTAGTTACAGAGGGGTAGATGATTACTGAAATCCCTGTCATATCTTGAGTCAGGAAACAAAAATGCAAAAATCATTGTATCCTTGTTCCTTGACTCGACGGTACTTTCCTCGACGGTACCGTACGCCGCTGCCTCAGCTAACGTAGTTTATAGTCATCATTTGTCCACGGACTCGGAGAAGCTGCACCTTTCGGCTGGGGGCTCCGCTAGCTGTTGGCTAGAAATTGGCTCACATTATTGACGTGCCCATGTGTAGCGTCAATGTGAATAAATCCAGACACTTTTTGCCAAGGACTGTTCCTCACGGGTCTTACCCGAGCGCATAGGGACTGTCTACTAATCTGACGAGTAATAGGTCTATCCATGCAATCCAACCGCCGCTGGATATTTATCGTACTTCTTGAGTATATGGATTTTATAAAAAAAACGGGTTCTGTCGTGGAGCATCAGAGTTATCTGATAGTGAAAGAATGCTCCCGAAAGAATCCGTTTTACTCTCTCACTTATTATTCTGTAATGGACTTTATTTTATTTGTCAACCCCTTATTATGGGATGACAAATATGCACCAATATGATATTATCATTGTGAATTATGGATGATTTTTTTGATGGTTCTGGAGGTGGTTATGAGACAGGTTATTATGATACAGCGTTGATCTGCATGAATGGTTATATGGTGAACGGTAGCGCAAAGGAAATGCCGCAGTTCAACACAAAACATTGCAAAAAGTGCGGAAAGCCTACAATATCACAATGTCCTCATTGTCAGAAAGATATTCAGGGTCATTATATTTCGCCTGGAGTAATAGGTATCGATACAGTATCGGTTCCTAGTTATTGTCATGAGTGCGGTGCTGCCTATCCATGGACCGATGCTAAACTGGAAGCGGCAAAAGAGATGGCAGACGAAGCAGAACATCTTTCGAAAGAAGAAAAAGAAGAACTGAAGGCGACTTTCGATGATCTTGTGAGGGATACGCCTAAGACGCCAGTTGCTGCATCGCGGTACAAAAGACTAACAGCAAAGGCAGGAAGTATGATATCGGATACTCTGCAAAAGATCTTGATAGAGGTTATGGTAAGTAATGCGAAAGACCTCATCTTCGCTACCCATGTGAAATAATTACGAAAAGTTTACAGAGAAAATTATTCCAAAAATTTTTAGCGATCAGAATATATTGGGACCAATATTTTGAAAATTTTTGCATGTGACCACCCTTTCCCGATACCAAAACTCACCCCTTTAGCCCTTTTTTACTTTGCGGGGGTTCACCCACCACCTCAGAAAACAACAAATTATATAGCGCAAGATAGTACGAAAAATCTACGAAATGAGATAATATTTTATCTTATAGTAATATTAGATTTCCCTAGTCTTATATTATGGTTTATGTTACAAATTATTGAGAGTACCAATATTACATTAGTTATCCCATAATAACGAATTAGCCTCAAAATTTACTTCATGTCGTACAATGTGCGATTTATGCCATAGTTTGAATGAAAAAAACGACATGAACTGTTGCTTGCTCATTATCCTATTATCGCGGTATAATTTGCATAACAGATTATATAGAGTTGCCTAAACTGTAGAAATACGGCACGGCACATAAAACGTTCTAAGCAATAACCTCCTCATCAGGAGCGCTTAGAACGTTGCAAATCGAAAGATTTGTAGTCCGTAAGGACGAACTGGTGAGGAGTTTTTTTTTATGAAATGGAATAAAATAAGCAACTGGAGAACTATTCATATTATTTTATTCTTTATATTCTTATGTCTATTGATTGGGACAGAGATTACAGTTGGAAAGTACCTAGTAACACATAAAAAAGCTGAAGTGAAAGGGATTGCAATTACTCCCATCCCTAAAATACCTCCAAGTGATTCTCCTAGTATTTCTCCAACAGATACTCCGACAGTTCAGTCTTACCATGAAAATACGTCTATAAGTACCGCAACAACTAAATACCTAAATGGCGGCTGGTATCCTGTTGGCCCAAATGGGCAATCAGAGCAGTATGTGAATGGTCAATTCATAACACCACAACAAGGGTCTTCATCGACTTCTCAGCAAGACGGAAATTCCAGTTCTGAAGGAACTGATAATACAAATGAAGGTACATATCAACCAGTAGCTATGCCAACTCCGATACCCACAACTGCACTTTATTCTTGCGAAGTAGATGGACAAACATTTCAACTCACACAAGATCAATGTTCACAGCAACAAACACAACAAAGTCAGCAAACAGCTAGTGATAATTATAATATCTGTATGCAAGACGCAAGTTTGCAAGTGTATGAAAGCCAATGTGCTTTTTCAGGTAATCCAAGTCAATGTGATGCACAGGCAGCCCAAGAAGTACAACAAGCACAAGCACAGTGTAATTCAGAATACTCACACTAAGATATGAATGATCGTACAAAATATTTACTTATAGGAATTGTTTTTGGGGCATTTTTTTCATCGGCAATAGTTTACTTTACCGTAGGGAATTATCAGGGACAAACCGCACAATATTGGTATAACCAAGGCAAGACAGACGCGACATTTCATACAGCATACGACTCATTGATAGTATGCTTAGCTCACGTTCCAATCTATACGGAAACTAATAATAGAGAAAAGCTGCATAATGTGAATGATCTAAGAGATGTCGCGTTCTGTGTAAGTAAATCAGCAGAACAATAGGAAATTATTTTGTTATGACAATACTTTTAGTTTTCCTTGTCATTATAATATTATTGTTCATTGTACCTTTCCTATATGGCTACATTACGGAAAAAATAAAGATGGCTGATGAGCGGAAAGACGATAATAGCTCAGTTGTAAAAAACCACCATACTGGTAATACATATACCATCCACTCTTTCCGCTTCAAAGAACCTAATGATGAATGGGTAACATATGTATATTTAGATCATGGTAAAAACGCTAAGGCTACAATTGAACTAATTCTGAAAAAAAATGGGAATAGAATCGAAGCACGAGATAATAATAATCATATGGGGTCTTCATATGTAAAAGAGAATGAAAGTCTTACCCCTCAACTTCTACATGAAAAAGTAAAGCATTTTGTAATGGTAAGTACAAGTGGAAATCTTGTTGAAGATATTATAAGTGATCTCTGAATTGAATATGAAATTTTTATAAGGAGCTTTATCTATGATTTGGCTAATGAAATACTTCTTCATTCTGATTTGGTCAGTATTACTTGCTTTTTGGTGGTGGAATCTATTGTCAACTAATTGGACAAAACAGAATTGGGTAGGAGTTGGGATAGTACTATTGACGGCATCTCTAATGCTCTCTCCATTGGTTTATTGTTTTGTTGTTGGATACAAAAAATTACGGCAAAATTAGATACCACTAACTATAGAGTCAGAATATCTGAAAGAAGCAACAATCATTAGTTGGAGAAGTGTCCGAGTGCGTTTACAGATGGCCGTGGAGTTACAATGTTAGTATCATTACCTATCTCTACCGTATAATATCTTCCTCCAGTATCTAATGAAACAGAGCCACCTTGCAGGCATTGATCAGGAGAAACACTATATTGTGGGACGCCATTGATTTTATCAGGACTTACAAATAACGTAACACTTGTTCCATTTGTCGCATTGCCATTACATTTATAAGAGAAAACAATTTTCGAAAATCCTTGAGCATCGAAAGTTTGGGAATCTACATCCCCATTTAGGGGTATTTGCTGATTGTTGAAGAATACAAAATCAGTTGGCTGTGGTGGCTGTTGATTTAGTAGAGCGGATAAGCTCGCTTGAAGATTAGTAATTTCTATACCCTGAGAAGATATTGTAGCCTCATCTGTTGTTTGATTGTTCTGTGTTGTATTCACGGTTGTTGTTAGTTGTGAGAGAGAAGATTGTATGTCTGCTATTGTATTTTGTATGCCTCCTAGAGCCGTCTCAATGGGCTGTAGTGCATTGATGATCAATGTCTGTACTTCTGAACGGCATGGGAATATAAAATTTTTGGGGCAAGGTGGGGGCGTTGGTGGAATGGGAGAAAATTTTGCCGCATTTGCAGTAGTTGGGGTAAAAAGAAATACTAAAAGCAGAGAAATTATGAAAAGTCTTGCTATAGTCATCTATTCGATAGTAGTCTATTTGTTTTATCCTTGTCAATATTTGTTTTTTACTATTTTCTGGCGTTAGCAAATATGCTACAATTAGCACTAAGTCTTTTGGTATTTCCACTATACACTTTGTTATAGTCTGGGGACTTTGCTGAGGTAGCCAAGGTGGTCACGGCGGGTGTCTGAAGAACATCAGATCGCAGTTCGACTCTGCGCCTCAGCACAAGATAAGAAGTTTATTTTTTGAGAGTAAAGGATTTGATAAATTGTGTAAAAAGCTCCTCATCCGCAGGTACTGATACTTTGCTGCTGTAATACATTCGAAAAACATAAAGCGCCTGTGGCTTGACAAGATATGCAAGGCGGAGCTGCGTAGGTGTATGGATAGGTTTGCTATTTATTGTCCTCATCTTGTATGTGTTTTTAAGCTCTTGGAGTTTCATGTTGTTAATAACAAGTGTATTTTGTGTTGCGCCTGCCGCAAGATACCAACTCTTTTTCTCCTCTAAATTCTGCGGTGAATTATATGCTTCAATATCCAAGAGCGGCTCATGTGGATAATTAGGAGGTTGGATGATGAGCGTTGTTCCCCCTTCGAAGGTATTTGTGGTATTCAGTGAACCCTGTGGATAAGCGATGGTGTAGGTCGGCATTTGATAGATACCACCTTGTGGAAAAAGATTATTCGGCGTTATGGTAGGATGCGCTTGTAAAGATTGCTTGCCATTTTGATTTGGAACTGCGATTGTCTTTGTGTTCTGCATCGAGACTGCAATTAGTAAACTAACTACTAAAATAATAATAATTAGCGCAATCCCGACATGAAGCATCTTACGCTTGGTAAACGGTGGAATAAATAGATTTACGATATTCTGTTTTAATTCAGTTATTTTCAATTGTCCCTCCCCACTCAACCATTGTGAATCCTTGCCGTTTGGGAACTGGTGCAAGGTGTAATGGCGAAACCTTTATCGGTGAAGTAAGCGGTTTGAAGTAGGCAAGAAAAGCAATCGTTGTTGTTGGTTTTGGCGAAACAATCACATGATCAACTTTTTCTTTTTGTGTCTTGTCAAAGACCGTAAAGAATATGTATGGAGCGTTCAGATTTGTTAACCTCGGTACCCAGTAAGCGATAAATTCATTTTGTTCATTCGCATTAAGTCCAAGTTTGGCAGTATATGTCCGTAAAGACGTAGTTAAATCAGTTGTTTTGATAACAAATCCCTCTGTTGGAGGTTGTGCTTTTATGGTTGCATCTTCGTAATAGAGTTCGTTAAGTGATTTATTATTATAGTATAGTGTTCCGTCCGTGGTCCCCTGTGGATGAACAATAACATTTTGCCATCCCTTCGCCGGATACTGGGGAATACTTGCCGTTATAACGCCTGGGATATCCAATGAGACAGAAATTGAGAGTGTTGTCGGTGAATAGAAATAAAGGACGGGTTTGCTATTACATTCTATCGAACAATTGGTCGCTTGCGCAGCAGCAGGTACCGGAGCTGTATCAAGCCACATACATTGTACTGGGCCAGTACCATTCTGAGTAACAGATTTATTAAGTTGACCTGCATTGAAAGAACCACCGAGTCCTGCAAATGCTAAAGGATTAAGCAATCCTCCGTTTTTTTGGCAAGTCTGCGCATTTGGGACGGTACATAACGCATCGGGTTCAAGATCAGACTGACATTTACACGCTGCACCATTCGCTATCTTAGAATCAGGTGTACAGACAGGACCGGATACAGGGTTGTTTGATGATGATGCGGGCGACGAAGAAGGACTGGACGATACTTGCTGTGCGGCAGATTGAGGTGCCTGAGGTGGTATTGTAACAGCACCTGAAGGAGTACATGGAATCATTTGCAGAGAAGATTTACTTGCACCAGGAGTGGGACAATTTATTGATTTATAATATGTTTGTGCTCTTGAGGTGGTTGGACTGATGAATTGCCAGGTGAAAGATATGCTAATCACTAGAAGAGGCAATATAATAAAAAACAATAGATGCGTGTTTGCAATCCTTTTTTTCTTATCCATTATCTTTACTGTAAATGATTCGATTATCTATTTCAATAAGTAAGTGGCAGCGTAGTATGTGCTTATTTTAGGGATAGGTTATTTTAGGTTCTGACATCTCATTTCTGAAATCTATCTCCCATCCTGCCGGTATAGGCTCAAAGGTTCCATCGGTTTTGATTGTAAATGAAGCACTAATAATGCCACTTTTTAGTTTATCTTCAAGCGCACTCCCTCTCAATGTTCCGATTGCGACGGCATCCCGATAATCATCTGCATTGAGATAGTCCATGGGTGGTGTTGCAGCAACTTGCGTAATTTTGGTATCACGTTTGGTCGCACCAAGAACATTTCCGCCATGTAGCACGACGAACAACGACCCTGAATCCATGAGGGAAAGACCTTGTTCCATTAAATCTTTCATCTTATCAGGAGTATTTTGTGATGCAACTAAATTCCGCAGTTCATCTTCAGTGACGACAAGTGATGCCGCTTTTGCAACAGCTTTAAGCAACGGTTTGGATATTCCTTCATCAGTTACCGTAACAGCTCCAGGGATGAACGTATATGGCGTTTGTGACGCGTGCAGTTTGTTGATCATTCGATCGAGTGAATGTCTCAAAAACTGTTCCGGCAACGAACCGAGAAAAACATGTTCGGGTAATTTGTCTTTTGCAATATCGATATCATGTGATCCTCCCTGCGGAGGCATGCTAAAGATTGTCCTCTCTCTATCAGAATTCGTTGTGACTGCATAGGTTACTGCTTCGGGCATATCTCCATTTATTTCAAAGATTTCATGGCTCAAACCTATATCCGGACGATCAAGTTCTGCTCCGAGCCTCTCTCTCTGTTTGGCATCTGCCCACGTATATACGTTGATCGGAGTCGGTTTGGTTTGCACTTCGCTGGTGTTCAGCATTGTCGCTATGCCGAGGCCTAGTTTGGCAGCGTGACCAAAAACCGGAAGCTGAAAATGAACATCATGCTGTTCTAGTTGTGCACGAACACCGCCCAGGGTGTCTCTTGAAAGCTTTCTCCTGTCAGCCGGGCTTATTTCGTCTCCTGCTGGTCGAGATGAGGTGCCTTGTCGGATACCGTTATGAAAGATAGTCGTGCTTCCTACAACAACAATGCCGGATCTTTTTTCCGGCAAAAAGTGTTTTGTTATTTGTAATTGAGGCAGAGTGCCTGTTCTTTCTACTGCTAATGCTGTCATTACAAAACCATATAAGGGTTTTGCTTTTAGTGCTCATAGTAGTTATTATTCCTTCAAATTACCTCGCCATTGAAATAATATCACTATTTTGAAGTATTCTATTTTTTCAATATAGTTTTGTCAACGGGTAAAGGAAAAAGAGGCGGTAATATTACTATAGGGTTGACAAATGGGTTAATTTCGTATATAATACGCGGATGTTGAAATCAGTCATGTAAATGATTGATTTCCGAATATTATGTTACAGACAATACTCTTAACAGCATTGTCCGCACAGCTTACGTATCTTAACCCTTCAGTTACTCCGACTCCCTCTGCACCTCGAGTACCATTGACACGGGTTCTGCCAGAATTGAACACCGTTATTTCTGTCGCGGAAAATAATGGTTCACAACAGAAGATCCTTACGGATGATCAATTGCTTGCAATTAAAGCGACCATCTCACCCAAACCTGAGAAAATTCAAACATATGATCTCCAAAAGATCGTAGATTTGTCAGGGCAAAATATCGCCCAGACAAACGAAATTATTGCACCTCAGGCACCTATCAGTACACCTGAGCCGACTGCAGTTCCGACATCCATACCTGCGGTTATTCCTACTGTCGTGACTTCGCCTGTGGTTGTTACATCCAGTAGTGGCACAATTTCTGATGAAGCACTGACGTATTTGGGCAATTGTGAAGCCGGCATGAATCCTGCAAGAAACTCCGGCAATGGGTACTATGGAGCTTTTCAGTTCTCATATGGTACTTGGAAAAGTATGAATACCGGCTATGAACGTGCTGACCTAGCACCGATTGATGTACAGATGGCTGCAGTAAGACAACTCTTGCAGCGATCTAGTATCTATAACCAGTTTCCCGGCTGTGCACGAAAGATGCATAGTGCTGGTTTGATCTAAGCTTACTTCCCTTGTAAAAGAACCATTATTGACTTGACAAAAAGACTTATAGTATGTATAATACACAAACTATAGGCTTTCTGCGAATGTGAGTTTTATCCATGAAGTATTCGCAGGGAACCTTATTTTTATATGAACTTATTTAAAAAATTATTAATTCTTATCCCGTTTGCATTATCAATTGGTGCGATGCAGGCCCAGGCGTTCAATGTTGCTCTGTCGAGTCTAACGTCGGTTCATCAAGATTCCAACGGACAGTTGCTCGCGCAACATTCAATGTCACTTGGTGACCGATATGCTGTGCCTTCGGTCAACAGCGTATTCCGAGACAATATTTTGTTAACACTTGCGTATATGTCGGGTGCTGTTACGAATTCTGCTCAGGTTAACTGGGATAGCGTTCGTAGACCTTCGACGTATGTAATGACATTACAGCCGGGTGAAGTTTTTGCTTTCCATGACGATGTTTTGCCTGAATTTGCAAGAAAACATATCGTTACCACCAATGCTCATTTTGGCGCAAACGAAGGATTTAAATACGATGGTGATCTATACGGAGACGGTGTCTGTCATTTTGCATCACTTATTAATTGGGCCGGAACAGATGCAGGCTTGAAAGTCGTCGCACCGACCCGTCACGATTTTGCAAAAATTCCTGATATCGACCCGAAATATGGAACTGCAATTTATGATGCTCCTGGCGAAACCGCAGCCAACCAGCAGCAGAATCTGTACATTGAGAATACGTTTGATCAGCCTGTTCGTTTGGTGTTTACCTATGCGAACGATACATTGACGGTGAGTGTCTATAAATAAGAGTCAAGCGGTTAGTTCAATATAAATCCTAATACTTCCAGCATCTTCTTTGCATTTTCCGTATTTCCTTTTTCGAGCGTTTCATTAATAATTTCTAGAGCCTTTGGGGTATCGAGGTCATCTGCCAGTGCTTTGGTAAACCGTTTCAACTCCTCACTTCCCTTTTGATCTTCTTGGGAATGAGATGGTTGTTCTAAATTTGATTCAATTGCTTTCATGGCTTTTTCGGCAGATGTAATATCCTTATCATAGTATTCCCAAGGCTCCCGGTAGTGATGCGATAATAACAGATAACGGATTGTGTTGGGACTGTATTGTTTTAACAGATCCGATACCATCACAAGATTGCCCAAGGATTTGGACATCTTTTCTCCACGGTAGCCTACCATGCCGATATGCATCCAAAACTGCGCAAACGGTTTCTGTCCGGTAAACTGCTCTGACTGGGCGATCTCACTTTCATGGTGTGGATAGATAAGATCCCCTCCTCCGCCATGTATGTCAATCTTTTTGTCAAGATATTTGTAAACCATCGCGGAACATTCGATATGCCATCCTGGCCGTCCCTTGCCCCAGGGAGACTCCCAGAACGGTTCATTAGTTCCTTCGACTTCGCTCAGGACTTCGCCCTTTGGGCTTCGTTTTTGCCAGAGAATAAAATCCAGTGGATCTTGTTTGTTCGGATCATCCGGGTCTGCTCCCCGAACTTTAGCGAGTTTGATCATTTCGTCCCGGGTATATTTTGATAGCTTGCCATATTCAGGGTCTTTTTGAATGGCAAAATAGACATTGCCGTTCTTCTCATACGCGAAGCCATCCGTTACCAGTTTGGTTATTATTGCAATGATCGTCGGCATTGTCTCAGTTGCTTTGACATAATGTGTCGGCTGAATATTGTTAAGAGATTGCATATCATGCACATATTTATCGGTCCAGAATTGCCCCAGTTCTTTCCAGTCCTTCCCAACTTCTTTGGCTTTTTTCAGGATATCATCGTCGATGTCTGTGACGTTTTGGGTGTAGTTTACCTCGTAGTTTTGATATGTTAAAAAACGGTATAAGACATCAAATACTGTGTAGGTAAATGCATGTCCGAGATGCGTTGTATCATATGGTGTTATTCCACAGACATACATAGTGATCTCGTTTGGCCGTAGTGATTTGAGGGTTTCTTTTGTTTTTGTGAGTGTGTTATAGAGCCTCATAAGAATGCAAAATTCAAAACTCAAAAGTCAAAAATACAGTTTAAAATTCAAAATTACACAAACATGATAGCATATAGACTGTCTATTGTGGTTTAAAAACCTGTTTGATTGATAGGTTACCTACGTTTTCATTGATCTCATATACTTCCCCGTGCTGGACATAGTGATCAGTTTTGAATGGCAGGAATTCAAGCGGAGTTCGTTTGATTACCGCTTTCAATGCCATTATCGGATCACCGTGACTGACGACTGCGATATGTTTGCCGTTATTGGTAGCAAGTAATTTATTGAGAAAATTTTGCATCCGATGTGCCAGCTGCTCTATTGTTTCATCGGATGGGTCGAGTGGTTTGAGATAAACATCAGACTGTAGTGCATCAAGACTATTGAATTTTCTCCCTTCATAAGAGGTGCCGGTTTCTATGAGTAAATCGGAATACTGTATTTCTTCTATGCCAAGTTTGTTTTTGATAATTTCAGCGGATTGTTTGGTCCGCAGCAGCGGACTGGAATAGAGTTGGGAAATTGTTTTGTCTTTCAGAAAATCGGCTGTTTTCTCGAGTTCCTGCTTGCCTTTATCTGATAATCCAAAATTCGGCAGCCGTCCGTAAATAATCCCTTCAGGATTGTGCACTTCACCATGGCGGATGAGATAGATTGTTGTCTGCATACGGGTTGCTTTGCAAATTATAGTATAATAGTGTTATGAATACAAAGCGAATGGCTGTTATTTCCTACCACACCTGTCCGATCTCGGATGAGACCGACGCTGAGATCGGCGGCATGAATATTTATGTTTTGGAATTATCCAAAGCGCTTGCCAAAAAAGGATATCATCTCGATATATTTACTCGGTCACAAGACGCAAATAGTCCACGGGTTGTACAGGTGAACGAAAATCTTCGTGTCATCCATGTGCCGGCAGGGCCCCAGGAGCCAGCATCAAAAAAAGAAATTGAGCAGTATATTCCTGAATTTCTTACGCATTTTTATGAATTTACCGATAAAGAAAAAGTTACATATAGTATTGTAAGCTGCCATTATTTTCTCTCCGGGATTGCAGGGATGGACATCAAAAAGAAATTGGGTATCCCGCTTGTTATGACATTTCATACGCTGGGACTTATGAAAAATTTGGTTGCTCGTAGTGATGATGAACGTGAAAGTAAAGAACGCATCCTGACCGAACAGCTGCTCGTTAAAGAATCAGACCAGCTTATCGCGACAAGTGAGACCGATGCGCAGTATATCCAATATTTATATGACGGCGATCCGGAAAAGATCGATGTTCTGACACCGGGAGTTGATCTTGCTTTGTTCATGCCAACCGATAAAACCGAAGCAAAGAAAAAAATTGGTGCCGCGACCGATGAAAAAATGATTTTATTTGTCGGCAGGATCGAGCCCCTGAAGGGTGTAGATGTGTTGCTGTATGCATTAAAAATTTTGTTGGGTACCCATCCGGAGCTTAAGGTATGTGTTTGGATTGTCGGAGGAGATGTCTCACAAGAAGCGGAAGAATGGTCAAAAGAGCTGAAAAAACTTTCAGAAATCCGTGAGGAATTGGATATCCATCCGGCAGTTAATTTTGTCGGAAGAAAAGCCCAAAAAGAGCTTCCTGCATATTATAATGCTTCTGATCTTATGGTGATGCCGTCACATTATGAATCATTCGGCATCACGGCAGTTGAGGCGATGGCATGCGGTGTTCCTGTTATTACCACGGATGTTACGGGAGTTTCCAAACTGATTGATAAGGAGCACTCAAATCTTATTACATCAGCCAATAATCCGATTCTGCTGTCGCAGCGAATTACCAAGCTTCTTTGTGATAAAGAAGAATACGAAAAAGTCAGCAAATCGGTCGCTGAGGATGTCAAGGATCTCAGCTGGGATAATGCCGCGGATCATTTTGTCACACTTTGCAAGTCCTGTACGAAAGACAGTACTTTGTCTGACTGATACACGTTGTCTCCACTACTTTGTACTCCTTTGCAGATATAATTCAGTGATGTCTTGGTAAGATCATTGCAATGCAGCATAGTGTCTGTAAATGACTTGGGGTTGACTGCATATGTGTGGATAGTAGCTGTGGTTGTTTGCAATCCATAGGCAAGAATTGTCAAGGTAATGATGGTAAGGATCATGGGTATGTAGGGGTGGAAGGAATCTGGCTGGTAAGAACGTTGCGTAATTTTATATAGATCGGACAGTAATTCTTTCACCATAATTCCACCCCATTATGCCGCTAAATCAATCTAAATGTCAAGTGGAATATTTGATAAATTTTTATTTCTGAGCGGGCGATGGGAATCGAACCCACTGCCTTCTCCTTGGCAAGGAGACGTTCTACCAGTGAACTACGCCCGCGTACAGTGAAGTATACCAAATTCCCCCACTTTCCTCAACAGAATTGTTTATTTTGGGAACTGAAGGCACTTTTATCCCCCAGCGGGAACTCCTGATTGTTTGGGCATCGTACAGTCTGTGATATAGTACTGGTGCATGAAGATCTTTGTTCTCGTTATTTTGGCAATTGTTTTGATCTCAGCAGGTTATTTCCTATTTACTTCACACAAATTTCTTACAAAAAATTCATCAACCGTAAAGCAAACATCTGTTACAATAAAATTACCAAAAGAGAAAAAAATGACGATTACCAGTCCTGTTTTTATAGACCATACGGCAATTCCTTCAGTCTATACTTGTGACGGAAAAAGCATCAATCCCCCGCTCTCGTTCAGTGACATTCCGTCTGAAGCGAAAAGTTTGGTACTTATTATGGATGATCCCGACGTACCCAAGAAACTTTTACCTTCAGGTGTTTTTGATCATTGGGTTATATACAATATTGATCCTAAGGTTAGGGAAATTGCAGAAAATAGTGTTCCTGCTGGTGCTGCACAAGGATTGAACGGAGCAGGACAGCAAAAATATTATGGTCCTTGCCCGCCGGATCGGGAGCACCGCTACTTTTTTACCCTTTACGCACTGGATGCCAAGCTGGATTTTGCCGTCCCGGAAACAGTAACCAAGCAGATGGTGCTGGGACAGTTGCAGGGACATATCATTGAAAAAGCTGAGCTCGTAGGACTCTATAATAGACCGCAGAATAAATAGTTTTTATTGATTGCTTCGTCATACTTCTCTTCGACCATAAGCTCAGAGCCGAATTGCCTCGCGGTGACGATTTAATTTTCAAATTTATATTGTATAATGTGTTTATGAATAAAAGGCCAATCCACAGGGCGCGGTTTACCAAAGAAGGGTATGAAAAACTCCAACAGGAATATGAAGAATTAAAAGCACAGCGCCCGGCCGTTGTTTTGGATGTGCAAAAAGCGCGGGAAATGGGTGACCTTAAAGAAAATGGCTATTATCAAGCTTCAAAAGCAAAACTGCGTTCAATTGATTCAAGTCTGACACGGATGAGCTACAATCTCAAGACCGCAAAAATAGTTGAGGATACGGGGTTGGGCAGTATTGGAATTGGGAGTACTGTGACACTTGTTTCCGATACCAGAGAAATGACGTATACATTTGTCGGTGATTTTGAAGCTGATCCAGCAGAGAGAAAATTGTCCCTCCTTTCTCCTATCGGGAGAGCTGTTGAAGGAAAGAAAGAGGGAGAGAAGGTTGAGATACGAACACCGTCAGGAAATTTTGTTTATACTATTAAGAAAGTAGTTTAAATTTTCATTTGTACTTTTGTGACCAAAATTACCAAAAGTCTGCTCGCTGCGAAGTCGCGCTAAAATTGCTTCGTTCGTTTGTCGGGGGAAGAGTGCCCCCTCCGACACAAGGTCGGCTATCCCCCTGACACTCACTCCACATGCAAAAATTTGGTATTACAATTTAATTATTGCGATAGCATATTTATTTTTTCATCTGTTCAAAATTAACTATTAAACAAGTAGTTCGTGCTATAATCTCATCATGATTATTTTATCGACTCCCGGGTGGGATGAGTATGAACTTCTTGATACCGGGAATGGCATGCGGCTTGAACGGTTTGGGCCGTATCGTCTTTCACGTCCAGATCCGCAGATTATTTGGAGACCGCGTTTGGACCGGCAAGATTGGACAAATATTGATGCCTATTTTGACGCTGAGAAAAAACAGTGGATTAATAAAAATAATGTACCAAGTAAATGGCTGATGCGGTATAAAAATATCGCGTTTTATGCAAAGCTTTCCCCTTTCAAACACACGGGCGTTTTTCCTGAGCAAATTTTGCAGTGGGAATGGATGGAGGATAAGATTAAAGATTCAAGATTGAAGATAAAAGATAAGAAGATTAGAGTTCTAAATTTGTTTGGTTATACGGGGATTGCGAGTTTGGTCTGTGCAGCAGAAGGTGCCATAGTGACGCATGTTGACGCTTCTCGTCCGACGATCGGCTGGGCAAGAGAAAATCAATTTATTTCAAAGCTGCAAGAACATCCTATTCGTTGGATATTGGATGATGCGGTAAAATTTGTCCAGCGTGAAGTCAAACGAGGCGTCCGGTATGACGGGATCATCATGGATCCTCCGGTCTACGGCCATGGACCGCTTGGTGAAAAATGGGATTTTAATGAATCATTTCCCAAACTCTTATCGCTTTGTCGTTTGGCTCTAACAAATACACCTTTATTTGTTCTGATCAACGCGTACGCGATATCTTCGTCTTCACTTATGCTTGAGAATACGCTTGGTGATTATTTTTCCGATCTAGGAGGGAGCATCGAAATTGGCGAATTGGCGCTTGAGGAAAAATCAGCAAAACGACTTCTCTCAACAGGAATCTTCGCCCGCTGGTCAAACGATAAATAACTTTTTGAGAACAACAAACACATATGCAAGATATCACATTGCCTGTTGTAGCAAACTATTTGTAGTATGATTTGATCTGGAATAACAGATAAAATCCGATAAGAGCGCCGATAATTGCTGACACAATAGCGAATCCGACTAATCCCCCTATCAAACTTACTACTCTGCTCCAAAAAAATAATTTCCACCCGTTGGCTTTCTTTGCTTTTGTTCCGGGAAATGCTGCAAGCAATAATATTGCCGAAACGAGATAGATAAGAGCTGCAATAAAGCTATTGCCGTATCCTGAGACGCCTCCGAGAACTGCAAATGGTGAGAATACTGTCAATATCCCCAGTCCAGCAATTCCACCGAGAATCCCAAGAATTCCGAAAATAAGCGCGATCCATGGTGTGATAGTAACCAAAATCTCTCGCACATTTTTTGGCAGTGGAGGAAATTTATCAAACCACTGTCCCATTGTTTCAATGATATCTGTTGATGATGTTGTACTCATAAGTCACCTCCTTTCTACGTTCTCTTTATTATGGTGTCATTGTAAATTTAAATGCAAGAGATAGAACAGGATCAAATGCTTACAAAGCCACTAATTTTTATCCATTATGCAATGGTTGCATGTTCCCCCATTGCTTTCCTATTTTAATTTCAACTTCCATGGGAACAGATAGTGGATAGACTGTGCATAATACTTTTTGGATTGTTTTGATTGTTTGTGTTTGGTTTTTGTCATCCGGGATCTCAAAGACCAGGTCATCATGAATTTGCAGAAGGAGAGAAACATCCGGAAATTGTTTTGAAATTAGATTATAGACATCAACCATTGCTTTTTTTGTCAGATCTGCAGCGGTTCCTTGGATCGGATAATTCATCAGCACTCGACGCATACCGTTGTCGATAAATCGTCTTTTCGGATTTTCAAAGACATATCTTCTCCGCCCGAGCAGTGTCTCAGCGACGCCGTTGATATGTGCGGTTTTTAGATAGGAGTCATAAAAAGTTTTTATTTTTGGATATGACGCATAAAATTGCCGGATAAAATGTTCGGCATCCTCTTGAGGGATATGCAGACCTGCGCTCATTCCGTAGCTACTCATGCCGTAAATAATGCCGAAGTTAATTGTCTTGCCCACTGCACGTTGCTCTTTGGTTACTTGTTGATATGGTGTATCAAAAAGTTTGCCCGCTGTTACTATATGGACATCAAGCTTTTCTTCAAATGCTTTTTGCAAGGCTGGTTCACTAGTGAGATGCGCCAAGATCCGGAGTTCTTGCTGCGAGTAATCAAAGGAGACAAAGGTAAAACCTGGTGACGCGATAAAACATGATTTGATCTCTAATCCGATTTTTGATGTCACCGGGATGTTCTGCAAGTTGGGATTTGACGACGCGAGACGTCCGGTATTGACATACATCTGATGGTATGTTGTATGGACTCTGCCTTTCTCATCTGCTTTTTGGATAAGGCTCTCGACATAGGTAGATCTGAGTTTGGTCAACTCACGATAGGATAAGAGGTCGGCGATGATTGGAAATTGTTCAGTATATTTTGAAAGCTCTCCTTCATTGGTGGCATATTTTCCAGTTTTTGTTTTTCCTAACGGTATACCCACTTTTTCCGCGAGAAACGAGCCGAGCTGCATGGACGAGTTTATGTTTAATCCTCCGCCGGTTTCTTTCTCGATGTTCTTATTTACTTCTTCCAATGCTGTATCTATATCTTGTCCGACTTTGGTTAACTGTTGGGTATCAAGTAAAATCCCCCGCTGTTCCATTAGCCAGAGAACTTTTGCCAGCGGCATTTCAATATCGGTGAACAAAGAATACAGCTTGGGGTATGTTAGGAATTTCTCTTTTTGTTTGTCAGCAAGCGCTTCAATTGTTGTAACATGATAGCGGCTGAGAGTTTCATCAAGCGTTCCGACATGGCGTCCTTCGGAGAGCAATGCTTCAGCGATGAAGCAGTCAAAATCGGTATCAAAATTTCCTGAGGATTTGGTATCCCATATTGGTTTGCTCATGCCCGTAGTATACAAGAATTGTTTTTGCTATACTAGAGAGATTAATTATGCTAGCAGCGTTGTCAACTTTGATTATTCATCTTATCCAAACTACCGGTTACCTGGGTGTGTTTATCCTCATGACGCTTGAAAGCGCACTGTTGCCAATCCCGTCGGAAGTTACCATGCCGTTTGCCGGCTATCTGGCGCAAACCGGAACGCTTTCTTTTCCTCTTGTTGTTATTGTCGGCGCAGTCGGTAACTTGGTTGGTTCACTTGTTGCCTATGCCATCGGCTATTTTCTCGAAGAGAAAGTTATTCTGACTCTGATTGAAAAATACGGCAAGTTTATTCTTTTATCCAAGCATGAGTATGTGCGTGCAGTGGGCTGGTATAAAAAATATGGAAGCGGCATTACCTTTTTCAGCAGATTGCTTCCTGCGGTTAGGACATTTATTTCGCTTCCGGCCGGGCTTTCCGAGATGAATATTTGGAAGTTTGCTTTTTATACGTTTCTCGGATCGCTTCTGTGGTCTTTTGTTCTTGCCTATGTCGGTTTTTATTTGGGTTCTCATTGGGACTCAATCGCTCCCATTTATAATAAGTTTCAATTGGTCATTGTTGTCGCCGTTATTCTTCTTGTGCTTTATTATATTTACCGCAAAATGCAGAGTGGAAAAAAAAGTAAAAACACCATAATTTAGCTTATTCGGTCATCTTCTCGGAAAAGTAATGGTACTTCTTTATCTCAAATTGCAAATCGCAAATGTCAAAACTACAACGCAAATCTTAAGATTTTACTTTTTTAGATGTCTTTTTGCGATTTGAATTTTGACATTTGAGATATTTTTAAGGTGCTGTTGTATAATACACATGTGGATATTTTTTCAATTATACTCATCATTCTTGGTTTGACACTTTTTGAGACAGTCAGTAGTCTGGACAACGCAGTAATTAACGCACAGGTGCTCTCAACTATGAGCAAGCGTGCGAGACAGTGGTTTCTTGTTTATGGATTACTGATTGCAGTTTTTCTTGTCCGGGGACTTTTACCATTTCTTATTGTATGGATTACCAATCCTACACTCGGTCCGCTGGGAGCAATGACCGCGACATTTAGCGCAGATCCACGTGTTCAACGATCAATAGAGGCATCATCCCCTATCTTACTGATCGGAGGCGGGACGTTTCTTATTTTCTTATTCTTCCACTGGCTTTTTTTGGAGCAGAAAAATTTCGGGCTATGGGGTGAACGATTTATCCAAACGCAAGGTGTTTGGTTCTATGCTGTTGTGTCAGTTTTACTAACAGGGATTGTCTGGGGCGCTCTCAATATGCATCCGGTTATGGCGTTTGGCGCGGTTGTGGGGTCAACAGCCTTTTTTATCACCCATGGATTTAAGGAAAATGCAGAAAAAACGGAAAAAGGTCTGATTAGAGGCAATTTCAATTCAGAAATCAGCAAACTCTTCTATCTGGAAGTGATTGACGCAACGTTTTCTATCGATGGAGTACTTGGTGCCTTCGCGTTTACTTTGGCGGTACCGCTTATTCTGATAGGAAATGGCATTGGCGCTATCATTGTTCGTGAAGTTACCATAAGGAGTATCGCAACAATTAAGCAGTATAAATATTTGAAAAACGGTGCGATGTACTCGATATTTTTTTTAGGATGGGTTATGCTCTTGGATAGTTTTGGATTTCATATCCCACAATGGCTTACGCCGGTATTAACGATAATTATCATTGGATACTTTTTTTTCAAATCAAAAGCCTCATTGCGTGTTGTCTAAAGGGAACGACATTATTACATAATTCTTATATTAGATCAGTAAGATAAATACTGTCGCATGAAAAGTGAAAATATTATTGGTACTATACAGGCCCAGCAGTCCAGTATCCCTATGAAAAAACATACTGTCGTTGTTGCGGATGATGACCTTGCGATTTTGGACGCGATGAAGCTTATGCTTGAGTTATATAACTTTGATGTTGAAACGATCGAGGACGGAAGAGTCATGACAAAGCTGGTATCAATTCAGCCAAAACTCCTCCTTCTTGATGTTTGTATGTCGGGTGTTGATGGAAGGGATATTTGCCGGACCGTAAAAGCAACTGCCGCGACGAAGGACATTCCGGTAATTCTGATATCTGCAAGTGTTGATTTGGCAAATATTGTTAAAGACTCAGGTGCTGATGACTATCTCTCCAAGCCTTTTGAGATGCAAGACCTCATAAGTAAAGTGAACAAATATCTTCTTAATTAGAGATAGTGAATAGTAACGAGTGAACAGTGATTAGGAAGACTCGTTTGTTTTTTGTTCTTATTTCCTGTCTACTAATTACTAGCCACTTTTTTCCCTTCGGAAGCCTGGAAGATAAGATAATACGCGACGGGGATAAGAAACAGCATGATAGATCCGGAAAAGATAAGTCCTGAAATGATTGCTCCTCCAAGTCCCTGCCAAAGCGCATTTGATAAGGTAATCGGTATGAGTCCGAGTATCGCGGCAAAGGTAGTCAGCGCTATCGGTTCAAGACGGGATTCAGCTGCGTCAACAATTGCTGTTTGGAAAGCAAGTCCTGCCCGCAGGTTCTGATTAATCTTATCAACGATAAGAATTGAATTCTTCACGACAATTCCGAAAAGAGCGAGGATTCCAATTAATGCCGGGAATGACAATGGCGTTTGCGTTACGGAAAAGACGATGAACACACCGGATACCGAGAGAGGAATAACGAGCATAACAATCAGCGCTTTTCTGAAAGAATGGAACTGCAGAACCATCGTAATAATAATCAGCATAAATGATAACAGCATAGCTTCAAGGATGGACTGGACAGACTGCGCATTTTGCTGATTTACTCCGCCGGTAGACCAGGAATATCCATCGGGAAGATTGAGTGAGTCTGCATATTTTTCAAGACCGGCGTTAATCATTGTTCCTGAATACCCTTTTGTCACACTCGCTGAGACTGAAATAGTCCGCTTTTGGCTTTCCCGGGTAATAAGCGTTGGATTTGGTTTGATTGTGACATTGCCCAATGAAAGCAGCGGCACCGATCCGCTCTGCATAGGGATCATAATAGAGCCAAGGCCCGCGATTGTTTGCGGATTGGCATCTGTTCTCAGAAGGATATCCTGATCTTGGGTGTTTCCCTGTTCTATTTTTACTTTGCTGTCCAGAGTAAAGCCATTTGCATAGGTCCGCAGCCATTGTGCTACTTGATCCTCGGTGACACCGGCATCAATCAACTTTTGCTGATCCGGGACAAAGACGACTTTACTCGTTCCTGTTTTGATTGATTTATCAACATTGGTGATTCCTGGTTGTTTCTTGAGATAATCCTCAAGCTTATTGGCGTATCCATCAAGCAGGGTTAAATCGCTTCCGAATAATTTTATTTGCACGTCCGCGCCTGCCGGTGGACCACCGCTTTCTTCAATGACTGAGAATTTCCCTTTTTGATAATTCGCGTATTTGTCGCGTATCATTTGCGCGACATCAAGAGATGAAATTTTTTGGTCGCCCGGATCAGGAAGCGATACGGTTATCGTTGCAAGATTACTTCCTCCTCCGCTCGGACCAAATCCTGTTTCAGCACCTGAGCCGAGACTTAGTTGGGCCAATTGTACTTCGGGGTATTTTCTCACGTCATTGAGGATATTCAACGCTTCTTTTTGTGTCTGTTCAATATTGGTTCCCGCTGGCAGCTCAAGCTGGATCTGAAATGACTGCTGCGCACTCGCGGGGAAAAATTCATTCCGGACAAATCCAAGCGGGAGCAATAAATAAGAGAATAACGAGAAGATAACAACCATTGCGAGTGTTTTTCTTCTGTTGGTTTTACTTGAAAGGATGGCAGTGATCACGTATCGGTATTTGTCGCTGATTCGGTCGAAGTTGATAATTCCCCGGTCAAAGTATTGTTTGATCTGCATACCGTTCGTCTGTTTTTTATTTTTGTTGTTGATGATATTACTTTTCTGTAAACTTTTTGTTATGATAGCTTTGGTTTTTGAAAAAAGAACGGTTCTTACCTGAAAGTAAATGAATATATTGATGATGAATAACAGAATGGCCGGGATGAGATAGATTCCTTTCGGCGCTACTGCAAAAAAGATACTAATGACGATAAGAAGAACGAGCGACCTGATAAGGAAAACAACTCGGTACGGAAATCTCGGACGAAGGATGATAATCACAATCGGCAAGGTTATGAACATAGCAACACCAAAGGACGCAAGAAGAGAGGTCGAAACGACAATTGGGATCGCTTTGATAAATTCTCCGATAATGCCTGATGCTAGTAGTAAGGGAACAAATGCCCAAACTGTTGTTAAAGTCGTTGTGGAGACTGCGGTTTTGAAATCGCGCCAGACGAGAAGTCCTGCTTCCATGGGTGTGAATTTCCCGGTTCGGTAGTATGCCGACAAGGCAGAGATAATAACAATTGTGTCATCGACCAAAAGCCCCAATGATAAAAGAAGAGAAAAGAACGCGATAAAACTCAGATCAACGCCTGTCGAATGCATCACAATAAAGGTGATAAGAAAGGTCATCGGAATTGCTGATGCTGCGACAAGCGCCTGACGAGTTCCCAGAAAAATAAGGATCACCAAAAATACCAGACAAAAAGTTACAATAAGGTCGCGTACCAAGTCATTAAATTGTCTATCGATCATTGCACCGGAATCAATGACTGAGGATATGGTGAACTGTCCGGGATATTTTGCCGTGTATTTCGCGACCGCATCATGTGCGTCTTGATCAGCAGTTGTGATATTGGCCGTACTTTTTTTGAAGATACTAAAGGTCACAGCCTGTGTCGCTTTGTGGTGCAAATCGGCAACATAGGAGTCCGGTACACCGGGCTGCTGACGAATTGCAACATCTGCGATATCGGATAATTTGGCACTGGTGCCGTTGTTCAACCCGATTTGCAGATCGCGTAGATCCTGCATTGTCGTGATGGTCGGATCTATGGTCAGAGCAAAAGAAGATTGTGATGAATTGATCGTTCCTGCAGGCTGCGAATTGATCGCGCTTGTGATTGTTTGTGATAGTGTCTGCGGATTGATGCCGTATGTTGTGATCGCCTCTGGTTTGATCGTTACCTGAATTTCCTGATTGTCCAGTCCGTCAGTTGAGACGGTATTGATCGTCGCGACATCTTTCAAATCATCCCGCAGTCCCCTACCAAACCGTATCAGCGACGCCGGATCTTGACCTGTTACCGTAAAAATCCACACCGGCGTATTCTGGAAATCGAGTTTTTGTACATGCGGTGTTGTGGCATCTTTCGGTAGATTGCTGACACTTTGTACAGCAGTTTGTACATCTGAGGTCGCTTTATCCGGATCGACTCCGGAGAGAAATTGTATTGTTACTGAGGATTGGGAATTGGTAGACGTTGAGGTCAGTGTATCGATATTTGCGACATTACTGACCGACTGCTCAACAGGTATTGTCAAAAGCGACTCTACATCATCGGGTCCAGCTCCGGGAAGTGAAGTGGAAATGGTAACGATTGCAATGTTGATGTTGGGATTCAGCACACGTGGCAGATTGACAAAACTAAAAATGCCAAAGATGAGTGCAAGAAGAATAAGAAGGATCACAAGCCGCGGATTGCGGAGATACCCTGCGATAAGTAAGTTATTTAGCTTCGGATCGAATTTGAGTTGTTTAAGATAGGATGTGACTGCCATACATAAAAAGTATCAAGGGTATCAGGTGTATCAAATGTATCAAGAACTTTTCGTTTTTGTTTTCTCTTTATTTTCCTTGATACCCCTGATACTTTTGATACACGTGATACTTTAATTAATCTTCACCTTGTCTCCAGCGATGACATTTCTATCCAGGATGACTTGGTCGCCGGATGTTAATCCATTTGTTACTTCGATATAACTTCCAAAGACATTGCCAAGTGTTACTGTCCGGGATTCGGCTTTGCCGTTTTTGTCCACGAGCAAATAGTTGGAATCCTGCGTTTGATAGACAGCATCAATTGGTACAAAAGGTACCGTTGACCCTGTATTGGGCTGACCGACCGGGATATCGACATTGACATATTGTCCGTCTGTTACCAGATAGCTGTCATCAGCAGGGATCACATAGAAAATTGAATAGAGCAGTCCATTGGTCGCGTCGGATGAGACATAAAATGGTTTGATGTGATATGCGTTGCCGTTGAGATAGACGTTGCTTGTCTCAAGACGCGAGACGTTTTGTGCTATCTGTTGGGGCACATCGGCAATCGCGATCGTTTGCGAACTGTCGGTTGACGCGGAAATGACTGCAAGTTCGGTACCCTGAGATACTTGTTCACCGACATGAACGAACACCCGTTGGACAACACCTTTGACTGGGCTTGCCGGAAGCATCATATCCGCGTTGACTTGTGCCATCTCCGACTGAAGACTGGTTACTTCTTTATTGAGTTCCAATGATTTTTCTTGGATCGTAAGTTGTTGCAGCGTCAGGTCATGCTGCGCGTTGGCGAGCCTTCCCGGCGGCTTGTTGCTATCTGTCTGCTGCTGCAGATTAAGCAATTGCTGTTTCAACTGATTTTGTGCGCTTTGCAGCTGATTAATCGTTGATTCCTGCGTTGTGACCGGGGGTGATGGGTTGGGATTATTCTGATTGGTTTGCAGTTGCTGATTGAGTGAATCAAGAACCGACTGGTTGGCGTTGATCAGATCTGTTGTTTGGTTTGCCGATTGTGTCGCGATAGACTGCTGGTCGTTAAAGTTATCAAGGGTAATATTGGCAATATCTTTTTGTTTGTTGATCGCGTCTTGTTGCTGGGAAAACGTATCAAGGACATTTTGATACTGCGTTTGCGCTATTTGCGCCTGTACCGCTGGTGCGTTACCGCCTTGATAATTTGTTGACAGCGTGATGAGCTGCTGTCCCTTGCCTACTTTGTCACCATCGGTCACATTGACTTCCTGCACAATTCCTGCAGTTTGTGCAACAATTTTTACAACACCTGCTTTTTCAATCTTTGCCTGTACTGTTACTTTTGGTGCAGTTCCTATGCCATATAATTGGACCGATTTGGGTAATGGCGGTACTGCTTTTTGTTCTTTTGGTGTATTGAGGATGCGTCCAACAATAATAAGAAGAAGCAGTAATCCCAGCGCGATAAAAAAGCTGCCCAGCGGTTTCTTTTTAATAAACGCGGTGGTTCTTTTATAATATCTTTTGATTGGAATAGAGGCTAATACTTTTTTAAATAGGTTAAATCCTGCCATAATGATACTATCCAGAAATAAACATAAGGGGCAGTCTTCCAAACAAGTTTCTGAAGAGTTCCATTATAGGCATTTGTCAGCTTCATGTCAAATTCAAATGAGGGTAAAAATACGATTACTTTCCAATTGCTTTACAGACGGTGTACAATGCAAGTGTGGCGGGTTTACGTAAAAAATCGGCATTGGAAATAATCACACCCGGCGTAGATGTGCAGCAGCTTGAAGGGCGATTTAATTTTTTCGTCAATCAGGCAATGGCTGTCATTACGGTTGTTGATAGTGACGGAACTATCCTCTATCAGAGTCCTTCCATCAAAAATATCCTCGGATATGATTATCAAAAAAGACTCGGCAAAAATTTTCTTCATTCACGTCTCGTACATGCGGATGATGTTGCGATAAAAGAGCAGTTATTGGAAAAGGCATTTCACCATCCTAATAACAATTATAAAAATGAACTCAGGATGCGGCATAAAAATGGGTCGTGGCGTTGGATGGAAGTAGTCTTTAATAATCAGCTGCATAATCCGGACGTTGGCGGTATTATCGTCGTTACGCACGATATTACAGAGCGGAAAGTATATGAAATGCAAAAAGATGAATTTTTGAGTATCGCAAGTCATGAATTAAAAACACCATTGACGGCAATTCGCGCTTATAGTCAGTTACTGATTAAGAAAGCAGCTGACGATAATGATAAAAATGGAACACTGCGCTTTTTAGATAATATAGTTTCACAAACTGATAAAATCGCACATCTGATCAATGAGCTCCTTGATGTGAGTAAGATCCAGGAAGGAAAATTAACGGTACGGATTAGGCCATTTCTGTTGCATAATTTAGTTAAAAAAATCATTGGTGATTTTCGCTTTATTTCAGGTTCGCACAAAATTGAACTTGACATCCATACGCGTGTAGCGGTTCTTGGAGATGAGAACAGGATCGGTCAAGTAATCAGCAATTTATTATCAAACGCTATCAAGTATTCTTCCGGATCAGAAAAGATTGTGATCAGTGTCAAAAGAAGCGGAAATTCTGTCGTCACTTCTGTCACTGATTTCGGTGTGGGAATTCCAGCAAGCAAACAAAAATATGTATTTCAACGCTTTTTCCAAATTAAGGAGAGCAGTGCTCAGATGATCAGTTCGGGTCTGGGTTTGTATATCGCGTCGGAAATAATACAATTGCATAAAGGAAAAATTTTATTAAAAAGTGTAAAAAGCAAAGGTTCTACATTCTCCTTCAGTCTTCCAGTTGCTCCATCTGCAAATCGTCCATAATGCTCAGCAATCTGCTCTTTTGTATTGACCACCTGAGAATTATTTGCTATTATTTTTGTGTCTTATCCCATGCCGTATCGCCGACAAAAGGATATCAGCAACATTCGTACTTCTGCGATTAGAAAAAAAGAAAACGCAGTTGTCATCGGTGCAGGCATAATCGGGCTCACGACAGCACTTAAAGCACAAGAAGCAGGATACAAAGTTCGCATTATTGCCGACAGACCTCCACTTGAAACCACTTCAGCAAAAGCAGGCGCAGTGTTTGAACCATACCAACCTGGAAATATGAGTTCTGTTGATATGCTTCAGTTTGTAGAAGTAGGACTGCGGGAATATGGAAAAATAATTGATACATATCCTGAAGCGAAGTCTGGCATCCGTGCGCATGACTTATATAGTACATCGGTAACGACAATAGATCCGACAACACTTCCCTTCCTTCCCGCTATCCCCAGCTGGAAATTTATTACCCAAGATATTCCCGGGCATGGACGCTATCAGTCAGCGGTGGTTCTGCAGGATGTCCCGATGATTGATCCGACAAAAACTCTACCGTTTCTTACCGAACGGTTCATTCGAAACGGTGGGACCATGCAGGTGCCGGCTCCAAAAATTCTTAACATGCAGGAGTTTCTCTTATCGATTCCTGAAAAAGTTGTTTTTAATTGCACGGGGTTGGGAGCAAAGGAGCTCTTGGGTGATCCGGAGATACATCCGATGCGCGGACAAATTGTGATCCTTAATAAGACTCCGGATTGGGAGCATTCGATTCTTGGCGATGATGTCTTTTATATCTTCCCGAGGATGACGACGACGGTCCTGGGCGGTACGACAGAACTCGGCGAATCAGAAGAAACCACAACAACAGAAGCGGTTCAGAGGATTATTGACGGAGCGCAGAAAATTATGGATTTTGATCCGGTGAAAGATGTGGCGACGACATACGCAGCACTCAGGCCATACCGGAAGACGGGTGTTGATGTGTCGTTGGAATATGTTCATGGGAAAAAACATATCAAGGTAATTGGATTTGGCGGATCGGGTTGGACCTTCAACTGGGGTGCCGCCGAAAAAGCAATCGTACTTGCAACGGAATAGACTTCAGTACTATCGATTGCTACAAAAAAATTGCTTAGTTTGCTTACATGCGTTTCCTGTGATAGCATGACATCACTTTGAACGCTGCTTTCAGAAATAAATTTGGCCAACGATACCAATTCGATACAAATGCGAGAACTCACGCATTAAGAGTAATACAAATGTATCGTCTTTTTTTAATGTTTGGCATGATCGCCGGATTATCTTTCACGATCAATGTACTCAAAATTCCTCATACAATCCCTCATCTCATCAGACCTTCTTTTGATATATCACTTCCCAAACCGGCAAATACCGGTGTCATTACTATCAATAAGATCGGAAAAATTCCGGCAACTGTTATCACCGCAGGAGATAGTTTGGCAAGAGGCAAAGGTAGTCACATAACAAATGGCGTACTGGCAAACATCGGTTATTATTTAGTTCGTCGGGCAAATAACACGACACCAGGGATTGCCCGATACCACGTGATCCCTAGCTTGTCAGTTGATGGCAGTTCGGTTGAGCAGTTAACCAAACGGCTAAAAGCGCAGAACAAAACACTCGCAAAGATCCCCAATCTTGTGTTGCTGCTTTCATTCACCAACAGAGATATGAAGCATTTTGTGATGGATGCTGAGAAAGTACATTCAACAAATCAGCTGGGAGAGTTTTTCCAACTCGCAAATATACTACATCATGACAGCAAACTCTACCAGCATTCTTTGTCGTCATTGACGCAGACATTGGCAGATATTCATTCTAATCGGGTGAAAATTTTGGGAAAGAAGCTAGCCGTTATGCAAGTGGGGATATTGGGATTACCGAATGAATCATATGCGCCAAAAGTGCAAGCGGTGTTACACAAATATCATGTGACGTATGGTGAAATTTCTTATGTTATCAATCTTTTTAATACAGATGATCAAAAAGCAGTTGTGTCGGCGCGTAGCTATCATTCTGGAGTCACCTATTCATTTGTAAATCTTGATAAGTTACAGGTTACGGAAAAGACTGCGCTTGCTGATCTTTCACCTGATAAATTTCATCCTAATTCTCTCGGCTATCAATCGTTGACTAACTACATCGCCCAAAATGTCCTCGTTCACCAAAACCAAAAGTTCACAGTTCTCGCTAAAAATTAACCATTACTTGACAATTTTACTCGATATGTTATAACATTGTTATAATATGATGCAAAAATTAATCAAGGTTGGAAATTCTAAAGCACTTACTATTTCGGCTCAAATTTTAAAACAGGTGGGAGATGTGGATGTAGCAAAAGTACAATTCGAACCTTCCAGGAAGCGTTTAATCGTTGATTTTAATCCACAAGAGGTAGTAGGAGAGGTAATTGATCCAGAAGTGTATGCAGTTGCAAAGACTCTCTTGAAGCGATATAGCAAGGCTTTTGCGGAACTTGCTAAAAAATAACGTTCTTCATGAAATATCTTACTGTTGCAGATATTCTTCTTTTACATAATCTTGTGATTGATGAGTTTGGAGGATCACACGGTCTTCGTGACTTAGGACTTCTGGAATCAGCGGTAATGCGTCCCCAGGCGACATTTGATGGCAGTGATCTTTACAAAACTGTTTATAATAAAGCAGCAGCTTTGCTACATTCACTTCTTATGAATCACCAATTTGTGGATGGAAACAAGCGGACAGCAATGCTTTCTGTTATGACATTTCTAGAACTAAACGGCTATCTGTTTAATGCTAGACAAAAGGAAGTAGTCGAGTATGCTTTGTATATTGAAAACTCTCAACCAAAGATTGAAGAAATCTCTGTATGGCTTAAAAATCACTCCAAGAAAATACCAAAAACCTCGGTGAAAAAATAACGCATTGACTTTGTAGTAAGTTATTGTTGAAGTAAAAAGTAAATTGAGATAAAAAAACACCAGCTAGCGGTAGACAGCAACTTCTTTGTTTTGGACACTATTATAGATTTATATTATCAACATGTTGAGAAGTGCGGAAATTGTGTTGTTACCCTAACTCCACCATCGTTTTGAGGAGTTCGGCGGACCAACGGTAGACATTGTAACTTCTGAGAATTTCCCGCATCCGTTTCATCCGTGCAGTCTGTTCTGATTTCCTCATGGTGAGAGCCGTGTGAATTGCCTCTGCAGTTTGTTCACCATTATACGGATTCACAATGAGTGCTTCCCGAAGTTCTTTTGATGCGCCGGCAAATTGACTCAGGATCAGTACTCCCTTCTCGTCATCTCTTGCCGCGACAAATTCTTTTGCCACAAGATTCATTCCATCGTGCAGCGATGTCACCATACCGACATCAGCAGCGCGGTACAACGGATAGATCGCCTCATGACTGTGATATTTGTGCAGGAACACAATCGGCTTCCAGTCATTTTTTCTGAATTTATTATTGATCCGGTTGACCTCTGCCTCTACCTTAGCAGAGAAATTTTTATATTCCGGAATATCCGTCCGGCTGGGTGCTGATATCTGAACGAACGTGAATTTCCCGATATACGCCGGATACTTCGTCAGGAAGATCTCAATCGCGTGAAACCGCTCGATAATACCCTTGGTATAATCCAGCCGGTCGACACCGATGCCGACATATTCGGATTTCACACCCAATTTCTTCAGCGCCAGCTTGCTCTCATTCTCCTGCTCTTTGAAATTGCTTCCGTTGGTTCTTTTGGTAAAGGCGATACTGATCGGAAATGGCTTGACTGAGGTGATATGATTGTTCTTTGTTACCGTAAACTGATCAAGATCTACTAGCGCCTCAAGTTCTCGTCCCACCGTATTGATGAAGTTATTGCAGTGGAATTGTGTATGGAAACCGATGATATCCGCCCCGAGCATGCCTTCAAGAATTTCTTTTTTCCAAGGACAGATGCTGAACGCTTCGGCATTGGGCCATGGGATATGCCAGAAAAGACCGATTGTCGCATCAGGTCTTTTCTCTTTGATCAGCTGCGGCAGAACCGCGAAGTGATAATCCTGTACCATGATGATCGGATCTTTTTCATTTTTTATTTCTTTAAGTACTGTCTTTGCGAATTTTTCATTGACTTTCATATACTCCTTCCAATCGTCTTTTCTGAAGATAGGGCGCGTATGTGCAATATGACAAAGCGGCCAGAGGCCTTCATTGGAAAAGCCGTCATAAAATCCTTTGTTCTCCTCATCTGTCAGCCAGACACGCTTGAGTGTATACAGCGGATCATTTGGCGGGACGCCGATTGTATCGTTCTCATCAACGACAAGCTTGTCGGCATTTCCGGTCGCATGGGCAATCCACATGCCGCCGCAAGCCTGCATGATCGGGTCAATCGCTGTGACAGGGCCGCCTGCAGGGAAATGATAATCGATCGTATTGCCTTCTTTGGTGTGGACATACGGTTCACGGTTGGAAACAACAAAAATTTTGCGGTCCTTAAGAATGTCCGCGACAAAAGCCTTCAGACGTTCTGTCGTCCAGGGTGAATCAAATTTTTTCAGCCGGAGGCGAGCTTCTTCACTCGCGGCGATTCGAGCTTCGATTAAATTTTGTTGAATGTTGCCGACTTCTTTGACGAGTGGTCCAAGGAACGGATTGTTAAATATTTTGTGCGGGCGTTCTTTGCCATTGCCTTTGCGGGAGTATTTCAACGAATCGACGAGATTGCGCATCGGAATAAAGATAAGCCACCGAAGGATGATAAGAATTGCGAGTGCGAGAAGAAAAGCCTGGATGAATAATTTAATCAGATCGCTTTGCCAAATGCCGCTTAGCTGCGTATCGATATATCCCGCGTTCTGGACTACGATCAACGCGCCGACAACACTTTTTTTATCATGCAAAGGTGATGCGTATATATAAAATTTTTTACCATTTACCGTCACAAATCCACTGTTATCCTGGTCGCCATCCATCGCGGTGATAAGAATGATATTGGTATCTTTTGATGACGTTAGACCGCTTGAGAGTGTTGAAGATGAAGCAACATATTTACCAGTATTGTTGACAATTGCGATTCCCGCGAGACGTTGCTTGTCAACGAATTTTTCGACAACAGACTGGAGATACACATTGGATTTATTGATAAAGTTGGGTTCAACTGATTCTTTGAGACTTTCGTCGACAAGATACGAACGATACTGAATATCCCCTGTGAGCCTTTTTGATTCCGAATCTACATGCGACCAAGTGAAGTAAACCGCTATGAGACTTATTATTACTATGACGACTCCGACAGCCGCCAGAAGTTGCTTCATAGGCGTCTATTATAACACACTCTCAAGGCTAAGACATTACCTTTCTGAATTTGAATAAAAGGGCTTGTCTAGAGATGCTATAATTATTTGCTTCATATGGAAAATGTAACGATTGTTCGCTCATCAAAGAGAAAATCGGTAGGGATTCAAGTGTTGCCTGATGCCAGCGTAAAAGTCACGATCCCCTACTTCATCCCGAAATTTTATGTTTCAAAGATACTCAAAGATAAAGCCGACTGGATACAATCAGCCCGGCAGAAAATGCTTGCACGCAAAGCGGTAAGTGTTGAAAAAAAGAAAGGCCACTATTTATTTTTGGGCAAAGAGTATCAGCTAGCAGAGCGACCAGGACAAAAAGAAATGATTGAAGTCGGCGATTATCTCTATGTCGGGAGTGCCAACGAGAAGTTTGTACAAAAATATCTGGTCAGCTGGTACAAACAACAGGCGAGAAAAATTATTGTTGAGCGGGTCAATCACTATGCCAAGATAGCCGGATTATCGTTCCGTTCTGTCTCAATTACAACAGCCGAAACTCGTTGGGGATCATGCTCAAGCAATAAGACGCTGAATTTTAACTGGAAACTCGTGATGGCGCCGATTACAGTCATCGATTATGTAGTGACGCATGAACTGGCGCATCTGACAGAGCTGAATCACTCAAAGGATTTTTGGGAAACAGTACGCAAAATGTATCCGCTCTACCGGGAGTACCGGACTTGGCTGAGAAGACACGGGCATACGCTAACGATATAATAATTTAGCGTTTAGAGGTCGTAGATTTCGGAGTACTTCTTATGCAAATAGCTGATGAAATACTTGTGATCGATTTTTTCTCCCGTTACTTTAAAAAGTAGTTCTTTGGGATAATACAAACTTCCATGCGTGTGGACGTGTGCGTCTAGCCAATCTTTGACCGGGATGAGATTGTCTTTGGCAAGGGTCTCATCAAAATCAATATCCTTCTGCATAGCATGAAGGAACTGCGCTCCATAGATATTGCCCAGCGCGTATGACGGGAAATAGCCGATTGCACCGTAGGTCCAATGCACATCCTGCAGTACTCCGTCTTTATCGGTATCAGGTACGATGCCGAAAAGTTTTTTTGATTTTTCTTGCCATGCCTCCGGTGCATCTTTTACTGCCAGTCTGCCATT
>Ga0307374_10002314_pt1 | contig 34035 bp, 18 predicted proteins | sample OX3MG_FD_202532 | JGI IMG/M metagenome (GOLD analysis project Ga0307374, IMG submission 202532) | Soil microbial communities from Risofladan, Vaasa, Finland - OX-3 | ecosystem: Environmental > Terrestrial > Soil > Coastal area > Acid sulfate soil | place: Finland: Risofladan, Vaasa | collected... | reverse complement strand
GTCACCTGTTTCCCGAGTTGCCCGCCCAACCCGGATACCACAAGCGTCGGCGTCGGTTGGCCGACACCATCGAGTGGCTGATGAGCGTGTTTGCCAGCCAGAGCCCCGGTTACACAGACGATCTGCTGTTGATCGACTCGACCCCGGTCGAATGCGCCAGAAGCCGTGAGACCGTCAAACGCTCCGCCTTGGCCGACGCGGCCGACTACGGCTGGTGCGCCTCGCACTCCCGTTTCTTCTGGGGCTTTCGTCTGCACGCGATCTTCGCCCCCGACGGGACCCCGCGTGCGCTCACCCTCGCCTCGCCCAAACGTGACGAACGTGTGGTGGGCCTCCAGTTGCTCGCCAGATGCAGGCGCGCCGGAGGCGAGACGCTGCTCGGTGACAAGGGGTATGCCGGCCGCGATTTCGCACGTGCCGCCAGCCAGCTGGACGCCACAATCCTCCGTCCCCGCCGCAAAAACGAGGCGGGGACGGACCTGCACCTCGCTCCGATCCGCCAGCGCATCGAGTCGATCTTTTGGACCTGCAAAGATCTGCTCACTCTCGAACGCCACGGTGCCCGCACCCTTTGCGGACTCAGAGAGCGCATCCTGCAGCGCTTTTTGTGCCTCGCCGCCTGTGTCAGCCTCAATCACCGGCTCGGTCGACCCAGCCGTGCGCTGGTCGACTTTGTCGCCTGAGTCCGTGGAATCACTCATCTAGGCGAGAAAGGGCTCCAGCTCGGATTCGATCTGCTGCCCGGACAACGCGTCGCCGTCGTTCATGCGCTCGAGCAGTCCGGCGATCGCCCTCTTGGCTTCCCGCCGGTGCTCGCTGCCGAGGAACCCGTCAAAGACGTGGTCCCCGGCGAGCGCGCGGCTGATCTCTTTGTCTTTGTCGTGGTCACCGAGCTCGGTGAAGTACACGACGCGATACTTCATGTTGTAACTGGTCTCGCGGTAGATCTCGAACATGACGCGCTCTTCCGGCCTCACTGCCCCGCCCCTGCCGGCGCTCCGGCAAGTTCGGCGCGCAACTGGGCCTCGAGTTCCGCCAGCCGGGCATCGATTTCCTGGCGGCTGCTGCGCTCGTGCGCGAGATCCTCGCGGTAGCGCTGCAGGAAGTACCCGATCGTCTCCACACGGATCTTGATCGACCCGGTGGCCTTGTTCTCGTCGATGTCCTTGAAACAGAAGTACGGCGTGCCGGACGTCTGGACCGTCTCCTCGACGACCGTGTAGATCGGCGCGTCGTGACCGCACTTGAACGACGACAACTCGAGCGCGACCAGATTCGGGTGGCGCGCGACGTACTTGGCGGCCCACACCTTGCGGCTCGTGTTCTCCGAGTAGGAGTTCTTCCACACGTCGCTGATGTCGAAGGCGTCCTTGATGTGACCGGCGCGGACATCGTCGCCGAACAGTTGCTCCATGAGGTCGGCGTCGATCGGCAACGAGTCCTGGGTGAATACCGGATACCCGATCCGCTGGAACTCGGCGCTGATCTCGTGCTCGACCCCGGGGTCGTTGTGGTACGGCCGCCCGAGCAGGACGATGCCCAGGCGGTCCTCGGCCTCAAGCTGATCGAGCACCTCGCGTGCCGCCTGGCGAAGATTCGTTTCAAACCGCTCGAGGCACCGGTAGCCCTCGTCCACCGCGCGGCGATGCTCGGCGAGCGTCAGCCCGAGCAGGTCGGCCCAGTCGTCGTAGAGCTGCTTTTCGAGCATGCGCGGCTCGTCGGTGTTGACGAACGTGTTCTTGTAGATCACGCCCATCTCCGCAAACACGTCACCTTCCTTGGTGAACGCGGCCTTGACGGCCTCCGGGGTGGCGGTCACGGTCGGGCACGCGCGGCTGCCCTGGGTGCAGGACAGGTGCGAGCTGAGCGTGTCGATCATCGGGAAGAAGATGACGTCCAGCGGGCGCTTGGTGTGGTGCTTGTAGAGCAGGTTGTGGACGTGCGGGATGCCGATCTTGCTCGGAAAGCACGGGTCGATCGCACCGCGCTTGGCTCCCTCCTTGTACATCTCCTCGCTGGTGAAATCCGAGTAGACGATGTTTTGCGGCGGGATGCCGAGTGCTTCGAACCACCCTGAAAACAGCGGGTTCTCGGCATATGCGTCCAGCACGCGCGGGATGCCGATGCGCATTGACTCGCGTTTGGCCGCGATCTCGTTGCGCCGGCGCTGGGCCGGGGTGAGCGCGCGCTTGGTCGGCGGGTCGGCGGCGACCTCGGCACCCGGCGAGCGGAACACCGCGTGCGCGGCGATCTCAGGGAAGTTCGGGTAGAGCTCGCGGTTGGAGTCCATGCCCTTCTTGATCACCCGCATCGCGTCGACATCCTCGACCAGACCCCGCTCGCACGAGTTGCCGACGATCAGCCGCTTGACCCCGGGCAGGATCTCGATCTTGCTCGGGCGCGGGTCGTCCGAAAACTCCTCGCCGACGTTGACGTCGATAAACGTGCGCAGGCAGCGGTTCTTGCAGAAGTAGCAGCGGGTGTCCTCGCTGCGGTGCGAGTTGTAGGTGATTTCCTGGACGCGGTCGATCCCAATGAACTGGGTGCGGTGGCCGCGGCTGTAGAGGCGACTGGCCTCGATGGCCGCACCGATCGCGCCGGACTCCCCGCAGTGCGGGTGCACGGTGATCTTGGCTGCCATGTCCTTTCCGGCAAAGCGCTGCTCGATGAAATCGACCTGCGACTTCACCGCGGCCAGATTGTGCTGGGTGCCGCCCTGCAGCACGAAGTTGGTGCCGAGGGACGCCAGATTCGGCATCTGAGCCACGTACAGCCAGATGTTCTTCGGCAGCACGGCGGCAAGCCCCGCCATGATTTCCTCGGGCTTCCAACCCTGGCGCTGGAAGTCGACGATGTCGGACTGCATGAACACCGCGCATCCGTAGCCGAAGGTCGGCATCGCCTCTGCGCCGAACGCGATGTCCGCGTACTCGCGCACATCGAAGCCGAACGTCTCGGCCGTGCTCTGCAGGAAGTAGCCGTTGCCGGCCGAGCACTGCGTGTTGAGCTTGAAGTCCTTGACCTGGCGGTTCTTGATGACAATCAGCTTGATGTCCTGGCCGCCAACGTCGACGATGATGTCGACGTCCGAGAAAAAGTGCAGCGCCGATTCGGTGTGTGCCACGGTCTCGACGAGTGCAACATCGGCCCGCAGCACGTCCTTGAGAATGTCCTTGGCGTAGCCCGTGGTCCCAATCCCCAAGACCTCGAGCGTCGCGCCCGCGTCTTCGACCTGCGACTTGATGGCGCCCAAGATGTCCTTGGTGTCCTCGATCGGGTTGCCCTTGGACAGCTGATAGGACTTCACCAGGACGTTGCGGTCCTCATCGAGCAACGCCGCCTTGGTCGACGTCGAGCCGCCGTCGAGTCCGATGAACCCGCGCACAACCTCGCCTGGCGAAAAGCTCGCCGGGGTAAACGATGGAATCGTGTAGCGCTCCACGAACCCGTCGAGCTCTTCACGCGAATCCCACAGGCCCCGGCTGCCGGACGCCTGCTTCTCCTCGAGTCGCCCGACATCGATGTAATGGCGAAGCAGCTTCGTACCGCGGTACGCGCCGACGCCCTCGTCTTCTTCCTTGCCGAACTCCACCGCCCCGAGTGCGGCGAAGTACTGGGCGTTGTCGGGCACCCAGATCAGGTCCCGGGGGTCGTCACACTCCGGCAGCGGTGTCTTGCGCTCCGCCCAGATCCTCGGAATGTTCTCCTTCCACGCCTCGACCATGCCCCGGATGTAGGTGTTCGGACCGCCCAGCAACAGCACGTGCGGCAGCAGGGTGTTGCCGCGCGTGAGCACCGACAGGTTCTGGCCGATGATCGCGTCAAACAACGAGGCCATGAGCTGGTCCGGCGGCACCCCCATTTTCTGTAGGGAGTTGACGTCGGTCTCGGCGAACACGCCGCACTTGCCGGCCACCGGGTGGATCTTGATGCCCGTGTAGCCCATGTCGGAAAGTTGATCGGCCGGGATCTGCAGCTTGGCGTTGATCTTGTCGATGACCGCTCCGGTGCCGCCGGCGCACTTGTCGTTCATCGACGGGATCTTCTTCTTTTTGCCGGTCTCGGGGTCTTCCTTGAAGACGATGATCTTGGCGTCCTGGCCACCGAGTTCGACGACCGAGCCGCACTGGGGGTAGAGCTTCTCGACCGCCAAGCAGACGGCGTTGACTTCCTGCACGAATTTCGCACCGACCCGCGGCGCGATGGCGCTGCCCCCGGATCCGGTGATGAAGATCCGGAAGCGCTCGGCCGGCAGCGGGAAGTCGGACTCGATCCGCGTCAGAAACTCCAGCACCTTCTCGGGCTGCTTGGTGTCGTGGCGCTGATAGTCCTGCCACAGGATCTCGTCGGTGGTCGGGTCGACGACGACGGCCTTGACCGTGGTCGAGCCGACGTCGAGCCCGACGAACAGACGCTCGTAGTCGCGGAAGCCGGGTGGGGCCGCCATCAGGCGACCCCGCGGCCCACCGCGATGCGACCGCGGGACTCTTCCGCGTGCAGCTCGGCGACGTGGTTCAGGAAGTTCGCCGCGACGCCGATGCGGCCCTTGGTGTGGGGCACCTTGTACATCGCCGACTCCAGGTGCGGGTGCTCGGCGGCGTACTCGCGCGCCTCGTCCAGGCTCATGCCGGTGGTGCGCTCGACGTCCTCGACCTCCTGGCGGGCCTTGACCCGCGCCTCGCCGAGGGCCATCTGGACGCGGCTGTGGGCGTTGACCTCGCCTTCGCCCGAAGTCTCGACCGGCAGATAGATCATGTCCTTGTACTGGTTGACCACCGCCGACTGGACGCCGTCGGACTGGGTCGAGGGCATGCAGCCAAAGGGCTTGAGCGACAGGACCATGTGGCACAGGTCTTTGTTGGAGTAGTAGATGTTCTTGGCGACCTCGAGATGGCCCTCGCCGCCGGCCGAGCGCGAGTTGTAGAACGGGTGTGCGAGGCGCTGCAGCTCGTACTGGTCGGTCAGGCCGTGCGGGATGTCGTTGAGCGACGCGCGCAGGCGCTGCCACTCGCGCTTGAACACGGCCTCGGCGAGCGACAGCACCGCGTTCTTGCGGCGCGCGCGCAGCTCGTTGGCCATCTTGCGGTCCAGGCGCCAGGCGGCCGGCATCGACTCGTCATCGCTGGTGTGGCGCCGGTCGAGGTTCTGCTGCTTGGCCTGGTGGATCAAGTACATAATCCAGGTGCCGACCGGCTCGACGACGACCTGGGCGCCTTCGCGCTCGAGGAACGAGAACATCTTGAAGTTGCCGTCGCCCTCGGTCGTCTGGGCCCAGAACTCACCGGTGATCTTGACGATCGGTCGGACGCGGGTCCGGTCGAGCTTGACCTGCGCAAGCGCCTCGCCCACCTCGGCGAACGCGCCGGTGTAGGCGCTCGTGACGAGCTGGTCGGCGAACTTGCCGGCCTTCTGGCTCATGTCGCCGCGGCGGTCGGCCAACAGCCGGCCCACCGTCGACTCCATACGGAAGTCACGCTTGTCGCGTAGGACCTCGTACAGGCGCTCCATGCCCTCGCCCATCGCCGTGTCGATCGCGCCCGGCTCGACCTCGAACGGACGCAGCTGGTAGGTGGTGTCGTTGAGAAGGTCGCCCATGTTCATGGCGTTGAGGATCGCCAGGAAGAAGTCGACGTTCATCTCGAGGCCTGCCTCGGCCCCGGACTGGTCCATGCCGCCTGCCTGCTGGAACAGGATCACGCGGAAGCCGTCAAATCCCGAGTTGCGCAGGGCCAGGCGGTACTCGGCCTCGTACATCCCGAACCGACACGGGCCGCACGCACCGGCGGTCACGAAGATGTACTTGTCGAGGATGTCTTGGCGCGAATGGCCGCTGCGCTCGAGGTCCTGCAGGTACTTGACGAGGTTTCCGACCGTGAAGTACGTCGGGTTGCACTGGCCGTTGTTGCCGTATTCCTTGCCGAGTTGGAAGGCGGCGACATCGGGCACGGGCATGGGCTCGCACTTGTAGCCGAGTCCGGCCAGCGCGCCCTGGATCAGGTGTTCGTGCTTCCAGGTCAGCCCGCCGTACAGGACGGTGGTGTGCGGACGCTGGTCGCGCGTGAACGGGCGTTCGACCGGGCGCGCGAAGTGCTCAACGTCCCGGGACTCGATACCCATCTCCTGCTCAAGTCGGATCCGCTCCTGGTCGAGGCGTTCGCGGATCAACTCTTCAGTGGATGGCAGCTGCGACTTGGTGGAGGTCGCGTTCCCTCGCTGCTCCATGGTTCCTCCTACGCGTCAGTGCGGGTCGCCGACCTCAGTTCGAGGGTGTGTTCCAGCGCCACGCGGGGGTGGACCACTGAATCTCGTGACGTGCCGAGATCCGCGGTTGCCTGGGCGGGACGTTCGTCATCGTAGATGCCCCGGAGAATACCGCCACGATCCGCAAGCGCCACCGCTCGGGTGGCGCCGGACCGAATCGCGTTGGAATGCCGTGACATCTTCGTGTGCGTCCCCCCGCTGCCGCCATCTGCGCTGCCCAGGCGAAGTGCAACTCGTGCCGACTCGCATCGTGCTTCCGAGCGGCAGTCTGAAGCCCGCAGTGTCGGATGCGCCGGGTGTCGGCGAATGCCGATGGGCGGACGTCATATACGGGGGATATCCATTAGTCGACCAACCAACGCTGTCCAGTAGGGCGAATAGATGCGAATCACTTTAGATCCGCATCTGTCCTGCATCTACGCCAATTCCCGAAGTGTTAAGGGAACGTCCCGCAATTTGCGCCGCATTCTCAGAACCCGTGGCGGCGATCGCGACGGGACCACGAGGTCTCGCGGGCAACACCCGCGCCGGCCGACGCAGGGGGCGAGCGCATTCGGCCGAATGCTGTCACCAGTCAATTCCGACGAGCGGGCCGCGAAATCGGCTTGGCTGCGACGGTTTGGACTTAGTGACATATTGAACTATCTCGGATGACAGGCCCTCTGGCCGTCTCGCACACTCCCCCGTGCGCGCCGCGGAGCTGGCCCAACGACGTCAACGGCTCGGGTCCCGCAGGCCCCGCCTGTTCCTGAGCCGCCCACAGACTCATGGGATTGGAGAGACGTATGACGACAAACGACCAGAACGTCGGCTCGGCGTGGAGCGGCTGGATCGCCTTCGCCGCAGTGATGATGTTCATCATCGGCTGCATCAACATGATTCAAGGCCTGGCGGCCCTGATCAAGCACACGGTCTATGTGCTGCCCAACTCGGGCCTGCTCGTCAGCACCAGCTACACGACGTGGGGTTGGGTGCTCGTGTTCTGGGGGATCATCATGGCCACCGCCGCGTATGGACTGTTCTCCGGCAGCGAGTTGGCACGCTGGTTTGCAGCGATCCTTGTCGCCATCAACCTGCTCGGCCAGTTTGCGTGGTTTCCGGCCTACCCGCTGTGGAGCCTGGTTGTGATCGCGCTGGACGTGGCGGTGCTGTTCGCGCTGACCGCGCGCTGGAACGAAGCGCGCCTGGGCTGACGGGGCCGGATCTAGGATCGCACCGTCCGTGTTGCCGGCCAACGGAGAGAGTCCTGACGGGCCGGGAGGTGATCCGCATCACTCCCGGCCGGTCAGTGGCCAGGCCAGCGGCGGCGCGATAAGCGGCAGCACGACACGCGACCACATCACTCCCAAGGGGGGCGGGCGCCAACGACCGGCCTGCGTCGGGTAATCACCGTGCGCCGGACCTGCCCGATCAGGATCACCGCCAGCATGAGCGGCACTGGGGCGCGATACGGTCGGAGGACGACCGGGACCATCATGTGCTCGAGCAGCGGACCCCCGCCCCATTGGGTCAGCAGCGCGACAACTCCGCGGCCCGCGTCGGGGTCGGCGGGTCCGCGCCGCGATCCCCTCGCGCAACGACCGGCACCGACACCGTGACATCCGGGGCTCTTTACACCCGCGTCGGCCGCGGTAACGTTCCGTAGGCGACCCTGCGTCGTCGTCCCGACCGAATTAGGATGGTCGGGTGCCCCATGTGGACCCGTCTCCCGCCGATCCAAGTGAGATTGCCGTGGCGCTGTCCGCCGCCGGCACAGCGAGCATCGTCGTGACCGAGCCGCCGGCGCGCACGCCGGCCGACGGCCGGGCATAACCGCCGATGCGCGCCCTCGCACGCTGGTGCATCGCGCATCGCCTATGGGTCGTGACGGCGTGGGTCGTGATCGCGGTGGTCACGACGGTGGTCGCACAGTCGGTGGGACCGAGCTACGCAACCGTTTACAGCCTGCCCGGCACCGAGACCCAAAAAGCCCACGACCTGCTGGCCAAGGAGTTCACCGCACAAAGCGGCGACGTCGATCAGATCGTGTTCCACGTCTCGCAGGGCACCATCGACTCCCCGGCCGTGCAGGCCGCAATCACGCCCGTGTTGGAGCGGGTCAGCACCCTGCCGCACGTCGACGCCGTCATCAGCCCCTATAGCCCGGCCGGGGCGGTCCAGGTCTCGCGCGACCGGATGACCGCCTTCGCGACGATCAACTACAACGAGCCGGCGAACCAGATGAGCGCGGCGACAGGCCAGCCGGTCTTGGCGCTGGTCAAATCCATTCACGTGCCGGGCCTGCAGGTCGCGGCCGGAGGTCAGGTCATCGAACAGGCCGAAGGCTTCAGCGTCGGCCCGGCCACCGAGGTCGGCGTCGTCGCGGCCCTGATCATCCTGCTCGTCACGTTCGGATCGCTCACCGCGGCCGGAATGCCGCTGATTACAGCCGGGCTGGCACTGTTCACCGGCGTCGCGATGATCGCGTTCGCCACGTACGTGACCGACGTGCCCAACGTCGCGACCGACCTGGCGTTGATGATCGGGCTCGGCGTCGGCATCGACTATTCGCTGTTTATCGTCACGCGCTTCCGCGAGGAATACCTGGTGTCCGGTGACACCAACGAGGCGGTGATCGCCGCGATGGACACCTCGGGGCGGGCGGTGTTGCTGGCCGGAGCGACGGTGGTAATTGCGCTGCTCGGGATGTTCGCGACGGGCGTCGCGTTCATGTACGGCCTGGCCATCGCGGCGGTGATCGTCGTGCTGCTGACCGTGATCGCCGCGCTGACGCTGCTCCCGGCGATTCTCTCCCGCTTCGGACACCGGCTCGTCCGCAAGGGGGCGCTGCGGTCCCGTTTGGGCCGGCATCACTCCCACGACACCGACGCAGCGGCTGACGGCGACGCCGTCGCCGTCCCGACACGTTCGTTCTGGCGCAGTTGGAGCCATGTCGTCCGGCGCGGGCCGTGGCCGCTGGCGATCGGGTCCCTGGTCGTGATGCTGCTGCTGCTCGTCCCCTTGAGCGGACTCCGGCTGGACAGCAGCGATGCCGGCAACGATCCGACGACGACCAGCACGCGCCAGTCGTTCGACATGCTGGCCCGGGGGTTCGGGCCGGGCTTCAACGGCCCGCTGCTCATCGTGGCCGAGTTGCCGAACGCCGCCGGCGCCGCGGACCTGCCCGCGTTGCGCAACCTGGCCCTGTCGACCCCGGGCATCGGCGCCGTGACGGAACCGCGGATCGCGCCCTCCGGCCGCGTCGCGGTGATGCAGGCGTTCCCGACCTCGGCGCCGCAGGATCAAGCGACGACCAACCTGGTCAACCACCTTCGTGGCAACGTGTTGCCGCCCTTCAAGCACCAGACCGGGGTCACCGTCCTGGTCGGAGGATTCACCGCCGGGGCGATCGACTTCTCGAACGTGCTCTCAAGCAAGATGCCCTTGTTCCTCGGGATCGTGATCCTGCTCTCGGCGGTGCTGTTGTTCGTGATCTTCCGGTCGATCGTAATCCCGATTCAGGCGGCGATCATGAACCTGCTGACGATCGGCGCATCGCTCGGCGCAACCGTGGCGGTGTTCGAGCAGGGGCACTTCGCCAGCGTGTTCGGGGTCCAGAAGGGCCCGATTGAGGCGTGGATCCCGGTAATCATGTTCGCCGTGGTCTTCGGGCTCTCGATGGACTACGAGGTGTTCTTGATCTCGCGCATTCGCGAGGAATGGGTCCGCCATGGCGACGCCTCGGAGGCCGTAGCCGACGGCGTGGCGCTGACCGGACGGGTGATCACCGCGGCCGCGGCAATCATGATCGTCGTGTTCCTGTCGTTCACCCTCGGCAACGAGCGCACGCTCAAGGAATTTGGCTTCGGTCTGGCGGTCGCCGTGTTCGTGGACGCGATCATCGTCCGGTGCATGCTGTTGCCCGCGAGCCTCGAGCTGTTGGGACCGATCACCTGGCGCCTGCCGCGCTGGCTTGATCGGCGCCTACCCCATTTCACCATCGAGGGCGCGACGGCACGTCCGGCCGTCACCGACGAGGACGAACCGGTCCCGACCCCGACCGGGCCGACCGCCTCGCGGTAGCCCGGTGCACCGCATCCCGTGCCGTCCGCGCGGGCGATGTTCATGGCGTGGCCTACGGGGCGGGCAGCGGATTCGGCCCGTAGGCGACCGAGAAGGCCCCGGCGGCGCCGTCGAACGCGGATGGGCTCGACACCACCGCGTCGTTTTGGACCATGAACAGCCGGTCGAGCGCGACAGGAACCCCCAATCCGATGCTGAGGCCGCTGAAGGTCACGCTCGGGGCATAGACACCAAGCGTGACCACGGAGCTGCCGATCGACGGCGCCTCGACGATCCATTCCGCCGAGGTCTGCTGTCCCTGGTACGGCTGTATGGTCGCAAACGTCTGACCGGTGGTGTTGTCGGTCTCGGTGATCTGCCACGTCGCGAGGTCGGGCTGCTCCTGGATGGCGACGGTGATGCTGTCGCCAACAGCCACGGGCATCGAGGGGATCGGCGTCTCCGATGCCGGGAGGATCTCCCACCACGGCGTGATGACCGCGTGGCCGAGTTTCGGGTTGTACTCCTCGTCGATGCCTGCCTGGATCAACGTGTTGTCGGAGTTCCCGTCGACCCCGACCCATTCGGTGGTGTCCGATAAGCCCGGGGTCGGGCTGAGGGCCGGCACCGTGAAGGTCCCGCGGGCCCCCGTGATCCCGGAGCCCTCGAACACGTATCCCGACCAGTTGCTGGAGGTGTTCGGATCCCCGCGCTGGGCGAGCGCTTGACGGACGACGACCACCTGGCGGCGGCGGTTGCGCGCGGTGAAGCGAAAGGTCCAGCGCCGGGCCAGGACGGTCCGCGGAACGCGTGCGACGTACGAACCGCGACATGCGACAGGTACCGGATTGCGCCCGCTCCAGAACGTCGGCGCGACGGCGAGCGTGCAGGACGTGGCGCCGGTCGCCGCCAGACGGATCGTCACCGTACCGCCCGTGTAGGCCACGCTCGTGGTGGACACCGCGATGCGCGCCGTCTCACACGTGCGCCGCCCCCGTGTCACCGAACATGTCCGCGCCGACACCGGCGGCGAGGCAGCCGACGCCACGGCGGCGCTGCACGCGAGCACCACCGCGACGCCGAGCACGAGCCACCGCAGTCGTGTGGCAATCGCGTCACCGGCCTCGGCGGAACGCGCGTGCGAATTGACACGTTTTGCCGGCAAAGATACCGTCACTTCGTCACGGACGATACAATCCTGGAGGCTCTCGTGCTCGATGACGGCTCCTTTCCGACGCCGAAGTCCTTGGCGAGGCGCCTGATGCCATCGCCATCCATGATCGTCGCCGCATGCGCGTTGCTGCTCGCCGGCAGCGGCGTGGGCGTCGCGGCGACGAAACTCATCAACGGCTCCCAGATCCGCAACGGCACGATCACGGGTGCCAAGCTCCATAACCGCACCATTGCCGCCGGCAAGCTTGCCTCCGGCGTGCTCAAGGCATATCCCGTTGTCGTCGCCCCGCAGGACGAGGGCTTCTACTTCAGTGACCCCGCCATCGGCGTCTATGGACGCGTGCTCCCGAGCGGAGGCATCGCCGCCGGAACGCTGGGCCTCTCGGTCACCCATGCCGCCACCGGCGTGTTCTGTGTCGGGGTCGGAACGACCGTGACGCCATCGAGCGGGGTCGCGACGGTCACGCCCGACTTCAGCAATGACGACACCCACATCTACGTTCCCGGAATCGGGTACGTGACAAGCCAGGTCGAATTGGCGTCGTCCGCGACGAACTGCCCGAACCAGTTCGAAGTCATGACGTTCGTGGTCGGGACACTCGGGGTCTCGGCGGTGCCCAAGCAGCCGCTTGCCGCAGCGATCCACCCCGCGGCCGGCACAAAGCATTCCTGATCGGCCGAGGCAAACGGCGCCGCGTCGCGGCGCCGTTTGCGGGCGCAGCCGGGAGTGACCGGCGGTGAGCGAGCCCAAACGACCAGCGCCAGACGGCCTCGGTGCCATGCCGACCCCGGCCGCCGCGCGTACGACAGGCGACGCCCACCCGGCCTCGTCGGATGCCGATTCCCCCGGTCGAGTGCTTCCCGAAGCGGACGGGCCGTGCAACTATCGCGTCATGGGTATCGACGCCAACCCGCGGGCACCCTCCGATCGCACGCCGGGTCCGGCAGCCGCCGACGGCCGCGTGGGTGAATCGACCATGAGCGGCGTCCCGCTCGACGCGGTGTACGGGACCGAGGCGCTCGGGGTGCCCGGCGCGTACCCGTATACCCGCGGTCCGTACGCGAGCATGTACCGGGACAAGCTGTGGACGATGCGGATGTTCGCCGGCTTCGGCCTGGCAGCGGACACGAACCGTCGCTTTCACGACCTGCTTGACGCCGGCGTGACGGGGCTCTCGACCGCGTTCGACATGCCGACGCTGATGGGCCGGGACTCGGACCACCCCTGGGCCGTCGGCGAGGTCGGCCGGGCCGGCGTTGCGGTCGACACCCTTGCCGACATGGACGAGCTGTTCGCCGGAATCGATCTTGGCGGCGTGACGACATCGATGACCATCAACGGCCCCGCCGTGAGCGTGATGGCGATGTACGTCGCGATCGCCGACCGTCGCGGGACCGCTCGTAGCGCCCTCGGCGGGACGCTCCAGAATGACATCCTCAAGGAGTTCCAGGCCCAGAAGGAGTACATCTTCCCGCCGGCGCAATCGGTGCGCCTGGTCACCGACCTGATGCGCTTCGCGCGTGCCGAGATGCCGCGCTGGCATCCGGTCTCCGTGTCGGGGTACCACATCCGTGAGGCGGGCTCGACCGCCGCCCAAGAGCTCGGGTTCACCCTCGCCAACGGGTTCGCGTATCTCGAGGCGGCGATCCGCTCCGGCCTGACGGCTGACGAGGTCGCGCCGCGCATGTCGTTCTTTTTCAACGCGCACTCGGATTTCTTCGAGGAGATCGGCAAGTACCGCGCCGCCCGCAGAATCTGGGCCCGCTGGCTGCGCGAGCGCTGGGGCGCCCGCGACGAACGCGCGTTGCGCCTGCGCTTTCACGCCCAGACCTCCGGTGTCTCGCTCACGGCCCAGCAGCCGGAGGTCAACATCGCGCGCGTCGCCCTCCAGGCGCTGGCGGCGGTACTCGGCGGGACCCAATCGCTGCACACCGACGCCTACGATGAGGCGCTCGCCCTCCCGACCGAGCATGCGGCGCGCATCGCGCTCCGCACCCAGCAGGTCATCGCCCACGAGACCGGCGTCCCGGCCGTCGCGGATCCGCTCGGCGGATCGGCATACGTCGAGTGGATGACCGACGAGCTCGAGCGACAGGCTGAGGCGATCTTCGCTCACATCGACGAACTCGGCGGCGGCTCGATGCTCGATGGGGTCATCGCCGGAATCGACAACGGGTACTTCGTCGGCGAGATCGCCGATGCCGCCTACCGGTTCGAGCGCGAGATCACGGCAGGCGAACGGATCATCGTGGGGGTCAGCGACTTCACCGAGGGCGGCGCCAGCCAGCCGTCGCTCCAGAGCATCGATCCCAAGATCGAAGCCGAGCAGCGCGCGCGCCTGGATGCCGTCCGGCGTGCGCGATCGGGCGACGACGTCGCGCGGGCCCTGGACGGCGTGGCGGCACACGCCAGGGACCCGGTGCGCAACGTGATGCCGGCCGTCATCGATGCCGTGCACGCCTACGCGACGCTGGGCGAGATCACCGCGGCGCTCGAGTCCGTGTTCGGTACCTATACCGAGGCGGCCATCGCGTGACGCCCGACGGGCTGCCGATCCGCATACTGCTCGCCAAACTGGGGTTCGACGGGCACGACCGCGGCCTGAAGGTGATCGCGCGGTCCCTGCGCGACGCCGGCTGCGAGGTGGTGTACCTCGGCCTGCGCCAGACCACGGAGTCGGTCGTGATCGCCGCCGAGCAGGAAGACGTGGCCGTCATCGGCATCTCCATGCACAACGCTGGCCACCTCACCCTCGGCCCGATGATGGTCCAGGCCGTCGCCGACGCCGGCCTGGACATCCCAGTGATCATCGGCGGCATCGTCCCGGCGGCCGACGTCCCGACGCTCAAATCGGCCGGGATCTTCGACGTGCTCGGGCCGGGCACGCCACTCGAGACCGTCGTCGCAACCGTGCATGCCGCGGCAGCCGCCCACCCCGGATCCTCCGTGTGAGCGAGGGTGGCGCACCGGACGCACTCCTGGCGGAGGCGACCGACGGCAGCCGCCGCGCACTCGGGCGACTGATCACCATCGCCGAGTCGGGCGGCCCGTCCGCCGATGCACTCGATCGGGCGATGGTCGGTAGGCCGGGTCCGGGCTGGATCGTCGGCATCGTCGGCGCACCGGGCGTCGGCAAGTCCACCCTCACCGGACGGCTCGCGGCCGGCGCGGCGGGCGGGCGACCCGCCGAGGGCGCCCCTCGGGTCGCGGTGATTGCCGTCGATCCGTCGTCGCCGCTGACCGGCGGGGCGATCCTCGGCGACCGCATCCGGATGCAGGGCCTCGGCGACCCCCGGGATGTGTTCGTCCGCTCGATGGCGCACCGCGGTGCCGCCGGCGGCCTTGCCGGCGCGGTCCCGATCGCCGTGCGGGTCCTCGGCGCGGTGGGCGTGGAGGTCGTCATCGTCGAGACGGTCGGCGTCGGGCAGATCGAGCTCGAGATCATCCACGTCGCCGACACGGTCATCGCCGCGCTGAGCGCCGGCTGGGGCGACGCCATCCAGGCGAGCAAGGCCGGACTGCTCGAGGTCGCCGACCTGCTGGTCGTCAATAAAGCCGACCGTCACGGCGCCGCGGACGCCGTGCGCGATCTCGAGCAGATGCTCGATGCCGGAACTGCGACCGCGCTCGGCCCGGACGAGACGTGGCGCCCGCCGGTGCTGACCACCGTGGCCACCGCCGGAACCGGCGTCGCCGAACTCTGGACGGCCGCGACGGCACACCGTGCCTGGCTGATCGCCACGGACCGGCTCGCGCGCCGACGCGATGACCGGCGGCGGCACGAGATCGGCAGGCGGGCCATCGACATCCTCGCGCGTGAGGTCGACCAGCGGGTCGCGGCCCTCGGTCCGACGGCCGCCGCCGCGACCCCCGAGGAGGCGGCGCGGCGCGTGGTCCGCCAGGTCCGCGCGGGCGGCGACTAGCTCCGCGCCGACCTCACGGCCCTGGCGCGCCCGAGCCGCGCCCGAGACCCGAACGGTGTGCCGAAGGCCACGCTACCGTTCCACCACGGCTCCGGTGCCCATCGCGACCGCCGCCACCTGCGGGTGCCGGCCTGGCGGGCATCAGATGGCCGTTTTGACAAAAGCCCGGGGCCGACGGCGACGTGGCTCTGGCGACGACCACCCGGGAGCGCCCATGCGCCGCCGCAGCGCCACCGCCCACACCTCACAGCAGCCCACCACGCGCTGGCGTCCCGGCCGGCGATCCGGCGCGACCCTCGCCGTCGTTGGAGTCCTCGGGGCGGTCGCAGCCGGCGGCGCGACGGCAGGCGCGACCACCGTGCTCACCTCGTGGACCGTGTACCACGGCACCCCCTCGGGATCCGGAGTCGGGACCGCGGTGGCATCGGTGAATACCGGCTCCCGTGCCTGGACCTCGCCCGTGCTGTCCGGGCAGCTGTACGGCGAGCCGCTCGTCTCGAACGGGAAGATTTACGTGGCCACCGAGGCGAACCGGGTCTACGAGCTCTCGGCGGCTACCGGCAAGATCCTGTGGTCGCGGCGCATTGCCACGCCCGTGCCCGCGTCGGCGCTTCCGTGCGGTGACATCGCACCGACGGTCGGTATCACCGGGACCCCGGTAATCGACGCGACACGGCACGAGATTTTCGTCGTCGCCGACGAGTGGGTGCACCGCCACCCGGAGCATGTCTTGGTCGGCCTCAACACGTCCAATGGAAAGATCCGGATGGTGCGCGCGGTCGACCCCCGGGGGCAGGACCCGGCGCTGTTGTTGCAGCGCACCGGACTGAACCTCGATGCCGGCCAAGTGGTCTTTGGCTTCGGGGGCAACGACGGGGACTGCGGCAACTACCGCGGCAGGGTGGTCACGGTGCGCGAGACCGGCGGCACACCGCGCATATTCACCATCGATGCCGGTGCCGGCGAACGCGAGGGGGCGATCTGGATGGGTGGCGCCGCGCCGGAAGTCGACACCAAGGGCCACATCTGGGTCGGGGTCGGCAATGGCTCGGTGACCTCGGGCCGCCGCACGTTCGACCACAGCGACGCGGTGCTCGAGTTCACGAGCGGGCTGCACCTCACCCAGTACTTCGCACCTGGCACGTGGGCCCAGGACAACGCCAGCGACAACGACCTCTCGACGGCGCCGGCCCTGCTCGCCGACGGCAAGGTCGTCGCCGCCGGCAAGTCGCGCACCGCGTACCTGCTCAACGCCAACCACCTGGGCGGCATCAACCACCAGCAGGCGACCCTGCCGGGGCTCTGCGGCTCGATCATCGCCGGCGGTGACGCCGTCGTGGGAACGACGGTGTACCTGCCCTGCATGTCGGGTCCGGTGGCACTGCGTGTCACGACCTCGCCGGCGTCGCTGCAGGTCCGCTGGCGCGCACACGTCGGCGGCGGGCCGCCGATCGTGGTCGGCAACCGGGTCTGGACGATCGGGCAGGACGGGTTCCTCTACGGGCTCGATCCGGGCTCGGGCGCGGTCCGTCAGCAGGCCGCGATCGGTGCCGTCGCCAACCACTTCCCCACGCCGAGCGCGGGCGTCGGCCTGCTGCTCGCCCCGGCGGCAAACCACGTCGTCGCCTTCCGGGCGGCGCCCACGGCGTCCGCACGGTTGCATGGCGCCGGGCTGACGCCGGTGTTCGGGTCCGACGGCGCCGGACCGTGGGCAGCGGGTGCGAGTGCGCTGGCGGCGGCGTTCGCGCTCGCGCGTCTCGGCCGGTCCAGCCGGCGGCGGCGCGGCGCGCGCCTGAGTGACTAGGCGGACGGCCGCCGGCATCGCGCGGGCAACGACGCGATGAGGTGCCCGCGGCCCCCCACACACGTGCCGACGGGGCCACGGCCACGCCCGCGGTGGGGCGCGCTCGCGCTGGGTGCCGGGATCATCGCGGCCGTCGTGATGACCGGTTCCCCGGTCCGCGCGGCCGCCGCCGGCACGACGTCGTGGACCGTCTACCACGGTTACCCCGCGGGGTCGGGCGTCGCGTCCGGTGTCGCCGCCATCGACACGTCGGCGCGGGCCTGGACCTCGGCGCCGCTCGATGGCCGGCTCTACGGCGAACCGCTCGTCGCCTTCGGCGCCGTGTTCGTCGCGACCGAAAACAACACCGTCTACGCCCTGGCGTCCCGGAACGGCGCCGTCCTGTGGTCGCGCCACATCGCCGCACCGGTGCCGGCGTCCGCGCTGCCCTGCGGCGACATCACGCCCACGGTCGGCGTCACCGGGACGCCGGTCATCGACCCGACACGCCATGAGATCTTCGTCGTTGCCGACGAACAGATCGGCGGCCGCTCCACCCACGTGCTGGTCGGTCTGGACACCTCAACCGGCGCGATCGAACGCACGCAGCCGGTCGACCCGCCCGGGGCGGATCCCGTCGCGCTGTTGCAGCGCACGGGACTGACCGTGGACGCTGGCCGTGTGGTGTTCGGCATGGGCGGCAACTTCGGCGATTGCGGGACCTACCGAGGCCGGGTCGTCGCGGTCGGCGAGACCGGCGGGGCACCCACGATCTTTACGGTCGACGCGGCGACCGGCCAGAGTCAGGGCGCGGTCTGGATGGGGGGCGCGGCCCCGGTTGTCGACGGGCGCGGCAACATCTGGGTCGCGGTCGGCAACGGCTCGGTGACATCGGCCGCCCAGCGTTACGACGGCAGCGATGCGGCACTCGAGCTCACCCCGTCGCTGCAGCGCGTCGGCTTTTTCGCGCCCACGTCTTGGCCATCGGACAACGCGCACGACCGTGACATGTCGGTCGCGCCCGCGCTCGTGGGCGACGGACAGGTGGTCCTCGCCGGCAAGGCCGGGATCGCCTACCTGCTCAACCGGGCGCGGCCGGGTGGAATCGGCGGCCAACAGACCCGCCTTGCAGCGGTCTGCGCCGCCGACATCGACGGCGGCGCCCTCGTCATCGGCATGACCGTCGTGTTGCCGTGCCTGAGCGGTCCGGCGGCGGTGCGCGTGACGCCGCGCCCGCCGCGCCTCGGTGTCGTATGGCGTGCCCAGCTCGGGGGCGGTCCGCCGATCCTCGCCGCGGGGCGGGTGTGGACGATCGGCCAGGACGGGGTCCTGGTCGGCCTCGATCCCGGCTCGGGTGCGCTCCGGCAGCGGGCGTCGCTCGGAGCGGTCGCCAACCACTTCCCCACCCCGGCGGTCGGCGACGGCCTGTTGGTCGCCGCCGCTAACGACCGCGTGATCGCCTTCCACGCGACCGCGGCGCCAGGCGCCCCCGCCGCTCCGGCGACAGCGGCGCCATCGACGCGTACGCCGACCGTCATCGCGCGCGGCGGATCGTCGTCCGCCCTGGTCTGGGGCGCGGTTGGCGGCGCGGTGATCGCGCTGGCCGCGATCGGGACATTCGCCCTGCGACGGCGTCGCTAGGACCGGGCTGGACTAGCGCAGGCGGATCGTGACCGGCACGCTCGTCAGCGTCTGGCCGTGGGCCCGCGCGACCAGCAGCAGCACGACCCGCCCGCGACCGATCGGGACGTGAATCGTGGCCCGCCCGGGCCCGAGTACCTGCGCGTGGACGACGTGGTACCCGTGGCCGCGATTGACCTCCACCAGCACGGTCGCCCGCCGCCACGGCAGGCGGTCAGCAACCGAGATCGCCCGCGCGGTCCCCGACCCCGCGCCGATCCGGAGGCTCAACGCGGCGATCGGCCGCAGACCGGGGCTCGATGCGCGCCCGACCGCCCCGAAGTGCGACGTCGTCACGACGCACGCGAGTGTCCGACCGAGGTCCGCGCGGGTGACAGTGTACGTCGGCGCGGTGGCGCCACCGACCGTGGCGCTGCCGCGACGCCAGGCAAAGCCGTACCCGGTCACCGGCAGCGACCAGACGCCGGGCGAGCAGGTGAGCACCGCACCCAGGCGCGCGGGCCCGGCGACCTGCGGTCGTATTCGCGCGGTCGCCGGTGCCGGCGGCCCGATCGTTGCGATGACCGGCACGGAGGCGCCGCCGCCCGGTGCCGGGTTCGTCGCCACGAGCTGTGCGGTGCCTTGGGCGGCGATCAACCCGGCCGGGACCAGGACGAGTTCATGCGCCGGACTCTTGTTGAGCGCCGGCAGGCGCGCGCCATTCCAGCTCACGATCGTCTCGGGTGCGAAGCCCGAACCGGTCAGTCGTACCCACGTCGACGGATTGTGGGACGGGATCTCGATCGGCGGCGACGTCGCGATCGCGGGAACCGGATAGATCGCCGCCACCAGGCTCCCGCCCGGCTGGCCGGTGGGTCCGACCGGGATCGGCAGCAGCCAGGTCATCGGGTTGTCGACGACGTTTCGCAGGACGGGGCCGAGGCCCGGCGCATACGGCGCCAGGCTGAGTGCGAGATCGACGGGAGGTCCGAGCGCCTGGCGCACGGCCTGTCCGTCGATTACCAGGCGCAGGACGATCGGCCCGTCCACGCTCGGCGTCACGGGCAGCGTTGCGGCATAGGCGCCGTCACCGCCCCTCACGAACGGCACCGAGCCCGCGCCGACTCCTGCGCCGGACGCCTGCAGGCGCGGGCGCGCCGCGGCCCAGAACGTCGTGGCGTCGCGCAGCCCAGGTGCGCCCGCGCCGGCGAGCGTGCCGGCGACCCCGAACGGATCCGTGCCGACCGGCAGGTGCACCGTGATCGCGGTCGTCTGGTCGAACGGCACCTGTGTCGCCGACACCGTGCCCGTCCCGAGGGCGACGCCGGATCGCCCGAGGACAAGCACACCCGGACCCGATGCGGTGCTCCCGCCGAGGGCCGCGGCGAGTGCCGGCGACAGCACCGGCGACGGCGTGCAGCCGCCGGGGGTATCGGGGGCCGGTGCGACACCCGAGATCGGGAACGTCAGCCGGAACTGGGCCACAAATGCGGTCGCGGCAGGCACACGCGTGCCGGCCGGTGTACCGGCCTCGACCTCGCGCGGGGATGCGCTGAGCCGGTACGCACCGACCCCGTTGCGCAGGATGGTGCAGTTCGACTGCTGGTCGGTCGGGTTGTCGCCGGTGCGGGCCAACGCCCATTGGCTGGCCTGATCCTGACCGGCCATGCGGGATCCGGTGATCAGAATGTGCAGCCGGCTCACTTGGCCGCCGACGGCCGCCAACTGGGCCGCGAACGCGCGCGGCCACGCCAGCCACTCTTCCGGTGTCCATGCACTCAAGGGCAGGGTGTTGCCGTTGTACGCCTCGAGCCAGACCCCACCGGCCAGCGGCAGCGCTCTCCAGATCGGCATCCACTGGGTCGGGTCCGAGATCATCGACTGGACGGTGCGCACGTAGACGTGCACGTGTCGTGCGTAGCTGCCCCGACCGCCGCCCGGCAGCGGCCAGCGCGCCGGTTTTCTGCTCAGATTGGCAAGCGCCGCGGCGAGTGCGTTGCCGTGGGCGCCGCGTTCGGCACCCCCAATTTCGTCGACGAACACGAGGTGGGTGGTGTTCCAGGCGTAGTTGGTCGGCACCTTGGTGGTCCTGCGGGCATCAATGATGTGCTCGAGCAGCACCGTCAGCGCCGACGCGCTCATGCCGATGATGTTCGGGGTCCGGATCGACCGGGGGCCCGTCGTCACCTTGGCCACGAGCCCGCCATGCACCACCGTCGCGTCCGCGTAGCCCTGCTGGTAGACGTTGTCGAACCCGAGGTTCAGGTGCCCGGCATCGGGGCCGCCGCCCCGGTCGACCATCGTGGCGATGCTGGCCGGCACGTCGTAGAGGACGCTTATGCGGCTCGTCTGCGCGATCAGCGGCACTGCGGCCAGGCCAAGCACGAGGGTCGTGGCCGCCATGACGGCGACCCGCCTCGCTACGCCGCCGCGTCGCCTGCGCACTCGGTCGATCCTCCGGTTCTCGCAGCGCGGGGTACCCGCCGACACGCGTCAGAATCGCCCGCTGCCCCGGGCAGGATCGATCGCGGACGCCGCGTGACGTTAACAAGTGCGGCGCGTCGGCGAAACGTACGAGATGTAACCCCGGTGTGAAACCCCGGCGCGATGGACGTCGGGTCGTAGCGGACGGTTATGGGCATGCGGTGACCGACGGCGTGGGGGCGGTGGACCCGGGAGGGGACGGCCCGCGCGGCCGCGGACCGTCCCCGAGTCGGGCGTCGTCAGACGACGACGTTGCCGTTCTTGTTGAAGCGCACGTTGTGGCCGGGGTGGACGTTGATGAGCGTCGTCCCGCCGTAGTAGAAGATCCCACCGCCACCGTTGAGGAGCGTCGCGGTGTTGTGGTTGACCGTGGAGAAGTGGTGGAGCGCCACGCTGCCCCCGCCCCACGCGTAGATACCGCCGCCATGGGGCGCGGTGTTGTGGTTGACCGTGGAGTCGTTGAGCGTGAGGGCGGAGTTGAAGCTGTAGATGCCGCCGCCACCGGTCTTGCTGGAGTTGCCGCTGATGGCGGAATTCCAGAACTTCGCCGCACCGTTGCTCGCGACCCCGCCGCCCACGTTGACCGCGGAGTTGGCGTGAATCGTCACACGGTATGCCGACAGCGTTCCGCCGAAGTCGCTGAACACGCCGCCGCCGTAGACCGACGCCGCGTTGCGGTTGACGTTCACGTTGGTCAGCGACAGCTTGCCGGCGCTGTAGATGCCGGCACCCGCGGTGGCCTTGTTGCGGTTCACGCTCGTGTCCATCAGCGTCGCCGTGTTCGGGCCCGCGTTGTAGATGCCGCCGCCGAGGCTCGTGGCCGTATTCTGGTTGACTTGGCCGTTGTCGAGCGTGAGGTGCGACAGCGAACCGAAGTTGTCGATGCCGCCGCCCGCGGGTGCGGTGTTCCAGTTGACGCTGGTCCCGCCCGTCCAGCGGCTGCCGAGCCGGACGGTGCCGTCCTGGTTGAAGATGCCGCCGCCGCCGATCACGGAGCTCCCGGCTGCGGTGTTGTGGTTGACCGTCGCGTTGGTCGAGGTCACCGTGCCGCGGTAGTTGTAGATACCGCCGCCACCAAAGCCGTTGGCCGAGTTGTAATTGACACTCGTGCCGCTCTTGCCGCCGAGCCAGAGCTTGGCGCCGTTGTCATTGAAGATGCCGCCGCCATCACCGGCGGTGTTCTTGAACACGCTGACCTTGGTCAGCGACAGGTGGCCGGCGTTGTCAATGCCGCCGCCGAAGGTGATCGGCGCATACCCGTTGACGTCGAAGTTGCCGGTGCCGCCCGTGATGTCCAGGCCGTTGATCGTGGCGGTGACGCCGCTCTTGATCGTCACGACGCTGCCGGGCGTGCCGGTGCCGTTCAGGGTGGCTCCGCCTGCACCATCGGTGATCGTCAGGTTCTTGGTGACCGTCGTGTCGCCGAAGCAGGTATGCCAGACCTTCAGCGTGTCACCGGCGGTGGCACCAGCGACCGCTGCCGGCAATGCGCCCGCTCCGGTGTAGGTGGCGTGATGACCGGTCGTCACGTCCTTGACCGTGCATGGCGGCGGGGTCGCCCCGGCGATCGGGGCGAAGGCCATGGCCGGAACGGCCGCAACGCCGGCGGCGACGGCCAGGGCAAAGCCCTTGCGCGACCGCACGGGCCGCGTTGCCGCGGCGGCGATGTCCTTGGGATGTCTCATGTGTCCCTCGTTTCGCAGTTGGGGGATCGCGCCGAGTCATCCCTGACTTCGTGTGGACCGACCGGGACTGCAGGCGTGTCCAGTGGGCGCATGATCAGGACGAACGTAACAGCGCCAGCGCGCACGTCTGCCCCTGAACTCGTGCATTTACAGGGTTCTTACGCGTGTGACAGAAACCGCTAACACGTCCCGCGCAGGCCTCTTGGAGACTCGTTGAGGTCTCGGTCGCCCACGATCGACCGGGATCGACGGGCGCCAGATGGGCGCCCCGGGCAGCGGGTCGCGCCCCCCGGCGCGACCCGCCTAGCCGTTCATCGCGAGGTGCGATACGCCGGGGACGGTCCCGACTGCGCGCAGTGCGGCCAGCGTGCCGTGTGCCAGATACAGGTTGAGAAATGCCGTCGTGGTCCGCTCGACGATCCCGAGCTGCGGCTCCTCGTACGAGTACGGCGGCAGGTGCGCGGCGCCGTAGAGCGTCAGCAGATACTTCGGGTCGGGAGCGATGAGGTAAAACGCCCGCGTCGCCGCTGCCGGGTTGACGAGGTCGGCCGTGCCTTGGGTGGCCAAGAGGGGCGGCCCGCCGGGCGGGAAGCTAAAGCTCGGAATGAACGGGATCTCGGCGCCTGACAGGATCACCGCGGCGCGCACGCGCCGATCCCGGTACCGCGGATCGTAGGCGACGGCGAGTGCCGTATCGCCGCCGTCCGACTGGCCGGCGACGGCGACCTTCGTCGGATCGGCGAGCCCGTGCAGCGCGGCCGGCACGCCGCCCGATGAGCTCAACATCCGGGTGATGACCAGGCTGTCGTCGGCGGGCTGGTTGACCAGATCACGCTCGTCGGGGCCGCCTGGGGCGTCGGGATTCTCCAACGGATATGTCGGCGCGGCGACGACGTAGCCCGCCCGGGCCCACGCATCGAGCAGCCGCGCGTAGGAGGACGGCGTGACGTCGAACCCGTGGCCAAACACCACCAACGGGAACGGGCCGTTCGTGCGGGCGGGTGGCGCACCGGCGACAGCGGCACCGCCGACGGGCCCACGTGCCGGGTACCGGACCGCCACCGCAAACTGTCGCGCCTCGGTCGCGCCGTCGGGCAGGCGGATGACGCGCCGCGGATCGACCACCGTGATCGTCCGGAGCCCAACCGCGAACGCCGTCGGCCGCGGCGAAGGGGGCGGCGCGGCAGGGGTCGTCACCTGGGCCGATGTTGCCGGGTGGGTTGTCGTCTGCACCGTCGTCGAGCTGCCGCGGCGCAGCAGCAGCCCGGCGATCAGGGCGGCGGCGACCACGACCGCCGCAGCGATCAGCGCCGCGTTGCGCCCGGCGTGCCGGCGGGCGCCCTTCATGTCGGCCATTGGGCCCCGCGGGTGCCAGCGCGCACGAACGGGCCAGGCGACGGGCGCTCGGCCTGCTGCCCATATGGTCCTGCGGATCCCGACTTCACCTCGATGACACTACCAACGCCTGTCCGCGAGGCTCCAATGGGGCGGCCCGGTCGGACCTTGTGCGCGGACACCCTCGACACGGTGCCCAGACGGGCGGGTCGGGTCGCCCTGGTCGGACGCCGCGCTGACAGCCGGTGGACCGGCGCAGCGCGGGCCCCGGGCCACCCGGGTGTCCGGCAACGTCGAAAGACCCCTCGGATGGCCGCAGACGTGACGCGAACTAGACCAATGCATGGGCGCGGCGCCACCACAAGAGGGCGCCGCGGCGCGCGCAGACCACCGGCGGACCGCGGAAGTGGCGCCGCGATGGCCACGGTGCCCCGACACGGCGTTGACCTAGCCCAACAGCGTCCACCTAGACGAATTGGGCGGATCGTTTTCCCCGAGCAAATCCCGCGAATCGTTCACTGATCGCACGCTGCGAATTCGCTCAAATGCCGCTCAAATGCCGTGCATAGAGATTGGGCACGCGCACGCCGAAGCGGCTGTAAATCCGTCGAGACCGCGCACTTCGCACACCCTAGGAACAGTCAATGGGCAGCGGGATCCCCGCACGTCGCAGTCGCCCAGGACACCGCAAGTCCACGGAAGGAACAACGTCGGTGAGTATCTACGTGAGCCGGTCCCGCTCGCTTCACACATGGTTGCTCGTCCTCGTCGCGGTCGCGGTCGTCGCACTCGCGATGAACGCCGCGGGAGCCGCTGCCGCGACGCCGCCGACGCTCAACCTCAAGGTGCTGTTGATCGGCCAGGGCCCCACCGATGTCACTACCGCCGCGTGGGCGGCCGCCCTCAAGAGCGAAGGCGTGCCGTTCACCGAGGTCGATGCCAGCGGCACGTCACCGACGCAGACGATCGCGCTCCCGGCACTCTCAAGCGGTTCAACCGGCTACTACAACGGCGTCGTCGTCGCCGACTCGCCATCGAACTACGCCGCCGGGCAGCTCACCCCGCTGTTTACCTACGAGTCCGCCTTCGGCGTCCGCCAGGTCGACGGCTACATGTACCCCTCGACATCCCTGGGCGCGACGCCGGCAACGGCCGGTGTACTCGACGGGACCAGCGCGCAGCTCACCGCGGCCGGACTCGCGGCGTTTCCACAGCTCAAGGGCACGATTCCCTTCGACACGGGCACATACGGCTACGCCGCCACCACGGTCGCCGGCGCCCCGTATACGCCGCTGATCACCGACGCCGCCGGCAACGCGTTCGCGGGCGTGTACATCCACCCGACCAACAATGGCGACCCACAGGGCAGCGTCGCCGAGCTCTCGTTGTACTTCGACTACAACGCCAACCAGACGCAATGGATGCTGCTATCGCCGGGGCTGATCAACTGGGTGACCCAGAACACCCACCTCGGCCTGTACCGCAACTACTTCGGCCAGGACATCGACGACATCTTCCTCGCCGACAACCAGTGGAGTGCGAAGTACCAGTGCACCCCGGCGGCGACGAACCCGCCGGACTACACGTGTCCGGCCAACCTCCAAGGCGTGACGCCCGGGACCAACGGCGCACCGCCCGACATCCAGATGAGCGCGGCCGATGCCGCATACGTCGCGGCCTGGGAAAAGCAGACCGGCATCACGCTGAACCTGGCCTTCAATGGAGTGGGCGCGTGCACCGCACCTTCGACCGCCCAGCAGTCGAGCGCGATCTGTAACGGAACCGTCACCGACCCGGGCGTCACGGTGACCGATCCCGGCGTGAACGTCGATCCGACGGCCCCCGACTCGTCGGGCTTCGTCAACGCGCTGCTTGCGGCCAAGTCCAGCTTCAACTGGATCAACCACACGTGGTCGCACATGTTCCTGGGCTGCCAGGTCGCCCAGCCGCAACCGCTGACCTCCGCGAACGCGACCGCCTCCGGCGGCTCGTTCACCGCGGGCGGGTACAGCTACGAGATCACCGCGGCCACCGCGTACGGCGAATCCGAGCCCTCGACCGCGCGCGCCGTCACGGTCGGCGCGAACGGCTCGGTGACCGTCACCTGGCCTGAGGCCACCAACGGCACCGGCCAGACCGGCAACGCCGGCCCGACGCTCGCACAGGAACAGGCCAGCCACACCGGCGGCTCGGGCTTCTGGGGCTACAACATCTACCGCGAGAACCCGGGCACCACGACGTACGGGCTCGTGGGCCAGGTCGCCGAGAACCCGGCCGCGACCGCCGCGACGACGTACTCGTTCTCCGACACCGGCGCCACGGTGCCGGGCGCGGTGCCAGACTCGGGTCCGCTGTTCCCGACGGCCACCAACCCGGGGATCGACTGCGCCAACGGCGGCTGGCTGCCGACCACCAGCGCCACCGCCGACTCCTCGATTTCCCAGGAGATCGCACTCAACCAGGCGTTTGCTAGCGCCAACCAGCTGCCCAACTACAGCGCGGCGGCGCTGATCACCGGCGAGCACTCGGGCGTCGAGAGCCCGAACATGGCGAGCGCGCTGACCGCGGCCGGCGTCAGCACCTTCGCCCAGGACGCCTCGCGCCAGCCCCAGCAGTACACCCTTGGCAACGCCGCCGGGGCACCGCGGTACCCGAGCAACATCTACTACAACGCCGCGACCTGGGCCGACCAGATCAACGAGTACAACACGCTCTATGTGGCCCCCGGCGTCAACCTCGGCGACCCTGCGAACCCGTCCGAAACCGGCCACTGCGGGCAGACGAGCTCGACCACCTGCATCACCACGCCGGCGACCGAGGCCACCATCCTCGCCGCTGAGTCGCACATCATGTTGAGCCACATCCTCAACAACGACCCGCGGATGAACTACGCCCACCAGACGAACCTGATCGGGCCGGCGCAGGTCAACGGCCAGGACTCCGGCTACACGCTGCTCACACTGCTGAGCAACATGCTCAGCCAGTACAACACCTACTACAACGCCAGCGCGCCGGTGACCCAGATGACCGACATCACCTCGGCGTCGACGCTCAAGCAGCAGGGCGCGTGGGCGACAGCCTCGGCGGCTGGCGGTGTCAGCGCCAGCGTGACCAACGGCGTCGTGACGGTCGCCAACACCGGGAGCGCCGTCGGCATCCCCGTCACGGTCCCGACCGGCACGACGGTCAACGGCGCCGCCTTCGGCACATCCTACGGCGGCACCCTCTCGAGCTGGGAGACCCTCGGGACCGGCGCGTCCGAGACCCTGGCCCTGGCGCCGGTCGCACCGGCCTTCACCAGCAGCACCACGGCCACCTCGATCGTGGGGGCGCCGTTTACGACGACGATCCACACCACCGGGACCCCGACCGCGGCCGTGGCCGAGGCCGGCGCCCTGCCGACCGGCCTGACATTCACCAACAACGGCGACGGCACCGCCACGATCGCGGGCACACCGGCGGCGGGGACCGGCGGCAGCTACCCGATCACGCTCACCGCGACCAGCTCGGCCGGCTCCACGACCCAGACATTCACGCTGACCAACGCCGAAGCGCCCAGCATCACCAGTGCCGCGACGGCCACCTTCAGCACCGGCGTCGCCGACAGCTACGTGGTCACCACGACCGGCTACCCGGCGGCGGCGATCGCCGAGACCGGTGCCCTCCCGCTGGGGATGACCTTCGTCGACAACGGCAACGGCACGGCGGCGATCGCCGGCACCCCGGACGCCACCGCGGCCGGGACCTACCCGGTGACGGTCTCGGCGACCAACATCTCCGGCAGCACCGTGACGCTCGCGCTCGTGATCACCGTGGTCGAGGCGACCCCGCCGGCGATCACCAGCGGGGACAGCGGCTTTTTCACCCTCAACAGCGCCGGGGCGATCGCCATCACCGCCACGGGCTCGCCGACCCCCTCGATCACCGAGACCGGCACAATGCCGGCAGGTCTGACCTTCACTGACGGCGGCAAGGGCACGGCCCTGATCCAGGGCACGCCGACGGCCACGGGCACCACGACCCTGACGATCACGGCGCACAACGGGATCGGCACTGACGCGACCCAGACCGTCACGATCGTCGTCGGCCAGCAGCCCGCCTTCACCAGCGCCACGACCGCCCCGGCGCAGATCAACACGCCGTTTAGCTTCACGGTCACCGGCAGCGGCTACCCGGCGCCCAGCTTCGGCTGGTCCAACCTGCCACCAGGGCTGACCGCGACCGACAACCACGACGGCACGATGACGATCGCCGGGACGCCGACATCCTCGGGCACCTACACGATGCCGCTCACCGCGACCAACGCCTACGGGACCGCCCAGCAGGCGCTGACGATCGGAGTCCTGCAGCCGCCGGCGATCACCAGCCCAACGACGGCGAACTTCACCACCGGAACCGTCGGGACGTTCACCGTCACGGCGTCCGGCAGCCCCGCGCCGGCGATCACCGAGTCGGGTGCCCTGCCGACGGGCATCACACTGACCGACAACCACAACGGCTCGGCGATGCTGTCCGGTGCCGCCGCGACGGGCACGGCCGGCACGTATCCGATCACGATCACCGCGGCCAACGGGGTCGGCACGGCCGCCACCCAGAGCTTCGTGATTACCGTCACGGCCGCCCTGACGGCGCCGACCATCACGAGCGCCCCCACCACGTCCGTGACGATCGGGCGCTGGAGTTCGTTCACGGTCACCTCCACCGGGAGCCCGGTCGCGAAGCTCACCGCAGCGGGCACCATGCCCTCGGGCATCACGTTTGCCGACAACGGCAACGGCACGGCGACCATCTCCGGCGCGCCCGCGCCGGGGACGGTCGGCAGCTACCCGATCACGGTCACTGCGGCCAACGGCATCGGCACCAACGCGACCCAGAACCTGGTGCTCACGGTCAACCCGCAGTTCGTGCCCCCGGACTTCAGCACCGCAAGCGCGACCACGTTCGCCGTCGGGAAGGCCGCGACGTTCGCCGTCACATCGACGGGAAATCCGACCCCCGGCTTGACGTTCACGACCACCCCGGCGCTCCCGTCGGGCGTCGGGATCACCAACAACGGCAACGGTACGGCGACCATCGCCGGCACGGCGCCGGCCGGCAGCCAGGGCGTGTACATGGTCACGGCCACCGCCGCGAACTCGGAAGGCACCGCGGTCGAGGCGATCGCGCTGACCGTCAACAGCGGCCTCGCCATCACGAGCCAAGGCTCCGCTTCGGCGACCGCAGGCAAGGCCTTCAGCTTCTCGATCACCAGCACCGGAACGCCGACGGCCGCACTGTCCCAAACCGGCACGCTCCCCTCGGGTCTGCGATTCGTCAACAACCACAACGGCACCGCGACACTGTCGGGCACCCCGAGCACCACCTCCGGCGGCGTGTACCCGCTGACCTTCTCGGCCACGAACTCGACCGGCACGGCAAGCCAGGCGTTTGCCCTGACCGTCAACCAGATCCCGACCTTCGCGAGCGCCGCGTCGCTCACCGAGACGGCGGGGACCGCCTTCGGGTTCACGGTGGCGACCACGGGCGCTCCGACGGCCACCCTCTCCGCCGGCACACTCCCGGCGGGGGTGAGCTTCTCCGACAACGGCACCGGGACCGGGCTCCTGTCGGGCACCGCGACGGTCGCCGCCGGCACGTATGTGATCCCGCTGACCGCGACGAACGCCGCCGGGACGGCGACCCAGAGTGTCACCCTGACCGTCAAGGGCGCCGGGTCGACGACGGGCCAGAAGGTGCCCTCGTTCACCAGCGCGGGCGCGGTTCAGGCCACCGCGGGCACCGCCCTCAACTTCACCGTGACCACCCTCGGCGTCCTCCCGACGACGATCGCCGAGACCGGCAAGCTGCCGTCGGGCATTTCGTTCTCCAACAAGGGCAACGGCACGGCGACCCTCACGGGCACCCCGACGTCGTCGAGCGGAGGCGCATACCCGATCACGCTCACCGCCAGCAACAACTCGGGAACCGTGACTCAGTCGTTCGTGCTGACCGTCATCGCCCGGCCGTCGTTCACTACGACCAACGGCGCAACGGCGACGGTCGGCTCCACGTTCAACTTCACGGTGGCGGCCACGGGTGCGCCCACCGCGAACATGACCGAGTCGGGCGCCCTCCCGCAGGGCCTCAGCTTCACGGACAACGGCAACGGCACTGCCGCGCTCGCCGGCACGCCCGGTGTCGCCCAAGGCGGCGTGTACCGGCTGACGCTGACGGCGACCAACACGGTCGGCTCGGCCTCGCAGACGTTCACGCTGACCGTCTCGCAGGCCCCGTCGATCACGAGCGCGGCGACGGCCACCGCCACCCACGGGACGGCGTTCACCTTCAAGTTCACGAGTTCCGGCTACCCGGCGGCGTTCCTGACCCACACGGGCAGCGTCGCCGGCCTGTCGTTCTCCGGCGGGTTCAACGGCACGCTGACCCTCTCCGGTACGCCGACGACGGCCGGGACCTACAGCCTCACGATCACCGCCGCGAACTCGGTCGGCGCGGCAACTCAGACGTTCGTGCTGACCGCCAAGTAATCCACCCGATCACCGGTGCCCTGGCGCCGGTGATCGCGCAGTTCCGGCTGCGCGCCGCACATGCCCCGGTTGCGGTGCGCGGCCGGTCGAGCGCCTCAAGTTTGCGGGCTTGGGCGGCGATGTGTCTCAAAGAAAGGACTCGGCGATGACCACACGGCACCATCACGGCGCATCGCGCGTTGCGCGTGGCGAGTTCCCTGGCGGTGACTGGATCCGCCGGAACACGCTGACCGCCGGCATCATCGCCGGTGCGCTTGCGCTCATCACGATCGCGGTCATCGTGATCGCGATGAGCGGCGGATCGAGCGCGGCCCACCCGGCCAAGGCGCCGGCCAAGACGCCTGCGACCGCTGGCGCCAGGTGGGTCGACGCGTCGGCCAACGCCAATCTCAATGCCGTGAACGCCGGCGTGATCGCGCTGACTAACGCCGCGACCACGCACAGCCTCGGCGCCGGGACGGCCGCCGGCACCCAGCTGGCGGCGGCCGCGACGACGGCCCTCCACGGCGCGATGCCGCCGGTCGATGCGGGGGTCTATCGCGCCGCACTGACCGTCCTGGTGCGCGCCGGACACGCCGCCGCCGCCGGCAAGCTCGCGAGCGCCATGCCACTTGTCAACGACGGGATCGCCGGCCTGATCGCGGTCACCGCGAGCGTCAACGCGCCCAAGCCGCGCTAGCGCGGGAGGGCATGCGGGCACCCACCCGGCGGTTCCCGGCCGCCCGTCCGTCGCTCGGCTAGTGTCCGCGCCATGACCGACCTTGCGGGTGTGCGGGCAGTCGTCACGGGGGCGACGAGCGGTCTCGGTGCCGCGATGGCGTCCGCGCTGCTTGGCGCCGGTGCGACGGTCGCGTTTGCCGCCCGTCCGACCGCACGCCTGGCGACCGCCGTCGCCGCGGCCCGCAGTGCGGGCGGTGACGCGCATGCCCTGCCGGTCGATGTGCGGGATGCAGCCTCGGTTCAGCAGGCGGCCGACACGGCCGTGGCGATGCTCGGCGGTATCGACATCGTCGTCAACAACGCCGGGATCGGGATGCGCACCGTCAACCCGCGCTTTCTCGAACAGCCGCAGCCGTTTTTCGATGTCGCGCCGGAGGGCTTCGCGGACGTCGTCGCGACGAACCTGACCGGCTACTTCCTGGTGGCGCGATCGTTCGCGCGCGTGCTGATTGCCCAGGGGCATGGCGGCTTTGTCAACGTGTCGATCAACCACGAGACGATGCGCCGCCACGGATTCGTCCCGTACGGCCCGTCCCGAGCGGGATCGGAGTCGCTGGCGGCGATCATGGCCGAAGACCTCGCCCCCTACGGCATCGCGTCGAACATCGTGTTGCCCGGCGGGGCGACGGCCTCGGGAATGATTCCCGACGGTATTCCGGACGCCGTCCGCGCGATCCTGCTGCCGGCCGAGATCATGGGTCCGCCGGTGGTGTTCCTCGCCTCGGCCGACGCGGACGGGCTGACCGGCGCGCGCATCGTCGCCACGGAGTTCGCGGCGTGGCGGGCGGCCTATCGGGGCGGACCCGGCGAACAGGTCGCCTAGCACGCCGCAGCGTCAACGCCCGCCCTGACACAGGATTGACACCGTTGGGCGGCGCGGCATTGCCCGCTGCCCCACCCGTCGACCATACTTCGCCGGTCATGACGACCCCGCCGCCGACGTACACGACACCCGAGCATCGGCGCCTGGAGCAGGCCCACTCCGGTGAGGCCCCGTGGAAGGCGTGGGGCCCCTATCTGAGCGAGCGCCAGTGGGGAACCGTCCGGGAGGACGACAGCGCCGGCGGCGACGCGTGGAATGCGTTCACCCACGACCAGGCCCGCTCGCGGGCCTACCGGTGGGGCGAGGACGGCATCGCCGGCATCTGCGACGAACACCAGCGTCTGTGCCTGGCCGTGGCGCTCTGGAACGGCGCCGACCCGATTCTCAAGGAGCGGATGTTCGGCCTTGCCAACGGCGAGGGCAACCACGGCGAGGACGTCAAGGAGTACTGGTTCTACCTCGACAGCACCCCGACCCACTCGTACCTGAAGTACCACTACAAGTACCCGCAGCGCGCGTACCCCTATGACGACCTGGTCTCGACCAACGCGCACCGGACCAGGAACGACATGGAGTACGAGCTCCTGGATACCGGGGTCTTCGACGAGGACCGCTACTTCGACGTCGAGGTCGAGTACGCCAAGGCCGACTGCGACGACATCCTGATGCTCGTGACCGCCCACAACCGCGGTCCGGACACGGCCACGCTGCACCTGCTGCCCACGCTGTGGTTCCGCAACACCTGGTCATGGGGCGCCGGCGGCGCGGTCCCGGTCATCGGCGCCGCAGACGGTCCGGGCACGGCGGCCTGCGCGGAGCACGCGGAGCTCGGGACCTGGCGGCTCGACGCCGACGCCACGGCCGAGCTCGTGTTCTGCGACAACGAGACCAACGTCGCCGAGTCCCCAGGCGGTGACGCGAGGTCCGCGTACCCCAAGGACGCGATCAATGACTTCGTGGTCGCCGGCGTGCGCGATGCCGTCAATCCCGCGCGCCGTGGGACCAAGGCTGCCGCCGTCCACGTACTCGAGCTTGCCGCCGGGACCAGCGCGTCGATCCGCATCCGCCTGGCGGCCACTGCAGACGGCCCGGCCCGCGAGGCCGATCCGCTTGGGCCCGGGTTCATGCGTATCATCGAGGACCGCCGCCGGGAGTCCGACCAGTTCTACGCCACGCTCATCCCCGGCTCGCTGTCGGCTGACGAGGCGCTCGTGATGCGCCAGGCCCTGGCCGGGTTGTTGTGGAGCAAGCAGTACTACGAGTACGACGTCCACCGCTGGCTGGCCGCGCACGGTGTGAACCCGTGGAGCACGTCGCTCGCGCACCCCCCGGTCCGCAACCTGTCCTGGTTCCACGTCGTCGCCCGCGATGTGATCTCGATGCCCGACACCTGGGAATACCCGTGGTTTGCGGCCTGGGACCTCGCGTTCCACACCGCCCCGCTGTCATTGGTCGACGTCGATTTCGCCAAGCAGCAGGTCGAGCTGCTGCTTGGCACGCGCTACCTGCATCCCAACGGCCAGATCCCCGCCTACGAGTGGAACTTCTCCGATGTGAATCCGCCCGTGACGGCCTGGGCGGCGCTGTACGTCTACGAGCGCGAGGCCGAGATCCGCGGCGAGGGCGACCGCGCGTTCCTGGCGCGGGTGTTCAACCGGCTGC
>Ga0307374_10002313_pt1 | contig 34037 bp, 40 predicted proteins | sample OX3MG_FD_202532 | JGI IMG/M metagenome (GOLD analysis project Ga0307374, IMG submission 202532) | Soil microbial communities from Risofladan, Vaasa, Finland - OX-3 | ecosystem: Environmental > Terrestrial > Soil > Coastal area > Acid sulfate soil | place: Finland: Risofladan, Vaasa | collected... | reverse complement strand
GCAGGGGATGTCGATTATTTGCAACAAACGATAAAGATATTACGCACGGAACTAAAAGTTCCCCTCATCGGATTCTCTGGCGCACCTTTTACACTCGCGAGTTATCTCATCGAGGGGAAACCGTCGCGGACATGGACCAAGACGAAGTGTTTTATGTTTGAAGAACCACAGGCGTGGAATCGACTCATGGAAACACTCTCAGACGCAATCGTCCGATACCTGATTGTGCAGATCGATGCGGGGGCAGAGGCCGTGCAACTTTTCGATAGTTGGGTGGGATGCCTTGCACCCGGCGATTACCGGCAATACGTGTTGCCGCACATGCAGCGGATATTTAAAGCGCTCGCGTCGAAAAAAGTGCCGCGCATTCACTTCGGCACTGACACCGGTGCCATGCTCTCGGATTTTTCAAATGTCGATTGCGAAGTCATTGGTGTTGATTGGCGTATCGACATATCCGAGGCGCGACGAATCGTGCAAAGCAAAGCACTCCAGGGTAATCTCGATCCGGCAGTCCTCCTTGCGAATCACAGAATCATCGAGAGAAAGGTGGATGAGATATTGGGCGTACTCGACCCTCACGTCGGATACATCTTTAATCTCGGGCATGGGATCCTGCCTGGAACGGATGCTAGAAAAGTAAAAATGCTCGTCGAGTATATCCACAGCAAGTGAAGTGCCACCAGCAGGAGCTGGTGGCTTCTCCCTCTAGAGGTCGAGTTTCAGTTGCCCGCTGTCTTTTTTGTCTTGGTGAGCCACATAGGCGAGAATTTCCTCTTCATTCAAGAGAGTTATCACAATCATTTCTGGGAGCTATGTCCGCCTCTTGCCCGCGCAATGGGAGGACTGAGGCAAGGGTAAGAATCCTTTGGGATGGCACCCTCTGGGGCGCGCTGAAAGGAGGGGTTGGGGGAGGAATTGAGGCGCGCGCCCTAGGCGAAGCCCCGAAGCCGCAGCGGCTGAGGGGCTGAGCACTGAGATGTCGGAGAGGCCACTGGAGGGGGTCAGACCACAGGCTCGAACGAAGGCACTAAAAAGGAGTGAAGTAGGGTTTGGGATTTGCGACGAGGAGATGGCAAAAAACGAGCGTTGAAGCCAGAAACGGATGGAGGTACCCCATCATGCTGAGGGGTACCGCATGAAGAGCGCATGATGGGGTAGATCGAGGGCAAAGCGGAGTGAAGTAGGACTTGGGATTTTGGAGAGACACCACCAGAAAAGCCAACAACGACGGGCGATTTCAGAGATGGAGGGTAGTCACTCCGGGGTAGGGCAAGTGACTACCTGACTGACTACCCAAATCAGCCAAGATTTTGGATAAAATACGCTCGAGCAGTATCATAGAGACACACCAAGACATTACAAAGATTGTTTTCAGAAAAATTTTGACTCGATGCGCGGAGCGCATCGTAGTGTGGCAAGGGATTAAATTCGATAACGCGATTTTTTAGAGATACGTTCGAGCCGGAGATTTTTTGGAGGGAGGATTTTTGGAGGGAGAGAGAAGGCGAATACGTTAGATATAACACTCGCCCCAAACCCGCCCATGCGCGTGTTATAGGCAATTCATATTTTTTCGCCGTCAGAGATCGGCGAAACTCCCAAGATAATCGTTTTACTCTAAATCGCTTTTGCCGATGTTGCATTTTGAGCAGAGTGTTTGCAGATTTTCTAAAACTGTCTCCCCGCCATTTGCCCAAGCCTTGATGTGGTCAACGTGGAGAATAATTGTCGGGTCTGTCGCGGGTGATCTTCCGCAATCTTTGCATTTGAAGTTATCGCGTCTCATCACTATAAAACGGAGTCTCCAATTTATCGTCCTTGATGTTTTATGTCTTGTGCTTGGTTCAACATCTAATTCCTTTATGCCTTCTTCGGACGAGGTACTTTCCTCGTTGTTTATGTATGCGACAAATTTCTCTAATGCCTTGCGCCAAGTACCAAAGCGATTTTCATAAGTGCCAACACTATATTTTGATAAAGGTTTTTGAACTTCTAAGTATCGGGGTTGCCTTCCGAGTTTTATCCAAATCTCCTCTAAATTCTTAAATAATTCTTCTTCAGGAAGATTCATCGGTGTTCTTGTTTTTTCGAGGCCAGCCTTTTCCAAAGCATTGAACCAACTACCGAAACGCCGAATGTAAGTTGTAGTACCGTATTTGCCTCTATCATCGTTGTCAGCACGGGTAATAGCTTTTTTATTTAACTCCGAAGCGACCCGCTGCAGTTCAGCTAGAAGTTCCTCGTCTTTAACTCCGCGATGATATTCGTCTAGTTCAAATCGCATAGTTATTTTAATAGCTCATCGGATGATACGCCGAGAGCTTTAGCGACTTTCTCCACCACCCTTAAAGATGGATTGCCTATACCTCGCTCGATCTGGCTTATATAAGAAGGATCAACGGCAAGCTTTTTAGCGAGTTTGCCCTGCGACATCTTTTGATCTAGACGCAACTTTCTTACTTTTTTACCAAACTTTATTGCTATACCTAAAGGCATTGTGAATATCATAACAGGCGTGATAGTATTACTCTATATGGAGTGATATCTCCATAGATGAACTATGAATTACTTCCTCTACGCCCGCAAAAGTACCGATGTTGAAGACAAGCAAGTCCGATCTATCGAAGACCAACTCGCCGTCTTGCGTGCTTCGGCGAAGGAGCAGGGACTTCACGTCGTTGCGGAGTTCGTGGAAAAGCAGTCGGCCAAAGTGCCCGGCCGTCCCATATTCAACGACATGATGAAGTGTATCGAATCCGGTGAAGCGTCCGGTATTGTCTGCTGGAAACTGGATCGACTCGCCCGCAATCCGGTGGACGGCGGCCAAGTGAGCTGGTTTCTCCAACGAGGTGTCATAGCGCACATCCATACCAACGACCGGAGCTATTACCCGACCGACAACGTTTTGATGATGAGCGTGGAGTTCGGTGTCGCTAACCAGTATATTATCGACTTGGCCGCGAATACGAAGCGCGGCCTCTATGAGAAAGTGAAGCGTGGCGAGTATCCCTCGCTTGCTCCCGTAGGCTACATAAACGACCCGCGCACCAAGACGATTGCGGTGGACAGGAAGAAAGCGAGAACCATCAAGGCCGGATTTGAGTTGTACGCCGAAGGCAACTCACGCTTACAAGACATCTCAATGTTTTTCGCCGAGCACAGTTTCTTTTCCAAAGTCGGCAACGCCTACCATCGGGACAGGATCACCCGCATCCTCACGAACCCCTTTTATTGCGGCTTCTTTCGGTACGCCGGAGAACTCTATGAGGGGAAGCATGAACCCATCGTATCCAAACGCCTGTTCGACAAGGTACAGGGTATTCTGAAAGAGAACGGTAGACCGCATCACAAGCCGAAGAACGACCCGCGTTCCTTGTGCGGACTATTCCGGTGCGGCGAGTGCGGGATGATGATAACGGCGGAAGTACAGCGAGGCCACGTCTATTACCGATGCACGAAGAAATCGGCGGTGCGTTGTTCCCAACCCTATGTCAGAGAAGAAGAACTTACCCGCCAGCTCTCGGGCATCCTCGCATCCTTTGCCATGCCGGAAGCGTGGGCGGCAGAGCTTTCCAAGATGGCGGACAAGGACGAGCAAGAATCTCTCCAAGCGTCCGCCACCGTAACCCAAGCGATGAGATCGGAGATTGAGGCCATTTCCCAAAAACTCCAACGCCTTCTTACGACATATCTCGACCAAGATATTGAGCGGGAGGCGTACCGCTCCGAGAAGGCAGACCTTCTCTCACGCAAGAAGTCGTTAGAGGAGAAAATCGGGGAAATGAGACGAGGGACAATCGCTTGGCTCGAACAGTACCGAAACTGGCTGAAAGACGCCCAGATGCTTGGTGAAACTATCGTTTCGCCTTCTCTCTCCCTCCAAAAATCCTCCCTCCAAAAAATCTCCGGCTCGAACGTATCTCTAAAAAATCGCGTTATCGAATTTAATCCCTTGCCACACTACGATGCGCTCCGCGCATCGAGTCAAAATTTTTCTGAAAACAATCTTTGTAATGTCTTGGTGCCCCGACCAGGAATCGAACCCAGAACTCGACGTCCGAAGCGTCGTGTGATATCCGTTTCACCATCGGGGCGTGCCTTTATAGTACGGCACTATGTTACGATTTGGAAATGAAATATAGCGTTCCTGATGAGGTTGCAAAAATCGGTAGAGGCCTGCGGGATGCTGGTTTCGAGTCCCATCTCGTCGGCGGGTGCGTTCGAGACCTCGTTATAGGCATAGAGCCTAAAGATTGGGACATTACCACCAGCGCAACGCCGGAGCAGATTCAGGCCGTATTTCCTGACTCGTTTTATGAGAACGACTATGGTACGGTTGGTGTAAAAACCAGCTCGGAGAACGCTCGTCTCGCTATTGTCGAGGTGACTCCTTATCGTACAGAGTCTGGGTATTCTGATAAGCGTCGGCCGGACTCGGTGGCATTTGGCACTTCCCTCTTGGATGATCTCGCCCGACGCGACTTCACCATAAACGCCATTGCCCTTGATGATTCTAAAGGACATATAACTGATCCCTATGAGGGCCAAAAGGACATAAAGGACAAAATAGTACGAGCTGTTGGGAATCCGAAGGAACGTTTCAACGAAGATGCGTTGCGAATGTTACGCGCGGTTCGTCTTGTCGCTGAACTTGGCTTTGGTATCGATGGGGAAACTGCAACGGCTGTTAGTGAAAATAGTAAGCATTTAAGCTACGTTTCACGTGAAAGGATCAGGGACGAGCTTGTAAGAATCCTTAACTCAAGGCAACCGATGAATGCTCTTGTTCTTGCACAACGGCTTGGTATCCTCGAGTTTATTTCCAAAGATCTTATTCGCGGCATTGGCATCAAGCAGAATCAGGCACATTCCTATGACGTCTTTGAGCATCTCATGCGCACCATGCAGCATGCAGCAGATAAGGATTGGAATTTTGACACCCGTCTCGCTGGACTTTTCCATGACGTATCAAAGCCTGAAACACGGCGCTGGTCTGAAGAGAAAAATGATTGGACATTCCATGGTCATGAGGTTGTTGGTTCACGTGTAACAAAGAAGGCGCTTGAGGAGCTTCACTTCCCCCGCGAGACTATTGATAAGGTCGTCAGGCTCGTTAGATGGCATATGTTTTTCTCTGATCCAGAGAAAATTACCCTTTCCGCCGTTCGCCGTATGATAAAGAACGTTGGAGAAGAAAATATATGGGATTTGCTTAACCTACGCATCTGCGATCGCATCGGCACCGGGAGGCCTAAAGAACAGCCATTCCGGTTTAGAAAATACAAAGCAATGGTCGATCAGGCCATTCGCGATCCAATTTCAGTAATGATGCTTAAGACAGATGGTACTCATATCATAGAAAAGTTCCACGTGAACCCAGGACCGAAAATCGGCTGGGTTCTGAACGCTCTTCTTGAGGAAATTCTTGATGATTCAGAAAAAAATAACGAGGAATATCTTGATAAACGAACCGACGAACTGTTAGAAATGTCTGGGGATGAGTTACGGAAACTTGGCGAAGCAGGGAAACAAAGGAGGGAAGTCGCAGAAGAAGAGGAAGTACGTAATATAATGGAGAAATACCACGTTTGTTAGGTCATTATATGTGAAATATGTTCCACGTGGAACATTAACTTTTCAGTTTTGTCGTGCAAAGTACTGTATATAAACAACAAAGCCGCCCTTGGGCGACTGGTAGCTAAAAAGGAGCAGGGGCGTGATGATTGGTGCTTCCAGCCTTAGAAATGGGGCAGCTTTTGTTTTGCATTCTTCTGGCGCTTCTCTGCGGAGAGAAACTGTGCCAATGGGCTTGTAGTGCGGATTCGCCGCGACGTAGGCACGAACTCTCGAGATAGCGCTCTGATGCCGGCGGAAACGGAAAGATCTATAAAGAACATCCGTCCTTTTTCTATCCTAATCAACTTAAGGACATTGTAAAGGACACCCTGTGGATAATGTCTTTTAAAGCGTGATGGAAACGGGGCAGTGGTCGGAGCCGTAGATGTCCGGGTGGATGTTGGCTTTCTTGACGCGCTTCATAAACTCGCTTGCGACGAAGAAATAGTCAATGCGCCAGCCTATGTTGCGGTCGCGCGCGTGAGTAATCGTATCCCAATAGGAATAAGCATCTTTCGTACGCGGATGGAAATGTCGGAAGGAATCTGCATAGCCGGCGGCGATAACTTCGTCTATCCATGCGCGCTCTTCTGGCAGGAATCCAGTACTGTTCTCATTTTCTTTCGGTCTAGCGAGGTCTATTTCCTCGTGAGCAGTATTCACATCGCCACAGAATATGATCGGCTTTTGCTTACGCAATTTCTCTATAAACGTAAGAAAAGAATCGTAAAAACGCATTTTATACTCGAGTCGTTCCGGACTCCTTCCGCCGTTGGGGAAGTAGGCATTTACGAGCCAAAAATTCTCATATTTGGCGCCGATGAAGCGTCCCTCTTGATCGAATTCCTTTATTCCCATGCCGTAGATGACCTCCAGCGGCTCATTCTTTGAATAAAGCGCAACGCCACTGTAGCCTTTTCGAATCTGACAGGACGAAAAGAATGCCGAGTATCCGGCGGGAGAGAGAAATTCTTCTGATAGCTGTTCAGGAGACGCTTTTGTTTCCTGCAGACAGAAAATATCGGGCCCCATATCTCTTAGGAATGATTTCCAGTAACCGTCCTTGGCGAGGGATCGGAGCCCGTTCACATTCCATGAGACGATTTTCATAAGTCTTTTAAGACTATTGTATACCGTAATTTAGTGTCTATCCCCGACTCTTCCCGTGATATTTGCGGTGTATTTCCCTGAGGTGGCTATCGGTAATGTGAGTGTAAATCTGAGTCGTGTTGATAGAGGCGTGGCCGAGGAGCTGCTGGACGGAACGGATGTCTGCTCCGTTCGAGAGTAAATCGGTAGCAAAAGCATGCCGGAGAGTGTGGGGCGTGACAACACTCGTGATACCGGCGCGCGCGATATAGGCTTTCAGGTGCCGCTGGATATCGCGCGGAATGATGCGGTGTAATTTATTTGGTCTACCGTCCACGAAAAGTGCTTCTTCAATATCTTTGCGCGCCTCGAGATAATCGCGGATGGCACTCTTAGCGGCGGGGGAGATGAAGACGACACGGACTTTCTCGCCCTTGCCGCGCACCGAAAGTTCGTCGCGGGAGAGGTCGATATCGCAGTTGAGCGCACAGAGCTCGGCAACGCGCAGCCCAGTAGAGAAGAAGAGTTCAAGAATGGCGCGATCGCGCAAGTGCGCAATCTTCTTATTCTCATCGGTCTCTTTCGCAAACGCTTCGCTAGGCGCTTTCATCAAGCGTTCTAGCTCGGCGGGAGTGATGAGGTCGAGTTGGCGCTCAGGAAGCTTTGCAAGCTCTATCTTCTCGGGAGAAATGGCGTCGATATCACGCTTACGCAGGAACTTGAGAAAGGCGCGGAGCGCAATCATGTAATAATTCTGGGTACGGCGCTTCATTGAGCCAGTCTTCGTTCCTGGCTGGCGGTTGAGCCAGAGGCGGAATTCGCGGACGTTCTGTTCAGTGATATCGCCGACGTTCTTAATCTTCATCTGTGCAAAGTAACGGGTGAGATAGCGATCGTAATTCTCGACTGTTTTTACCGCGCGCCCACGTTCAATCTCTATATATTCTAGAAACTGTCTCTTTGCCGCTTCGGCATTCATTGCGATTCAGTATAGCGTACGTAAATAATAATGTGCGAAGAATACATTCCGCGATACTTGCGCATTTTAGCAAGACGTGGTAGGGTAGAGTTACTCATGCTTACCACAAAGAAAAAGGCGGCGGTCATACAGAGCACCGCTCGGCACGGCGCTGACACCGGTTCCCCGGATGTGCAGGTCGCGCTTCTTTCCAAGCAGATTGATGAACTTGCAAAGCATCTGAAGAAAAATCCAAAGGATTTTCATTCCCGACGCGGCCTTCTTCAGATGGTCGCTAACCGTCGCAATCATCTTCGGTATCTCGAGACAAATGACAAACGCCGTTATAACGCGCTCATCAAGAAGCTTGGTCTCAAGAAGTAGACGCTAGGTTCTAGCTGAAGAGTGGTATCATGAAAAAGCGGTAACCCCGCATTTTAATAAACTGCGCTCGCTCTAGGGCTTGGCGCATAATTAACTAGTTTTTATGGCAGTTATCAAACATCCAGCACAGCGTGTCGGTGTCTTCATCGATACGCAGAATCTCTATCACAGTGCGAAACATCTATACAAGGCGCGTGTGAACTTCGCCAAAGTCCTCGAAGAGGCCGTAGGCGGTCGCAGTCTTGTCCGTGCAATCGCTTATGTCATCTCGACCGAAACGGGCGAAGAAAAGAATTTCTTCGAGGCACTTACCAAAATCGGCATCGAAACGAAGATGAAGGATCTGCAGATCTTTGCCGACGGTGCGAAAAAGGCCGACTGGGATGTCGGACTCGCAATCGATGCTGTGAAGCTTGCCCCCAAGCTCGACACCGTCGTTCTTGCGACTGGTGACGGCGATTTCATTCCGCTCATCCAGTATCTCGACATGAACGAGGGGTGCCAAGTCGAAGTCATTTCCTTCGGAAAGTCTTCATCGGGCAAACTTAAGGAGGCGGCGCATGCCTTCACCGATATGTGCGATGATCCGCGCAAGTTCACCATTGTCTCGCGCGCATAACTTGCCGCAGAGCCGCACCGGATGCGCTACTATAGATACTGATGGACACAAACGCACCGTCAGATTCCGAACCGAAGGAATATCAGCCGAGGAAGTATGTTCGCACGTTTGAAGGAGACAAACAGATTCTGAGAGAGGGTGGGAAGCCCGATCTCATGCCGCTTGTCGCATCACACTCCGACGGGACGGAGCGGTTTGTTACGGCATCTCCACTGCCGCCGGTCCAGACCAAACTTTCGGAGCCGGAGCCGGCGTTGCAGCTGTCTGTCAAAGAATCCGTTCCGCCCGAGGAGCCGCAACTAAACGCGACTCCTCTCGAGACTTACGCGGGTGATTTTTCAGACCGGATGAAGGAAACACACGCATCGGCTGTGACAGTGCTTGCCGCGGAGCAGGATTCAGCAAAAATAGAGTCCCAAATCTCGCCGAAGGAACCTCCGCACAACCATATCCTGTACGGCATTGTTGGCACGATGCTTCTTATCATTGGCGTCGCAAGCGTGTATGGTGCACATATGTATTACGCGCAAACTACAGCACCTGTCGCTCTCCCGCCAAGTATATCGGCTCCGATATTCGTCGATGACCGCGAAGGAATCTGGGGTTCCGGTGACGTCCTGATGCAGATGATTAAGAACTCGGTCGCTACTCCCATCGCAACCGGTTCAGTTCGGCTCCTCTATATGGCAAGCTCGACCAATAGCGTTTTTTCAAATCTTAGTCTGCCGGCGCCAGATATCCTTTTGCGCAATATACAGACATCTGGCAGTATGGCGGGTGTCGTGGATGTCGGAGGCGTACAAAGCCCGTTTTTCATACTCTCCGTTACATCGTACAGTGACACATTTTCAGGAATGCTCTCGTGGGAACCGATGATGCGGCGCGATCTCATAACCATTTTTCCCCCCTATCCGGTATCGACCGCGACCACTACGGCAACTACTACCACTACCATTGCGCCGGCACCAGCTTTCCCGGCGCCCTTAACGGCCTTTACAGACGACACCGTTGCTAATCATGACGTACGCGTCTACCGCGACTCGGAAGGCAGAAGCATCATACTCTACGGCTACTGGAATCCGACGACGCTCGTTATCGCGCGTGACCCAGCATCATTTACTGAGATCATACAGCGGCTAGCAACGTCACGGACACAGTAAAGTATCTCTGCTATCATTCCCGCATGAAGATAGAACATTTTAGAAAGAGGCTTGAGGCCGAGAAGGCGAATTTGGAGACTGAGATGGGAAGCGTCGGACGCAAGAACCCGCGAGTCCCCGATGACTGGGAGCCACTTCCATCTGAGATGGGCGTTGAATCTGATCTTGCCGATCAGGCCGATATTGTCACAAGCCGCGAGAGTAATGCCGCCATTCTTGCCGATCTCGAGGCGCGCTATGAGACCATTCTCGCCGCGCTTTCGCGGATTGAAAAGAAAACCTACGGTAAATGTGAAGTCTGCCGTGGCACAATAGAAGAAGCGCGACTCGAGGCTGATCCTGCCGCAACAACCTGCGTCGCGCACCTATAGTATTCATGTCTGTCACACACTCGGAACGTTCACCGATTCGTCCACTGTTGATTTGATTACGTCGGTCTTTGTGCACGAGGAGCTTCAGTATTATCCCTGCGGACTGTCTGTATTTGAATGAATGAAATAAAGAACCAGTCGCACTGGAGGTCCCGCAGGGAAGAGGATCTTTCCAGAATACAATTACTGAGGGGAGCAGGAGGAGCCAACGGCGCAATTACGAAACGGATTTGCCGCACCGCGAACTTCGAAGTGCAGATGAGGGCCGGTTGTCAGGCCAGTCATGCCAACATAGCCGATAATCTGACCGGCGGAAACAGTTTGTCCGGGCGAGACAATCGAGTGCGTCATGTGGGCATAGAGCGTTTGCGTATCGTTCCCGTGTGTGATGACGACATAATTGCCATACCCGCCATTCCAGCCGCCATTATTGCGTGCGATGATAACCGTTCCTTCTGCCGCTGCGTGTATCGGCGTGCCGCGGGGAGCGCCGATGTCAACCGCATTCCAGCCGTGAATGCTCTGCGTGATAATGCCGCCCGGCAGAGGATTGCTGTAGTAGCCCGGCTGGGCGGGACCACTTCCGCCAAGATACGGCTCTTTCGCGACGCGACGCGAGAAGCCTCTGCTGATACCCGCGGTTGTCGGCGCAGCGACTTCACCACCGGGAATGATGATAGTCGAGCCGACTACAAGCGGTGCAGAAGAATCAAGGCCGTTGTATTGCGCAATTTCATTTGCATCGGCGCCATATTTTTTCGCGATCGATTTAAGAGTGTCGCTCGCCGCAATCGTGTACTTGACGCCGGAGACAGGCAGGATGATGAGCGTATCGCCCGGGTGTACATCGGTCACGCTAGAAAGATTGTTTGCCCACACGATAGTGTTTACCGAGACGTTAAACATTCCTGCAATCTCCGAGAGTGTATCCCCAGGGCGTACGACATAGACCGAGATACGGTCGGGCGGCGTCGAGCTTGCAACGTCGGCTATTGTGCCGGAGGGACCGGCATACGCAAGGAGTGCACTACCGCCACTAATCGCAATACCGTCGCCGAGGCCCTTGTTCGGGTTTGGGTCGATATTTGTCGCCGCTTGCACATAGGGTTGCGGACCCGGCTGGTAAAGGATACTACTTGCTGAAGCCGCGCTTACACTCGTAGAAAATGGCCACCAGAACGCATTTGCATGGCTCGGCAGGAGCGCCGCAGCGCCTGCAACGATCACGAATCCGGATATGATAAATAATTGTCGATTTTTTATAGGTAAACGGGGCAGTTCGGTGGTTCGGTTTTAATACAAGAATGGCCTACATACTGCGTATATAAGCCATTCCTTGAGTGCTTCCGTATCAATCGATAGCTCGAGTATAACCGAGCAGGGCGGGTAGTCAATCGTCATTCGAGGTCCCTGTGGAGATCGATTTTGGGGTATATTTGGAAAGTGAAATACATCCAAGGACTCAATGACGCACAAAAACGTGCTGTTCTTGCAAAGAACGGTCCGATTTCAGTTCTTGCAGGTGCTGGCAGCGGGAAAACGCGCGTTCTGACGACGCGTATCTATCACTTAGTTCGCGAAGGAGTGCCTGCAAAGGAGATACTCGCTGTCACCTTCACTAATAAGGCCGCTCGCGAGATGCGCGAGCGTGTACGCGCGATGCTTGGGGACGGCGGACTCATACCTTTCATTTCAACCTTCCATGGTCTTGGGCGTGAACTTATCGAGAGCTATGGGAAAGTCATGGGAATCCCGCGATTCTTTGGCATTTATGATCGCGACGACTCGGAGAAAGCAATCGGAGCGGCGCTCAAGGTGCTTGATGTGGAAGCAAAAGATCTTTCGCCGCGCGCCGTCCTCGGCCGTATCTCACGGGCGAAAGGGGTGGGTATGCGTGCAGGCGAATTCTATGAAAAACATGCGCATTCCAGTTTTAGTAACCGCATCGTGGCAGAAGTGTGGTTGCGCTACGAGAAGACGCTTATGGCGGAGAAGGCACTCGACTTTGACGATCTCATCGCACTTCCTCTTCGACTGCTTGAAGACTATGCCGACATCCGCGCGCTCGCGCAGGAGCGGTGGCGATACATTCATATTGACGAGTATCAGGACACGAACGCGCTTCAGGGACGGCTCGCGAATATTCTCGCGGCGAAGCACAAGAATCTTTTCGTCGTTGGCGACATCGACCAGACCATTTACACGTGGCGCGGAGCGACCATAGAAAATCTGCTTGAATTTGATAAGGAATATCCAGAATCGCAAACGATTATTCTGGAGCGCAACTATCGCTCAACAAAAAATCTTGTCGACGCGGCAAATGCGGTCATTGAAAAAAATAAGAATCGCAAAGAAAAGTATTCCACAACCGAGCGAGGAGAGGGTGAACCAATCGTCGTACATATGGCACGGAGCGCCGAGGACGAGGCGCGCTGGATAGCGTTCAAGATACGCGAACAGATCCGGAATGGAACACGTCCGGAAGATATCGCAATACTTTTCCGCACCAATTTCCAATCCCGCGCACTTGAAGAAGGATTACTACGCACTGGCGTGCCGTACAAGCTTCTCGGCACGCATTTCTTCGCGCGCAAGGAGGTGAAAGATGCTCTCGCATGGATGCGACTCGCGATGGATCCTTCGCGCGAAGCTGATAAAATGCGCGCAGTAAGTTCGCCTTCGCGCGGAATCGGTAAAGTGACGCTCGGCAAGCTCGTTGCGGGCGACCGCAGCACTCTTCGTTCCGGGGAGCTCTCAAAGGTTGAGACGTTTGAAAAAATTATTGCGGAACTTTCCGCCGCCACCGATGTGCTCATTCCATCCGAGTTCGTGAAGCTTGTCGTAGAGAAGAGCGGCATGCGCCGCGCACTATACGATGAGGGGAATGCGGATGACCGAGAACGCTTTGAGAACGTGGAGGAACTCGCTTCCGTCGCGGCGCGTTACGATACCGCTCCCGGTAAGGGAAGCATTGCCGCTTTTCTTGCTGAAGCGGCACTTGCAAGTGACCAGGACGAAATAGACCAGGGTGAAAAGACGGGAGTTATGCTTATGACCGTTCACGCCGCAAAAGGACTTGAGTTTGGCACGGTATTTGTGGCTGGAATGGAAGAAGGCTTGTTCCCGCATCAAGGAATGGGCGGCGAAAATGACCGCGACGAGGAAGAAGAGCGGAGACTCTTTTACGTCGCAATGACGCGCGCAAAAGAGCGGCTCTTTCTCACGCTCGCACGCGTCCGGAAGATATACGGAAACGACTTCGCGTCGGAACCTTCGTCCTTTCTTACTGATATTGACGGCGGACTGCTGCTCTACGACGAGACCGGCGGTACAGATATCATTGAAGCCTAGGAGGTTTCCTTTTCGGCGCCAAAGTGTTTCTCGAGCGATGAGGTGATGAATTCTCTCTCTTTCGGCAAAAGGTCGTGACGGTCTTCGTACTTTGTGTTGAGGTAATGTTCTATTTCGCCGAGATGACCGCCCCCGACGCCGAACCGCAAGTCATTCTTCTTTGCAATATGTTCTATGGCTGCTTGCATGGCATTCGTGACGCGCTCGTGCCCCTGCGCGCTAAATTCGGCCCGATTCATTTGATGGGTGAGATTGGTATGAAACCCAGATCCTGCTTCAAAATAGTCCAACTCGATTTTACGGTCGTTCATATACCCGCTATTGTATCACCATGCACGCAAAAAAATCGCTGGGACAGAATTTTCTAATGCACGCACGCATCGCGGAACGCATCGTGCTTGCGGCTAAACTCTCGCCGGATGCGGTTGTGTTTGAGATCGGTCCTGGAACGGGCATACTCACGCGCGAACTCCTCAAACGCGTAAAAAGGGTTATCGCGCTTGAGGCGGACGATGAGCTTTTTGAGAAATTGCGGACCGCTCTTGCGGATGAGATAGCAACCGGCCGATTGGAACTCATTCATGGTGATATCCGCACATTTAATATCACATCGCTCCCGAAAGGCTACGCGCTTGTCGCGAATATTCCATATTATCTCACAGGAGAAATTTTTCGTATGTTTCTCACATCATCAAACCAGCCGAGTGCGCTCACACTTCTTGTACAGAAAGAAGTCGCCGAACGCATCGCACGCTCCAGAAAAGAAAGTGTCCTTTCGCTCTCGGTGAAAGTGTATGGTGCCCCGAAACTTGAATTTACCGTCCCGCGCGGTGCTTTTTCGCCCGCACCGAATGTTGACTCCGCTGTGCTCAGCGTCCGAGCTATCTCGCGGAAAAATTTTGCGACGCGTGTGGAAGAAGAAAATTTTTTTGCGCTTGTACATGCAGGCTTTGCACACAAGCGAAAGTTCGTGCGGAAAAATCTTGCCGCTGCAGGTCTCGCTGCGGGTGATATTCCAGAAAAAGCGCGCGCCGAAAATCTACCGCTCTCCCTATGGCTTGCTTTGAGCAATACGCGCGGGTCTGACTCGCGGCGCTAGTTAAATACTGGTGCCATAGAAAAAGGATGCAGGCACCCAGAAGCCGGAATAGGGGCTGGTTGCGCAGAATGTCGGTGCTTCAAGCAGACCTAACACAAATTCTGCGGGGTGCTTCATCATGAAATATAAAAATGGAGAAGGGAGTGCCGCGACTTCGACGAGAGACATAGACGATGGCTGCCGAATGGTCGCAACAACAAGCCCACCGCCGAAGCACGGACGTATGACGGTAACCATTCCACCAAATGCAGTCGGCAGACCGAAGGCACGCGCGGGAAACGGCAGGATAGCAACAAGTAGCAAGCCTATCACTGCACTAGCGGCTACGAAATGAGTAGTACGGAACATGTTTATACCAGTATACCACCGACGTGAGTAGTAGCATGGTGCTATACTTTATAGTGATATGGCGGGTGAGATTTTTAGGAATTGGCGTATTCCGGCGGCAACGTTCTTTTCGCTGGCGCTTGTTGCCGCGGCATATCTATTCGCGCGCGGCGTGGAGTCGCCTCAGATTGCGCAAGCCTCGACTGAGACGGCGCTCCTGCAGGCCATCGCGACGAAGGATTCAAACGGCGATGGCCTTCCAGACTGGGAGAAATCACTCTATGGCATTCCTGTTGATGCCACGACGACTGATTATTTCCATCTCGGGATGACCGATGGCGAGGCGGTCGCGCGTGGTCTCATCGTGCCAAAGGCGGTCGCTAATATTCCGATCGCGACTGCAACTCCCGCCATTGGTAGTGACATCAACTATGCCGCCGACGGGCTTGCGCCGCCGACCGGAGGAACGCTTACCGACGCTTTCGCGAAGGATTTCTTCACACTCTACCTCTCGGCGAAGCAGGCCGCTGGCGGCGCCAGTCTCACAGCTGACCAGACGAGTGCGCTCGCCGACCAGGCGGTAAGCCAACTTTCTCAGAATTTCGCGCCAGCGGCCAATTTCAAAACAGCGGCCGGTATCACCGTTTCTGGCTCCGGGCCGGACGCTTTACGCGCGTTTGCAGCTGCTGCTGAAGTCGTAATACGGAAGAATACAACCGATGCGACAATGAGCGAGATACAATATTTTCAATCCGCCGTGCAAGGAGGCGACCCATCAGCACTCACTCATCTCGTCGCGCTCGCGAACGCGTATAGGGCTTCTGCCATTGGCATCGCCGCGCTTCCCGTGCCGCAAGAGCTCGTGATGACCGATCTCGCCATCGTGAATGGGATTATGCGGTTAAGCCAGATTGACGACGATTTTGCGCGCGTCAATGCCGATCCTCTGACGGCGATACTCGCACTGGAACAGTATGACCAAACGGAACTTAATACTGAGCACGCGTTCACATCCCTTGCAAACATTTACGCCGAAAATGGAGTCGTGCTTCCAAACGGCACGCCCGGCGCCGCTTTTGTGAATCTCATGAGTAATCTTGGAGCGAGGCAGTGGGCGGCAGCACACACGCCATGAGAGAGAGGCCTTTTGCCGCCGTGTTCGCGATGATGCTTATCGCCGCGTTTGTCATACCCGCCGCGTTTTTTTTCGCGCCGCAGAGAGCCTCTGCCTCGACTGTTAGTTGCATCGGAGGCCTTATCGGCGGTTTAGGCCTTTCTGCCGCTGGTACCATTGCCGGCGCCGCCGGAGTTCCCATTCCGGGCCTAAGTGGCGTCCCCGTTACAAACCTGTCGATTGAGGGATCAACGGGTTCCACTGCCGGAGCGACCATTGGAAGCTGCGTCAATGACGTGATACTGATCCCCCTCGCTCGCGCTGCCATTCGTGCAATGCTGCAGCAGATGACGGCGAGCGTCATCAGCTGGATAAATGGCAACAACGGTACTGGCCAACCGAGCTATGTGCAGAATCTCCCTGTGTACCTCCAAAGCGTCGGAGATGCGGCAGCGCTCTCTTTCATCGCCCGCGCCGCGACCGCGTTCAATTCTCCTTTCGGTCCCGCTATCGCTTCATCGCTTCAGACCGTGTATGCACAGCAGACGAGCATGGCGGGTTTCTACGCCGCGAATCAGTGCACGCTCGCACTGGCGTCGCCGAATCCGGCGGCATTTCTCGCGGGTGATTGGTCACAGGGAGGTATCCAAGCCTGGCTCGCGCTCACGACCGAGGACCAGAATAATCCCTATACGCTCTATCAAGCCGTGCAGAGCCAGGTCGGAAGCAATGTAAGCCAGGCACAGATTAATCAGCGGCAGGACTTGCTGGAGTCGTCCGGATTCCTCTCGTGGTGCGGCGGGAACAGTAGCGCGGCAAGCTACTCAGTTTCCTTGCGTGGAGTGAGCCCGAGCGCGCCCTGCACCAACCCGGACGGCACACCGGCTCAAGTAATGACACCGGGATCGATCATTCACGACTATACGCAGCAGGCGGTCGTTAATTCGGGATTCCAACAGCTCATTTCCGCCACTGACCTCGACAATGCGCTCGGGGCAATCGTCTCCACGCTCCTCAATCAGGTGCTCGGCGGCTCGGGCGGTCTCTTCGGCAGCTCACAAAGTTCTGGGTCGACATCTTCGATTACCAGCCAGCTTCAATCCTACACGAGCAGCAATGTGACATCGACACAAACGGCTTCCCAAACCGCGCAGTCGATACTTACGCAACTTACAACCTACACGGATGCATGGAACACCATCGTCGCCACGGCGGGTACTGCTTCGACGAGCGTCGCATCGCTTGTGAACGTCTGCACGACAAACATAACTGCTGTGCAGACGCAACCACAGGCGTACACCTCCAGCAACCTTCCAACCTTTATAAATGCCGCCACCGCGCAAGTGGCGGCCGCCAAAACCGCGCTTACAGCTGAAATAACCCCGATATTTTCTCAAGCGCAAGCGGCGACCAGCACGGCCGCAACTACGCAGGCCTTCGCGCTTCAGGTCCAGTCGGAAGCATCTGGTACTGCGGGTTCGGCGGGGACGTTAGCGTCTGATGTCGCGACGCTGGTGACGATGCCACCTTCAGTAACCGATGTTTCCGCTGTGCAGGAGAACGCACAGGCGTACGGCGGAGCGACGGCGAGCCCGGTAGGCTCGCTCACGGTCTCTGGTGGTTCTCTTGTCGACCAGATGAATCTTATCAATGCGAATGCGACGACGCTTCAGGCGACCGTCTGTGACCCGAACTCGTCCTTGTATGCGATACCCGTTAGCTCCGGCGGCTAATATGAAAAGATTTCTTCCAACATTGTTTATACTCCTCGCGCTTATCATAAGCGCCGCGCCCGCCGTGTATGCTCAAGTACAGTATGATACGCCTCAGATTAATGCCCAGGCCGCCGCTATTGATGCTGCGGCGACTGGTCAAAGCGCAGGCACCGTTGGAGCCGCGATCACTGCCGCTGCTACCAAACAGTCTGCGGCCGCCGCGAACGGCGGAAGTACGTTGTCGGCAAACCCGTCTCTGGGGGCTGACACCGCCTCTCAATACGGCGCCGTCATGACCTGGATTATGAAACTCTTCGCCTGGCTCCTCGGCGTCGCAGCGCTCACGCTCGACTACGCGGTGTATTACACCGTTGTTACGATGGGGAACTATGTGCACAATCTCACTGCCGTTGGCGTGGCTTGGCGTATTCTGCGCGACATCGGGAACATCATGCTCATATTCGGCTTTCTCGCCGTAGGTATAACGACTATCCTTAACGTGAACTGGTATGGCGGAGGGACCAAGATGCTCCCGATGCTCATTGTCGCCGCTGTCTTTCTCAACTTCTCGCTTTTCATAACCGAGGCGGTTATCGACACAGGCAATCTCTTCGCGACCCAATTCTTCACGCAGATAAACGGCGGCTCGTTGCCAACCGTCGGACCGTCCGGGTTATCCGCCGGCGGGGTCGTCTTGACGACAGCGAACGAGGGAATTTCTAACAGAATCATGGGTCAGCTGGGACTCCAGAATATTTATAACGCCGCCAATACGAACTCGCAGATACTTCAAGGGGGATACTCCTGGATTATCGGCTTTATGGGCATCATCCTCTTTCTTGTTGCGGCATTCGTGATGTTCTCGCTCGCCTTTGTGCTCATCGCTCGTTTTGTCGCGCTCATTTTCCTCATCATTCTCGCACCGGTTGGCTTCGCAGGGCTTGCCGTGCCTATGCTCGCGAGAAGGGCGAAACAATGGTGGGATAAGCTTTTTGAACAAACCATCACCGCGCCGGTACTCCTCTTGATGCTCTATATCGCTCTCGCCGTCATTACCGATGCGCAATTTCTTAAGGGTTTCGGTGTAAAGGGCGGTTCTTCTTCTGCCGCGGGATTCTGGACAGGCTTCTTTCAGGTCACCACGGGCGCGACTAATCTCGCCGGCTTTGGTGCGATGCTCCTTTCCTTTCTCGTCGCGATGGGGCTCCTCATCGCAGTGGTCATCCAATCCAAAAATCTCTCCGCCTTTGGCGCCGCCGGTGCGTCGAAACTTGCCGGTAAGCTCACTTTCGGTGCAACTGCGTGGGGAGTAAACAGGACTCTTGGACGAGGTGCATATTTTGCCTCACGTGGACTACGACATAGTGAGAAGTTTAACAAGATAAATGCGATGACCGGACGTGTGATGTCAGGAACCCTTGATCGTGTTGCAACAGCGAGCTTTGATGTTCGTGGCGCGACAATCGGGGGCGGTTTGAAGGGCCTCGGTATTGAAGCTGGAGCAGCACAGAAGGATGGTTTTGTTGGCGCGCGCAAGCAGAACATCAAGGCGCACGAGGAAGAGGCGAAGCGGATCGAAGAGGCACATAAGGAAGCATTTAAAGAGACTCCAGAAGAGTTAGAGACAATCGCGAGAGCAACACGAGAGCAGGATGAAGCGGAGAGAGCACGGGATGGAATTCAGAAAGAAAAGGATAGCGCGAACGAGAGAATCAGTCGCTATAAAGATGAGATCAAGCGACTTACAGAGATTAGCAAAGCTGATACAGATGCCGGACGTCCGTCATCCGTTGCCAAGTCCATCGAGGTAGCACAACAGAACCTCAAAGATAGCAATGTGGACCTCACAAGAGCAACATCAAAATTTGCTGCAGCCGAGATTGTTTTTGCAAAGATGAAGGCGAAAAAAATCAAAGTGGAAAAGGCTCCGGATGAGAGGATGAAGGCCTCTATTAAAGCAGGCAAGCAGGCATATGCCGAAGGCATTGATCATCTCCTCAATCCAATTACATTTGTCGCATATGGTCCTGACACCGCAGCTGCCGCGCGGAAGATTATCAGAGAGGCGAATAAGAAAAAATCTTCTAGAGAGGAGTTGGCGGATTGGGCGAAGAAGGTGATTGCTGAAGAAGAAGCCGAGAAGAAGAGTCCAGCGGGCGAAGCTGCGGAAGAAAAGAAGAGGGAACCCGAGACATCTACGAAGCCTGAAGTGGCAAAACCATAACCGAGGCATTTATGGATCAGGACAAACCAGAACCGACACTAGAAGAAAGCATCAGGCAGGTGATAAGGACCCTGCCGCCGGTCATTCGTGCGTACTTCGCGCAGGGGAAGTACACCATCATCGCGCAAAACTTGATGGCGAAATACGGCCTACGTATCGATCAAGGAGGAGTGCTTGAGCGCGAAATAATGCTCCTTCTTATGGGTATTGATAATCCAGACGAATTCATCCAAGTGCTCGCCGAAGAAGCGAAGCTCGACCAGAAAACTATTACCAACATCGTGCAAGACGTGAATACGCAAATTTTCGTTCCGTTGCGAGAAGAAGAAGAAAAGAAGGGCGGTATGATGGCTACGCCACCGGCATCAGAACAACCGAAAACCTATTTTCACTTGGAGAACAAAATAGTCCCTCCTTCGCGCCCCGCTGTACAGCCACCCCGCTCTGGAGTCTCGGGGTCAGTTGGTGGTACGAAACTGCTTGAAGACCACGAAGAGTCGCATATCGAGTTCCACGCGGCGCCAATGCCCAATATACCGAGTATTTCCATTTCCCCAATCGCTTCCAAGAACGAAACTCCGAGTGTCCCGATACCACCAAAGTCCGGTGCTCCGACAGCCCCAGTTACTCCTCCTGCGTCGGCAAGACCATATGCGGGAGATCCGTATCGCGAACCGATTGAACCATAATCAGCGAGTTGCATTCTCTCGTACTCTTATATATAGTGCCTCTATCCCGCAGTTCGCGGGTTTTCTCACTCAAATGGCCACCATCAATCAGCTCTCTAAAAGGGGACGCAAAAACAAATCGTCGAAGACGAGCGTGCCCGCGCTCGCCCGCGGTTTCAACGCACTCAAAAATCGTCCGACCTACTACCCGTCGCCCTTCAAACGCGGCGTCTGCACCAAGGTGACCACTAAGACCCCGAGAAAGCCGAATTCCGCTATCCGCAAGATCGCCCGTGTTCGGCTCACCAATGGTATGGAAGTTACGGCCTACATTCCCGGAGAGAGTCACAACCTCCAGGAACATTCGGTGGTGATGCTCCGTGGCGGCCGCGTAAAAGACATCGGCGTTCAGTACACCATCGTGCGTGGCAAGCTTGATACCGCCGGCCTTGAGAAGCGCCGCACGGCCCGATCGCGCTATGGTGCGAAGCGTCCGAGCGCGAAATAATCATGCGTCGACCACTAAAAAAGAAGCGCACCTGGCGCCCCGACCTTAAATACGGTTCGGAAAACCTGGCACGCTTCATCAATACGATTATGTGGGACGGCAAGAAGGACACTGCGCGCGCGGTCGTCTATGATGCCCTCGCAGCTATCGAGAAGAGTGGTGCCAATCCACTCGAGACATTTGAAGCGGCACTCCGCAATGTCTCACCTCTTATGGAAGTCCGTTCTCGTCGTGTCGGCGGGGCCAACTACCAAGTGCCTCGCGAAGTTCCTCAGTCCCGCCGCCTCGCGCTCTCGTTCCGCTGGCTTATCGGTACTGCACGCGCGAAGAAAGGTAAGCCGATGGCCGAGAAACTCGCCGCCGAGCTTCTCCTCGCGGCAAAGAACGAGGGCGATGCTATCAAGAAAAAAGACGAGATGCACCGTATGGCTGATGCGAACAAGGCCTTCGCCCACTTCGCGTGGTGATTTTGTAATAAAATCATATAGAGCCTATCGACGGGTTACTTTTAAATTATGCAAAGGGATTATCCGCTAGAGAAAGTTAGAAACTTCGGCATCATCGCGCATATCGACGCGGGCAAGACGACCACGTCCGAACGCGTCCTTTTCTATACGGGTGCCCAGCACAAGATCGGCGAGGTGCACGAGGGAGAGACCACGACCGACTGGATGGAACAGGAACGCGAGCGCGGTATCACCATCACCGCGGCCGCCATTACCTGTTTCTGGACCATAACGGGCGAGAAAGACAAAAAGGACGTCTCTAAGAAATTCCGTTTCAATATTATCGATACACCAGGACACATCGACTTCACCGCCGAAGTAAAGCGCTCGATGCGCGTACTTGACGGCGCTATCGTGGTTTTCGACGGCGTTGCTGGCGTTGAACCGCAGTCTGAGACAAACTGGCGATACGCCGATGAGGCTGCGGTTCCGCGCGTCTGCTTCATTAACAAGCTTGACCGAACGGGTGCATCGTTTGAAAAGTCGTATGCGAGCATTCTTGACCGGCTCTCGCCAAAGGCCATTCGCATGCAGATCCCTATCGGGGAAGAAAGCGCACATGAAGGTTCTATCGATCTTCTTACCATGAAGTCATACACTTTTTCGGGGAACATGGGCGAACAGGTCATTGAGGGCGAGATCCCGGCAAACTTGCTTGAAGACGCGAAGAAATATCGCGCCGAACTTATCGAGCGCATTGTGGAACAGGATGATGCGGCGATGGGCGCATATCTCGATGGGAAAGAGCCATCTCTGGGCGAACTGAAAGCTATTTTGCGCAAGGCGGTCATTACTAATGAGATTTTTCCGGTGTACACGGGTTCCGCGCTGAAGAATAAAGGTGTCCAGCTTATCCTCGACGCAGTCGTTGACTTTCTTCCGTCGCCTTTGGATCTCAAGCCAGTCACCGGCACCAACCCAAAAACCGGCGAGCCGGTCGAGCGTCATGCTTCCGACGACGAACCCTTCTGCGCTCTCGCGTTTAAGCTCCAGACCGACCCCTTCGTTGGCGCGCTAACCTTCTTCCGCGTCTACTCCGGCACGCTCTCCGCCGGTTCGTACGTTTACAATTCGACGACCGGTTCTAAAGAGCGTGTCGGTCGTATTGTTCGGCTTCAGGCCGACAAGCGCGAAGAGGTCGCTCAGGTATTTACGGGCGAGATCGCGGCTGCCGTCGGCCTTAAAGACACCAAGACTTCTCACACGCTTTGCGACGAGGCGAATCAAATTGTACTCGAGGAAATAAAATTTCCCGAGCCGGTGGTTAGCTTACGCATCGAGCCGAAGACGAAAGCCGATCAGGAAAAAATGGGTACCGCACTCCGCAAGCTCTCGGACGAGGACCCGACGTTCCGCATTAAGACCGACGAGGAGACGAACGAGACCATCATCTCCGGCATGGGCGAACTGCATTTGGAAATCCTCGTGGACCGCATGAAGCGTGAGTTCAATGTTGTTGCAGATGTAGGGAAGCCGCAGGTTGCGTATCGCGAGACGATTCTTGGTAGTGCTGAAGCGGAAGGGAAGTACATCAAGCAGACCGGCGGTCGCGGCCAGTACGGGCATGTGAAGATACGGATGAAGAAGATGGAGCCGGTGGATCCAGAAAAGAAAGTCGCGAAAAACGTCATGCGCGAGGATCATTTTGAATTCATCAACAACATAAAAGGAGGTGTCATCCCGCAAGAATTCATCGCACCAGTCGAAAAAGGTCTGCGCGAAGCGATGGCGAGAGGTTTCCTCGCCGGCTTTCCGATGGTGGACATATCGGTCGATCTTTACGATGGCTCGTACCACGATGTAGATTCCTCGGAAATCGCTTTCAAGATTGCCGCATCGATGGCGTTCCAAGAGGCGGCGGCGAAGGCGAAGGCCGTCATTCTCGAGCCGATTATGCGCGTGGAGGTCATCGTTCCGGACCAATTTATGGGCGATATCACTGGCAGCCTGTCTGGTAAGCGCGGTCAGATAGAAGGAATGGAAGAGCGGGGCATGAACAAGGTTGTACACGCGAAAGTCCCGCTCTCCGAAATGTTCGGCTACACGACCACACTCCGTTCCATGACCGAAGGTCGCGGCTCTATGACCATGGAATTTGATCATTACGACGTTGTTCCAAACAACATCGCGACCGACATTATCGCGTCCCGCAAGTGAGGTGCCGTTTTACAGGGTTGAACCTTATACACAGAGACCACTCGGAAGGACGGCTACTGTGTTACTATCTCCCCATGGTACGCAAGCAGAATCTTCTCGGCCTCCTCCTTACCGTCTCTGATGGAGACTTGGCTTGTGTCTAGATTCTAGATTTTAAAAAGAAACCAGATACACGCGAGGCCTCCATCAGGGGGCCTTGTTCGTTTTGTTCCTTCTGTCAGTACGGTGACCCGTATCTTGCGTAACGGACGATTACTGTGCGACACCACTTGCACAGTTCGTATGACCGCCATTCGCTCACAAGGCGAATTGGCGGTCATTCTATTCTCGTTTAACGATCTTGCGTTTTTTGAACTGCTCGGGTACATTCATAGATAACGCATCTTGGCGTCGCTCTTTGGCTTGTCTGCTTTTGTGAGTCGGCAAGCTGGAGGGTTTATTCCGACTCACGTCGGGATGTATTCGTGATTTAACAGATTAAATACATATCCGTTATGGCAGAATTCAACCGTGCGAAGCCGCACATGAACGTGGGAACCATCGGCCACGTTGACCACGGCAAGACGACGCTCACTGCAGGCATCCTACATGTTCTCTCGATGCTCACAAGCGAGGGCTATTCGGCTCGCGTCGAGGGCGTCGACAAGATCGACAGCGCGCCGGAGGAGAAGGCGCGCGGTATCACCATTGCACTCCACCACTCGGAGTACGAAACTCCCAATCGTCACTACGCGCACATCGATGCGCCGGGACATGCCGACTATATCAAGAACATGATTACCGGCGCCGCTCAAATGGATGGTGCGGTACTCGTGGTTGCCGCGACCGACGGCGTGATGCCTCAGACGCGTGAGCACATCCTTCTCGCGAAGCAAGTTGGCCTCAAGAAGCTCATCGTCTTTCTCAACAAGGTAGACATGGTTGCCGAAGCGGACCTCATCGACCTCGTCGAAGAAGAAGTCCGCGAGCTTCTCACAAAGCAAGGATATGATGGCGCGAATACGCCGATTATCCGCGGCTCTGGTCTCAAGGCGCTTGAGTCCAAGTCTGCGACTGAAGAATACGCGGTAAAAGTGAAGGAGCTCGTGGACACCATGGACACGTACTTCGACATGCCGGAGCGCGAGCTCACAAAGCCGTTTCTGATGCCAATCGAGGATATCTTCTCGATTGAAGGCCGCGGAACAGTGGTCACAGGCCGCATCGAGCGTGGCCAGGTTAAGGTCGGCGAGGAAGTAGAAATCGTCGGTATTAAGCCGACAGCAAAGACGACCGTCACCGGCATTGAAATGTTCAATAAACAGCTTACCGAAGGTCAGGCGGGTGACAATGCCGGCATTCTGCTCCGCGGTACGAAGAAGGAAGACGTGCATCGCGGCCAGGTGCTTGCAAAGGTCGGCTCGGTTACGCCGCACACCGATTTCGAGGCCGAGGTCTACGTGCTCGGCAAGGATGAAGGCGGTCGTCATACCCCGTTCTTCTCCGGCTACAAGCCGCAGTTCTATATCCGCACGACGGACGTTACGGGCGAAGTGACCCTTCCGGAAGGCAAGGAGATGGTTATGCCTGGCGACACGGTCACCTTCAAGGTGAAACTCGTTGCGCCAGTTGCGCTTGAAGCGCAGCAGCGCTTCGCCATACGAGAAGGCGGCAAGACGGTCGGTGCCGGCGTGGTGACCAAGATTACCGCGTAATCTTCCCCGCAGGCCGACCCTATTATGGCAACAGCGGCGAAACCAAAAACGAAGAAAGTCGCGGCGCCCGCAAAGCGCGCACTTACGCCGCGCGCGAAGGCGACAGCCAGGAAAACAGTCGTATCCGCACCGGCGGAACACAAGCTCCGGATCCGCGTTCGTGCATACGAGCACAAGATTCTCGACCTCTCGGTGAAGCAGATTATGGATACCGCCGCCCGTTTTGATGCGGTCGTCGTTGGTCCAGTGCCGCTCCCCACTGAGATAAAACGCTGGACGGTTAACCGCTCGACCTTTGTCCACAAGGATGCTCGCGAGCAGTTCGAGATGCGCGTCCACAAGCGCCTCATCGACATCATGAATCCATCCCCAAAGGTGATTGAGGCCCTCACGAACCTCAATCTTCCATCGGGAGTTACTATAGACGTAAAAATGGTCTAAAAAGACCGCCAAGATAAAACACACAGCCGCTCGCAAGGGCGGTTGCGTGTTTTGTGGGGGGGGGGGGGATATAATGTCTTGTATATGAACATGGAAAAATTTCGTGGTAAAAAGCAAGAACAACTTGTTCCGGAAGAGAAACAGGCAGAGTTTGTTGCGGCAGTTGCGAAGGGCAAAGAACAGGAAAAAGTTGCTTTTGATGAGAGACGGGAATCTTCAAAATCAAAAGCCAGGGCAGTGGGTACAGGTGGTTTTTCAGCTCTTTTTGGGAAGGCTGCCTTTACTGCAGCGGCAACGGGGGCTGTGCCAGTAGCACTGGTGGAGGGAGCGATATCCGCCGCGGCGGCATACGGCACAAAACTGAACATAGAAGATGCGAAGAAACATACAGAAAATGCTTCTAAGGCAGACACTACAAAAGAACAAGCGTATTTGGGATCGCGAGGAATTGTGGAAGAAGGGATGAAGCAAGGAGGCGCTCAAGAAGTAGAGGGGCAATTACAGGCAACGTCAGAACAAATCGAGATTGCTCGTAAAGAGATGATGGAAAAGTACGGAGGTAAAGAGTAAGTTGCATCTTTTTACTCCCTCGTGTAGAGTGCTCCTAACGCTATGAACGGTGCCCGTGACCGGTCCTATGGCAGAACGCGCGATGCGTCTCTGCATCGCGCGTTCTGCTTTGGATTCGATTGTGCTCACCATAAATAAAAAATGAAATTCATCCTCGCCAAGAAAGAAAAGATGACCCGCGTTTTTGGACAGGACGGTCGCGCCCGTGCGGGGACTATCCTGCTTGCTGACTCGATAACGGTGACGGCTGTGAAAACGGAAGGAGGCAGGGATGCCTATTCGGCCATCCAGGTCGGCATGGGCTCTCGTCGCACGAAGAATATCAGTAAGCCAGTCCTGGGACACACCAAGGGCAAGGGCTATGAAGCCATTCGCGAATTCCGCACGGACGATACGGTAGAAGTAGGGAGCATGATTGACGCGTCAATCTTCACCGTCGGCGATGTCGTGCGAGTCTCTGGAATCTCCAAGGGCAAGGGTTTCGCCGGCGTGGTAAAGCGCCACGGCTTCCATGGCGGTCCACGCTCTCACGGCCAGAAGCACACCGAGCGCTCTCCGGGGTCAATCGGAGGCAGTGGCGGTCGTGCTGGCGGCCGCGTCGTGAAGGGGAAACGCATGGCTGGTCGCATGGGAGGCGATCGTGTGACGGTGGCCAACCTGAAAGTGCTCGCTGTCGACGCGAAAGCAGGCGAGATTATTGTCAGCGGCGCTGTACCCGGCCGCCGCGGTACGCTGCTTGAAGTAGTTGCCGCATAATTTTTATACTATGTCTGCCGCAAAGAAGATGAAGAAAGAGTACGTACCGATTGAAGCGGATATTTTCTCTATGGGTGGGGAAAAGGTCGGCAGCATAGCGCTTCCCGAGAGTCTCTTCGGAGCGCCGTGGCGAACCGACCTCGTGCATCAGGTCACGACTGCGATGCAGGCGAATGCGCGCCAGAATCGCGCCCACACCAAAAATCGTGCCGAGGTATCGGGCGGTGGTAAGAAGCCGTGGAAGCAGAAGGGCACCGGTCAGGCACGCCACGGCTCGAGCCGTTCACCGATCTGGCGCCACGGTGGCATCACATTTGGCCCGCGGAGCGAGCGCGACTATGGCGAGAAGATAAATCGCAAGATGCGCATTGGCGCGCTCGTTTCCGTACTCTCGCGGAAAGCAAAAGACGGCGAGCTCATCCTCGTCGATGCATTTTCTTTCCCTGCGCCAAAGACATCCGCCGCAAAGGCCGTTGTCGCTGCGCTTGCGAAGAGTACGGGAGCCCCAGGACTCACGGCTAAGAAGAACGCCGCGCTGCTCGCACTTACTGCCTACGACACGAACACGATAAAGAGTTTCAATAATCTCGGAAACGTGATGACTGAAGAACTGCGCGCTATCAATCCGGTGAGTGTGCTCTCGCACAAATATCTCGTGATTGAGAAACCGGAAACGGCGTTTGCAGTGCTCATTGCACGCACTAAGGCTAAATAAATTTATTATGGCACTTTTCGGCGGAAAAAAGAAAGAACAAAAAGAGATGCATGCTCGCATGCATCGCGCGCGTGCGATGAAGCACGGCGATGGTGGTGCACACGAGGTCATTCGCGCTCCGTGGTTCTCTGAGAAGGCGCTCATCGTTACCGAAAAGAGTGTTTATACCTTCGCCGTATCGTCGCGCGCAACAAAAACTTCCGTCGCGGGTGCCATTAAAGAAATTTATAATGTCGAACCAAAGTGTGTTCGCATCGTTAATCTTCCTGGCAAGCCGAAGGCGATGCGCACAAAGCGCGGTGTCGGAACTCGCGCGGCGCGCCGTAAAGCATACGTCTATCTGAACGCAGGCGATAGCATTCAATTCGCATAATCTTTATGAAAACCTACAAGCCCACTTCCAAAAGTCGCCGCCATATGACCACGCTGCCGTACCGCGAGCTTCTCTCGGGCGACGCTCCGCACAAGCCGCTTTTGAAGAAAAAGGGTAGTCAGAGCGGTAGAAACAGTTTTGGCCGTATCACGATGCGTCACCAGGGTGGCGGCCATAAAAAGCGCCTTCGCGATGTGGATTTCAAATACGATAAGAAGGATATTCCGGCGAAGATTGAAACAGTTGAATATGACCCGTTCCGCAGCGCCTTCATCGGACTTGCACTCTACAGAGACGGCGCACGCCGCTACGTCATCCTTCCGAAGGAGGTGAAAGTGGGCAGCACCTTCATTGTTTCCGAGCATGCACCACTTACTGCTGGCAACCGTCTTCCGCTTGGAAAGATTCCAGTTGGCACTTTCGTTTACAACATTGAAATCGCTCCACTCGCGGGTGCGAGTCTTGTGCGCTCTGCTGGCAATTATGCCGAAGTGGTCGCACACGATGCTGGCTACGCGCAGGTTAAGCTTCCATCAACGGAGATCCGCAAGATTTCAGATCTCTCTTGGGCCTCTATCGGCTCCGTCGGTAATGAGGAATACAATCTCGTCGTCATCGGCAAAGCTGGCCGCTCTCGCTGGATGGGTATTCGCCCGACGGTGCGCGGCACTGCGATGAACCCGGTCGACCATCCGCACGGCGGTGGCGAAGGCAAACAGGGCCGCGGGCTTCGGCGTGCGAAGAGCAAGTGGGGCAAGCCCACCGGCAAGGGGCAGAAGACACGCACCCCGAAGAAATATTCGAATGTTTTCATCGTCTCTCGCCGCAAGGTCGGCAAAAACCGCACAGCGTGAGTTTCGGACTCTAGTGCGGGGTCCGCTCTTATCGATACGCCAGTTTAAGAATGTGTGAAAGTTCCGAGACGGGAATGCGTAGCGTTTGCGGGCCAGCAGTATATGGAGCGACCTGATACGGCGCGAAGAGAATAACGAAATCCTGGTTATCAAAGAAGAAATTCTCGAAATTCTTATCAATTGGCGTGGTACCGTTGCTGATGAATGTCGTATCGGCACCTTGACCGATAATGTCCGGGAGTTTCGCGCGTGCGAGCGAGGAAAGCGTATCGAGATAATCCGAGCCCGGAGTGAAAAGGTTGGTGAGCGCGAGCAGCGCACCGCTGCCGGTGTCAAAGGTGAAGGTCTTGAAGAGTGTGTTACCGTGTATCCTGGACGTCTCTTCATATATAGTGAAGATATAGGAAATCGTGTGAGGAGAGGAGGCAATGAGGTACACGATTTGCAACTTTGCTTTGTTGCCTTGCGCATTACTTAAATCGATACCGCTCTTGAATTGCTCGATGGTATCGCTTACGAAGTTCTTCATGAGAGTGATCGCCGTGGCGTTCGCCGAAGAATCAAGCGGCGTGCTCGTCGCATAATTCGCGGCGATATCGTAGTACGGGGTCTGTTCGGTATACTTTCCTTCCGGTAGGGCAGGCAGCATCCCCGCCGTCCCGGGAGCACTTGCCGGAACAGGACGTATTGCCGCATAGAGGACAATTCCCGCCAGAATTATGAAGAGGACGACGATACCGATGAGATTATTCTTCCGCATGGGTATTCTCCAGTGTACCAAATGAAGCGGTTTTTTGCAGTTTTTGTAAATTACAATTTATATATTATATGTCAAGGTTCTGAAACGGCCCAGGATTTATGAGGGTCATTCGGAACGGTATATTTGACTCCGCAGATGGTTTCCTGTATCTTTGAGCTATCTCGCGCTTGCGCGGGCTTTTCATTCACTTTATGTCACGTTCTCTTAAGAAAGGGCCCTTCGTGGACGCAAAACTCCTGAAGAAGCTCGTCGATAAGAAACCGGCATCGGCCGGAGCGATTAAGACGTGGGCGCGTCGGAGCCAAGTAAGTCCAGAAATGATCGGTTTTACTTTTGGCGTTCACAACGGAAAGTCCCACATCGAAGTTCTTATCTCAGAAGAGATGGTTGGACACCGTCTCGGTGAGTTCTCGCCGACCAAAAAGTTTCTTCGGCACGGCGGTAAGATGCAGAAAGAAATGGAGGCTAAAAAGCAGGAGGCCGAGATTGCGTCGGCCAAAGCCGCGAAGGCGCCCGAGGCGACTGCGCCTGCCGCTGGGAAATAACTGTATGGCAAATGCAACTCTCAAGAGCCATAACCAGACTCCACGCAAGGTTCGCCTTGTCGCGAATCTCGTGAAAGGGAAGCCGGTCAAGTCGGCGCTTGAAACGCTCTCTTTTCTACCACGCCGTGCCGCGGAGCCAATCGCAAAGCTAATCAAGAGCGCTGCAGCCAATGCGAAAGAGAAGGGCGAAGATGTTGAGTCGCTCATCGTGCGATCGCTTACTGTCGAGAGTGCTGGCATATTGAAAAAATATATGCCGCGCGCCTTTGGCCGCGCGTCGGCCATCCGTCGTCGCAAGAGTCGACTCACAGTGACGCTTTCCTCCGCTGCGTCGGCGAAGCGAAACGCGTAATCTCATATGACACACACTGTACATCCGTATGCACATCGCCTTGGCATCATTCGTGGATGGAAGAGCCGTTGGTTCGCCGCCGATGCGAAGAGCTACCGCGAAAACATAAAGGTAGATGAGACGATCCGTCGCTATCTGACGAAACGTCTGCGTGGAACATACACCAGCAATATTGAGATTGAACGTTCGCAGAGCGAATTGCGGGTCATTCTTTCAACAGCGCGTCCTGGTCTTGTCATTGGTCGTTCCGGCGAGAATGCAGCGAAGCTTCGGGCCGATTTGACTGCCGTCATCACAAAGGCATCGGGACGTGCACTGCCCGCTGGCAAACAAGTTAAGCTTGACATCAATGAAGTGCGCCAGCCTGAAACGGATGCCGCCGTGGTTGCCTCCATGGTCGCCGAAGGACTGGAAAAGCGTATGCCGTTTCGCCGCGTACTGAAACAGACAGTTGAAAAGGTCATAGCCGCGCGCGAAGTCGAAGGTGTACGCATCGCGATTTCAGGTCGGCTTGGCGGCGCGGAAATGAGCCGCAAGGAGGAGGTGAAGAAAGGCCGCATCCCACTCCAGACATTCCGCGCGGATATCGATTTTGCTCACGAACAGGCATATCTGCCCTATGGTGTCATCGGCATCAAGGTTTGGATCTACCGCGGCAATGTGTACCAAGACAAGAAAACAGAAGTGCGTGTTCCCGAGAACACGCCTCGTGGCTGATATTTTTGTATGTTGTTCCCTAAAAAAGTGAAACACCGCAAATGGCAAACGCAGCGCTTGAGCGAGAAGCGTCTGAATCGTCCCGATACGCGCGGTGTCACTGTTGCCTTCGGCTCATTCGCACTTAAGGCGCTCACGCCTGCACGCGTAACGAGCAATCAGATTGAGGCGGCGCGCAAGGTGTTGACCCGCGCAACTGCGAAGACGGGAAAGCTCTGGATCCGCATCTTTCCAGACCGCCCGGTAACGGCCAAGCCCGCAGAAGTTGGTATGGGAAGCGGCAAGGGCGATCCAAAGCACTATGTCTTCCAGGTACGTCCGGGGCGTATTCTCTTTGAAATGGACGGTGTGCCTGAGGATATCGCGCGCGCGCATCTGCGTCAGGCGGGCATGAAGCTTCCGGTCAAGACGTCAATCATCGCGCGCCGCTGATCATTGCACTATTTATATTTCTATGGCAAAAAGAGACCACATGGCGACCAAGACCGACCAAGAACTCGTAAAGCTTCTCGTTGAGACGCGCATTGCGTTGCGTAACGAGCGTTTTTCGGCTGCGGGCGCGCGTGCAAAAGACCCCAATGCCCCGAAGAAGCTGCGGGCGACGATAGCGCGCATCCTTACGGAGCGACACGCACGTTCGGCGCATTCGCGAAGAATCGCGGCCGCGTAATACCATGGAGCAAAAAACGATCCGTCCCCAGATCTTCGTCGGAACTGTCATCAAGACGGCGATGAAGGACACAGCCACGGTTAAGGTCGACCGCTATGTAAAGAACGCGAAGTACAAGAAATATTTCGTGCGCTCCAAGAAATATCTTGTGCATGACCCTGGGAATGCCGCCCAAGTCGGTGACGTCGTAACGATTATTGCAACGCGCCCAATCTCTAAGATGAAGCATTTTGCAATCGCGAAGAAATAAATATGTTACAAGACCGTTCAATCGTTTCTGTTGCAGATAATTCCGGCGGACACGTCGCCCGCATTTTCAAAGTGCTCGGCGGGTCTAAGCGTCGCTATGCGGAGATCGGCGATACGGTAGTTGTTTCCATCCAGACCGCCCAGCCCCGCAAGGCGGTGAAGAAGAAGGACATCTTCCGCGCCGTCATCGTGCGGCAGGTAAAGCCATTTAGCCGCAAGGACGGCTCGTATATCCGCTTTGATGAGAATGCAGTTGTGCTCATCGAAAAGCAGGGGAAAGAAATGGCACCAAAAGGGAATCGCATCTTCGGCCCGGTACCTCGCGAGCTCTCCGAGATGGGCTGGCATTCCATTGTGGCTTTGGCACCGGAAGTAGTGTAAGCATTTTTGTATGCATATTAAAAAGGGGGACAACGTCAAAGTAATCGCAGGGAAGGACAAAGGGAAGTCCGGCGTTGTCATGCACGCCGCGCCGCGGGAGAACAGAGTCGTCGTCGAAGGGATTGCACTCTACAAGCGCCATCTGAAGGGCCGTACGGGTGAAGTCGGCCGTATTATCGAGCGGCCACGCGCGATCGATGCATCAAACGTCAAGCGCATCGAAAAATAATTTATGTCAGTCACCAAACAACGTCAGCAGTCCGGCTATCTCGCACTCGCGGAGGCATTCGGTTACACGAGCCCGATGCAAAGCCCACGCATCACGAAAGTTATTGTCTCGTCTGGCGTCGGGAAAAAACGTGACAAGAAGCAGCTCGAAATCATCCAAGATCGCCTCGCAAGGATTACGGGACAGAGGGCGGCTCCACGCGTGGCGCGCATTTCCATTGCTTCCTTTAAGGTGCGCGAAGGCGATACGGTCGGTCTCCAGACTACGCTTCGCGGTACGCGGATGTTCGATTTTCTTGACAAGCTCATCCACATCGCGCTTCCACGTACCCGCGATTTCCGTGGCTTGAAGGCGACTGCGATTGACGATATGGGAAATATCACCATCGGCATCCGCGAGAACACCATCTTTCCGGAGACAAGCGATGAAGATCTAAAGGACGTCTTCGGACTTGCGGTTACCGTCGTAACGACCGCAAAAACAAGAGCCGAGGCCGAGGCATTCTTTCGCCACTTGGGATTTCCGCTTATTGTCGAAGCCGGCAAGAAATAATTTCTCATTTTCTCGCGAATATTCCTTCTCAATCCTGACGGTTTGACGGCGTAGGAGCTATTTGATACAGTACCTGCACGCTCTTCGGAGCTTTATTTTTTCATGGCAAAAAAGTCTCAGCTTGCACGGCTCGTCAAAAAAACGAAACTCGTCAAGAAGTACGCCGTCAAGCGTGCGGCTTTGAAGTTGGCTGGTGACGCCGAAGGTCTCCAGAAGCTTCCGAGAAACTCTTCGCCCGTGCGGCTGAAGAACCGTTGCGCGATTACCGGCCGTTCCCGCGGGTATATGCGTACGTTTGGTCTTTCCCGCA